>Ga0213872_10001979_pt1 | contig 12477 bp, 7 predicted proteins | sample VelepicomBERX_R2_FD_160071 | JGI IMG/M metagenome (GOLD analysis project Ga0213872, IMG submission 160071) | Rhizosphere microbial communities from Vellozia epidendroides in rupestrian grasslands, the National Park of Serra do Cipo, Brazil - RX_R2 | ecosystem: Host-associated > Plants > Roots >...
AAGTTTGAACGTACCAAGCCCCACGTGAACGTCGGCACGATTGGCCACGTTGACCATGGCAAGACCACGCTGACGGCTGCAATCGCAACCGTGCTGTCGAAGAAGTTCGGCGGCGAAGCCAAGGCGTACGACCAGATTGACGCGGCTCCCGAAGAAAAGGCGCGCGGCATCACGATCAACACCGCCCACGTCGAATACGAGACGGCCAACCGCCACTACGCTCACGTGGACTGCCCCGGGCACGCCGACTATGTGAAGAACATGATCACCGGTGCCGCCCAGATGGACGGCGCGATCCTGGTGTGTTCGGCCGCTGACGGCCCGATGCCCCAGACCCGCGAGCACATCCTGCTGGCCCGTCAGGTCGGCGTGAAGTACATCATCGTGTTCCTGAACAAGTGCGACATGGTCGACGACGCCGAGCTGCTCGAGCTGGTCGAAATGGAAGTGCGCGAGCTGCTGAGCAAGTACGACTTCCCCGGCGACGACACCCCCATCGTCAAGGGTTCGGCCAAGCTGGCGCTGGAAGGCGACACGGGCGACCTGGGCGAGCAAGCCATCATGCGCCTGGCCGACGCGCTGGACACCTACATCCCCCAGCCTGAGCGCGCCGTGGACGGCTCCTTCCTGCTGCCGGTGGAAGACGTGTTCTCGATCTCGGGCCGCGGTACCGTGGTGACCGGTCGCGTCGAGCGCGGCATCATCAAGGTCGGCGAAGAAGTTGAAATCGTCGGCATCCGTGACCTGCAAAAGACCACCGTCACCGGCGTGGAAATGTTCCGCAAGCTGCTGGACCAAGGCCAGGCTGGCGACAACGTCGGTATCCTGCTGCGCGGCACCAAGCGTGAAGACGTCGAGCGCGGCCAAGTGCTGGCCAAGCCCGGTTCGATCAAGCCGCACACGCACTTCACGGCCGAGATCTACGTGCTGAGCAAGGAAGAAGGCGGCCGCCACACCCCGTTCTTCAACAACTACCGTCCCCAGTTCTACTTCCGTACCACGGACGTGACGGGTGCTGTGGAGCTGCCGAAGGACAAGGAAATGGTCATGCCTGGCGACAACGTCAGCATCACCGTGAAGCTGATCGCTCCGATCGCCATGGAGCAAGGCCTGCGTTTCGCCATCCGCGAAGGCGGCCGTACCGTCGGTTCGGGCGTGGTCGCCACGATCCTGGCGTAAGATTTGAAAAGACCACAGGGGCATAGCTCAATTGGCAGAGCGTCGGTCTCCAAAACCGAAGGTTGGGGGTTCGAGACCCTCTGCCCCTGCCAGCGATAGCCGATAATCTGTCGCTGCTTGCAAGTGGTCCAATCAAGCCCGCGGGAGTTGATCTCGGCGGGCTTTGCTGCTGTTGAAAGAAAATTTAATGTCCAATCCTCAAGTCGAAACCGTCATGACGGGCGCTGACAAGGCCAAGCTGGCTGCGGCAGTCGTCCTGCTTGCCGGTGCGCTGGTGGCGTTCTACCTGCTGTCCAAGCAGGGTCCGCTGGCTCAATGGGCATCGCTGCTGGTGTTGCTGGCGGCCGCGGTCGGCATGTTCTTCACGTCCGAGTCCGGCAAGTCCTTGATTGCCTACGGTCAGGAGTCGCTGCGCGAAGTCCGCAAGGTGGTGTGGCCGACCCGCAAGGAGGCTGGCCAGATGACCGGCTATGTGTTCGCTTTCGTGGTGGTCATGGCCTTGTTCCTCTGGACCACGGACAAGACGCTGGAATGGGTGCTGTACGGCCTGATCCTGGGCTGGAAGCGCTAAACGAGAAGATTTGGGAACGACATGAGCCAAGAACAAAACATCGCAGCCGTGGTGACTACCGCCGAGCCTGTGGCAGCTGCGGGCCTGGCCAAGCGCTGGTATGTCGTCCACGCGTATTCGGGCATGGAAAAGGCGGTCGAACGCAATCTGCGCGAGCGCATCGACCGAGCCGGCATGCAGGACAAGTTTGGCCGGATCCTGGTGCCGACCGAAGAAGTCGTCGAGCTGAAGAATGGCAAGAAGGCCGTCACTGAGCGCCGCTTCTTCCCAGGCTACGTGCTGGTCGAGATGTTCATGGACGACGAGTCCTGGCACTTGGTCAAGCACACCTCCAAGGTCACGGGTTTCGTGGGCGGCGCCAAGAATCGTCCGGCTCCGATCTCGGAAGCCGAGGTGATGAAGATCGTCAACCAGATGCAGGAAGGTATTGAGAAGCCGCGGCCCAAGGTCGAGTGGACGGTGGGCGAAATTGTGCGCGTCAAGGAAGGTCCGTTCACGGACTTCAACGGCGCGATCGAGGAAGTCAACTACGACAAGTCCAAGGTGCGCGTCTCGGTCACGATTTTCGGTCGCGCCACGCCCGTCGAGCTGGACTTCGGGCAGGTTGAGAAGGTTTAAAGGCCTGGCCTTTAAACCTTCTGGTGTAGGGGCATAGTCCCGAAATCAGAAGGTCTCGGATTAGAATCCAAGGTTTGGTCGGCGCCTGAAGCCAACCCGTATTCAGTCTGCAACGAGAGGCGGGCAAGAGGAGCAAGGGTAGGGTGTAGCCCGAATCCCTTGCGCTGGTACTCAAGCGTCGCGGCGAGGCCGCTGTGGCGCTCAAGGAGAAAACATGGCCAAGAAGATTGTCGGCTTTATCAAGCTGCAAATTCCGGCTGGCAAGGCAAATCCTTCGCCTCCGGTCGGTCCCGCGCTGGGTCAGCGCGGCCTGAACATCATGGAATTCTGCAAGGCGTTCAACGCCCAGACGCAGGGCCATGAACCTGGCATGAAGCTGCCGGTGGTGATCACCGCCTTCGCAGACAAGAGCTTCACCTTCGTCATCAAGTCGCCGCCCGCGACCGTGCTGATCAAGAAGGCTGCCAAGATCGACAAGGGTTCGCAAAAGCCCCACCTTGAGAAGGTTGGCAAGCTGACCCGTGCTCAGCTCGAAGAGATCGCCAAGATCAAGACCAAGGACCTGACTGCAGCCGATCTGGACGCAGCGGTGCGTACGATTGCTGGTTCCGCTCGCTCCATGGGCGTGCTGGTGGAGGGTGTCTGAGATGGCAACGTTGACAAAGCGTCAAAAGGCGCAAGCAGGCAAGGTTGAGACCACCAAGCTGTACGGCTTGGGCGAAGCCCTGGAGCTGGTCAAGTCGCTGGCCGTGGCCAAGTTCGACGAATCGATCGACGTGGCCGTGCAACTGGGCATCGACCCCAAGAAGTCGGACCAGGTGGTGCGCGGCGCCGTCGTGATGCCTCACGGCACCGGCAAGACCAAGCGCGTTGCCGTGTTCGCCCAAGGCGCCAAGGCTGAGGAAGCCAAGGCTGCCGGCGCCGACGTGGTCGGCATGGAAGACTTGGCTGAGCGCGTGAAGGCTGGCGACATGCCCTTCGACGTGGTCATCGCCTCGCCCGACACCATGCGTATCGTCGGTACCCTGGGTCAGATCCTGGGCCCGCGCGGCCTGATGCCCAATCCCAAGGTCGGCACCGTGACCCCGGACGTCGCCACGGCTGTGAAGAACGCCAAGGCCGGCCAGGTGCAGTTCCGCGTCGACAAGGGCGGCATCATCCACGGCACCATCGGCCGCCGTTCGTTCGACACCGACAAGCTGCAGGACAACCTGCGCGCGCTGATCGAAGCTCTGAACAAGAGCAAGCCGGCGTCGAGCAAGGGCGTGTACCTGCGCAAGGTCGCCGTTTCGTCGACCATGGGCGTCGGCGCCCGCGTGGACATCTCGTCCATCAATGCGCAAGCCACCGCTTAAGCAATGAAATCGAGGCGCATGGCGAGTCTGGCTGTGCGCTGATGAATTGGTGGGGCGCCGGACGCAAGTCCGGCGCGTCATCCAAGACCGTTGGTGCGGATGCTCTTGCAGGTCCGCTTAATGGGGAAATCCGCTTCCCGGCCAACGCAGATGGCGGTCCCGCTGCAAAGGAATTTTTCCCGAACAGAAGGTCGCTGAAACCCGGTTGCTCCGAGGGCCGCAAGGTTCGAGGAGCGTCATGTGAGGAGTAGACCTTGAGTCTCAATCGCAACGAGAAAGCAGCCGTTGTGTCGGACGTGGCAGCGCAAGCCGCCAAGTCGCAGACGCTGGCGCTGGCCGAGTACCGTGGCCTCACCGTGGAAGCTTTGAGCAAGCTCCGCGTCGACGCACGCGCCAAGGGTGTGTATCTTCACGTGCTGAAGAACACGCTGGCCCGTCGCGCCGTCGCCGGAACCCCGTTCGAAGCGGCCTCGGACGCCATGGTCGGTCCGCTGATCTACGGCTTTTCGGAAGACGCTGTCGCGGCTGCCAAAGTCATCGCTGACTTTGCCAAGACCAACGACAAGCTCGTCATCAAGGGTGGTGCCTACGGCGGCAAGGCTCTGGACGTTGACGGCGTGAAGGCGCTGGCATCGGTTCCGAGCAAGGAAGTCCTGCTGTCGCAGATCGCTGGCCTGCTGCTGTCGCCGGTGCAACGCACCGCGGCCGTGCTGGCTGCCCTGGCTCAGCAAAAGGGTGGCGCTGCCGAAGCTTCGGCCGAAGCTCCTGCTGCAGCCTGATCGACGAACACGCGTATCAAGCAAACAATCTGTTTTTAGGAAAATATCATGGCATTTGATAAAGACGCATTCCTGTCCGCTCTGGACAGCATGACCGTTCTGGAACTGAACGATCTGGTCAAGGCAATTGAAGAGAAGTTCGGCGTGTCCGCCGCTTCGATGGCTGCTCCCGCTGCTGGCGGCGCTGCCGGCGGCGGCGCTGCCGCTGCTGAAGAGAAGACCGAATTCAACGTCGTCCTGACCGACGCAGGCGCCAACAAGGTGTCCGTCATCAAGGCCGTGCGTGAAATCACCGGTCTGGGCCTCAAGGAAGCCAAGGATCTGGTCGACGGCGCGCCGAAGAACGTCAAGGAAGGCATTGCCAAGGCTGACGCTGAAGCTGCGGTCAAGAAGCTGGTTGAAGCCGGCGCCAAGGCCGAACTCAAGTAATTCGGCTGGGGCTACTGCGCGGGGCCATTTTGCTGCTGCGATGTTCGCCGTACTTGAGTACGGCTGCGCTTCTCACAGCAAACTGACTCCCGCTCGCGACGCCCCATTCCGAATCACTGTGGTTCCTGAAGCTGCTCCTTTTTGGGAGCGGCTTTTGGCATTTCAGGGTTGCAAGACCTTGAGAGCACTCGAAAATCTTGATCGGGTATACTGATCAGCTTTTCGAGTGTTCTCTGATCCGACTGCAGAGAGCAGGTTTGGTCGGACTCCGATGCAATGTCGGGGTTGTCCGCCAGCGGTTGGTAGTGGCCAACCACCAAGCAAGCTTCGAGTCATCCGTTCTGGATGCTTGAATAGCCAGTCGCCGACGCAGTTCGTCCTACGGCCTAGGGACGAGCTCGACACGGAGTGTTTATGGCGCAAACAACCCCCTACAGCTATACCGAGCGCAAGCGAATCCGCAAGAGCTTCGGCAAGCGCGAGAGCGTTCTCAACGTTCCCTATTTGCTCACCATGCAGAAGGACTCGTACGTCGCCTTCCTGCAAAAAGATGTCCCCCCCGCCAAACGCAAGCCCGAAGGCTTGCAGGCTGCCTTCCTGTCCGCCTTCCCGATTGTTTCGCACAACGGGTTCGTGGAAATGAAGTTCCTCGAATTCAATATTGCCAAGCCCCCGTTCGACACCCGTGAGTGCCAGCAACGCGGCTTGACCTATGCAGCGGCCGTGCGCGCCAAGCTGCAGATGATCATTTACGACCGTGAGAGCCCGCAGGCCAAGACGGTCAAGGAAATCAAGGAGCAAGAGGTCTACATGGGCGAAGTGCCCCTGATGACCGATTACGGCTCCTTCATCGTCAACGGAACCGAGCGCGTGATCGTCTCGCAGCTGCACCGTTCGCCGGGCGTGTTCTTCGAGCACGACAAGGGCAAGACGCACTCGTCGGGCAAGCTGCTGTTCAGCGCCCGCATCATCCCCTACCGCGGCTCCTGGCTGGACTTCGAGTTCGATCCGAAGGACATCCTGTACTTCCGCGTCGACCGCCGCCGCAAGATGCCGGTCACCATCCTGCTCAAGGCCATCGGCCTGAACCCCGAGCAGATCCTGGCGCACTTCTTCGTGTTCGACAACTTCCGTCTGATGGACTCCGGTGCCCAGATGGAGTTCGTGGCCGACCGTTTGAAGGGCGAAGTGGCCCGCTTCGACATCACCGACAAGAGCGGCAACGTCATTGTCGAGAAGGACAAGCGCATCACCGCCCGCCATGTGCGCCAGCTTGAGCAAAGCGGCACGCAGCATGTCACGGTGCCGGAAGACTTCCTGGTCGGCCGCGTGCTGGCCAAGAACATGGTCGACGGCGACACCGGCGAGATCATCGCCAAGGCCAACGATGAGCTGACCGACGCGCTGCTGAAGAAGCTGCGCGCCGCCGGCATCAAGGATATCCAGTGCCTGTTCACCAACGAGCTGGACGAAGGCGCCTACATCAGCCAGACCCTGGCCTCGGACGAAACGGCTGACCAGCTGTCCGCCCGCGTCGCCATCTACCGCATGATGCGCCCCGGCGAGCCGCCGACGGAAGACGCCGTCGAGGCCCTGTTCAATCGCCTGTTCTACAGCGACGACACCTACGACCTGTCGCGTGTCGGCCGCATGAAGTTCAACGCCCGCGTGGGCCGCGACGTGCCGGAAGGCGCCATGACCTTGTCGAACGAGGACATCCTCGACGTCGTCAAGATCCTGGTCGAGCTGCGCAATGGCCGCGGCGAAGTCGATGACATCGACCACCTGGGCAACCGCCGCGTGCGCTGCGTCGGCGAACTGGCCGAGAACCAGTACCGTTCGGGCCTAGCCCGCATCGAGAAGGCCGTCAAGGAGCGTCTGGGCCAGGCCGAGACAGAAGCCCTGATGCCGCATGACCTGATCAACTCCAAGCCGATCTCCGCGGCGCTGAAGGAGTTCTTCGGCGCGTCGCAGCTGTCGCAGTTCATGGACCAGACCAACCCGCTGTCGGAAATCACGCACAAGCGTCGCGTTTCCGCCCTGGGCCCGGGCGGTCTTACCCGCGAGCGCGCCGGCTTCGAAGTCCGCGACGTGCACCCGACCCACTACGGCCGCGTCTGCCCGATCGAAACGCCTGAAGGTCCGAACATCGGCCTGATCAACTCGCTGGCCCTGTTCGCGCAGCTGAACGAGTACGGCTTCCTGGAAACGCCTTACCGCCGCGTCGTCGACGGCAAGGTGACCAGCCAGATCGACTATCTGTCGGCCATCGAGGAAGGCAAGTACGTGATCGCCCAGGCGAACGCGTCGCTGAATACCGAAGGCGCACTGGTCGACGAACTGGTTTCCGCACGCGAAAACGGCGAATCGGTGCTGACCTCGCCCGAGCGCATCCAGTACATGGACGTGGCGCCGACGCAGATCGTGTCGGTGGCGGCCTCGCTGGTGCCCTTCCTGGAGCACGACGATGCGAACCGCGCATTGATGGGCGCCAACATGCAGCGTCAGGCCGTGCCTGTGCTGCGCCCCGAAAAGGCCATGGTCGGTACCGGCGTCGAGCGCGTCGCGGCCAAGGACTCGGGCACGGTGGTCGCGGCGCGCCGCGGCGGCGTGGTCGACTACGTGGACACGAACCGCATCGTGATCCGCGTCAACGACAACGAGACCGTGGCCGGCGAAGTCGGCGTGGACATCTACAACCTGATCAAGTATCAGCGTTCCAACCAGAACACCAACATCCACCAGCGCCCCATCGTGCGCCGCGGCGACAAGGTGGCGGCCGAGGACATCATTGCCGACGGCGCCTCCACCGACATCGGTGAACTGGCCCTGGGCCAGAACATGCTGGTCGCGTTCATGCCCTGGAACGGCTACAACTTCGAAGACTCGATCCTGATCTCGGAACGCGTCGTGGCCGAAGACCGCTACACCTCGATCCACATCGAGGAGCTGGTGGTGATGGCCCGCGACACCAAGCTGGGCTCGGAAGAAATCACCCGCGACATTCCCAACCTGTCCGAGCAGCAGTTGGCTCGCCTGGACGAGTCGGGCATCGTCTACATCGGTGCCGAAGTCAACCCCGGCGACGTGCTGGTCGGCAAGGTCACGCCTAAGGGCGAGACCACGCTGACGCCTGAAGAGAAGCTGCTGCGCGCGATCTTCGGCGAGAAGGCGTCCGACGTGAAGGACACCTCGCTGCGCGTGGACCAGGGCACTTCGGGCACCGTCATCGACGTGCAGGTCTTCACCCGCGAAGGCATCCAGCGCGACAAGCGCGCCCAGCAGATCATCGACGACGAACTCAAGCGCTTCCGCCTGGACCTGAACGATCAGCTCCGCATCGTTGAAGCCGACGCGTTCGACCGTATCGAGAAGCTGCTGAACGGCCGCGTCGCCAACGGCGGTCCGAAGAAGATCGCCAAGGGCACCGTGATCACCAAGGAGTACCTGGCCGAGGTCGAGAAGTTCCATTGGTTCGACATCCGTCCCGCCGAGGACGAAGTCGCCAACCAGCTGGAATCGATCAAGAACTCGCTCGAGCAGACCCGCCACAGCTTCGACCTGGCTTTCGAAGAGAAGCGCAAGAAGCTCACGCAAGGCGACGAGCTGCCTGCCGGCGTGCTGAAGATGGTCAAGGTCTACCTGGCCGTCAAGCGCCGCCTGCAGCCTGGCGACAAGATGGCCGGCCGTCACGGCAACAAGGGTGTGGTTTCCAAGATCACCCCGATCGAAGACATGCCCTACATGGCCGACGGCACGCCTGCCGACATCGTTCTGAACCCGCTGGGCGTGCCCTCGCGGATGAACGTGGGCCAGGTGCTCGAAGTGCACCTGGGCTGGGCCGGCAAGGGCATCGGCCAGCGCATCGGCGACATGCTGCAGCAACAGGCCAAGGTGGCCGAGCTGCGCAAGTTCTTCGACGAGCTCTACAACGGTTCGGGCAAGCCCGAGCACCTGGACGACCTGAGCGACGCCGACGTGGTCGAGATGGCGCAGAACCTGTCCAAGGGCGTGCCGTTCGCGACGCCGGTGTTCGATGGCGCCAAGGAAGAAGAAATCCGCGCCATGCTGAAGCTGGCCTACCCGGATGACATCGCCGCGAAGATGGGCCTGACCCCGACCCGCACGCAAGCGTATCTGTACGACGGCCGTACCGGCGAGCAGTTCGAGCGTCCCACCACGGTCGGCTACATGCACGTGCTGAAGCTGCACCACCTGGTGGACGACAAGATGCACGCCCGCTCGACCGGCCCGTACTCGCTCGTCACCCAGCAGCCGCTGGGCGGCAAGGCGCAGTTCGGCGGCCAGCGCTTCGGTGAGATGGAAGTCTGGGCCCTGGAAGCCTATGGCGCGTCCTACGTGCTGCAGGAAATGCTGACCGTCAAGTCCGACGACGTGAACGGCCGCACCAAGGTCTACGAGAACATCGTCAAGGGCGAGCACTCGATCGAGGCCGGCATGCCGGAATCGTTCAACGTGCTGGTTAAAGAAATTCGCTCGCTCGGTATTGATATCGAGCTCGAGCGCAACTAATCAGGAACAGGAGAGCACACATGAAAGGTTTACTGGACCTGTTCAAGCAATTCACGCCCGACGAGCACTTCGACGCGATCAAGATCGGGCTGGCCTCGCCCGAGAAGATCCGTTCGTGGTCTTTCGGCGAAGTGAAGAAGCCCGAGACCATCAACTACCGTACGTTCAAGCCCGAGCGCGACGGCCTGTTCTGCGCCAAGATCTTCGGCCCGATCAAGGACTACGAGTGCCTGTGCGGCAAGTACAAGCGCCTGAAGCACCGCGGCGTGATCTGCGAGAAGTGCGGTGTTGAAGTCACGCAGACCAAGGTGCGCCGTGACCGCATGGGTCACATCGACCTGGCCGCGCCCTGCGCGCACATCTGGTTCCTGAAATCGCTGCCGTCGCGTCTGGGCCTGGTGCTCGACATGACGCTGCGCGACATCGAACGCGTGCTGTACTTCGAAGCCTATGTGGTGGTGGAACCCGGCATGACCCCGCTGAAGAAATTCAGCATCATGACCGAGGACGACTACGACGCCAAGCGCATCGAGTACGGTGACGAGTTCGTGGCCCTGATGGGTGCCGAAGGCGTCAAGAAGCTGCTGGAAGACATGGATCTCGACATCGAGATCGACAAGCTCCGCAACGACATGACCGGCTCCGAGCTCAAGGTCAAGAAGAACTCCAAGCGCCTCAAGGTCATGGAAGCCTTCAAGCGTTCGGGCATCAAGCCGCACTGGATGGTGCTGGACGTGCTGCCCGTGCTGCCGCCGGACCTGCGTCCGCTCGTTCCCCTGGACGGCGGCCGCTTTGCGACCTCCGACCTGAACGACCTCTATCGCCGCGTCATCAACCGCAACAACCGTCTGGCTCGCCTGCTGGAGTTGAAGGCCCCCGAGATCATCGTGCGCAATGAGAAGCGCATGCTGCAAGAGGCTGTGGACTCGCTGCTCGACAACGGTCGTCGCGGCAAGGCCATGACCGGCGCCAACAAGCGCGCGCTCAAGTCCCTGGCCGACATGATCAAGGGCAAGAGCGGCCGCTTCCGCCAGAACCTGCTGGGCAAGCGCGTCGACTACTCGGGCCGTTCGGTCATCACCGTGGGCCCGACGCTCAAGCTGCACCAGTGCGGCCTGCCCAAGCTGATGGCGCTGGAGCTGTTCAAGCCCTTCATCTTCTCGCGCCTCGAAGCCATGGGCATCGCCACCACCATCAAGGCGGCGAAGAAGGAAGTCGAATCCGGCACGCCTGTGGTGTGGGACATCCTCGAAGAGGTCATCAAGGAGCACCCGGTTCTGCTGAACCGCGCGCCGACGCTGCACCGCCTGGGCATTCAGGCCTTCGAGCCCGTGCTGATCGAAGGCAAGGCCATCCAGCTGCATCCGCTGGTTTGCGCGGCCTTCAACGCCGACTTCGACGGTGACCAGATGGCCGTCCACGTGCCGCTGTCGATCGAAGCGCAGATGGAAGCCCGCACCCTGATGCTGGCCTCCAACAACGTGCTGTTCCCGGCCTCCGGCGAACCCTCGATCGTGCCGTCGCAGGACGTGGTGCTGGGCCTGTACTACGCCACCCGCGAGCGCATCAACGGCAAGGGCGAGGGCATGGTGTTCTCGGACATCTCCGAGATGCTGCGCGCGCTGGACAACGGCGTGGTCGAGATCACCGCCCGCATCAACGTTCGCATGACCGAATACGTCAAGAACGCCGATGGCGAGTTCGTGCCCGAAACCAAGCTGGTCGAGACCACCGTCGGTCGCGCCCTGCTGTCCGAGATCCTGCCCAAGGGCCTGCCGTTCTCGAACATCAACAAGGCGCTGAAGAAGAAGGAAATCTCGCGCCTGATCAACACCTCGTTCCGCAAGTGCGGCCTGAAGGAAACCGTGGTGCTGGCCGACAAGCTGCTGCAAAGCGGCTTCAAGCTGGCCACGCGCGCAGGCATCTCGATCGCCATCGACGACATGCTGGTGCCCAAGGAAAAGCCGCTGCTGATCGACCGTGCGGAGAAGGAAGTCAAGGAGATCGAGCAGCAGTACGTCTCCGGTCTCGTGACCGCCGGCGAGCGCTACAACAAGGTCGTGGACATCTGGGGCAAGACCGGCGACGAAGTCGGCAAGGTCATGATGACCCAGCTGTCCAAGCAGAAGACCCTGGACCGCAACGGCAAGGAAGTCGACCAGGAATCGTTCAATTCCATCTACATGATGGCCGACTCGGGCGCCCGGGGTTCTGCCGCGCAGATCCGCCAGCTGGCCGGCATGCGGGGCCTGATGGCCAAGCCGGACGGCTCCATCATCGAGACCCCCATCACGGCGAACTTCCGTGAAGGCCTGAACGTGTTGCAGTACTTCATCTCCACCCACGGCGCCCGCAAGGGTCTGGCGGATACGGCCTTGAAGACGGCAAACTCGGGCTACCTGACGCGTCGTCTGGTCGACGTGACGCAGGATCTGGTCGTGATCGAGCAGGACTGCGGCACCGACAACGGCATCAACATGCGCGCGCTGGTCGAAGGTGGTGAAGTGATTGAGTCCCTGCGCGACCGCGTGCTGGGCCGCGTCACTGCCATCGACGTGCTGCACCCTGAAACCCAGGGCACGCTGGTGTCCGCCGGCCACATGCTGGACGAAGACACGCTCGACGTGCTGGAACAGGCCGGCGTCGACGAAGTCAAGGTCCGCACCCCGCTGACCTGCGGCACGCGCTTCGGCCTGTGCGCCAAGTGCTACGGTCGCGACCTGGGCCGCGGCGGCCTGGTCAACTCCGGCGAGGCCGTGGGCGTGATCGCTGCGCAGTCGATCGGCGAGCCGGGTACCCAGCTGACCATGCGTACCTTCCACATCGGTGGTGCGGCATCGCGTGCAGCCGTGGCCTCCAGCGTGGAAGCCAAGTCGGACGGCATCATCGGCTTCAACGCCACGATGCGCTACGTCACGAACGGCAAGGGCGAGCTGGTGGTGATTTCGCGTTCCGGCGAAATCATCATCGCCGACCAGCACGGCCGTGAGCGCGAGCGTCACAAGGTGCCGTA
>Ga0213872_10001980_pt1 | contig 12472 bp, 15 predicted proteins | sample VelepicomBERX_R2_FD_160071 | JGI IMG/M metagenome (GOLD analysis project Ga0213872, IMG submission 160071) | Rhizosphere microbial communities from Vellozia epidendroides in rupestrian grasslands, the National Park of Serra do Cipo, Brazil - RX_R2 | ecosystem: Host-associated > Plants > Roots >...
GGCTTCGACGCCACCGGCACCGTCAAGCGCAGCGAATTTGGCGTGACCAAGTATGTCCCGCTGATCGGCGACGAGGTCGAGCTGTCGCTGCATGGCGCGTTCGAGAAGCAGTAAAAATCGTCGGAAGGGCGGCGATCAGCCGCCCTTCACCCCTCGACGCGCCGATCCGTTCTGCTATAAAGACGCCCCAAGTTTGGATGGGTGGCCGAGTGGTTTAAGGCAGCGGTCTTGAAAACCGCCGTAGGGGCGACTCTACCGTGAGTTCGAATCTCACCCCATCCGCCAATCCCCAAAAGCCCCTTCACGGGGCTTTTTCTATTGGGGGGATTGGCGGATGGGGTGATGCCGAGAAATCGCGCTGAGTTTGGTGAGGGCACGCACTTTGGAAGAAAGAGAACCAGCGTGCCCGAACGCGCGCGGAGCGGGCAATCTCACCCCATCCGCCATCAATGCCGGCCCTTGGCACACCTTGGCACGGTCCACTCAATAGGGATGCGTTGCCTGAAGGCGGGAAGCCTCACTGAATCCAGTGCTTATACACGACCGCCCAAACGATGAACGCGACGGCGGCGTAGTAGAAAATCGCCATGGGGAAAGAGGCTCTTCGCCAGCGCGGATGCGCGAAAAGGCGCACGGAAAGCCAAGCGAGGCCAGTTGATATAATTGCTCCCACCACTGGTAGCGCGAGAACCAGCAGGTATTGCGGCCAGTTGGATCGATGCTGAACGTCCGAGCCGATACCGATACCCATGACGAGGGTGACGATGCAGAGAAGATTGACCGGTATGATTGCGATCAGCCAGACGAGAACGAGCGCAGGCTTTTGTATGGCACCGACCGACATCAACTCGTTTCCTCGCGATAGGCTATTGCGTATCGGTAGCGATGATACCGGCTCGGGTGACCGGTGCAACGGAAACGCCGAGCCCAATGAGACTATCGAAGGTTGAGAGCGGATACGAAATCTGGTGGTATGCCAACAGTGAAAGGACTTTCGTCCCTTTGGGAGCAGAAGATGGCGACCACGCTTCAACACACTGTACAGCAGCTCAAAGCATCGGAGCCGGAACTTCGCCGCCGTGGCATCGCGCATCTGTCGGTGTTCGGCTCGTTGGCTCGGGGCGAAGCGCGAGACGACAGTGACATTGACATTGCCGTTGAGATCGAAGCCGGGCGGTCTTTCTCTTTGATCCGTATGGAGGACACCCGGTTGCTGCTAGAGGATATGTTGGGCCATCCGGTCGATCTGGGTGAAATCGACTCATTCCGGCCCGCTGTGCGCGCGGCGTTCGAGCAGGATCAGGTCAGGGTGTTCTGATGTCGCGTCCGCACCGGGACCGAGTTGGCGACATCCTGGCGGCGATTGCCGATATCCGCTCCGACACCGAAGGAATGAACCTCGCCGCCTTCGAAAAAAGTCCGGCCGTCATTCGCTCGGTTCTGTATTCCATCGGGGTGATCGGCGAAGCGGTCAAGGCCATCGACCCGGATTTCAAAGCCGCCCACCCGGAAATTCCGTGGCGGGCCATCGGCGCGATCCGTGATCGCATCGTGCATGAATACTTCCGCACCAATGCGCGGCGCATTTGGGATGTGGTTCAAGATGACCTTGATCCGCTGGAAAACGCCCTGAAATCGGGACAGTAGATAGGATAGCGACAGCGATTGTGTCGCTGGGCGCCCCCGACCACACCCAAGCTAGAGCGCCGTCCGCCTACGAAGCTTCAGTTCGCGGATCAATTCGTCTACGAATGCACGAGTCTTGCTTGGCATCAAGCCGCCCGGTGGCATGACCGCATAGACCCCAGCCTCAACCTCGTACTTCCAGTCCACTAGAACCTGCGCTAGCCGCCCGGTCTTGACATGGGGCGCCGCGAGCCAATCAGCGGCAAGACTGATGCCAATTCCACCGAGCGCGGCGGTCAGCAGCGCTTCAGCATTGTCCGCGGTCATCGGTCCGGTCGGTCGAATGGCAATGCTCTCTCCATTTTTCACGAAGACCCAGTCCGGCCAGGTCAGGTGGCGGGTAAAGCCAAGGCACGCATGCGAGTGAAGATCAGATGGAGACTGCGGACAACCATGCTTTTCCAGATAGTCAGGAGAAGCAACGAGGATGCTTCCGAACGAATCAATCTTCTTCGCCAGCAGGGAGCTATCTCGAATAGCACCGGACCGAAGCACCACATCGTAGCCTTCGGCCACGACATCAACCACACGGTCCAGGAACACTAGATCGAGCGATATTCTGGGGTACTTTCGGATAAATAGCGGGAGAATGGGTGCGATCACCTCTCGCCCATAACTGACTGGCAACGACACCTTCAATACGCCTTGCGGATCTGTGCCGAACGTTGCCGCCTCCCGGCCAGCAGTCTCTAGTTCCTCCAACGCGATCCGCGCCCGCTGATAATAAACAGTCCCAGCCTCCGTCAAGGTAACGCTGCGCGTGGTCCGCTTTAGAAGCTGAACACCCAACCTTTGCTCCAGCTGACTTACGCGCCGGGAAATTACCGAGGCATCACGACCTAACTGCTTGGCTGCCGCCGAGAAACTTTTGGCATAAGCTGTTGCCAGGAATGCGCTGAGTTCGTCGAAGTTTGCACTGCCGGACATTCCTGCACTCACTGCAAATATCATTTGCGAATTTGGCTCGTTAATGCATTCAGCGCAATGGCGTATTTCTGCGCAATCCAAATGGAGTGCGTGAAATGAAGACATTTTTGAGCATGGGTTCTGGACCAGGGATCGGTTTGGCCACGGCCGAGCGCTTCGCGTCCAGCGGGTTTCAAGTTGTTCTCTCGGGTCGGAACGCCGAGAAGTTACAAGACCTCGCATTTCAGCTTGAAACGAAAGGCTATAATATCGCGACGGCGATAGTCGATGCATCGGATCCCAAGGCTGTCCGATCGCTAGTCGCGAAATTGACTGACAAGCGTGGCGCCATCGATGTCTTGCATTACAACGCCGCGTCATTGCGACAAGCGACGATCGAAAGCCAAGCAGCCGAAACTTTTTCAACCGACTTCGCTGTCAATATAGGCGGAGCTATGGTGGCGATCCAGGCGGTCGAATCCTCGATGGCCGTGCGCAGCGAAGGCACCATCCTTCTTACTGGTGGTGGCTTCGCGTTCACGCCTCACCCCGATTTCATATCGCTGAGCATCGGCAAGGCGGGTCTTCGAACCCTTGCTATCGGTCTCTTCGAGTCCTTCAAGGCCAAAGGCATCCACATAGGAATCGTCAATGTCGCCACGATGGTCGCAGCGGGATCACAAACCTCTATCAATGTCGCCGAAGCGTTTTGGAACCTTTACGACAGCCCGAAGGACAAGTGGGCCTCAGAGTTTACCTATTCCGGATAGCGCGCGTGGCTCCGGTTACGATCTTCTGGGAACAGCCCCAAGACGCAGTGACCGGTTCTCACGCCCGCGCGTCGGTCTTGCGCTGGCCGTCCCTATCCGCCCGCCAGTGACCGTTCGGGGCCAGCCTCTCGATCACATAGGTGCAGCCGATCATCGTCAGCACCCCCAGGGTCACCCACGAGAACGACGCCAAGGTGTCGACCATCTCCGGATTGACCCACTCCCCCCTCGCCCGGACCGCATCGAAATGCCCACGCAGCCAGGCGGTGCTGAAATAGCCGACCGCCACCGACAAACCGACCGCAATTCCATAGGCGACGAGCTGGCGATAGAGGTCACTGCGCCGGGTATTGAGCCGCCATTCCGCACCGCAATTGCTGCATTGAATTAGGGTCAGGTCGATCTCGGCGCCGCAATGGCCGCAGCGTCCGATATGGCCGGCCGAAGGCGCGGCCCAATCCTCGCGGCGGAACAGCTCGGCCCACGCCGCATCGTCGCGGCTCAGGCGCTTGGCGGCCGCCAGCGCTTCCTTGTGGCGGCGCCGCCGGTCGCGCCAAGATCCGGCCAAGTGAAGAATTGCCCCACGCATCAGAGACCCCGCTCCCTGTACACGCAGATTACACGAAAACCGGGCCGATTCTGTATTCCCGTTCGACGCTGGCGGCCTCGAGGAACGCGGCATCGTGACTCACCAGCAAAAGCGCACCATTGAAGCCCCTTAACGCTTGTTCCAGGACCTCCAGCGACCCGATGTCGAGATGGTTGGTCGGCTCATCGAGAATCACCAGCCAGGGTGGCCTTTCCCCCGAAAGCATGCAAGCCAGGCCAGCCCGCAGCCTTTCGCCGCCCGACAGGGTGCCGACCCTGCGCTCGGCATCGCGGGCGCGGAAGGCGAAGCGGGCGCAGGCGGCATGCGCTTCACGATCCGCCAGCCCGGGATTGAGGTGGCGGAAATTATCGAGAATGGTCGCGCCGCGGTCGAGCAGGCCGACATGCTGATCGAGCATCGCGATCCGCCCCTCGGCGCGCCGCACATCGCCGCTCACGGGCACCAAGAGGCCCGCCGCCAGCCTGAGAAAGGTCGTCTTGCCGGCGCCGTTCGGGCCGGTAACGGCAATTCTTTCCGGCCCCTTGATGGCGAAACTCCACGGCCCGAAGCGACGCTCGCCCGCCGCGACCCGGACCTCCTCCATCGATAGCACTTCGGTTCCCGCCCCGAGACCGCTGGACGGCAGGACGATGGTCAGCGGCGTCAGAACCTCGACCCTGGCGCGGGCGTCCTCGGCCTTCGCCGCGGCCTCGTCCACCCGTCGCTCGCCCAGGCGCCGGTCGCGGCCGCCGCTGTTCTCGGCGCGCTCCGCTTGCCGTCCCAGCAGGATCTTCGGCTCGCTGCCCTTGGCGGCGAAGGCGCGTCCCGCCTTGTCGCGGCGGTCCTTGGCCTCGCGCTGGCGCTGCGTCGTCCGATGCGCCTCGCGAAGCTCGCGCCCCGCGCGGTCCAGCTCGCCGGCCGCCAAGGCCAGCTCGGCGTCGCGCGCCTGCTCGAAGGCCGACCAGCCGCCGCCGACGATGCGAATCCCTACCGGCGTCAATTCGACGATGCGATCCATCGTTTCCAGCAGCTCGCGGTCATGACTGGCCAGCAGAACGCCGCCCGGCCAGCCTTGCACCAGCGCCCGGATCGCCGCGCGGCCGGCGGTGTCGAGATTGTTGGTCGGTTCGTCGAGCAGGAGAAGCTCGGGCGCGTCGATACGCAGGCGGGCGATGCCGATGCGGGTCCGTTCGCCGCCCGACAAGGTGGCTATTGGCCTGTCCAGGTCCAGGGCCGGCAGGCCGGTTACGGCAAGGGCTTCCTCGGCGCGGGCCTCCAGGCTCCAATCCGCCTCGGCGAAATCCTCCTCCCCGCCGTCACCGGCCAGCACGCGCCGAAGCCGCGCCAATCCGACGGCGATACCTAGCGCCTGGGCAACGGACAGATCCTCGTCCCATTCCTGCACCAGCAGGCCGGCACGGCCGGGGCGGCGCACCGATCCCGCCGCCGGTTCGGCGTCGCCACAGGCCATGCGCAGCAGGGTGGATTTGCCCGACCCGTTGCGGCCGACCAGACCGACGCGTTCGGCGCCGATCGACAGAGTCAGATTTTGGAAAAGGGTTTCGCGCTCAGGCGTCGCGGCGGAAACGGACTCGAAGGTGAGAAAGCTGGTCATGGCACACCGAAGAACAGGACGAGACAAGGCGATTCGCGTTGTTCATCCGGTTATTCATCGTGCCATTCCTCCAAAATCGAGCTGGTATATTAAAGGCTTAGCGCCGACCGTTCAACTCGCGCGACGGCAGGTTCCAAGCGCGCTGATATCCCACCACATAGACCGCGAACATCACGGCGAAGGCGGCGTAAAATACTGTATCAGGCACCTCGGTGCCGGTGGTGAAGGAATAGGCGACCAGAACGGCGAGCAGAAGCGAGGCGCAGGCGACGATGGCCCAGAAGCCTTGGCGGGTGAACTTCTCGAATGCAGCGATATAGCGGTCACGCTGGGCGGCACTGACCTCGATCGGCTCGCCCACCGTATGCTTGCGATAGACGAAGCCATCGCCACGCGGTTCGAATTGCGCCGCGAACATCTGCCGCTGCCGCTCAAAGCCGATCATTACCTGCTCCAACACTCACCCAAGGCAGTCATATAGCCTTACGACGGGAGTTCGCGCCAGGGGTTGCCGCCGTCCCGCAGCCAGCGCAGCGTGTCGGTCCAGAATCCACCGGCGTGGCTGTCATGGAACAGATTGAAGTGGCCGATGGTGGGACGGCCATAATCGGCGGGCTCGATCAGCGCCGCCGACCGCGGAGCGCCTGCGTAATAGCCCAAGGTGCGGCGGATCGCGGCCGGGGTGCCCAGCTCGTCATCGGAGACGGCGACCGCCAGGATCGGCGCGGTGACGCGGGCGAAAGAGGATGCGCCGGGAAAATCCGGACCGCCGAAACTCCAGTCATTGGCCACGCCGGCCGGCAGATCCTCCAGCCAGCCGAGCCGCCGCCCGGGAAAATAGCCGTACAAGGCCGTTATCGCCGGCATCGCCACATGCCATTTGAAGAAAAGACGGAGACGACGGTCCGCGGCGTAATCGCGCCACCAGGCATGCTGCGCGCCGACGGTCAGCAGGCGATCGATCAAAGGCGCGCTGTCGGCCAGGCCGGGCAGGAACCCGCCGACACTGTGCCCGACCACCAGCAGCGGGCCGCCCGACCTTCGTTCGCGGGCGAAGCGCAGCGCCGCGTCGAAATCGCGCTCGCCCCACTCCCGCCAGCGATAGCCGCATCCCCTGAGCCGCGAAGGCCGCGACTCGCCGATACCGCGATAATCATAGGTCAGCACGTCGAAACCATGCCCCGCCAGGAACCGGGCATAGCGATGGTAATAGCGGGCCAGCACGCCGGTCGCGGCATTGACCACGATCGTCCCGCCCTCGCCCGTGCCGCGCCACCAATGACCGCCCAGCCTGACGCCGTCGGTGCAGCGGATCTCGATTTTCGATGCTTCGTCGCTCATGCCGCGACGATAGGCGGAGGATCGTGCTATGTATATTCACTGGTGAGTATACATGACGACCAAAGACCGCATCCTCGAAGCCGCCGCCAAGCTGTTTTACCGCGAAGGCGTGCGGGCCGTCAGCGTCGACGCCATCGCCGAGAAGGCCGGCGTCACCAAGCGCACCCTCTATTATCATTTCCGCAGCAAGGACGATCTGATCGCCGCCTATCTCGAAGGCCGCGACCAGCCCAATCTCACCCTCTTCAAGCGCTGGTTCGCCGAGGCGGAAGGGAGCGTGGCCGAAAAAATCGAGGCGATCTTCCGCAACCTCGCTCAATCGGCCCGGCATCCGGCGTGGAAAGGCTGCGGATTCCTGCGCACCTCGGTCGAACTGATCGAATTCCCCGGCCATCCGGCCATCGTCGCCGGACGCGCCCACAAGAAGCATGTCGAAGACTGGCTGTGCGAGGTCGCCGGCCACCGCGAAACCGCCCGGCAGATCATCCTGCTGATGGACGGGGCCTTTTCCGTCGTGCTGCTGCACCGCGACCCGAGCTATCTGGAGGCCGCCGGAGCAGCCGCCGCCAGCCTGGTCGGCGCGCGGTCTTATCCCGCCAGCACCTGATCCGCGACATACGGATTGGTCCGCCGCTCGCGGCCGAAGGTCGAGGTCGGGCCATGGCCGGGCACGAAGGTCACATCGTCGCCCAGCGGCCATAATTTGCCGGTGATGGCATTGACCAGGTCATGATGATTGCCGCGCGGAAAGTCGGTGCGGCCGATCGAGCCCTGGAACAGCACGTCGCCGACGAAGGCCACCCGCAATCCGCGGTGAAAGAACACCACATGGCCGGGCGTGTGGCCGGGGCAATGCAGCACCTCGAAGCTCTGGTCGCCGACGGTGACGGTCTCGCCATCCTCCAGCCAGCGGTCCGGCGTGAAGCGCTTGCACCAGGGCATGTTGTATTGCCGGCCGGCATCCTCGATGCGGTCGATCCAGAACTGGTCGTCGGGATGCGGCCCCTCGATCGGCACGCCGAATTCGACGGCGAGGTCGGCGGCGGCGCCGGCATGGTCGAGATGGGCGTGGGTGATCAGGATTTTTTCCAACGTCACGCCATTGGCCGCGATCACGTCGCGCAGCCGGTCGGCATCGCCGCCCGGATCGACCAGCGCGCCGAGACCGCTCGTTGGGCTCCAGATCAGGGAACAATTTTGCTGAAAGGGCGTCACCGGAATGACGGCGACACGCAAGGGAAGGTCTTCGCTCATCGGCGCACTCTACTTTAAGATGGCGACATGCGCATCCTTCTCACTGGCTCCTCCGGCTGGCTCGGCCGCTATCTCGCCCCTCGCCTCCGCTCGCTCGGCCATCGCGTCGTCGGCCTCGACGTGGCGCCGGGGCGCGACACCGATGTTCTCGGCTCCATTTCCGACAAGAAGCTGATCGAACGGACGTTCGGCGACCACGGCATCGAGGCGGTGATCCATGGCGGCGCGTTGCACAAGCCCGACATCGAGCGCCATCCGGCGCGGGACTTCGTCGATGTCAATGTGACCGGCACGCTGACCCTGCTGGAAGCGGCGGTAAAAGCCGGCCATGACCGCTTCGTCATGACCTCGACCACCTCGCTGATGGTCAGCCGGGCGATCCGCGACGATCGCGGCCCCGCCGCCCATTGGCTGGACGAAACATCCGGCCCGCTGGAGCCGCGCAACATCTACGGCGTCACCAAGCTGGCCGCCGAGGGGCTGTGCCGGCTGCATCATATCGAGCACGGCCTCAATTGCGTCGTGCTGCGCACCGGCCGCTTCTTCCCCGAGGAAGACGACACCTTGCGCGACCTGCCCGGCCCCAATCTCAAGGCCAACGAATTCCTGCATCGCCGCCTGACCGTCGAGGACGCCGCCGAGGCCCACGTCGCCGCGCTGAACCGGGCGCCGGACATAGGATTCGGCACCTTCGTGATATCGGCGCCGCCGCCCTTCGAACGGTCGGAGGCGGAAGAGCTGAAGCGCAACGCCGCCGCCGTCATCTCGCGCCATTTCCCCGCCGCGGCGCAGCTCTATCGCGAACAAGGCTGGGAGTTGCCGCGCAGCATCGGCCGGGTCTATGATTCGCGGGCGTCGATGAAGGAACTCGGCCTCCGCTACGGCACCGACTTCGCCGCCATTCTGAATGCGCTGCGCGAGGGAACGCCGTTGCCGTTCATCCACGACCCGGACTATGTCTCGCCGAAGGAAGCCGCCCGATGCTGACAGGGCGGAACGGAAACGGACGCGCCGCGCGGATGTTTCCGTTCGCCCTGACTTGCCTGGCTCTGCTGTCCCCTGGCGCCCGGGCCGACAGCGACGCCCCGATCACGCTGCTCTATTACGAAAGACCGCCTTTTTTCTTCACGGCTCCCGACGGTTCGCCCCACGGGACCGAACTCGATCCCGCCGCCCAGGCCTTTCAGACGGCCGGAGTTCGCTATGTCTGGCAACGCGCGCCGCTGGGACGCATCCTGTCGATCGTCAAGGCAAACCGGGAGCAGGATTGCGTTCCCGGTTTCTACAAGACCGCCGAGCGTGCCAGCTATGCCCAGTTCACCGAGCCGATGCATTGGGATCCCGGGCTGCAGGGCCTGATGCGGGCCGAGTCTATTCTTCCCGACGAGATCGCCGCCAAGGATCTGCTGGCGCGGACGGAGATCCATGTGCTGGTGCGCAAAGGCGCGTCTTACGGCCCTTACGTCGATTCGCTGTTGGCCGGATTGCCTGCGGAGCGGATCCACGAACTTACCGACGAATTGCCGGTCATGGCGAAAATGATCGTCGCCGGCCGCGGCGACATCATGTTCGCCCAGCCCGAAGAGACCCGGAATCTGATCGCCGAATCCGGACTGCCGGCTGATTCCTTCCGGATCGTCAAATTTCCCGACGCGAACCAGCCGTCACCGACCTACATCCTGTGCAGCCGCAAGGTGCCGGCCGACATCATCGACCGGCTGAACAAGGCCATCGCGGCGTCCCGGGATTAACGCTTGCCTTTGGGACGCTTCTTTCCCCCTTTCCGCTCGCCTTCCTTACGCTCGACGAACAATTTGCCGGCCTGCAAAGCGGCGACGCGGTTGAGATAGTTGCCGCAGTCGAAGGATTGCCCCTCGAAAAGCACGGTCAGGACGAATATGTCGGGGCCGAGTTGTTCGACCTTGATATCGGTTTCTGCGTTCATGGGCCCAGTGTACTCTTTCGGGAATCATAACCGGAGGAACATCTTGCGCCGCCTGACTACCCTTGCCGCCCTGCTGCTGTCCACCACCGCTCTCATCTCCCACGCCGAAAGCCCGACCGCCGCGCTCGAACGCTCGTTCGATGCCGCGATCGATCCCGCCGAGATGGGCGCCTGGCTCAAGACCATGTCCGCCGAGCCCAATCATGTCGGTTCGCCGCACAACAAGGCCAATGCCGAGATGGAACTGGCGCTGTTCAAGCAATGGGGCTGGGACGCGCATATCGAGGTATTCGACGTTCTCTATCCGACGCCGATCAGCGAAACCCTCGAAGTCACCGGCGCCCATCCCTACAAGGTCAAGCTGACCGAGCCCGCGGTGCCGGGCGACGAAAGCACGAAATTCTTCAAAGACGGATTGCCGGCCTATGTCGCCTTCCAGGGCGACGGCGACGTCACCGCGCCGGCCGTCTACGCCAATTACGGCATGCCGGCCGATTACGACCAGCTGGAGCGGATGGGCATCTCGGTCAAAGGCAAGATCGTCATCACCCGCTACGGCAAGGGCTGGCGCGGCCTGAAGCCGAAACTGGCGCAGGATCACGGCGCCGCCGGCTGCATCATCTATTCCGACCCGCGCGACGACGGCTATGCGGTCGACGAATCCTATCCGGCCGGCCCGGCGCGCCCGCCCGAGGGGCTGCAGCGCGGCTCGGTGGTCGACATGACGCTCTATCCCGGCGATCCGCTGACTCCGGGCATCGGCGCCACCAAGGACGCCAAGCGCCTGTCGCGCGAGGAAGCCAAGACCATCCTCAAGATTCCGACCCTGCCGATTTCCTGGGGCGAGGCGCAGCATCTGCTCGCCACCTTGGACGGTCCGGTCGCCCCCCGCGCCTGGATGGGCAATGTGCCGCTCACCTATCATGTCGGCGGCAACGGCACGCCGATCCATCTGGCGGTGAAGTCCGATTGGAGCCTGAAGCCGCTCTACAACCTGGTCGCCACGCTGAAGGGTTCTGAATTCCCCGACCAATGGGTGCTGCGCGGCAATCACCGCGACGGCTGGGTGTTCGGCGCCACCGACCCGCTGTCCGGCCAGATTTCGCTGATGGAAGAGGCCAAGGCCTTCGGCGCCCTGGTCAAACAAGGCTGGAAACCTAAGCGCACCCTGGTCTATCTCAGCTGGGACGGCGAGGAACCCGGCCTGATCGGCTCGACAGAATGGGTCGAGCAGCACGCCGACGAGCTGCGCGAAAAGACGGTGCTGTACCTCAATTCCGACTCCAATTCGCGCGGTTTCCTGCGCGCCGAGGGCAATCACAGCCTGCGCCATCTGGTCGCCTCGGTAGCGTCCGACGTCACCGATCCCGAGACCAAGGTGTCGGTCGAGGAACGCCTGCGCGGCCGCGCCCTGGTCGAAGCCGCGGAATCGGGTGCTGGCGATGCCGTCAAGGAAGCAGCCAAGGCCGCCGCCGAGGGCCGGGACATGCCGATCGGCGCGATGGGCTCGGGCTCGGATTATTCCGCCTTCCTGCAGCATATCGGCGTCGCCTCGCTCGATCTCGGCTATGGCGGCGAAGGCGAATCGGGCGGCGTCTATCACTCGGACTATGACGATTTCGCCCATCACAGCCGCTTCGTCGATCCCGGCTTCACCTATGCCGCGGTGCTGGCCAAGACCGCCGGACACACGATGCTGCGCGTCGCCGATGCCGATCTGCCGGTCAATCGCTATGGGGATTTCGCCGATCAGGTCGGCACCTATCTCGACGAGGTGAAGAAGCTGGCCAAGTCCAAGCGCGACACCGCCGAAACCCAGGCCAAGCTGCTGCAGAGCAATCTCTATCGCCTGGCCGATGACCCGACCAAGCCGAGCGCCGCGCCAACCGCTTTGAAGGCCGTGCCGCAATTCGACTTCCACCCGCTGGAGGAAGCCGCGGAGCGCCTGAAGAAAAGCGCCGCCGCCTATGACTCGGCCCTCTCCTCGAAGGGTGCCGCGCTGCCCGCCGCCACCAAGGGCGAGCTGACCAAGCTGACCATCGCCACCGAGGAAGCGATGACTGTCGACGCCGGCTTGCCGGGCCGTCCATGGTTCCGCAACCTGGTCTACGCCCCGGGCCGCTTCACCGGCTACGGCGCCAAGACCCTGCCCGGCGTGCGGGAAGCGATCGAGGAAGAGCGCTGGGACGACGCGACCGCCTATATCGGCCTGACCGCCCAGGCGTTGCAGCGCTATGCGGATAAGCTCGATGAGGGTGTAAAGCTGATCAACGGGTAACGTCATCCCCGTGTAGACGGGGATCCAGAATTCAGGCCGCAGGTTCGAGTTTGTCCTGCGGCCTTTTTTGACACGGATGCGGCTTCGC
>Ga0213872_10001981_pt1 | contig 12469 bp, 13 predicted proteins | sample VelepicomBERX_R2_FD_160071 | JGI IMG/M metagenome (GOLD analysis project Ga0213872, IMG submission 160071) | Rhizosphere microbial communities from Vellozia epidendroides in rupestrian grasslands, the National Park of Serra do Cipo, Brazil - RX_R2 | ecosystem: Host-associated > Plants > Roots >...
GAGCGAGCGCTGTCCACCACAGCCTGGCAGCGCTCATAGAAGCGGCTTCCTGCCTCGGTCAGGCCAATGCTTCTGGTCGTTCGCTGAAGCAGGCGCACACCAAGCCCCTCCTCTAGCGCCGCAATGCGACGACTCAGGCGAGTCTTGTCGATTCCCGTGGCACGCGATGCCGCTGAAAAGCCCTTGTGTTCGACCACCGCAACGAAGAAGTACAAATCATTGAAGTCATCCATTGTTGCACCAGTGCACCATTCTTTCGTAGATACACCATCTTATCGATCCATTGGTGCGCTAGTAAAGTTACTCCGTCGCTTCGGTGCTTCTGAAGCGGAGACCAGGGCAGCTCAATGCAATCTCTATCGCAGATGGAGCTTCAAAGGCCCCCCCTGAATCCGCCGCTCACGTGCTAGCGCCCTATCGACAAGGTAATCCGCAATCAACCCAAAGGACTCAACCATGAAAAAGCACTCTTACTCCATCGCTGCACTCGTCACTGCTTGCTCGCTCCAATTTGCGCATGCGGGGGACTTCGAAGGTGCCTACGCGAGTGTGCAGGCGGGTGACAACACATCCAAGACAACGGGCAACTATTCGACCAACAGGAAGAATACCGGCGCCGCCGGCGTAGAGATGGGATACAACTGGAATGTGTCGGGCAAGATTGTGGGCGTGTCCGCGTTCTACGACTACAACGGCCGGGAGAATCACCAGCTCAGCAGCGGCGGCTCCACCAAATATGGTAGCGATATGTACGGTGTAGACATGCTGGCAGGCTTGCCAATTGGTAATAAATTGCTTGCCTATGCCAAGCTCGGCGCCGCGGAAATCAAGGGCAAGGACGACGCGCGCAGCTTCAGCAAGGTCGCACTCCATAGCGGCATTGGTGTCTCTTACGTGGTTTCCCCGAAGTGGACCGTGGGTACCGAATGGACCGACGCGCGGGCCAAGCACGATGGCACGCGGCTCAACAACGACAACTTCATGATCACGACCGGATATCACTTCGGCGTCTAATGCTGCCCGCGCCGCGTTTGCTGCCCAGGTGACAAAAGTCAGGGCAGCAAACACGGCAACGGGACACCATGTGCCTTCGGTGCCAACTCAGCCCGCCACTTGATGGGATCAGGCGCCCCGCGCACGGACAGGCATCGCGTTCGCGTGAAACGCCTCGCGGACGGGCCAATCGAACTGTAAAGCACTACGAGGGAAATACAGATGGCCAATTTTAGTTCGCCAAGCACATTCACGCCGAGTTTCGACCGCTTTAGCGAGAAGCTAGATCAGTCCCAGGAGCAAAATCACCTGCGGAACAACCCTGTCATTCAGGTGTGCAAGGCGATCAGGGACTATGTCGAGGCTTTTGAGCGCAGCCTTGATAGTGATCATGAAGTGGGCATACGGCTGGCCTCGTTCAGCGGTGTGGCATTCCATGCGCAGCAGATCGGGTTTTCAATGCCCAACGTCATCACATTCTCAGGCAATACAGAGGACGGCGAGAAGGTCCAACTCATTCAGCATGTTTCTCAAACCAGCTTTCTTCTCAAGGCAGTCAGGAAGCAAGCAGAGAAGCCAACGCGGATCGGCTTCTTATGGAACATCGAAGATAACCGCAGGGGTGATCAACCCGCCTGATGCCAGGTTTTCGGTCATGCCTTGCTGGAGCATTTCAGGCCGGAACGTTGCGCACTCAAGGCGTCGACCCCATGCATAGTCGGAAGACCAAGATTTCCCGGGTCGCGGATGAACTGATATTTAGAGACTCGTCACATGTGCTTGAACAATGCCTGATACTGCGTAGAAACACGCAATCGGTGTTCAAGCCCCTTAAGCAGTACCGTCATCCCCTCGCTGTCGCGCATCACCCTAGCGACTCGCCTTACATTGACTACGGAGCCGCGATGGATCTGCCAGAATAATTGACCGTCAATGCGCTCAACCAGCTGTTTGAGCGGCATGCGAATGAACGACTCCCCTTCCATCGTCACGACACGAATGTATTTCGTGTCTGCCTCAAAGAAGATAACGTCATCTATATGAATTAGGCGCACCTCGTCCCGATGTAATGCCTTGATCCACACAAGGCGAGCTGGCTTTTCTTCGGCAGTCTTTAAACCACGCGAGTCCTCCGAATACGCTGGCTGCTGGGCGCTTGAGCGACGTGAAGACCGTTCATATAGGCGGTTGAGTACTTTTGATAATTTATGGAGCTCAATTGGCTTGAGCAGGTAATCGACAGCACCGGCTTGAAATGCATCGACTGCATACTTGTCGTGAGCGGTCACAAAAACAACTTGGGTATGGGCCTGCACAGCATCAGCCACATGCAACCCTGTCATCCCTGGCATGTTGATGTCCAAGAAGGCGACGTCGGGCTTTTCGCGCATTATGGCTTGATAGGCGTTGGCACCATGAGTTGCCGTGGCGACAATTTCCAGGTCAGGACATACCTGCATTAGCGCTTCCTGCAGTGCTTCCAGCATCAAAGGCTCATCGTCGGCGATTACAGCGGTCAAGCGCATTGCTAGGCCCTGATAACAGGTACTGCTTGAATCGTTTCGCATGGTCAGTTATTGGAAATGTCGTGGATGGCCACATACTTGGGAATGCGGACCGATGCTGTTACCCCACCGGAGGCAAGTTCTGTAACGGTCAGGCGGCCAGCCTCACCAAATAGGCCTTCAAGCCTGCTTCGGATATTACTCAGCCCAACGCCGGTTCCAGTGGAGTGCACCGTACCAAATCCGACACCATTGTCCTGTACCGTTACCCGAATTCCTTCACCATACTCGTCGTCAACCCTAATAGTGAGGATACTGATGTGCCCTCCCCTCTCCGTTGGCTCGATACCGTGCTTGATTGCGTTTTCTACGAGCGTGTGGAGCACGAGCGGCAAGAAAGGCTGCTCATTTAGAGAGGGTGGTAGGTCAATTGAAAAAGTCAGCCGGTCGCCCATGCGTATCTGAATGATCTTCAAATAAGCCTCAATGAGCCCAATTTCCCGCCCCAGCGTCGACCCAACGCCGCGCACGTCCGGTATTGCTTCCCGTAGGTAAATCGACAGCTCGCGAACCAACCGTTCGGCCCTTCCCGGGTCTTTGCGTACCAGTGTCGCCACGCTGGCCAAGGTGTTGAACAGAAAATGAGGTTCGATTTGGGCCTGAAGCATCTTGAGCTGGGCCTCTGCCAGTGCTAAGCCTTGCTCGGCGATCTGCCGGCGTAGCTGTTCATCCTGGACTTGTTGCTGCCACGCGTTGTGCTGCAATAGTCGATAGCCAGACATGAGAATGAACATAGCCGGCCCCATATAAGGAGCCCAGGCAATGGTGTCATCGGAAGGGACAATTAGGAAGGTTGTTAGCCACGATTTCAGCTTAATGCCCAAACCAATGCCCAGCGTAGCAGTTAGGACGCTCCAGACAAGAAAAAAGGAAGTCGATGGATTGGGTGTGACAGTGCGGGAATATACCGTCGCTATGAGCAGCCCGGGAGTGAAGCTCCCTAACAAGATCAGCATCATAGTAAGTACGTGATTATGTTCTCCTTCATGGGCCTCTGGCAGGGCTAATATACCGATGATAGCAAGGAGCATAAAGCCGAATATCGCCACCGAAGCACGCTTCTGCGATGAATTCAGGTTTGTCGTCCAAACACCTGCGTCCTTGTCCATCACGCTATTAATCGTCTCTCGAAATTGCCCAATATTGGCCTGCAATTTTGTAAACATACTTCCCTCCTTCGGGTCGCCTATCAGTGACCTCACTCTAAGGGCGGGCAAAAAAACGAACAGCTCCTAAGCGACGAACACGGCTCGCCTAGTCACGAACGCTGGAATTATTGGTACAAACATATGGTCTAGGCAGGTCACGCTATATGGTCCATGGCGCTAACCTCTTGCCGCAGCCAATCCTCGAACCAGCGAACCTTGGCGAGCCCCGCCTTGGCGGGTGCGCACATTATGCGATAGCCAAACGGTGAGACAAGCGGCTTGCACGGCCCAAGACGTAAGCGGCCAGCGGCAAGCTCTGCATGGGCGATCGCATACGGAACCAAGGCCACCCCCTGGCCAGCAACGGCAGCCTGCACCACCAAGCCTGCATGACTGAAGCGGGCGGAAAAGTCATAACGTGGCCGCTTGATCTGCGCCGCTTCAAGCAGAGTGAGCCAATCGGCCGCGTCTTCGCACAACAGCGTGTGACGTGCAAGATCGTCCAGCGTTGGCTGCCCCGAAAATAGTGTCGGGCTATAGACCACCACCTGCTTTTCGCGCAACAGCCAAGTGCCATCCTGATTGTCCTGCCAGCGCTGATAGCGGATCGCGACATCGCAACCTCCTCCATCCAGGTCTGCCAGTAAATCGCTCGAATCAATGCGTAGGTCGATGCGCGGATAGCGTCGCGTAAAGTCGGGTAGGCGCGGCACCAGCCACTTCATGGCAAAGGAGTGCGTGGCCGAAACACGCAACAGATCATCATCGTCATCCATGCGCAGGCGCTCAATCGTGGCATTGAGATCACCGAAAAGACGTGCCACAACGACGGCCAGCTCCGCTCCTTTTTCTGTCAGCTTGACCTGCCGCGTGTAACGAACAAACAGTGGAAAACCCAGGTTGCGCTCCAGCAGCTTGATTTGCTGACTGACCGCCGCTGGCGTCTTGTGGAGCTCCTGCGCCGCGAGGCGAAAGCTGCCCCAGCGTGCAGCTGCGTCAAAGTCCACCAATGCAGAAGGATTGGGCAGTATCCGTTTAGTCATGACACAAGAGGGGCCTTGGCAAATAGATTAGATATTCTATCTCAATTGCTCAAATTCTCTTGGTTGAAGGCCGTACCCGGCAGGACAACAATGCGGCGAATTGAAAAAAACGCTGCTACACACACCGGGACGGATGAAGATATGAGCAAAAATATATTGATCATTGGTGGGACGCGCTACTTCGGCGCGCTGCTCGTCGCGCGCCTGATTGATGCAGGTCATCACCTCACCCTCGCTACGCGCGGCTTGGCGGCAGATTCCTTCGGTGACCGGGTAGACAGAGTGCGGGTCGACCGCAATGACGGAGACGCCATGCGCCATGCCTTTCGCGGCGCCAGCTTCGATATCGTGTTTGACCAGATGTGTTACACGCCGCTGCAGGCGGCAGTGGCCCGCGAGATATTCGCCGGTCGGGTGGCGCGCTATGTCATGACGTCGACGATCGAGGTTTACCGTGACTTATTGACTGCACAATCCGGCCCTTTCCGAGAATCCGATCTGAATCTGGCGCTCGACGCCCCGGCCGCGCCGACAGCGTGGCACGACGCGGATTGGGCTGCAGCGCACTACGGCTTAGGCAAACGCCAGGCAGAAGCGTGCTTTAACGAGGCCACCGATCTGCCCTTTGTCGCCGTGCGTGTCGGCCACGTATTGGCAGGAACGGGCGATTTCACTGGTCGCTTGCCGCAGCATATCGCTCGCGCGCTGCGTGGCGACGCAGGCGTAGCGGCTGGGCATGGGGAAAGCTCGTTTATCAGCGCAGCAAACATCGCGAGGTTCCTGCACTGGGTTGGCGACAAGCAGTTCGTCGGCGCCATCAACGCAGCAGACCATGTGACGTGGTCAGCCCATGCACTGGAACAACGCATTGCGACATTGGCCGGCGGGATACGCCTGGATACCGTTGCGCCGCAAACGGAGCTTCCCTTCGACTATCCGACCGCGTTCACCATGGATACGACGCGCGCGTCGACGCTGGGGTACGTCTTCGACGACACACGAAGTTGGCTTGATGCAGTCTTGCGACAGCAGCTGCTGGCACTACACGTACAGCCGCAACAATCGGAGGCCGTATGAACGGTGTCCAACATCTGCCAGCATTCGTGCTCGCGAGTGCCGTGGTCATCGTTACTCCCGGCCCGGCGACCTTGTATGTGGCAACGCGTGCGCGTATCTCATTACTGCGGGCAACGCGCGCCATCCTGGGCATTGTCAGTGGCGACCTAGCCATGATCACACTGGCTGCCCTTGGTGTATCGGCCATACTGGCCCGCGTACCTGCCTTGCTTGGCACGCTGCAATGCCTGGGCGCCGGTTATCTGATTTATCTGGGGGTCGGCATGATACGCCCCGCCTCAGGCAACAACGCAACCGGCAACACCAAGGGTGGCGACTACACCCGTGCACTGATGCTGACCTTGACCAACCCGAAGCCCGTACTATTCTTCGCCGCTTTCTTCCCCCAGTTCATTGATGGGCGCCCAGCGCACTACGCGCTGGGGTTTACCAGCCTAAGCTTGATATTTGAAGCCATCAACCTGACCTACTTTGCGGGTATCAGCCTATTGGTCTATCGCACTGGCCAACTGGTGGCGCCTGGCACTACATTGCAGCGGCGGCTTGCCCAGGCAGGTGGCATGGCCTTTCTCGCCTGCGGCGTGGGCCTATTGCTTACTTCGTATCGGCTTGTGGCGTGATCAGGGACGCCAAAGTGAGTCAGAACCAACCCCAACCAGCGCCCACTTTAGCCCCCAGTGACGTCGACGGCTCACACGGGCGAACGCTTGCTTTCCCTATGGAGCAACACCGCGATGATTGTCATATAGAGCGCAGTGCCCCAATGCATGAAGATGGCTGGCGCAAATCCTAGATGGCTCAAAATGACAAAGCCATCACCAATAGCGATGAATACGGCGATGGAGTAAATCGTTGCTACGGTACGGCGATTGCCCATCAAGATCAGCGTTGTCACCGCGAGCCCCGCAAATATGTCGCGAATTCCTTTGATCCACATAAAGGGAAAAGCAGACGGATCGTGGATTGGAATGCCGAAGCCAGCAGAAGCCCCCTCCGGATTCACCAGGAAGTTGATACCGAGTCCAATAATGAGGACGGGTACCAACAGGGTGAACCAAAATAGCGGTGAATTCCTTTTCAGGGTCTCACCATTTGCAAGTGTTTTCGTGTTCATGATTTCTCCGTTGCTAGATTCAACGTTCATGATGTTGGATTGGATCTGCGAAATTCTTTTCAGGCTGACCCACCAGGAATGTGCTCTATCAGGACGGTTACTTGGGTGGCAGTACGGCCCCGATCTGGATAAAGACGTCAAGCGTGTTCAGCTCGTCCCAGTGCTCGACGAAGCGCCCATCCTCTACCCGCCAGATGTCGATCGAACGCATGGTGAAAGGCCGGCCGGTGCCCGGGTAGCCGAGTAGGTTCCCCGTGTGTGTACCTTCGTAACGGTAGCGACCGACCACGCGGGAGCCATCTGCCGAGACCAAGACGTCTTCAGCAGTCACCTTGAGGTCAGGCACACCCGCGATGATGGCGCCGAGAACCTTCTTTGAACCCGCCAGCCCCGGTTCAGCGAAGGCGTTATGGTTCACATAATTGGGTGCCACGATTTCATCAAGGCGCGACACATCATGGCTGGACATGATCTCGGCGAAGAGGTGGCCAAGCTTCAAAAGGCTATTTGACATCTGAATCTCCTATTGCATCGAGGTTGAGACCGAAGGGTCTCGTTGACTGTTCGATGTTCTAAATATGAACATTGTTCAGAATAATGTCAAGCGTTCAGATTTCTGCCTCTTAACTTGGTTCTGCAGTACACTTCGCCAAACGGCCAATACCGTTTTGGCTGCAGACGTTACGTACGAAAAGCGTGAGGATGTGATGGGTATAAAGGAGCGCCGCGATCGGGAGCGGACCGAGGTTCGCAAGCGAATCATCGAAGCGGCAGAGCAGATCGCAGCGACGAAAGATTGGGACGCGGTGACAATCCGCGCGGTGGCCGCTGCGATCGAATACAGCCCGGCACTCATCTATGAGTACTTCAAAAACAAAGATGAAATCTTGCTTGCGCTCATGTGCCAGGGGTTCGGACGCCTTCACGAAGCGCTCATGAAGGTCGATGACCCGGCCCAGACTCCGGCAGCGGTTGTTGAAGGTCTCGGACTCGCATACTGGGCATTTGCCCTTGAGAGTCCTACCCTCTATCAATTGATGCACGGCTTACGCGGCGTTCCCTTCGGTACGAATCAAACGCCCTCTGAAGCCCGCGCTTGCTTCGAAGATTTGCGAGCGCCAATCGAGCGTTTGCTTATCGCAGCAGGCACGCAAGCGTCCCGGGACAGTGAAGAGCAAGCGGACTTGTACTGGGCAGCTTTGCACGGACTGGTGTCGTTATGCATGAATCAGCGCATCAAAGGGGGGACCGAACGCGCCTCAACCTTGGTGATTCGATTGACACGCGACTTCATTCGAAGCTGTGTTGCGCCAGCTGAGAAGCTGGCTGGCAGTATTGTGCTTACTTACCCACCCAGCACCTCAACCAAATAATCAACAAACGACTTGATCCGTGACGACACTGCGGTGTTCCGGTAGTACACCGCATGAATCGGCTGCTTTACCTCCACCGTATGCGGCGCAAGGATCTGCACGAGGCGGCCGGATTCGCGATCTTGTGCGGTCATGAAATCAGACAGGCAGACGATGCCGGTGCCTTCGATGGCGAGTTGCCTGAGCGTTTCGCCGCTCGATGACCACACGGTGGGCGTAATCCGGTGCGGCTCGCCATCTGGGCCTTGTATGGGCCACACATTCAGCGATTCGGGCTGGTTGAATCCGAGAAGCGTATGTTTGCTGAGTGCTGCAACATCGCGCGGCTCGCCATGCGCCTTCAGATAAGCTTGGCTGGCGAGGATGCGTAGCCGGCTGCAGGAGATCAACCGGCTATGGAGCGTCGAGTCTTTCAGGCGGCCGATTCGGATGGCGACGTCGGTGCGGCGCTCGATGAGGTCGATGATGCCTTCGTTGCTATTCAGCTCCAGCCCCACTTGCGGAAACCGCTCACGATAGCCACGCACCAGCGGCACGATCACATGCAGCATAAAGGGTGATGCTGCATCCACACGCAATCGCCCCGATGGCTTTTCGCGCCGCGCCAGCATCTGCTCTTCGGCCCGCTCGACCGAATCGATGATGGCCCGTGCATTTTCCAGAAAAGTCTGGCCTTCCTCGGTCAATTCCAGACGGCGCGTGGTTCGGCGCAGCAAGGTGGTTTTCAGTTTTTCTTCCAGCCGCGCCAGCGAGCGGCTGGTAGCCGATACGGTGAGGCCAAGCTGCTGCGCAGCCGCAGTGATCGAGCCGGCATCGACCACGGTTGCGAAGGTCTGGAGTTCGTCGAGGGTGATGTTCATTATCAAATTGAACGCAAAAGTGTTTCTCTTATAAGCCGCTTTTTTCGCAAAAGTAAAGCGGGCACACTGCGGCCATTGCTCACGGCGCCAAGGATGCCCGTCATGTCATCACCGACTTCTGTTCAATCTGCAGTACCCAACCCGGCCCAAACGCGGCATGCATGGTTGCCACTCTTCGCCCTCGCAATCGGGGCGTTTGGCATCGGTACGACTGAGTTCTCGCCCATGGGGCTGCTGCCCGTCATTGCCCAGGGCCTGCAAGTGTCGATCCCGACTGCGGGCATGCTGATTACCGCATACGCAATCGGCGTCATGCTCGGTGCACCGCTCATGACTATCGCGCTATCACGCTGGTCACGGCGTACGGCACTGATGGCGCTGATGGGCATCTTCACGCTGGGCAACCTGCTGTCGGCCGTAGCGCCGAGCTACACCACGCTGCTGCTTGCGCGCCTCGTAACCAGCCTCAACCACGGCGCCTTCTTCGGTTTGGGTTCGCTCGTGGCAGCGAGTGTGGTGCCGCGTCATAAGCAGGCCAGCGCGGTTGCCACCATGTTCATGGGGCTGACAATCGCGAACATCGGCGGCGTTCCTGCCGCAACCTGGCTCGGGCAAAACATTGGCTGGCGGATGTCATTCGTCGCAATCGCCGGCCTGGGCGTGCTTACGATGCTGACGTTGCGCGTCGGGCTACCGCGTGGCGAAGCGGGCAGCATGCCGAACATCCGTGGCGAGCTGCAGGTACTGACCCGCCCTGCTGTCTTGGCCGCCATGGCGACTACGGTGCTGGGTTCTGGTGCGATGTTCACGCTCTACACCTATATTGCACCCACGCTTGCGCAGCTCGCTGGCGCGTCGCCCAGCTTTATAACGGCCATGCTCGTGCTGATCGGCGTTGGCTTTTCGATTGGCAATCTGGCGGGCGGCAAGCTGGCAGATCGTTCGTTGAACGGCAGCCTCATTACCTTCCTGGCCGTGCTCATCGCCATCATGCTCGCGTTTCCGCTGCTGGCCAAAACGCATCTTGGTACTGCGTTTGCCGTCATCGTCTGGGGTGCCGCCACCTTTGCCGTCGTCCCGCCCTTGCAGATGCGTGTCATGCGTACTGCGGCTGAAGCACCGGGGCTGGCGTCCTCGGTCAATGTTGGCGCCTTCAACCTCGGCAATGCCATCGGCGCGGCCGCAGGGGGGGCTGTCCTATCAGCAGGGTTCAGCTATGTAGCGGTACCCATTGTCGGCGCCTTGATCGCGGTGTCTGGATTACTGCTGGTGTTTGCCCAAATCGCAGTACAGCGTGAGCCGAAGCCAAACCTGGTCACCCGCACTTCGTCGGCCAATTCCTGATCCGATTCCCGCTGAGTATCACGAACGAACCGGGCGTGAAGGGGTATAGCGATCTGCCCCTTCCTGTCCTTCATCGCGCGATGCTCCCGGGCTGATCGCGATCTCATGATCAAAACCCAGCACCTCCCCCGCCCAGATGAAGGTCACCCACACCACCACGCCAAAGGGTAGATAGCCCGCATAACCCAGCAGCGGCATTTCAGAGAATAGATGCCCCCGGTTGACGTAGGGAATCACGTAGATCCAATAGTTTGGATTGGTCGCCTGCGCGTGAAAATGAGTGCTACCGTAGTTCCAGAGTTCCCAGAAAAAGCCGTCGCACAATGAGGCGAGAGCGATCAATACAAAGGGGCGCCAGTCGCCCTGCTGCATGGCCGTGAAAGGTGTCCAGATGCCGTGGCGCATCAGCACACCCGCAATGACAAACGGCCCCAGCCAGGCGGCCCAAAAGAGCTGATTCGGCCAGAACACCATGCCGATCAGCAGCGCTGCACCGCCCCCGATCAGCGCAGCCGCCGGAATACGCAGCCGTGGGCCATTGGCATAGCGCGCAGTCAGGCGGGGGAACAGGCTCAGCAAGGCATACCATTCGAAGATGCTGGGCCAGACGGTCGAATAAGCCACAAGGAAAACCGCCACGGTTTTCGCATGGCTGAGCGCCGGCAGGTTGTCGTTCGGGTAGTACCAGCTCGACAGCATGAAGTAATCGAGATACTCGAACGCGTACCAGCCAACAACAGAGAACACCGCGCTGGCGAGCAGTGTTTTCGGCCTGCTGGCCAGCAGCGAGCGACCGCCACTGAGGCCGTAGACCAGCCCGTCGAGGGTCAGGATCAGCCCCCACCACAAGGGCGTGAACGCGTAATAGACCAAGTCGCCAAAGGCACGAGTGCCTGACCACATCAGCCACCAGAAAAACAGCATGGTGGCCGCACCGGCCCAAAACCATGCGGGCAGGCGCGTCATGGTCGGCGATGGCCCGGGCGCCACCTGCTTGAAACCGAATCCACGCGGAAACACGATGAAGGCGATCGTGATGACTTCGATGACCGCAAGGAGGCCGAATATCCCCGCATCAAAAGCAGGAGGATGGCGCACGAATTGAGGTGGGAACACGCCAAAGCCAGGCGGCAGATGCGACGAAGGATACGCAAACCAGGCAGCGGCCAGGGGCAGCAGCGCGAACACCCATACCGGCCAGATCAGGCGCCAACGATTCTTCATTCGAGCACTCTCGTGTCTTTGCGTCGGGCACGATGATCCAACGCGGGCCGTCGCGCTGTCCAGCTACCGCTGTGCCAAGCCGCAACACTATTCCCGCGCGAGCGGCTGAGCCGGCTTCATCGCACGGGAATCATCGTATGATGAGGCCCCTCTCCGGCATACACGGCGCTTGGCTCCATGGAACGCAGGCTGATCATCTTCGATTTCGACGGTACCCTGGCCGACACGTTTTCTTGGCTGATCGGTATCTCGGACCAGATAGCCGACAAACACGGCTTCCGGCGGATCGAGCACAGCCACATCGACGCGTTGCGTAGCCTGGATGCGCGGCAGATCCTGGCGCATCAAGGCGTTTCGCTACGAAAGCTACCCTTTATCGCACGCGATATCTTTGCGCTGATGGAAGCAGACATCGGCAATATCGCCCTCTTCCCCGGTATCGAACAGATCTTGCGCACCCTGTCTGACCAAGGTGCGCGACTCGCCATCGTCAGCTCCAACTCCAAGGCCAATGTCTTGCGCATCCTCGGCCCCGAGCTTGCAGCATGCTTCGACTACATCGAATGCGGCACGCCACTGTTCGGCAAGAAATACCGGCTGAAGCGCCTGCTCGCCCAGAGCAAGACCGCACCCCATGCCGCGATCCTGATCGGCGACGAAGTGCGCGACGCCCAGGCCGCCATCGCCACCGGCATTCCATTTGGCGCTGTGGCCTGGGGCTATAGCCA
>Ga0213872_10001982_pt1 | contig 12463 bp, 8 predicted proteins | sample VelepicomBERX_R2_FD_160071 | JGI IMG/M metagenome (GOLD analysis project Ga0213872, IMG submission 160071) | Rhizosphere microbial communities from Vellozia epidendroides in rupestrian grasslands, the National Park of Serra do Cipo, Brazil - RX_R2 | ecosystem: Host-associated > Plants > Roots >...
GCCGCCGCCACCGAGTCGCTCGACGAGTGGCAGGCGGCGAATTTGCGCGAGATGCGCCGCGACTGGCTGCACGCCTCCGCCGTCCCCGGCCCGCTGGTCGAGAAGCTGTCCCGCGCCGGCTCCGCCTGCGAGATGGTATGGCGCAAGGCCCGCCCCGCCGCCGATTTCATGCAGGTGATCGAGCCCCTGACCACGCTGCTCGACCTGACCCGCGAGGTCGCCGACATCAAATCCCAGGCGCTGGGCGTTTCGCCCTATGACGCGCTGCTCGACCAGTACGAGCCGGGCGGCCGCTCGGCCGACATCGCCCGGGTATTCGCCGATCTCGCCGATTTCCTGCCCGGCTTCCTGCAGGAGGCGCTGTCTCGCCAGCGCCCGGCGCCGGCCCTCCCCGAAGGCCCGTTCCCGCAAGCGACCCAGAAAGCCATCGGCGTCGAGATGATGAAGACCCTCGGCTTCGATTTCGACCATGGCCGCCTGGATGAAAGCCTGCATCCCTTCTGCGGCGGCACCCCCGACGATGTGCGCATCACCACCCGCTATGACGAGGCCAGCTTCATCAGCAGCCTGTTCGGCGTGATCCACGAGACCGGCCACGCCCTCTACGAACAGGGCCTGCCGAGACAATGGCGCCATCAACCGGTCGGGCGCGCCCGCGGCATGAGCGTCCATGAGAGCCAAAGCCTGCTGATGGAAATGCAGGCCTGCCGCTCCCGCGCCTTCTTCCGCTTCGCCGCGCCCAAGCTCGCCAAGCACTTCGGCCGCGCCGCCTGGGACGCCGACCGGATCTACGACGCCACCATGCGAGTCGAGCCCGGCTTCATCCGCGTCGACGCCGACGAGGTGACCTATCCCGCCCATGTCATCCTGCGCTTCCGCCTGGAACAGGCGCTGATCGCGGGCGAGCTGGCGGTGGCCGATCTGCCCGCCGCCTGGAACGAGGGGATGGAACAGCTGCTCGGCATCGTCCCGCCCGACGATCGTCTGGGCTGCCTGCAGGACATCCACTGGTTCGACGGCGCCTTCGGCTATTTCCCCACCTACACCCTGGGCGCCATGACGGCGGCGCAATTGTTCGACGCCGCCCGCCAGGCGCTGCCCGACCTCGAGGGCGACATCGCCGCCGGCCGCTTCGCGCCGCTGCTCGGCTGGCTGCGCCACAACGTCCACGGCCAGGCGTCGCTGCTCGGCACCGACGAGCTGCTGCGCCGGGCAACGGGCAAGCCGCTCGACGCCGCCATCTTCAAGGCGCATCTGCGCCGCCGCTACATCCAGTGAGGAGCCGCTTTCCGTGACCTATCACAGCACCCGGGGCCAGGCGCCGATCTTGGGTTTCGACGACGTCCTTCTGTCCGGCCTGGCGCGTGACGGCGGCCTCTATCTGCCGCAGCGCTGGCCGCATTTCGACGCCAGCGAGATCAAGGCGATGGCCGGCCTGCCCTATGCCGAACTGGCGGTGCGGGTGATGCTGCCCTTCCTCGACGGCGCGATCGCCGAGGATGATTTCGCCGATCTGGTGGCCGACACCTATAAGGGCTTCGGCCACAAGGCGGTGGCGCCGCTGATCCAGCTCGACAGCAACGACTGGCTGCTCGAGCTGTTCCACGGCCCGACCCTGGCCTTCAAGGATTACGCCCTGCAATTGCTCGGGCGCCTGTTCGACCATGTGCTGGCTCGGCGCGGCGAGCGCATCACCATCGTCGGCGCCACCTCGGGCGACACCGGCTCGGCCGCCATCGAGGCCTGTCGAGACCGCGCCAATATCGACATCGTCATCCTGCACCCCAAGGGCCGCACCTCCGAGGTGCAGCGCCGGCAGATGACCACGGTGCCCGCCGCCAATGTCCACAACATCGCCCTCGAAGGCAGTTTCGACGATTGCCAGGATCTGGTGAAGGCGATGTTCAACGATCAGCCGTTCCGCGACGGCTGCCGTCTGTCGGCGGTCAATTCGATCAATTGGGCGCGCATCCTCGGCCAGATCGTCTATTACGTCGCCGCCGGGGTGGCGATGGGCGCGCCGGGCCGCGAGCTGTGCTTCGCCGTGCCGACCGGCAATTTCGGCAATGTCTATGCCGCCCTGGGCGCGCGCCATCTCGGCCTGCCGATCCGGCAATTGGTGATCGGCTCGAACAGCAACGACATCCTGACGCGTTTTTTTGCCACCGGACGGATGCAAAGCGACGGCGTCGTCCCCACATTGAGCCCCAGCATGGACATCCAGATCTCGAGCAATTTCGAGCGCTATCTGTTCGACTTGCAGAAGGGCGACGCGACGCAGGTGGCGGCGCGCATGGGCGCCTTCCGCCAGAGCGGCCATTTCGAAGTGGACGACCACACCTGGGCCGAGGCGCGCGCCTTGTTCGATGCCGCCGCCTTCGACGATGCGGCGACTCTGGACGTCATGCGAAGGCTCTATGAGGAGACAGGACAGTTGATCGATCCCCATTCCGCCATCGGCGTCGCCGCCGGGCGGGCCCGCCGCCGCGATTCCTCGGTGCCGATGGTGGCGCTGGCCACCGCGCATGCCGCGAAATTCCCCGATGCGGTCGAGCGCGCCACCGGCGTGCGTCCCGCTTTGCCGCCGCGCCTGGCCGATCTGTTCGAGCGCCCCGAGCGTTATGACGTACTGCCCAATGACGAGCGCACGGTGAAGGATTACGTGGCCAACATCGCCGGGGTGGCGGCATGAGCACCGCCCTCGACATCCGCCAGAGCAAGCTCTCCAACGGCATGATCGTCATCACCGACCGCATGCCGTCGGTCGAGACGGTGTCCTTGGGCGTCTGGGTCAATGCCGGCACGCGGCACGAGCAGCCGGAGATCAACGGCATTTCGCATCTTTTGGAGCACATGGCCTTCAAGGGCACCGAGCGCCGCTCGGCCCAACAGATCGCCGAAGAGATCGAGGCGGTGGGCGGCTTGCTCAACGCCTATACCAGCCGCGACCACACCGCCTATTACGCCAAGATCCTCAAGGAAGACATTACCTTGGGCGTCGACATCCTGGCCGACATCCTGATGAATTCCAGTCTCGACGCCGACGAGCTGGCCCGCGAGCAGGCGGTGGTGGCCCAAGAGATCGCCCAGGCGATCGACACGCCCGACGACATCATCTTCGACCATTTCCAGGCGACCGCCTTTCCGCACCAGGCGGTCGGGCGTCCGGTGCTGGGCACCGCCGATCTGGTGCGCTCATTCAACCGCCAGACGGTGGCCGGCTATATGCGCGACCATTACGGTTCTGGCACGATGATCCTGGCCGCCGCCGGCAATCTCGACCACGACGCCCTGGTGGCCGACGCCGAACGCCACTTCCACGGCCTCGATCCCGCCGCCGTCGGCGCCGAGGAGCCGGCCCGCTATCAAGGCGGCGACTACCGCGAGGAGCGCGACCTCGAACAGGTGCATGTGGTGCTGGGCTTCGACGGCGTGGCGTACGAGGACCCGGATTTCTACGCCATGTCGGTGCTGTCCGGCCTGCTGGGCGGCGGCATGAGCTCGCGCCTGTTCCAGGAGGTGCGCGAGCGCCGCGGCCTGGCCTATTCGGTCTACAGCTTCACCCAATCCTTGACCGATGGCGGATTGTTCTCGATCTACGCCGGCACCGGCCCCGACGAATCCGCCGAAGTGGTCCCGGTGATCTGCGAGGAAGTGCGCAAGGTGACGCAAGGCGTCACCGAAGAGGAAGTGCGCCGCTCCCGCGCCCAGTTGAAAGCCGGCATCCTGATGGGCCTGGAAAGCACCAATTCCCGTTGCGAGCAGCTGGCCCGCCAGTTGATGGTGCATAACCGCATCCTCACCGTGGAGGAAGTGGTCGCCCAGATCGAGGCGGTGGACGCCGAAGCGGTGGTCAAGGTCGCCAACCGCCTGTTCCGCACCGTGCCGACTTTCGCCGCCATCGGGCCGCTGGGCAAGGTGACGGGGTATAACGCGATCCGCGAGAGCTTAGCCCTCTGACGGTTCCCCGTTCTCTTCTTCTTCCGCTTCCGGCCGTCCTTTGAATCCCGTCGCGACCACATAGGTTTCGGCGGATTCGGCGCGGCTGGCGGCGGGCTTGGCGTGCTTTACCGTCTCGAAGCTGCGTTTCAGCAAATCCAGCAGCTCGCGCTCGGTACCGCCTTTGAACACCTTGGCGATGAACGACCCGCCCGGCGCCAGCACGGTCAGGGCGAAATCCAGCGCCACCTCGCACATATGGATGATGCGCAGATGGTCCGTCGCCGGATGCCCGGTCGTCGGCGCCGCCATATCCGACAGCACGATGTCCGCCGGTCCGCCCAGCGCCTCGCGCAGCCGGTCGGGCGCGTCGTCGGCCAGGAAATCCCCAACCAGATTGGTCGCCCCCGCCAGCGGCGCCCAATCGAGGATGTCGATGCCGACCACCTTGCCGCGCCCATGGTTGAGGATGCCGATCCGCTCCACCGCCACCTGGGTCCATCCGCCCGGCGCCGCGCCGAGATCGACCAGCCGCGTTCCCGGCTTGAGGAAATGGAACTTGTCGTCGAGCTGCAGCAGCTTGAAGGCCGCGCGCGAGCGATAGCCCAGCCGCTTGGCCTCGGCCACATAGGGATCGTTCAGCTGCCGCTGCAGCCAGCGGGTGGAGGAGACCGACCGCTTGGCGGCCGTTTTCACGCGGGTATGCAGCCCGCGCGCGCCGGAGGCGGACTTGCCGCGTCCGCCGCCACCGCCGCTACTGGATTTCTTTCGTTCGCTCATGAAGGGAAGCTGTAGCGTCCGCCCGCATCATCGACAACAGGATTCCTTCGCGCACGCCGCGATCGGCGACGCGCAGGCGTCCTGTCGGCCACAGCCGGCAGATGGCGGCCAGGATGGCGCAGCCGGCCATCACCAGATCGGCGCGGTCTGGCCCGACGCAGGGATGGAGCGAGCGTTGGGCGTGCGAGCTGCAGCGCAGCCTGTCGCTGATCGCTTCGATATCGCTGAACTCCATGGTCAGCCCGTCGACCAGCGAGCGATCGTAGCGGTCTAGTCCGAGATGGATCCCGCCCAGGGTGGTGACGGTCCCCGAGGTGCCCAGCATCTGCAGCTTGCCGTCCCGCGCCAGGGCGCCCAAGGACCCGTCGCGGTCGAAGCAGCTCAGTTTCTCCATGGCGGCGGCGACGATGCGCTCATACCCCTCGCCGCAATCGAGATCGCCGCGGCAGACCTCCCCCATGGTGACCACGCCGAGGGGCAGGGACTCGACGGCCTCGATGCGCGGATTGCCCTGTCCCGCCGCCGGCACGATCACCTTGATCAATTCGGTGCTGCCGCCACCGATATCGAACACCAGCGCGGTCTCCGGCGCCGCATCCAGCAGCGGCGCGCATCCGGCCATCGCGAGGCTCGCCTCCTCGCGCGGGGTGATGATCTCCAGCGACAGCCCGGTCTCGGCGCGGACCAGCTCAAGAAAGTCGCGATAATTAGCCGCGCGCCGGCACGCTTCGGTGGCCACCGCGCGCACCCGCCGCGTGCCGCGCCGATTGAGCTTCTGCGCGCACAGCTTCAGCGCAGCGACGGTCCGATCGACGGCATGCGGCGCCAAGCGCCCGCTGGCCGCCAGCCCTTCGCCCAACCTGGTCATCCGGGAAAAGGCATCGATGACCTGGAATCCGTCCCCTTCGGGCACCGCCATCAGCAACCGGCAATTATTGGTGCCAAGGTCCAGAGCGCCGTAAACCGGGCGATTCGGATCGTTCATCGACATGCCTTGATGGTACCCAACGCCAGCCCTGCCGAGAAGACTGCAAATTTTTGTGACATTGGGGGTGGCAATGCCGAAATCGATGTGCTAGAAAGCGCCCCTTCCCGCTGCTGGGGGATCGTCTAGTGGTAGGACAGCGGACTCTGACTCCGCCAGCCTAGGTTCGAATCCTAGTCCCCCAGCCAACTCTCCAGAATCGTCGATCATGACGCGTGCCGATGGCGCCGCGTGCGGGAGTCGCTCTGACGGCGCGCCGCCACGAGTTTAGACCGGCAAAAGTCCCGCTGCGCGGTAGCCGTCGATCAACGAATCGAATAGCGATATATTCGAACGGCTCCTGGCGACGATTTGGGCTCCTGCGACGGCGGCATAGATCGCGCGCGCTCGGGCTTCGGCCTCTCCGGGTTCAACTAACTTAGCCGCCGTCAGCTCCTTGCTCAGCCACGCGACATTGACGTCGGCGAAGGCTTGAACCTCTTTCAAGACCGCCGCAGGCAATTCGTCATATTCGGTGGCCATGAAACTGCTGAGGCACATTCGATTGCCGCGCGCGAGGGAGGCCCTAAAAATCTCCGGATATCGGCGTAGCGCGTCCGTCGGGCCGCCGGCATCGGTCGAGATCGCCTCCAGATCTCGAGCGGTATCCTCCCAATAACGGCGTGCGACAGCTTCAGCCAACAGGGCTTTGTTGGGGAAGTAGTAATTTATGCTCGCCGCCTTGATGCCAACGGCTTCGGCCAGATCGCGGAAATTTATGCCGGAATAGCCGTAAGCCATCGCCGCTTCCCGCGCCGCCATGAGGATCCCTTCCTTCGCATTCTCTTTCATCATTTCCGCCATTTTCCAATCTTCACCTACCATATGTCAGATAGGTGTTGACAGCGCAAGCGCCGATCCGTAATTGTTTACCTGTCATCTGGCAGGCAGGTGAATAACTGGACGAAAGCGAGATACATCATGACCGACAAGCTGAGACTCTTCACATCTCCCTCGGCCTTTCCCAATCCGCAGCGTTTGAGGATCTTCATGCACGAAAAGGGGATCGCCGATCAGTTCGACGAGACGATCTACGACATGTCGCCCGTCGGCGAGCAGCGCGGCTGGAAGCACCTCAAGATGAATGCCTGGGGCGAGACGCCGACCCTCGCGCTGGCCGACGGATCGTTTCTCAGCGAGACGTCCGCCATCGCCCGGTATCTCGACGACGCGTTCGAGGGCCGCAAGATCATGGGGGGCACGGCGCACGAGCGCGGCTTGGATCAGATGTGGGACAACCGGGTGTGGGTCCACATTCTCTACCCCATCGTCACGGCCTTCCACGTGTTGCATCAGGGCCTCGGCCCGAAGCTGGAGCTGACCAGCAATCCGGCGTGGGGCGAGCACTGCCGCAAGGTGGCTTTGGCGCATGCCGGCCTGGTCGATCGGCATCTTTCCGATGGTCGGGAATGGCTGCTGGGCGGCGATCAGCCGACCTTCTCGGATATCACGCTGGCGACGGCGATAGCCTTCTCGAAGTTTCCCGTCAATGCCACCCCGCTGGACGAGCGATTCGAGCATATCGATGCCTTCTGGCAGCGCTGGCAGCGCCGACCGGCCTTCCTTGCCGCCTATGCGGATAAGAGCAGCGGTGTCGCGGAACTCGATAATCGGGCCTGATCGCCCGCCGCTATTTGCTGGGTCGAGGCGGATGAGTCTTCCTCGACCCATCAGACATTCTTCAATTGCCGGCAGGTCTCGGGCTCGTCGTCGTGGATCAGAGGTAGGCGCACGCGTAGCCGAAGATCGAGTCGGTCGGCGGACCAGCGGGGCCGCTGCTTCCTGTGCGGTACGCCGGTCGATACGGCTGGAACGGGCCCAGGCGAGCCGACCACTCACCATTTCATTCCGCTGTCCAAAGGTGGACCGGATGTCAGGTTAAACCGTGTCATCGCCCATAGTCGCTGCAACGGCCGTGAAGCCGACAAACTGCCGACGCTCTGGTTATGGCTGAAATTCCTCGTGGTTCAGTGGCGGCGAGGCAATATCCGATCAGCGATTTAGCGAATCAATACTCCCCATATCTTCCCCGAACCGACTCCAGCAGCGCCGCTGAGTCGTACCCAACCCCATCCTTGAACACTATCTCGACATTCTCGATCTCGGCGATATCCCGCGTCGGATCCCCCTTCACCACCATCAGATCGGCATCCTTGCCGGCGGCGATCGAGCCGATGCGGTTTTGCAGGCCGAGATAGACGGCGCCGTTGTAGGTGGCGGTGCGGATGGCCTCCGTCGGGGTCAGGCCGGCTTCGACCAGCAGTTCCACTTCGCGCAGATCGCCGAAGCCGGGCAGGGTGCCGCCATTGCCGGTCGGGTCGGGGCCGGCCAGGAGAAGGCCGCCGGCGGTGACGAAACGGTGCTCGAGGGCGAGGTCGTGGCGGTAGATGGTCAGGCGGTCCTTCGCCTGGTCGGCGGGCAGGCTGGCCGTCAGGTTGCGGGCGTAGAGATAGGCCTCGCGGGCTTCCGCGGTCAGCATCGCCAGGGCCTTGGGGCGCAGCGGCGCGTGCAGAGGGACCCGCTGCTCGAACACCGGCAACGTCGAGGTGATGGCAACAGGGTGCGATACCAGCTCGGCGATCAGCTTGCCGGCCTCGTCGCCGTCGGGATCCATCGCCAGCAAGGTCGCGTCGCCGCCGGTCTTCGGGCATTCGTCGGGCTTCTTGCCGGGGTCGAACTGCGTGTTGACGAAGAAGCCATGCTCCAGATCGTCGATGCCCAGCGCGATCGCCTCCGGATAGGTCACCGAACAGAGATGGCCGGTCACCTTCAGGCCGCGCTTGTGCGCCTCGTCGATCGCCGCCTTCAGCTCGGCCCGGCGGATATTCATATAGGCCTTGAACGAGGTTGCCCCCTGATCGGCCCAGAACGCCACCGTCTTCCTCGCATCCTCGGGGTCGCGCAGCTGGTGCATCTGGAGGAAGGGGGAGTTCTGCCCCTCCAGATAAGGCGCCGTTACGTCCATATGCGGGCCGGGCAGGGCGCCGCGGTCGATCTCGTGCTTCATATTGAGATCGGAATAGGGCTCGATGCTTCCGGTGGTCCTCAGCGTGGTGACGCCGCTGGCGAGATAGAGCCGCGGCGAGGAGAACAGCATCTGCGCCAGGGCGAGCGGCGGCTCGTTGTGGCCCTGCGCGTCGAGGTCGGGCCGGGCGATGTAATACATGTGGTTGTGCATGCCCACCAGGCCGGGCAACACCGCGTGGCCGGACAGGTCGAGGATTGTCGTCATCGGCGGCGGGGCGACATCCGCCGGGGTGATGGCGGCGATCTTGCCGTTGTCCAGGATCACCGTGCGGTCGGGTTGGGCCGGGCCTCCCGTGCCGTCGATCAGCAGCACATGGGTGAGAGCGATATGGCCGGCGCTCACCTTGACATAGGGCTGGACCGCCGGGCCCGGCGGCGCCGGCGCGGGCAGCAAAACGTCTTCGAGAGAGGCCGCGCCCGCGGCGACGGCAAGGTTCGTGGCCAGCGCCAGAATGGTCAGGCGGGCAGGGCGCCTCATGTCGTTCCTCTCCTCTGTTGGCCGCGTCAAAACACCTCTCCCCGCGTGCGGGGAGAGGTGTTGAGCGTTGCAAGCGACCGGGTGTCAGGCCGCAGTCTGCCGTCGGCCCGTCAAGCGTCGGCGGAAGGCCATCGCGGCCGCGAACGGCGCCGCGAGAAGCAGAAGCGATGAAGGTTCGGGAACCGCATTGGGCGCGCCCGCGTCGGTCTGAATCTCGATGTCCAGAGGCGTGATGAACTGTTCGGCGAGATTGATGGTGAACAGGTCCTGGATACCGCCGGTCTCGGTGAGGTTGGTGGCGCCGTCCCCGAGCACGGTCGCGGCGGCGCCCGACAGCACGTCAACCTCGATATTGGTGTTCTGGTTGACGAAGATCGACACCGTGTCGCCCAGCACGGTGTGCGCCGGATCCGCATAGATGTTGAAGTTTACCGGCGTGGAAAATGCCGGCGTGCCTGCGATCGTGACCAGGCACGGCGTCGCCAGCGGTTCCGCGCAGCTTCCGATCGGGAGAGTCGTCCTGAACTCGTTGATCGCGGTCCCGGTGTCCTGAAAGAGGATATAGTCGGCGGGATCGGCAAGACAGGGCGAAGCCAGCATCGCGACAAACCCGCCAACCGCCAACGGCACGCGATAGGATGAAAGAGGAATGAATTTCATGATCCGCTCCTTATCGGAAAAGATCCTGCAGGGTTTCGGTAAATGTGAAAATCTTAACCGATGCAATAAGTGTGCCTGCGGAGAGAAGCTCGATTTTTCCGTGTGTTAGCGAGTCTCTCTCCGCGCGTCATATTAAAATTGTAAGATTTTTCGACAGTCCGGAACCTTATTTCTCCTTGGCGACGGCGATCGCCGCATTGGCGGCAACGATATAAGCCGAGGTGTTCGCCACCGTGGCTTCGTTCTCGAACCACAGGAACGGCCATTCCACCTTCTGTTCGGGGAAATCCGGCTTGATGACCAGCACGCCGGGCACCATGGCGCCGGGGACGAAGCTGTAATCGGCGCGGTTGTGCGTGTAGTCGATCAGTTTGGATTTCGTGCCGACGGTGGAGACCAGCGACAGGTTGGTCGCCGGATGGCGGCCCAGGATGTAGTCGATCGCCGCCAGCGGGTAATCGGCGCCGATGATCTGCGGGAAGGCCTTGTGCAGCAGATACATGTTGGTGCCGAAGGCCGCCACCTGACCCGATCCCGCCCAGGTGCCGAGCGCGACCGGCACGCCGAACGGCGTCTTGGCCAGTTCCGCCTCGATGGACGGTTTGGCGTCGGTCACGATCTGGCCGAGGCGGGCGCGATACTCCTGGCTCATATAGGGAAGGGCGCGGGTGGCGACGCCGCCCAGTTCGTGGAAGTGGGCGGCGATGGCCGGCAGCATCTGTTCCAGCTTCTTGGCGTAAGTCTGGTCGCCCTTGGTGGCGATCAGCAGCTCGATCGTGGCCGGCACGGCGGCGAGATCGAGATTGTCGGGGTGCCATTCGCCGCGCGACGGGCGGTTCAGCCGGTCGCCCAGATCCTGCTGATTGGCCCACAGCACCTTGGCGGCAGCCAGCGAGCGGGCGGCGAGGGCGGGGTCGAGTTCGCCCAGCACGCGGGAGGCGGCGGCCAGTCCGCCGGCGACGGCATAGTCGGTGTGCGGCACGTCGGAGGTGAAGACCCAGCGGTCGTCGGGCTTGCCGGAATGGATGCCGTCGCGGTCGTTCGGACCCAGCTTCGCATCGTAGATCCTGCCATCCGTCTCCGAGCCGACATCGCCGAGATGGGTGTAGAGCGGCAGCGTCGGGGCGACGATGCCGACCACCGCATGGCCGAAAACGTCATACTGCGCCAGCAATTGCAGCACGCCGTGGCGGATATGCTGCAGCACGTCGGGTACCCCGTCGGGACGGCGGATCTCGGCGGCGTGGGCCGCTTCGTCGATGGTGTCCTCGTCCCAGTCGAGGCCGAACATCTCGCGGCCCAGCGCCAGGTTGCGGACCACCCAGGCATTGTCGGGCGTCTGGATGTCGGAATCGCCGGCATCCTGCCAGCCGCCGACATCGAGGCCGGCGATATGCTGGCCGGGCTGGAAGGGCGAATCCAGATTGGGACCCATGCTGTAGCCGTCGAAATGGGTGATGTTGGGCGGCGCCTGCCGGGCGTCGTCCATGTGCGAGACGCTTTGCCAGACGCGGTATTGCTCGCGCACCGCCATGTGGTCCATCTGCTCGGTCAGATAGGTGTCGAGCGAGGGTTGCCAGATATGGTCATAGGCGTCCTCGGCGATGCGGAACGGATTGAACACGTGCCCGGCATAGGAGATGGCATAGAGCCCGGGGGCGCGCACGGCGGAGAAATCGAACTTGGCGTAGTCGTAGCGCGTCCATCTGCCCCAGGGCTCGATGGTTCCCTTGAGGGCCACGGTCGAGGTGCCGTCGGCGTTGATCTTCAGAAGCTCGATGGTCTTCGGCGCCTTCATGTGCGGATCGAGCTCGACGATCGCCACCTTGGCGCGGCCCGGCGTGTAGCCGGCCTGGTTGAACGAGACCACCGGATCGCGCACCCAGTTGGCGATGACGTTGGGGCGCACATGCCAGACCAGCGCGTTGGTGGTCTTGCCCGCCGGGATCAGCGAGCGCACCACGAACCAGCCGTTCTGCGCCCGGGCGCGCGCGTCGAACAGCGACAGCGGGCCGGACTCCGAGGTGATGGTCACCCGGGTCAGCGGATCCTCGGGCGACAGGGTGATCGACGAACCGCCCGAGGCGAGCGGCAGCGGATCGCCCGAGCCGTCCTTGGCCATCGGCCCGTCGGGATTGCGCGGGAACAGGCCGGAGGCGGCGCCCAGGGCATAGGTCTTGCCGAAATAATCGGTCGGCACGAAGTCGAGATTGAACCCGGCCTTGCCCACCAATTCGGCGGGCAGCGGCTTGTCGAGATCGACGGCGATGCGAAAGCCGGTCCCCTCGGCGGTGACGGTGGTGTGGTAGCTGAGCTTCTGCTCGGCATACTCGCTGTAGACGGTCAGCTCATTGGCGCCCGGGCCGCGCTCGCGCTTGATGAAGGCCGGCACCGGGTCCCATTGCTCGGGCGTCGGGTTGAGGCGCACCGCGCCGTCGGTGGCGATGCGGTCGCCATGCAGGATGATCTGGATGCCGGCGTTCTTCTCGTCGCGGAACACCGGGTGGAAATGCATCTGGTCGACGATGACGCTGAGCCCCTGCATTTCCAGGGTT
>Ga0213872_10001983_pt1 | contig 12462 bp, 15 predicted proteins | sample VelepicomBERX_R2_FD_160071 | JGI IMG/M metagenome (GOLD analysis project Ga0213872, IMG submission 160071) | Rhizosphere microbial communities from Vellozia epidendroides in rupestrian grasslands, the National Park of Serra do Cipo, Brazil - RX_R2 | ecosystem: Host-associated > Plants > Roots >...
TCTGATGTTATTCCGTTTTTACGGGCCGAAATTGGTAGTGAATTTGAGCGGGATTTGAATGGGATGTTGGTGCGAATTAAGTAATGACTTCTAGGTCGTTCGAGATGTTTATCTGTGGCAAGCCCCCTGTTTTTTGTTGAGAATGATAAATGAATGCTTTATTGGGGATGGTGCTAAGAAGGGCGGATAGAGAGCGGTTGTTGGTACCGCTGCCTAGGGAGACTCGAATTTGGGGTGATGAGATATTTGAGGTTGGTGATGTAAAGTATCAGTACTCAGGATTACCTAGGATCACTTTCAACATATCTATGCTAACAGCGTTTGTTTCGAACTTATTGCCAGAGACATGGGTTTCCGAAGAGATGGAGTTTGCGAGGATTTCAGGGGATTGTTTGAAAGAGTACGCGGATTGTCAATGGAGAGTCAGGTTTAGAATGGATGATCCTTTTGTTTTTCAGTATGAAAATGAGCTTGCTCAGAAGAACGCGCTTGTGTTTGAAGAGGGATTGGGTGATCTGATTGAAAAATTACCGATCTGTGCAATTTTTCTTTCATCGGATGATAAGTTGGGTGATGTTGTTCAAATTGATACAGTGAATGCGATTTCCCTACTGCGTGAGGGCATGATGAACTTGACTGACATAGAGGGTTTTGTTGCGGTGATTAATACTGATTGAAATGTTGTTGTTAAGAAGGGCTGGGTGTCAAAGCCGATAGCGTTGCGCTGTCGGCTTTTTTATTGGTATTGGGGCTAGGGGTGGGTACAAATACTTGGCAAACAAGCGCGCTGCGTAACGGAGAATCAATTGAATTATTTGGCACTATGTAATCGTTTGAAGCTGGAGTGCGGGGTGCAGGGTGACCCGATGACGACGACGGTGGGGAATACCGGGATTTTGAAGAAGCTGTGCGACTGGGTGTGGTTGGCGTATCGGCATATCGAGAATGAGCGGCAGTGGATGTGGATGTACCAGACGGCGACGTTGGCGGTGCCGACCGGGGCGTCGAGCGTGCCTATGGCAGTGCCGGCTGGGTGTCAGCAGGTAGATGAACGTGTGCTGTTTACCTTTGATGCGGTGCTGACGCCGCAGACGGCGGTGATGGTGCCGGTGCGTTTGCTGCCTTACCGCGAGCTGCTGCGGGATTTTTATACGCAGCCGTTGGCGATTGGACAGCCGCAGGTGGGGGCGCTGAATCCGGCGGATGGGTCGCTTTGGTTGAATGCGCTGGCAGACAAGCCGTATAGCCTGTTCCTGGGGTATTGGCGCGAGACGCAGGATTTGCAAAGTGCGGTACCGGTGGCGTCGGATGACTTGACTGTGCCGGGGATGCCGCAGCGGTATCACATGGCGATCGTATACAAAGCAATGCAGATGTATGCGGCACATGAGAACGCGCCGGAGGTGATGGCGTTTGCGAACCAGATGTATGAGGAGATTTATGCGGACCTGCAGGCGGAGCAGTTGCCAGAGATCGAGATGTCACATGTGCATTTGCTTGCGGTGAGGTGAGTATGGGGGCGACGCAGCAATCGGTGGTGGTGATGGCGGGTGGGTTGGATTTGTCGACGCCGGCTTTGGCGGTGCAGCCGGGGACGGCGCAGTTGGCGTTGAACTATGAGCTGCCGACGCAGGGTGGGTATCGGAGTGTGCAGGGGTATGAGCGCTTCGACGGGCAGCCGTTGGCGTCAACCGGGGCGACGCCGGCGGCGCAGGCGGCTTTGCGGGCGGCGATTCAGCCGATGCCGGGGAGCGGGTCGGTGCTGGGGGTGTGGTTCTACGGTGGGACGGTGTATGGCTGGCGAAACAATGCGGGTGGGACGGCGGCGGTGATGTGGCGTTCGACACTGAGCGGTTGGGAGCAGGTGGTGACGCCGGCGTTGAACGCAGGCGGGGTTTTCCAGTTTGTGAATTACAACTTTTATGCGCAGTCGAGCAGTTTGCGTTGCTATGGCTGTGATGGGGTGAACCCGGCGTTCGAATTTGGCGGGGTGTTCAATGTGACCTTACGCCAGCGCAGTGCGGCGAATGTGGCGCAACTGACGACGAGTGCGCCGCATGGCTTGCGGACGAACGATACGGTGTATGTGTACGGCTGCGGGGATGCAAGCTTCAATGCCAGCGCGGTGAGCGTGACGGTGGTGGATGCGTACAACTTTAGCTATGCGTGTAACGGTGCGGCGGTGGCGGCGACAGCGGATATGACTGGGCGCGTGTGCGTGTTTGCTCAGCTGACGACGGGCATGGGCGGTGGGCAGATCCGCATGGCGAGCCGGATGCGGGCGAGCAATGTGGTGACGGTGACGACGGCGTCGCCACATAACCTTGGCAATGGCCAGATGGTGCAGGTGAACGGCTGTTCGGATACGAGCTTCAATTCGACTGCGGTTGCTGTGACGGTGGTGAGTGCGACGAGCTTCAGCTATGCGAACACTGGAGCCAATGTAGCGGTGGCGAACGACGCGGGTGGGTTGATCTATGCGGCGGGGGCGAATCTGTACCCGCAGTTTATTGCGGCGCACGCGAAGATGCTGTTTCTGGCTTACCCGGGTGGGTCGTTGCAGTTCAGCGCGGTGGGCGACCCGAAAAACTGGTCGGTGATCTGGAATGCGGGGGAGATAGGGATTGGGTCGAGCATTACCGGTTTGGCTTCGTTCAAGGGGCAGTACCTGTCGGTGGGGACGCAGCGGGGGATCAGTACCCTGACTGGGGCGGGGCCGAGCACGTGGAACCTGGTGGAGTATTCGCCGACCTTGTCGACGCTGCCGTATGGGATGAGTGAGATCGGTGGGCAGGTGACATGGCTGAATGCGTTGGGTTTGTCGGGCATGCAGACGGCGATGTTCTATGGGGACTTTCAGTCGGCGATTTTGAGCAGGCCGGTGGACCCGCTTTATTTTGCACAGTTGTCGCAAATGAAGTTTGTGTTGGTGTCGCGGCAGAAGACGCAGTTGCGGGTGTTCTTTGCGAATGGGTCGGTGTTGCTATGCCATTTCAACACGCAGGCGACGCAGCCGACGACGATGGCGATGACGATGCCGCAGTTCACGACGATGGTGTGCCCGACGAACTTTGTGTGTGGGTCGAACGCGGGGGTATCGGGGGACCAGATCTATCTGGGGGATGACCAGGGCTATGTGTACCGGATGGACAGTGGAATGTCGTTTGATGGGAACCCGATTAGCTGTGTGCTGCGGCTGCCGTTCAACCAGTTTGGCTCGCCGATGAACAAGAAGCGGTTTCGGCGGGTTCAGTTGGAGGTGGCAACGCAGACGCCGATCAAGTCGTTGGCGCTTGCGCAGGATTTTGATTATTCGGACTCGCAGAACCCGCAGCCGCAGACTGCTTACCCGGTGATCAAGGCGGGTGGGGCGTTTTGGGACCAGGGGTCGTGGGATACGTTCATGTGGTCGGACAATGCGATGGGTACGGCGGTGGCGAATGTGGATGGGTCGGGGCGAAATATGGCGCTGATCATCAATTCTGCTGAGACGGGGACGCCGCCGTATACGATTCAGACTGCGTTGATCAGCTATGAGGAGCGGGGTGTGCAACGTTAATGGGGTGATTTGATAGGATGGTTTGAATGATTTGATTTTGGTCGGTTTGGGATGGTTGGGTGAGGAACAGGGGCTGCCTTTGGGCGGCCCTTTTGTTTGGGCCGACAAGATAAGGAGAGGAGTGGGCGTGGCAACGGATGGGACGCAAAACAGTACTGGGGTGATGAGTAGTGACCCGGGAGCAGGAGGGAGCACGCTGCCGGACCAGAGCGCATTCATGACGGATTGGAATAAGTATTGGAGTACCAGCAAGGCGGGGGATACGACCAATTTTGCGGGCGGTACGCTGACGCGGAATGGTGATGGGACGGCGACTTATAAAACCAGTGATGGTTCGGAGTCGCCGTATACCTTGACGCAGAATTCGGATCCGAATGCGGTGGCGCAGGCGAACCCGTATATCAATGCGGCGTGGCAGCATCAGTATGGATCGTCGGCGCCGAACCAGGCGCCGAGTACGACGACACAGATGCAGGGGCTGGTGAATAGCTTCATGAACCTGGGTAGCCAGATTCAGGCGCCGGTGATTGGCGGGACGGCTGCGACTGGGCAGATGAACAGTGATCAGCTGGTATCGAGCCAGCTCAACGATCTATTGGGGCAGGATTCGCCGCTGATGCAGCGTGCACAGGCGCATGCGATGGAAATGGCGAACAACCGGGGGTTGGTGAATTCGTCGATGGCGACGCAGGCAGGACAGTCGGCGATGATCGATGCGGCCATGCCGATTGCGCAGGGGAATGCGAACACCTATCTGCAGCATTCATTGGCAGACCAAAGCGCGGCGAACCAGATGGCGATGGCAAATATGTCGGCGCAGAACCAGGCGGGTATCGCGCGCATGCAGAGCCAATATGGTTTGCTGGGGCAGGGCATGAATGCTGCGCTGTATGGCGTACAGAACGATGCAAACCGGGCGTTGCAGTGGCAGCAGATGCAGATGAACCAGAACCAGTTCAATTCAAATCTCGATAACAATCAGTTCAATCAGTATGGCAACTGGATGCAGCAGATTTTGATGAACCCGAACCTGGACCAGACGGGTAAACAGAATGCGATGGATTGGCTCAATGCACGCTATGGCTTGCCGTTGGGCGGGGCGGTGCGGGTAGTGCGCTATTGGATACGTGGAAGCAGTCGCAGCAGCAACGCAATCTAGTTGATCTGCAGAACATGCGGGCGCAGGCGGGGATGGATCAATTGAATGCACAGAATGCATTTGTTGCGGCACGCCAGGCAGTGCCTGCATATGCGCCTGGCCGAACTTTGACGGTGAACGATTTTGGTTTGATGCGAGGGAATAAGTGAAATGGTCGGTATGAATCAGGGTATGACGCGGTCCGCAATGAATCAACAACAAGGTATGGGTGGTCAGGGGATGATGCAGCAGGGCATGGGCCAGCAGGGGGGGGCGGTTTGCCACAAGGTGGGTCAGTGCAAGGGATGGGCGCGGGACAGCAAGGCATGTCGCAAATGCAGGGTGGATCAATGGGTAGTAGCCAGATGGGGCAGATGCAGGGCGGTGCTGGCGCACAGATGCAGCAGCGGCAAGGTATGCCGCCTTTGCTGCAGGCGCTGTTGCAGATGGCGCAGCAGGTGCTGACGAACCCGCAGGCACTGCAGATGTTCCGCCAGGAGCTGATGCAGACGCACGACCCGGAGCTGGCGGCGGCAGAGTTGATTGCGATGGTGAGCCGTTCGGTACTCGGGACCGCGGCACAGCAAGGGGCTGCGGTGCCGCAGCCGGTGGTGTCTCAACTGCTGATCCGCGTCGCGGACATGGTGATGACGTTGGCCGTGAAGATGCAGGTGCTTTCGGTTCAACAAGCGCAGCAACTGGCGCGCCCGGTGCTGGCGATGGCGGTACATACGTTCAAGAATGGTCGTGGTTCGGTGGCGGGAAAGCCTTTGCCGAGCTTGCGCCGTAGTGCGCAATCACGGCAGGCGAGGGGCATGATGCCTGGCCAGGCAATGCAGCAGGGCGGTATGCAGCAGATGATGAACCCTGGCGCGGGGAGTTGATATGGGGGCGATGGATGGCTTGCTGACTGCGCTGGCGGGTGGGGTAGTGGGTGGAGCAAATGCGTATAGCCAGGATCTGGTCGCAGACATGCAGCAGCAGCGACAAATCCAGGCGCAGCGCGATGTGTTGGCTGCGCAATTGCAAGCTCGTATCGATGAGGCCAATAACTCGGATCTGCAGAATGCGATGGCGGCCAATATGCCCGTCAGGCTGCGGCGCGGCAGCAGGCTATGTACCAGGCGCAAGTTGTGGGTATGCAAGACCCGGCGGTGGCGGCGGCGATTCAGAAGCAGGCGGTACTGGGCGCCCGCCCGGACAATATGGGCGTGTGGAGCTGGGACGATACGATTGGCAGGCCGGTGTTTCAACCGACCGATTATGGACGCGCGTTGACTGCCGCAAATATGAACCGGGCTGGGATGATGCCGAGTCAGCCCAGTAGCTGATTGTGTATTGACTGCGTATTAAGGCCGCTGATTGCGGCCTTTTTTATTGTTTGGGGGCACTGGATGAGATTGGGACATGGACGGCCGCTGTCGGAGGTTGGGTATATCGTGAGCGATCGGGTGAACGGTGAGCGGATTTTGATCGCGAAGTGGGTAGCGTCGAATGGTCACCCGGTGCGGACTGAACTGAAATTCAGGGGTAAAGGGGCAATCACGTCGCAGCACTATGAGGAAGTTGAGGACGTGCTGACCGAGCTGGTCATGGCGTGCGAGCTGGACATTGCCCGTGGTTGCTTTGCGGACTGGACGGATGGGCATTCGGCGGAGTCGGGTTTACAGGACTACGTGTGGCGGGATGAGGAGGCAGGTACATGACGCAGGAAACAGTGCTCGACCAGGGGAACCCGGATTACTCAACCGTGCGGGACCCGTACAATCTGGAGGATGAAGCGAGGCAAACACCCTTGCACCAGGTGGGCGCGCGCTTGCTTGCGCTGGCGCAGCAGGCAGTGGCAGACAGGAAGTCGATCGAGGCGCGCTGGCTGGATGACCTGGCGCAGTACAACTCGGTCTATCTCGATCGTTCGGGGTTGTCGGGTGATTTTGGTGGCAGTGCGCCGCGGAAGGACCAGCCGTTTGTGGGCATTACGCGCACCCGTACGAATGCGGCGATTTCGCGGCTGCAGGACTTGCTGTTGCCTACGGATGATGCGAATTGGGCGATTCAGCCGACGCCGATTCCGGAGATCGACAAGCATGCAGGCAGTGCGACGGTAGTCGGCCAGACGCCACAGGGGGCACCGGTGCAGGCGGCCGATATTGCAGCTGGTGTGAAACGTGCGGCGGATGAGGCCTGCGAGCAAATGCAGAGTGCGATTGCGGACCAGTTGGAGGAGTGCGACTACAACGGGCAGTTGCGCGATGTGATTCGTGATGGGTGCATTCTGGGTGCGGGGATCATCAAGGGGCCGACGGTGACGATAGGCCGGGCGCGACGCTGGCGCCAGCACACGGCGGAGAAGGTGACTGCGAGCGTGCTGGAAACGCACGCGAAGACGGTGCCGATGGCGGCGCGGGTGGACCCGTGGCATTTCTTCCCGGATATGTCGGCAACCTGTTTGGACGACTGCGAGTTCGTAATCGAGCGGCATTTGATGCCGGCGAAGAAGCTGGCGGCTTTGGCTGAGCTGCCGGGTTTCAACGCAGATGAGATTCATGAGGCGATCGAGATCGGCAGTACACCATCAAACTGGACGGCGACTTATTTGAACGACCTACGTGCGTTTGGCGATATGGCGCCCATTCGCAACAAGCCGTTCGAAGTATGGGAGTACCACGGGCCGTTGACGCAGGATGAGCTGCTGGCGGTTGGTGTGCCGGTAGATGAGACGCCGACGCTGGCGTTTGAGCTGGAGGCGGAAGTCTGGTTTGTGGGTACGCATGTAATCAAGGCGCAGCTGAACCCGATGGAGACGGGCGAGCGGCCGTATTCGGTATGGTGCTATGAAGAGGACCCGGCCTGTGTATTCGGTATTGGCGTGCCGCGGCAGATGGCGAATAGCCAACGTGGCTTGAATGCGGCCTGGCGGATGTTGGCGGATAACGCGGGCCTTGCGGTGGCGCCGCAGATCGTGGTGCGGCAATCGGGTATTCGCCCGGCCGACGGCGAGTGGTCGATCGCGCCGCGCAAGGTGTGGTTGGCGACGGATAAGACCGTCAATATCAACGATGTGTTTGCGGCTGTGGAGATACCGAGCCGGATCAGCGAGATTCAGAGCTTATTCGGTTTGGCGAAATCGCTGGTGGATGATGAGACGGGCCTGCCCAATATCGTGAACCCTGAGCGCGGGGAGTTTCCGCAAACTGCGACGGGTGTTCAGATGCTGAATACCAGCTCGATGGCGATCTTGCGGCGCTTGGTGAAGGCTTTTGACGACCATATTACCCGGCCGATGATTACCCGATTTTATGACTGGAATATGCAGTTCAATAACAACGAGGCGATCAAGGGGGATTAAAAGGTCGATGCGCGCGGCTCGTCGGTATTGCTGGCGCGCGATCTGCTGGCGCGGAACCTGATGCAGCTGAACGGCATGCTGTCTTCGCAAGGCTTTGCGCCCTACATCAAGTGGGAAGGCATCTTGCGAACCCTGTTCCGATCGCTGCAATTGCCGTCGGATGACTTGAAGACGGACCAGGAAATTGCGCAAGACCAGCAGCAGGCCGCACAGGGGCAACAGCAGCAGTCGCAGCTGCAGGCGCAGCAAGCGCAGGCGGCGTTGCAGAAGCTGGTATCGGAGGGGCAGAAGAACGCGGCGCAATCGACACTGTACAACGCGCAGGCACAGGCTTTGTCGCAGGGGCACGGGGTGATGTCATCGAATGGTGCAGCCCCTGGTGCGGTACAGGCGAGTGACGGGCAAGCGGCGCAGCCTGACCTTGCGACCCAAATGAAGGCGGAAATGGCGCAGCTGGAAGCGGAGACGCGGCGGATTGAAGCGCAAGCTGAGTCGATGAAGTCGCAGAACGATGTGCAGATTGCGCAGATCAATGCGCAGGCGCAGATTGGGGCGAGCCAGTCGGATTGGGCGCAGCATCAGAGCAGCGACCAAGTGGCCTTGTTACATGAGGAGTTGGCGGAGCGGCGATTAGAGCGGATGGGCAATATGATGTCGGATATGGAGTATTTGCAGGATGGTGGGCCGGGGAGTTGATATGAGGTAGAGGACGTTGACTTGCAGGCCCGGCGATTCCATATTCCTTGAAAAATGCACCTATTTGGTACGCTAGTGGCAGACTGTGTGATAGATTTTGTAAAGGAATTGGTTGCCCAAGTCCTAATCAGGATTCAGCGGAGAGCAAAGCCCCTGTTAACCATTTAGGGGAGGGTGGTAATTGTTTCAATAATATTTAAAATTTAAAAAATAGCAAAGTGAAGGAGGAGGCGATCGTGGTTGATTGGCGTGTAAGTTGTCCGAGCTGTGGGAAAACAATCAAGTGGGAGATGTTGTCAGATGAGTTTCCCTGTGCTTTTTGCCAAGAACAGCTTGTGTCCAATTTCAGGCGTGCAAGGTTTATGGCCGGTATGATGGTTTTGATGTCTATTGTCCTTATTTTTCCTGCAGCTTATTCTATTGCATTTGTTCTATTTGGAAAGAGTCATGGTTCCGATGGTGGCTACCTTCTTTTTGGGTTGCTTGAAATCCTTGTTTTTTACTTTGTGTTCAATAACAGCTTTGTAATTTCGGTCAAGGGAGCTGAAGTCGTTGAGTAAGTGCGGATTTTCAGCGTGCGAAATAACTGATAATAAATAATATGCTACCCACTTCGGAAATGATGTACTACCATGATATTTCACCTCTGGCCATAAAGAATGGTCATTTATCGGGTTTGACCATCACGATTCGCTTGCAAGGGTTTTCTGCGGTGCTGCTCAAGATTTGGATCGCTGCGCGTGAGCGCTTGCAGCTCGGTCTCTATAGAAATGGTTCTGCGTTTTCGATGGTGCTGGATTATGCCGCCATGTCTGCATGTGAATATGCTATGCGAGTCATGTTTCCGAGGCTTCGCTATGTGACCGGGTATATTACCCATTTTGATGCATCGTGTAGTTTAGAGCGAGGGGAGAGAGGCGTAGATTTCTCAATGCTGGCTTTATCTCGACAATAATACTGAACGGGATGCGGCGCCATTATTCGTGGACGTGACTGACGTTGCCGAAGCGGCGTTCAGCTCGGCTGCGCCATTTTGCTTGGCGCCGCCTAAGAGAGGTCAGATAGCGTGCGTAAGCGGTGAGACGCGCCTGTAGCTTGGTGGGAGGCCGTTTTGATAGCGCTGTTGCCAACTTGCCCATACAGATCAAGCACATAAATTTTGCACAGTTGTTACATTGATGCGTGAGATTATGCTAATGTTGCTGCTACAATTTAGAGCAAGCGCTTGAATGATGTTGTCATGAAATGCGGATGACGGTCGGGCGCTTGGCGTTGTGAGGTATTACGCATCATCAAAGAAAACGATCTCGTACTTGATGGTGTGCAGTAGTGTGTTTGAGCCCCGCCTTGGGGGGGCGGCTCATGTTCCCTGGGAGTACTAGATGCAAAAATGGTTTGCCGTAATGGCGTTGTTGGTTTCCGGCATGGTGTCGGCAACCGAGATTGGTGGCGTCAAGGTCGACGATGCGGCCAAAGTGAGCGGCCAGGATCTGACTTTGGTTGGTGGTGGCGTACGTGCGAAGTGGGGCTTTGCGCGGGTCTATGTTGGTGCGCTCTATACCGCCGAGAAGCCGTCGAATGCGGATTCGGTGATTTACGACAACGCGCATCCGCGCCGCGTGACCTTGTCGATGCTGCGCCATGTCGATGGTGAAAAGTTCCAGTCATCGCTGTCGGACGGGCTTGAAGCCAACGCGGGCGATAATGAGATGCAAAACCTACAGGGCTCTATCCATGAGATGGCTGCGCTGTTCGAGAAGATTCATGAAGTGAACGAAGGCGACGTCATCACGCTCGACTTTATCCCCGGCCGTGGCACGCTGATCGCCGTACATGGCTCGTCCACCTTTGTGCCGGGCGATGCGTTCGCGCGCGCCATGCTGCGCATTTGGTTGGGTAAGAACCCGGTCAGCAGTAGCCTGAAGTGGCAGATGCTAGGCAATAAGTAAGCCTGGGCCGGTTGTTTTTCAGAAAACCACACGCTTTGCGTGTGGTTTTTTGTTTGGTGCCTACAGGTCTGCTTTCAACCCGGCTTGGCTCGCATTAGGATGCGTGCCGTTGAAGCGTTGATAACAAATAATTGAGGAGTGAATGCAATGATCTTGGCTAGACCCAAGTTGGTGGCGCGAGTGTTGATGATTGCCACCTTGCTAGGTGTAAGTACTGATCTGTTGGCGTATTCAAGGCAGCCGCGCATGCCGCGGCACCATACCTGCTGTTCGGCCACGACACGTATGCACCGCGCGGGCTCGCACCCGATTCGTGATGCATACCCACGGCATCGGCCGACAAGGCAAGTGGCGCCCCTGAAACCCCGCCCATTGCCGAAGGTGAGTGGTGAATGAGGCGGTGTGAAATGCCGAAAAGCTGATCTGATAGACTGTTGTTACTTGAGTTGAGCCCCGCCGTGTGCGGGGCTTTTGCATTTCTGGAGCGAGAACATGCCTAGCAATTATTTCAACCCGCCGTCTGCGCTACTTGTGGGCGCACTGGCGAAAGCGGCGGACATCAATAGTCGCATTACAGCAGTCGATAGTGGCTTTGCGGCGGTACAGGCCGATGTGCAAAGCCGGCTGGGCCCAGTAGCGACGGCACCGGTTTTGAGCAACGCGACAATTACCAATGCGTCGGTATTGGGGAGCGCGAGCTTTGCGAACCCGCCGAGTATTCCAACCTCGGTTGGCGCAAATATCACGGATGCCGCCAATGTGCAGTACGTGCAGAACGCGATGGCGATATCGAATATCGCATCGCAGCAGCAGAACGCAATTCTGTTTTCAAACGCCATGGCGTCGCTCGCCTGGCTCAATCAATAGGGGGAGTGAGGATGGCTTTACCACAAAACGGCAACACGCCGGGTGCGTTCACCAATATTGCAGAGGCATTTTCGAGTGCCAACGGTACGACGGCGCGCGTGATTCAGGATATGACGCCGCCCAGCGGGACGTTGGCTGGTGGGTGCCGTGTCTTTGATTTGGTGGCTTCGAGTACCGATACGGCGGCGCGGGCCGTAAACCTTTACACCGGTGTGGTGCTGACCAGTCAATCTGCGAGTGCAACGGGGCAGATATCGGTATCGGCGCAAAACACGATTACCCGGTCGGCCGGTTCGTTCATTGCGGATGGCTGGCGGGTGGGGCAGGCATTGATGGTGGCAGCGCCTATTGGGGTGAGCGCGAATGCATCGGATGGTGCATTTGGTGTCGTGACCGCTGTGGCGGCGACGATGCTGCAGGTCAACGGGACGCCTTTCAGTAACGAGACATTCGGAGCGGGTTCTCGACTGATCAAGGTGGCTTTCCGCCAGCAGGTTGCCGTTGGCAGCAATGCAGGTACGTTGAATACCAATGCTTCGCTGCTAGGGAGTGGCAATGATTCGAGCAAGGACCCAAGTGGGATCGAGCTTGGCGCGAACGGTGTGTTGATTGCGGCGATGGCAACCGTTGTATCGGTCTTGCCGGCACAGGTATTTATCGATGGTCATGTGGCATTGAGGTAAGTATGAGTACACCTGCACAACAAATTGCAATTCCCAGTATGGTATCCGCACCCAGTAATTTGCCGATTGGTGCATCGATGCTATTTCCCGACTCGGGTACATCGATTCAAATGGCGGACGGGTCGGTGTGGTTGCGGTCGGGTGTATATAAACCTGCCAATCAATATCCAGTTGCGGCGAAGTTGCCGCATTTGCAGGTGTATGGGGGGGGGACGGGCGGT
>Ga0213872_10001984_pt1 | contig 12460 bp, 9 predicted proteins | sample VelepicomBERX_R2_FD_160071 | JGI IMG/M metagenome (GOLD analysis project Ga0213872, IMG submission 160071) | Rhizosphere microbial communities from Vellozia epidendroides in rupestrian grasslands, the National Park of Serra do Cipo, Brazil - RX_R2 | ecosystem: Host-associated > Plants > Roots >...
GAAGTACAAACTCGCGGAAGATTTACCAATGGAACCCCCGAAAGAAGATAGCGCAGAGCTAGTGAAAAATTCTGTGCTCTATAAGGAGTTCTTGGCCGAACGCGAGGAGATTTTGCGCCACAAATGGATCGAAAGCGAAAAGGCCGGGTACGATATTGGCTTTGAGCGAGCCCTCCTCGATTGGATCGTAAAACATCGATCCGCGTGGCGAGAGCGCCGACAAAGACAGGTCAAGGGCGTATAGCCTGAGCAGTTTGAAAGCCTACCTTTAAAGTGATCCCGCGAGGTCACCAAGGTGACATGTCCAACTCAATCCTGATCATGGATGGTGAAGCGATCATGCGCGCGCTTCGCCGTATCGCTCACGAAATCCTGGAGCATAATCCTGATCCCGACCGATTTTCCTTGATCGGAATCCCGTCCCGTGGCGTGGAGTTGGCTCGTCGCCTGGCTGAATTGATCGTAGCGATCGAGGGAAAGAAGCCGCAACTGGGCGCAATCGATGTTTCTATGCATCGCGACGACCTGAGCATCCGCAATACGCTGACGAGCGTCCGCGAAACACGTTTGCCACTTCACCTGGAACAGCTCACTATCGTTCTGGTCGATGACGTTCTTTACACAGGCCGCACCTGCCGTGCCGCGATGGATGCGATCAGCTCTTTTGGACGCCCGGCACGGATTCAGCTCGCGGTGCTGCTGGATCGCGGGCATCGGGAGTTGCCGATTCGGCCGGACTACGTCGGGAAGAATCTGCCGACTGCACAGGAGGAAAGAGTCAAAGTGCGCCTTCAGAACGTCGACTTGGAGCCGGATTCGGTCCGCGTAGAGAGGCCGTGAGAACATCCGAATCGCAGCTGGCCAAAGATCTTCCGGATGCAGCGAATTGGCACCGAAAAGATTTGCTTGGGATCCGAGAACTGGAGTTGCGGGAGATTGAAACAATCCTCGACACGGCAGCCGCTTTCAAGACGGTTGGCTCCAGGGATATCAAAAAAGTTCCGGCCTTACGGGGCAAAACGATGGTCAATTTTTTCGCCGAGCCAAGTACGCGCACCCGGACCTCGTTCGAGCTCGCCGCCTTTCGCCTGAGCGCCGATGTCGTGAATATTTCGGCGACAACCTCGAGTCTGCAAAAGGGAGAAACGCTGAAGGACACCGCTCTGAATCTGCAGGCTCTATACGCCGACATTATCGTCTTGCGTCATAGCTCCGCGGGAGCACCAAAATTTCTGGCAGAACGGCTGGACTCCAGCATCATCAACGCCGGAGACGGAGCGCACGAACATCCCACCCAGGCGCTGCTGGACGTGTTTACGATCCGAGAGCATCTGGGAAAGATAGAAGGTCTCAAGGTTGCAATTGTCGGCGACATTCTGTTTAGCCGGGTCGCTCGGTCGGATATCTGGGCGCTCAAGAAACTTGGTGCTGAGGTTACCTTGGTTGGACCCAGCACGCTGGTCCCCGGTTCCTTCGAAGAAATGGGCGTCGAAGTTGCTCGCCACATCGACGATATTCTTGAATCTGCCGACGTCATCAGCCTGTTGCGGATTCAGCACGAGCGCCAACGTAAAGAGTATTTTCCCAGCCTGAATGAATACATTCGATTTTTCGGGCTGACCAAGGCACGGGCGGCGCACCTGAAGCCGGCTTGTCTCGTGATGCACCCCGGACCGATTAACCGGGGTGTTGAGATCGACAGCGACATCGCTGACGGACCGCAAAGCGTGATTCTCGACCAGGTCACCAACGGACTGGCGGTGCGGATGGCGGTCCTCTACTTGTGCAGCACTGCGGCACGAAAAACAAGATGAGGGACCTGATCATAAAAAACGGCCGCATTATTGATCCGTCGATCGACCGGGATGAGATTGGCGACCTGTACGTAGTCAACGGGCAGATTTCCGCGCTACCGCCAAGCATGGATTATGAAGTCATCGACGCGCGCAACCTCGTCGTGACGCCTGGACTGGTCGATATTCACGTTCATTTGCGCGAGCCCGGTCAGACGCATAAGGAGACGATCGAGACCGGAAGTCAAGCTGCAGCCGCTGGCGGTTTTTCTTCGATCGTCTGCATGCCAAACACCGATCCACCAGCGGATAATCCAACCACGATCACCTGGATTGCGGATCGGGCAAGCGAAGGCGCTAGAGTTAACGTCTTCCCGGCTGGCGCAATTACGAAGGGGCTAAAGGGCGAGGAGATGGCTCCGATCGGATCTATGGTTCAAGCCGGTATCGTGGCCATCACGGACGATGGTCATTGCGTCCAAAACCACGAAGTGATGCGACGTGCGGTGGAATACGCGCGGATGTTCGATCTCGCAGTCCTGGACCATTGCCAAGACTACAACATGGTGGGAAGCGGTGTCATGCACGAGGGGTACTGGAGTAGTGTGCTGGGCCTGGACGGTTGGCCGCGCACGGGAGAGGAGTTAGTAGTCATGCGCAACATTCTCTTGGCCGAACTGTGCAAGACGCGAATCCACTGCCAGCACCTCAGTTCCGCCGGCAGCGTCCGCCTGCTCCGCGACGCACGAGCTCGCGGCATACAGATCACTGGTGAACTTTGCCCGCATCACGTCGCGCTGACCGATGAATACGTCAGTTCTTTCGACACAAACTATAAAATGAATCCGCCTCTGCGAGCCCGCGAAGATGTGGAAGCTCTCATCGAAGGCGTGGCGGACGGCACGATCACTATCCTGGGAAGTGACCACGCACCACACGCGTTCTTTGAAAAGGAGGTGGAATTTGATCGAGCTCCGTTTGGAATCCTCGGCCTGGAGACTGAACTTGCGTTGTTCCTGACGATCCTCGTTCATCGAACAAAGGCGATCGATCTTAAGCGTTTGGTTACCATGTACACGATAAGCCCTGCAACACTTCTCCGGTTACGGAAAGGGACTCTTGGCCCTGGAGCGGATGCCGACATCACCCTTATTGACCCGGACCTGGAATGGAGCTACCGAAAAGAGGATTCATTTTCGCGTTCGCGAAACACTCCATTCGATGGTTGGGAGTTAAAGGGCCGCGCGGTCAGAACGATCGTTGCCGGAAAGACGGTGTGGAGTGTTTAGTCTAGCCTAGATTCCGAAGTTGAGGGAATCGTGCTCGTGCTCGTCGTCGTGCTCGTGCTCGATCCGTGGGACTTCGGCGCCGAAAAGAGAGCCCGATCCTTCGGCAATCATTTTGTTCCATTACTTTGACCGAGAGATACACAGTATTCTCGAGCACGAGCACGACTTCTCAACTTCGGCATTCAGGCTTAGTTAGGATATCTTGCGAAATGGGTCGTTCGTGCAATTCGCCGGACCGAGGTTTAGCGGCGAAGCCGAGACAGATGATAGCCTCGGCTGAGCTTGCGAGGCCTAGGCGAAGGGGTAGCCCAAGACGTCGAGCGCCGAAGGCGCGGCAGATTGGACCCGCCGCACCACCCTGCGAGGGTGTTTGGTTGCGGCCTGCAATCTGTCAATGACCCGCCGAATCGCATCTGTCGCGCCTTCAGCGCTGGCGTCCTTTAAACTAACCTCTCCTAGGCCTCACAACAGGTCGCCCTCATCTATAGAAACGCATTGTAATAGTGTTATTTACACGCACTCAGGACGCGACGAAGCGCGTCGCTACCGAACAATACGGTAGGGCCAAGTTTCACCTTGGCCTGGTGGCTCTGAAGAGCAAAGCGGGACGCTGCGCCTACGTCGCGCTGATACCGTGTTTCTGCAAGCGGCGATAAAACGCGCTCCGGCTCAGCCCAAGATCCTTTGCCGCGAGCAGAGCATTTCCGTTGTGCCGGGCCAACGCGCGGTTGATCAGGAAAACTTCTGCCGAGTCCAGGTCCATCTGCTCCAGCTGAGGCGCCTTTGGAGGCGACCCTTGAATGCCAAGATCAGATGCCTGGACAAGGTTGGACCGCGCCAGGAGTACTGCGCGCTCAATAACATGGCGTAACTCGCGGACATTGCCCGGCCAGGGATAAGCCCTGAGCGCCGCGATCGCGTCCGCATGAAATCCCTGAATCTTCCTGCGGTATCGTTGCATTAGCTCGGTCAGGAATTCCCCAGCTAGAACCGGAATATCTTCGACTCTCTCGCGAAGGGCCGGCAGATGAATCTGGATTGTGTTTAACCGGAAATATAAATCCTCCCGGAACCTGCCAGCTTCGATTTCTTTGCGAAGATCGGCGTTTGTCGCCGTCAGAATCCGCACGTCCGCACGGCGAGTCTTCGAAGAGCCGACCCGCTCGAATTCTCCGGTCTCCAACACGCGCAGAAGCTTGGCCTGTTGCGTGGCCGTGAGGTTTGCAATTTCGTCCAGGAACAAAGTGCCGTTGTCTGCCAGCTCAAAACGGCCTGCACGGTCCGCACGGGCGTCAGTGAATGCACCCTTGACGTGCCCGAACATTTCACTTTCGAAAACCCCCTCTGGCAGCCCTCCCATGTTAACCGTTATCAGTGGCTGGGCAGAACGTAGGGAGAGTTGTTGCAGCATTCGAACCGCCACCCCTTTGCCAACGCCGTTCTCGCCGGTAATTAGAACATTTGCGTCCGATGGTGCAACTTGCTCAATGATCTCCCGCACCTGTTGCATGGCGGATGATTTTGCAACGAATCCGGCCAGCGGCGTTTGCGACGATCGCAACGTGCTATTTTCTGCTTCGAGCCGTTCTTTAACCCGGAGCGCGTCCCGCAACGCAATCTGGGTGCGCAAAATCGAGAGGAGCCTTTCATTTTCCCAGGGTTTCTGCAGAAAGTCTTGGGCTCCGAGGCGAACCGCCTCAACCGCAAGTTGAATGGAGGCAAAGGCGGTCATCACGACAACAGGTATTGACGAATCGATAGCGCGAATCTGCTTCAATAGCGCCAAGCCCTCTTCCCCGCTCGCGTTGTCTTGATGATAGTTCAGATCAATCAGCACAACATCGAAATCTTCTTTCCCTAGTTTTGCCAGAACGGCAGCCGGCGAATTGACTGTGATTGCCTGGTAGCCTTCCGCCGAGCAAATAAATGAAAGAGCTCTCAAAACTTCCGACTGATCGTCGGCAATTAGCACGCGTGGCACTGGCATGACTATAGAGAGTAGCAAACATATTTCCTTCGATCGGTTCAAGCGGATTAAACGGCAGGGTCGCACTCCGGCGCTACCGGCCTTGCCCGCATAACACCATCTCTGTTCTTGCAGAAAACGAGAAATTCCCGTAAAAAAGGGAAAACTCTTAATGAAGCATTGGTTGTGCGTTCCGTTTGTGGCGATTGCTCTATCGCCGGGTTTCGTCTCAGCAGAGGATACCGCTTATAAGGCGTTGCGGACGATAGGGACACAACGGGGTGAGAAAGCCCTGAATCAGGTCATCGCGATTTCCGGCCAGTCCGGCCGACCACAGCCCGTCGATTGGCGAATCGACCTCGACGATCCCACAGCGCGCGGCGGCGTGCGCGAACTGGACATTGTGTCCGGACGGATCACTTCAGAACGAACCCCGGTTCATCCGTCGCAGGCTGGATCCAAGCCGATTGATTTGACAAAATTGAACCTCGATTCCGACGGCGCTTTCCGGACCGCTGAAAAGGAAGCTAGTCGCAATCAGGTCGGTTTTGATAGCGTTAATTATCGGCTCGCTGTGGACGGCGCGACTGGCCAACCGGTCTGGACGTTGGAAATGTTTGACTATGAACAGCGCCCGGTGGGTGCGGTGCGAGTCGCAGCCGGCAACGGGACACTAGTCAGTTCGGGTAATTGGGCTCCCCAACATGGAGATCGTGACGCTCAACCGCGGCAGCGTCATTCGGATGAGGAAGCGCTCGCCGGTCCGCCGCCTCCTCCCAGTAGCGGGGAGAACCGGCCTCCGGCTGACTACCGGCAGCCCGAATATCAGGATCGCAAGTATGACTCTGCCGAAGATGATTCCGATGAACACGCGGGAGAAACGATGGGCGACCGAGCGAACCGATATGGTTCCTCGGTGGTACATTTCGGTCAGGACGTCGTTCATCGGACGACCCGGGTGTTTCAAACCGTTGGGGGCTGGTTTCAGGAAAAGTTTACTGGTCGTAATACGATAGATCCGAAACACGGCCAAGACGAAGACCAGGACGATAACGACGATCAACCGGGTCCGTACAACCGCGGTGAGCGTCCGCCTGATCGCTACAGCCAGCCGGTGACCCCGCCACCACCGGATTAGGACGTATCCCTCGACGGTAGGGCAATCGTGCTCGTCGTCGTGCTCGTGCTCGTGCTCGATCCGTGGAACTTCGGCGCCGAAAAGAGAGCCCGATCCTTCGGCAATTAGCCTGCATCGCTCAAAAATCTCTGAAGATTTGTGAGCGATGCAGGCTACGTAAGCCAACCCAAAAGCACTGGTCGGCAGCCGACTCTTATGCTTTGGTGATTGTTTACTGGCTTTTTAACCGATGGCTGCTGAAACGATCCGTATTATAGGCGCCCGCCAACACAATCTGAAAAACATCAGTGTCGAATTTCCTCGGGAACGACTGATCGTGTTCACAGGTATGAGCGGATCCGGCAAGTCTTCGCTCGCCTTCGACACGCTGTATGCGGAGGGTCAACGTCGCTATGTCGAGAGCCTCTCGGCGTATGCGAGGCAGTTTCTTGACCAGATGGAGAAGCCGGACGTCGATTTCATCGAGGGACTATCGCCGGCCATCGCTATCGAACAGCGGAGCTCAATTGCAAACCCGCGTTCAACGATCGCCACCACTACAGAGATCTATGACTACCTGAGAGTCCTGTTTTCCGCTATTGGCCAACCGCATGACCCGTCGACAGGTGAAAAGATTTTTAAGCAGACGCCGCAACAGATCGTCGACCAGATTCTCGCTTACCCTGAAGAGACGCGCATTCTGATCGTCGCGCCGCTTATCCGACACGAGCCGGGAGAATTCCGTGATGTGCTTGAAAAGATCAAACGGGAAGGATTTGTACGGGTACGCATTGATGGCGAAGTCCTGGAATTAGCTCGACCCGAACCGATCCGGCTTTCGAAGACGCAACGCCATACGATCGAGATTGTTGTCGACCGCCTCGTGATTAGAGAAGGTGTCCGTACCCGGCTGGCAGACTCGGTCGATACAGCCCTCTTATGGGGCAAAAACCGGATGATTGTCAGCCGCCAACTTCCAGGTCCTTTGGAATGGGACGATATCCCCTATTCGACAAACTTCTGTAATCCGAAGACCGACTTTTTGCTGCCCGAACTAACACCCAAGCATTTCTCATTTAACAGCTTAGCCGGGGCGTGTCCGGCGTGCCAAGGACTAGGCTCTGAAGCGTTTTTTGATCCCGAACTGGTCATCCCGGACCAAAACAGATCTCTCGACGGAGGCGCAATCGCAACCTGGCGAAAAGCTAACAAGAGGATGCAGGCTTACTACCGTGCTCAATTGAGCGCCTTAGCGACACATTACAAGGTGAGCCTCGAAACGCCTTACATAGAACTTCCCGCACATTTCAAGCAAGCGCTTCTGTTTGGGACAGGCGAGAGCGCGATTCGATTCACATTTGGCGAAAAAGTCGTCGAGAAACCCTTTGAAGGACTGCTAGTACAGCTTGAAAACGTATTTCAACAAACTGAGAGCGAGTTCACCAGGACTCGACTAAAGAGTTTCCAGGGAAGGAGGATGTGCAGGCTCTGCCGCGGGGCGAGGCTGCGCCCTGAAATCCTGGCTGTCACGATCCAGGACATGAACCATCGTGAACTGAATATTCATGAATTCTGTGCGCTGACGATCGCAAACGCGAAGGGCTTCGTGGAAGACATCCTTCTTTCCAAACACCAGCGGGTTGTCGCGTCCGAAGTTTTGAGGGAGATCCGCAATCGGCTCACTTTCCTAGTTGAGGTTGGACTCGGTTACCTCACGCTGAACCGGGAAAGTGGCACCCTCTCCGGCGGTGAAGCTCAACGCATCCGACTGGGGACACAAATCGGCTCAGGGCTAGCGGGGGTTCTCTACGTGCTAGACGAGCCGAGTATCGGTCTGCACCAGCGCGATAACGATCGGTTGGTCACAACCTTGAAACATTTACGCGACCTCGGGAATACGGTGGTTGTCGTCGAACACGATGAGGACACGATTCGCGCCGCCGACTATATCATCGACCTGGGTCCAGGCGCAGGTCCACGTGGCGGCCAGGTGGTCGCAAAGGGTTCCATTAATGAGATCGAAACGAACCTCGAATCTCTGACCGGGCAATACCTCTCAGGCGTCCTCCGTATCCCTGTTCCCAGGGCGCGGGTTTTACCGAAAGGTTTGCTCTACAACCGTGAGCGCATTCCGGAACCGGGCGCAGATGGTTGGCTCACGGTCGTGGGAGCGCGGGAAAACAACCTGCGTGACCTGACGGTTTCATTCCCGTTGGGCTGCCTGGTTTGCGTGACCGGCGTTTCCGGAAGTGGCAAATCCACCTTGGTCGACGACATCCTGCGGAAAGCATTGTTCCGCCATTTTTATAAGTCCAAAGAGCGTCCCGGCTTGCATCGCTCGATTAAAGGTCTCGACCAGGTCGACAAGGCTATTGTGATCGATCAAAGTCCGATTGGTCGAACCCCTCGGTCCAATGCGGCCACATATTCCGGCGCCTTCGGACCGATCCGAGAGCTTTTCAGTCAATTACCGGCTTCGCGCGTGCGAGGCTATGATAGCGGGCGATTCAGTTTTAATCTAAAAGGAGGCCGATGCGAGAATTGCCAGGGAGACGGGGTCATCAAAATCGAGATGCATTTCCTCGCCGACGTGTACGTCGAGTGCGAAGTCTGTCGAGGTGCACGCTACAATCGCGAGACACTCGAGATTACTTACCGGGGCAAGAACGTCGCTGACGTCTTGAAGATGTCAGTAGACGAAGCGGCTCGGTTTTTTCGGAATGTGCCAGCGATTTTCGACAAGCTTGAACCACTGGTCGCCGTTGGCCTGGGGTACCTGACGCTTGGCCAGTCCGGTACACAGCTCTCCGGGGGCGAAGCACAGCGGGTGAAACTTGCAGCTGAGCTCGCCAAGAAAGCGACGGGCAGAACTGTTTACGTTCTTGATGAACCGACTACCGGGCTCCACTTTGCGGACATTCACAAACTGCTCGAGGTGCTTCTCAAACTACGCGACCAGGGAAACACGTTAGTGATTATCGAGCACAATCTTGAAGTGATAAAATCTGCGGACTGGGTCATCGATCTCGGACCAGAGGGAGGGAACGGCGGCGGCCAGGTCATCGCCCAAGGCACACCCGAACAAATTGTGCTGGTCAACGCAAGTCATACCGGCCACTTCCTGAAGCGGGTACTCGTACCCTGAATGAGAATACTGGTAGCTATTCTGATCCTGTTCTGGATCCATTGCACTGCGGCCCGGGCTGACTTACTGGATGACGCGATCCAGGCTTATCGCACCGGAATTCCGGAAGTAAGCATTACCAAGCTCCGGCAATTTCTAGCGTCTCAGCAGGCACCGGATCGGGCGGAAGCAGCCGGAACGCTGCTTGCGCAGTGTCTCATCGAAACCGGGAAAACAGCGGAAGCTGCCAAGATCCTGGAGAAGTCGACGGGACCGGAAGCCACATTTCTGAAGGCTCAGGAAGCTTTTCGGTCGCGACGGTGGCAAGACGCAGCCGATTGGTTCGCGAGCCTGATAACGACGTCGACCCGGTATTCGGTCGAAGCGAGAATAGGTCTGGCGGATTCTCAGAAAGCGCTCGGCGAATCAGAGGCTGCTCTGAAAACGCTGGAACCCCTAATCGTAGATGATCAAACCGCGGACCCGAAAGCGGAAATCCTGGCCGCGGAGATCTATCTAGGTGAATTAAATAACTCAAAGGCCGAAGCGCTCCTCTCTCGTGTCAAGGCAAACTCACGAAAAACTGAGCTCGAGAAGCTATGCCTTGAAGGGGAACTCGCTCTGAACGAAGGGCAGATGAAGCAAGCCGCCGACGCCTTTAACAAAGTCCTGGCGGAGCCGGATGACCGGACGCTCCGAATGATCACCATCGCCCGCCTCGGATTAGCCAAAGTCCTGGTGCAAAGTCAGGAATTCGAAGAGGCCGAAACTGAGCTCGAAAAATTGATCTCGGACGACCCCAGAAGCCCGATTCTGGGCGATTTATTCGCGAACCTATTTGAGATCTATTCCAAGGAGGATAACCCGGAGACTTCGGAACTCGCTCGTTGGGCCGCAGAAAATCCGGAGACCTCCGGGCCGGATCGCCCGGCGTACGCACTCTATTACCTGGCGCGCCTGCAACTGCGGCAGGATCTGACAACCCAAGCCCTGGAGAGCTGCCGCACCCTCGTAGAGCGATTTCCTGACCACCCAATTACCGTCGAAGCCTGTCTGATCCTGGGCCGTCAACAACTCGAGGCCGGGAACCTCGACGATGCAGTCAAGCAACTCGAGAGTCTGCTGCAGCGTTCTCCTAATCTTGCACCGGCTGACCGATTTCGCGTCAAGTACCTCCTCGGCGAAAACTATTACCGGCGCGGCAATATGTCTGCTGCCAGGGATATTTTCCTCAGTCTGGCGAAGACGTTCAATTACGATCGGCAGAAGACGCTTTTCAATTGGGCGATCTGCAGTCTGAGGCTCGACGACACAGCCGGCTTTGAACAAGCATTTCGGGAACTGAAAGAAACGAAGCCGTATAACGATTCAATCGGCGACCTTTTGTTTGCCAAGGCTTTGTTCCAGGCGAAATCCGGAAACGGCTCAGCTGACGAAACGCTTGAAACGCTATTGCAGGAATTTCCGAGCTATCCGCAGGCAGTCCAAGCCCGGCTGATGCAGGCGGAAATTCGCATGATGGAGCGACCGCACAATTTGAACGGCGCGCGCCAGGCGCTCCGTGAAATCTCCAGCAGCGATCAGGTCGTCGATGAGCAAGCGGACCGGTTGAAGTTTTTTGCGGCCGCCGATGATCCTTCCCAAAATGTCCGGGCGGTGCAAACGCTGGCACAAGAGTACCTTCAGAAGTATCCAGACGCACCTTCCAAGGCCGAGGTGCGTTTGAAGCTTGGTGAACTCTATTTTAAGGAAAATGATTTTCCGAATGCGCAGACGCAATTCGAGTTGGTCGGAGAGGACTCTCCCGACTCGCCACTGGTAGAGAGCGCCCTTTTCCTAGCCGCTGAAGCGGCTCGGAAGAGCCTCAACTCAGCTTCGGTAGATCGTGCGATATCGCTATTCGAGGAGGTGTACAAACTGGGCGGCCCGTTGAGATTTCAGGCCCGCCTCGAACAGGCGACGACGATGCGTCAGACGAAACAAGAAAAGGAAGCAATCGTACTGCTCGACGATCTGCTGACTCAGACTCCGCCTGCAGACATTCGCTATCAGGCCCTTGATGAAAAGGGCAAGGCGCTGTTTACCCTGGCTGCGAATGAACCGAAGTTGTACGAACAAGCAGTCAAAACGTTTGACATGCTCATTTCCAGCGACGGTTTACCCATAGAATGGAAACAGCAGGCCATCTACCAAAAAGGAAAATGCTTTGAAAAACTGGGAAAGATGGATGACGCCTTGTCGACCTACTATGATGTTCTAGCCGTCGAAGGCGGCGGTGGTGACCAACTTTGGTTTTTCAAAGCGGGTTTCGATTCGGCGCAAATCCTCGAAGATCGCCGCTCATGGAGTTCCGCTGCCGCAATTTACGAGAAATTGGCGAACACCCGCGGTGCTCGTTCCGAGGAAGCGAAAGAACGGCTTACACGCCTTCGCTTGGAACACTTTTTGTGGCAGGAGTAGGGGCGTGTCGGCGTATCGGCGTATCGGGGTATCGGCGTATCGGCGTAGCGGCGTAGCGGCGTGTCGGCGTGGCGGCGTGTCGGCGTGGCGGCGTGGCGGCGTAGTGGCGCATTGGCGTAGCGGCCTTTTGGTGGATCGGTGGATCGGCGGAGCGGCGTGCAGGGGCGTTTCACCTGTCGGCCGAAATGTATGTGATGTACCATATATCTCAAAAAAATGTTATGACAGCTGCCACGCATTTTCGAGAACTGGATGTGTATCAGGGAGCTATGTCGTTAGTTATGCGCATTTTTGAACTAACGAAGAACTTTCCAGTCGAGGAACGATATACGTTGACTGACCAAGTAAGACGTTCCTCCCGGTCGGTGTGTGCCAATCTAGCTGAGGCCTGGAGAAAGCGGCGTTATGAGGCGGCCTTTGTTTCCAAATTGAATGACGCAGAAACCGAGGCCGCCGAGACCCAAGTCCATATCGAGATCGCTCTTCGACACGGCTACCTGAAGCAGGGAGTGTTCGACGAACTTGATGACGCCTGCGATAAAATCCTGGCCCAGATCATTAAAATGATCGACACGTCGGACCGCTGGGTTGTTAAACCCAGACGGAGGACTGGACGTGAATAACGTACCATATCCCGAAGAAAAGGCGCCATCACCCTAGACGCCGCGCGCCGACAGCCCACACGCCCACACGCCCACACGCCGATACGCC
>Ga0213872_10001985_pt1 | contig 12459 bp, 9 predicted proteins | sample VelepicomBERX_R2_FD_160071 | JGI IMG/M metagenome (GOLD analysis project Ga0213872, IMG submission 160071) | Rhizosphere microbial communities from Vellozia epidendroides in rupestrian grasslands, the National Park of Serra do Cipo, Brazil - RX_R2 | ecosystem: Host-associated > Plants > Roots >...
TGCTGAGTGGAGTATTCGTTACGAGCTGCAGATTCGGTTCTGTCCCGATGGCAACCACCGCGAGCCCCGCGGGAAATCGCAGGCCGCTTTTGGTCTGGATATTCTTGATAACTGTTTTGCCTTCGAATCCGTTCAGGTTCTCGTTGAGCAGCAATTGGATACCGGCTTCCTGAAATAAATCGGTTAGCCACTGCGCAGTCTCAGGATCGAGCAGCTCCTGCCAGATGACCTTGTCCCGGCTCAGCAGGCTCAGCTTTGCCCCGGAGTTCAGCAACGAGGAGGCGACTTCGGCTCCGAGAAACCCGGATCCGACGATGACCACATGCTTTTCGCTGAGCAGAATCTCCCGGATCGCCAAGGCGTCCCGGTAACCCCGGAGATAAACCACATTCCCAAGATTTGCGCCGGCCACTTGCGGACGCCGGGCGCGACTTCCGGTGGCGAGACAAGCCTTTCGAAATTCGATCGTTTGCCCGTTTTCGAGGACGGCCAAGCGTCGTTCGATATTGAACTCGCGCACGTATGTCCCTAAGCGCAACTCGATGCCTCTTTTTTTATACCAATCATCCGTTTTTTCGACCAGCCTATCGAAATTGACGCCGTGATCCTTGAGAACAGACTTCGAAAGTGGAGGTCGTTGATAGGGGAGGTAGGACTCATTGCTGACGAGCGTCACGGAGCCTTTCGGGTCATACTGACGCAGCGAATCACAGGCGCTGGCAGCGCCAACACCGCCGCCGACGATCAGATAATCACGTTGGATCATGCTTAAATCGGCACTATACGGAGGCATTTTGACTTTCTCGACGAAAATTCGCTCGAGTGCGCACCTGATCTTCGGCTACCGGATTGATTGCCCGCTAAACATGCGAAAGGACGCGAAATTGTTCGCCTCCTAAACCTGAAAACCGAAGATAGAGGTAACCGCAGATTACACCGATTCCACAGATGATTGTGGGCAAGGAGGCTGTCGTTGAACGCTCTAAGGATTCGCGGAACAAAAATGTGGGTAATAGAGACCGTGCGTCTCTCTCATTAAATCTGCGAGCTCTGCGTAATCTGCGGTTTCAAAATTCGGAGTTTAGGCCAAAGACGCGAGCGGACGCTAAAGATTTCCTCTTAATTTTTCGCGTCTTTTCGCGTATTTCGCGGGCCTCAATGGCTACGTGCGCGGCAGAGCAAATCGTTCACCGAACTTCTGCTGGAGATCGGCGCGCGTCCGTTCAAACTCCGTGCGGCCGATAAAGTCTATGTAGGAGATGACCCCGCCACGATGGGCCGGGTAGCTCCATCCGAGTACTGAGGCCAGGTCCGCCATGGCGGGGTCGTGGATGATTCCCTCCCGCATCGCGTGGAGCGCTTCGATCGTCTGAATCACAAAGAGTCGCTGTTCGATTTCCTGTGCATCGAGTGGATCAGCTGCCGGCGCAAATACACTGGATAGTTCAGGCCAATCGAACCGTTCCTGGTTGGAGTTGTAGTTGTAAATGCCAGCCCCGGATTTCCTTCCAAGGCGTGATCGGCTGGTGAATTCCTTCAAAATCATGACCGATTCAGCCGCGTATTTCGACGTCCCCCTGCGATGTGCGGCCAGACTTTCAAAGATGTCGGTCAAGAGGTCCAGGGAGGTCAGGTCGGCTACGGTGAGAGGGCCGAGTACCATGCCGGCGTTCTGCGTAACGTTATCGATCAACCAGGGAGAAACACCCTCGCGAAGCATGAAAAGTGCCTCTTGCAGGTAAGCCGCCACGACTCGGCTGGTAAAAAATCCGGGACCGTCGCGGACGATGACCGGCGCCTTGTCGAGCGCCTTGGCCAGCACGAGCGCCCTGTCGATTGTCTCGGGCGCTGTCTTTTCGCCGACGACAATCTCGACAAGCTCCATGCGGTCGACCGGTGCAAAAAAATGCATCCCGAGAAAGCGCTCCGGGTGGCTGCAAACCGAGCCAAGATCCGAGATAGGGAGTGTCGTCGTGTTCGATGCCAGGACGGCTTGTGGATCGGCTACTGCAGCAATGTCCGCGAGCATCGCCTTTTTTAAAGAGGCCCGTTCGAAAATCGCTTCGACGATAAAGTCGCAACCCGCGAGGGATCCGACCTCGAGCGTCCGCTGAATCCGGTCCAAAGCGGGCGGTGCTGCATTCCTTGCCGGGCCGGAACGAGCATCTTGCCGCGCAATCTTCTGGGTGCGCTCACTAGAACGGTCAAGCGCAGCTTGCGAGTTGTCCACCAGAACCACTGCAAAGCCGGCGCGCGCCGCTGTGTAGGCGATTCCTGTACCCATTAAACCAGCTCCCAGCACTCCAATGGATCTGATCGCACGTGTCTCACTGACGGTTCTCCCAATAGCCTTTTGCCTCGCCACATGTAGCGTTTCCACCCGCTTCAACGTCGATAGAGAACGCCGAACGGCCGACCACTGTTCCGCTTCCAGGCGAATACCCGCGTCCAATGAGCGTTCAAGTCCGTCCTGGAGGCATCGAAGAATGGCTGTAGGAGCCGCCTCTTCCGGAGTAAAGCGCTTCCGAAGCTTGAGATAGACCTTTTCGAGCAGCAACCGGTTTGACGGGCTCTGGGAATAGGCGGGCGACAGCTCCTGAGGAATCTTATCCCAGGGTTGTTTTGGTTCTGGATGTGCTTTTGTCCATTCAAGAGCCGCCTCGGGCAAGCTTTCCTGCAAACTGATCAAGCCCGATGGAACGGCCTCGGAAGCCGTCACTCTCTCGCCGGTTAACAACATTCGCGCCGCGAATTCAATCCCGCAAAGCCGAGGCAGACGCTGGCTACCGCCCAGGATCGGCATCAGCCCATACTTAAGCCAAGGAAAGCCAAGTTCGATGGGTTGGCTGCTGGCGAACCGGACATGGCACGCCAATGCGATCTCTAACTGAAGTCCTCCGATCGATTCAAAGATCAGCGCGACAACCGGCTTAGGCCCTTGCTCGATCTGCCGGAGCAGGCCGCGCAGCCGATCGATCAACGGGCCTCCGGCAAGAATCTGGTCGACCTCACACTTCTCGCTGTCGATTTGCGTACGAAACTCGACAAATAAGCCGTGTGTTTTGGAATCGGCCAGCGCGGCCTCAATACCGTTGGCGAGTTTTGCTTCCAACGGCAATTCGCAGACGATCCGAGCGACCACCTCCGGACTCATAGGCATTTGATGACCGTCGCGACTCCCATGCCCAATCCGGTGCACATGGTGACAACGCCGTATTCCACGTTCCGTCTCTTCATTTCATCCACCAAAGTGCCGATCAGGATCGCACCGGTTGCACCGACTGGGTGCCCCATCGCTATTGCGCCGCCGCCGACATTTATTCGTTCGAACGACACTTTCGTTTTCTCCATGAAGTACAGGACCACAGAGGCAAAAGCCTCATTGACCTCGAAAAGGTCAATATCGGCCATCGTTAACCCGGCCCGATCAAGAGCCTTGCGGGTAGCTGCTGCCGGGGCTGTCAGCATAATGCAAGGGTCATCGCCTGCGCTTGCAGTCGAAATGATTTGAGCTTTGGGCCTGATTCCAAGCTCTTCTCCAATCCGTCGATTCGCCATAAACACGACCGCCGCACCGTCCGCGATACCGGAAGAATTTCCGGCGTGATGAACGTGACGAATTTTCGCCACCTGCGGGTATCGAAACCGGATGAACTGGCTGTAAGCTTCCCCGATCCGTTCGAACGCGGGTGGTAGCCTCGCCAAGCTCTCGGTCGTCACGTTTTCGCGCACCAGTTCGTCCTCGGCCAGGATCGGTTCTTTGCCGCCGTTCCTGATGGGAACGACCGAGTTTCTGAACCAACCCTTGGCCCACGCTGCGTACGCGCGCTGTTGTGATGCGGCACCCAAGGCGTCAACATCGTTCCTGGAGTATCCATGCAAAGTCGCGATTAGATCTGCAGAGAGTCCCTGGGGAATCTGCACGATCAAATCCTTGAAGGAGACGTCAGAACCCATCGGCCCTCCGGAAGCGAAAATTGAAACCAACGAAAGCATTTCGACTCCACCTGCAATTATGAGGTCTGCCTGTCCCGCCATCAGCTTCGCAGCCGCGGTATTGACTGCGTCCAAGCCGGATCCGCAGAATCTTGACACCATCAAACCTGGAGTCGTCACGCGGTAACCGGCCTGCAGCACGCTCGATCTGGCAAGATTGCCGCCTTGATCGTTGAATTGCTCACAGCATCCGAGAACAACTTCGTCGGCTGTTTCAACTATCTGTGGATATCGGCAGCTAAGTTCTTTCAGCAGACAACTTGCAAGACTGAGCGGGGTCTGCGTGTGGAGTTTGCCGGTCGGCTTGCCGCGCCCGCGCGGAGTCCTGATAGCATCGTAAATAAAGGCCTCGCCGATGTGTTGCATAAACGAAAAGACAAGAATTTCGCGTGAATTTACCCTGTTTCGGCGGATTGCGCGAGAGGTGCGCCGGTTGCGTGCGACAGACTCTTCCGCTATCTGATTCCAAGACGCAATGAAGACATATCGAATCGCGACAATTCAGGGCGATGGAATCGGTAAGGAAGTCGTCCCGGAAGGGATACGGGTCGTTGACGCTGCCGCTAAGAGAGCCGGTATTCAGCTTATTTGGTCACAATTTCCATGGAGCTGTGGCTATTATAACGAAACAGGCCGGATGATGCCGGAGAAGGGTCTGGAGGAAATTCGCGGCTATGACGCAATTTATCTCGGTGCCGTCGGCTTCCCGGGTGTCCCCGATCACATCTCTCTCTGGGGACTCCTGATCCCGATTCGACGCGCATTCGAGCAATACGCTAATGTGCGACCGGTCCGGCTTATGCCTGGAATTCAATCTCCGTTGCGGAGCCGGGACATTGGAGACATCGATTTCGTCATCGTTCGAGAAAACAACGAGGGGGAATACTCAAGTGTCGGAGGGCGGATATATGAAGGAACAGAGTTCGAGTTGGCGTCTCAACAATCCATTTTTACTCGGCGGGGAGTCGATCGGATCTTGCGGCACGCGTTTGAGATCGCTTCCAAACGGACTAAAAAACAGGTGACTTCCGCTACCAAATCCAACGGAATTACGATCACCATGCCTTTCTGGGACGAGCGATTCAAGGCGATCAGCGCGGAATACCCTCAAATTAAGACCAACCAGTTTCATATCGATATTTTGACGGCTCATTTCGTCCTGCATCCTGACTGGTTTGACGTCGTGGTTGGCTCGAATCTGTTTGGAGACATCCTCTCGGATCTCGGTCCGGCCTGCACTGGAACAATCGGCATTGCGCCGTCGGCGAACCTGAACCCGGAGCGCACATTCCCGTCGATGTTCGAGCCGGTCCATGGTTCGGCACCCGATATCGCAGGGAAGGGGATTGCGAACCCGATTGGTCAGATCTGGTCCGGCGCGATGATGCTCGAGCACCTAGGCGAGCAAGATGCCGCTGATGCGGTTATGCAAGCGATTGAAAAAGTCCTCAAAGATGGACCCCGGACACGAGACATCGGAGGAACTGCGTCAACTCAAGAGGTCGGGGAAGCGATCGCGGCGGCGGTGTGATTGGGGAAGGAGTTCAGGAGTTCAGGAGTCAGGAGTCAGGAGGGAAAGGGCGCAGCCGGCAAATATCGGGTACGGGGCTTAGATGGCACTCAACGCAAATAACCGGGCCACTATCGGAAAAAATTCCCGATGAACTAGATGTGGATTGGCTGAATTCCTTAGGACACGCCCCTCGGTGCCTCCTGCAACTCCTGAACTCCTGACTCCTGAACTCCTTCTCCAACAATGCCTTTTCCACCTCCAAGCAAGACTTTACTCGAACAAGCCGGTGAGGATGCCCCTGGCGGTCAGCTGTGGTCGTGGATGCGCGCACTTCCTGAGACGATTCAACGCTATTTGAATCGTTGGCAGGCTGAGTGGACTGGAGAGTCACTCCGGCAGGGATACCTTGGTTATGTTTTGCCGTGCCGGTGCCAAGACGGCCACGCGGCAATTCTCAAGCTTAGCCCGGACACGCACGGAGCAGAGGAACAGGCAATTGCGCTGTCAGCCTGGGCGGGCGACGGTGCTGTCCCTCTGCTGGCCCAGTCTTTCGAGGAGACTGGTGCGGCCCTGCTGATGGGCAGGGTCGTTCCCGGAGTTGTGTTGCGACCTCTCGATGATCCGAGCGGTGAACGGATTGCCTCCTGCCTTAAAAGGCTTACTCACATACCCGCTTCATCAGTCCGCGATTCTCTGCCATCTGGACTCGAACGCCTCAACGCGTTAATCGCGGCCAACGCACGTCATCTGCACCGATTAAGCCCATCATTACAGCGACATCAGGATGGAATCATCGCCCTGGCCAATACCCTCGCACGCAACCTCGGCCCGCAAGCGCGGGCCGTCCTGCTCCACGGTGACCTTCATGCCGGGAACCTCCTCGTCGGCGCCAAAGAAGAACTCGTGGCGATCGACCCGACGCCAGCGCTTGGCGAACCGGAGCAAGACATCGGGGACGCCGCCGCGAAAAACGACTGGGGCCAAGATCTATCCACACGAGTTAGACAGCTGGCCGAAGCCTGCCAAGCTGACTCTACAAAGGCGGCGGCTTACGCTCGTCTCGCGGCTTGGAACTCCGGTATTTTCCACACCGCCACAGGAGCGGAGCCGCCCGGAGGAGTGGACCCGGACGAATTGCTCAAGTACGCGACCACCGGCCCCAGGTAGTTGTCGTGGCCAAAGTTTCCTTGACGGTAATCCCCGACCGCGACTCTTGACCTCCTGCAACTCCTGAACTCCTGTAACTCCTGACTCCTATTTTTTCAGCCGAATCGCCTTGTACGCCTTCATCGTTTCGGTGATAGCTTTTTCAACCGGGAGCCGTTCCATGCTCGAGGCACCGTAAAATCCGTGCACGCCGGCCGTTCGTTGCAACACGTACGCGGCGTCCTCCGGTTCGGAGATTGGGCCACCGTGGCATAACACAATCACGTCCTTATTTGCCCGTTTTGCTGCGTCAGCGATTTCCTGGACCTTCTCGGGCGCCTGTTCCAAGGTGACTGCCGTGGTCGCTCCAATGGACCCTTTCGTGGTAAGTCCGAGATGCGCGACAATGACGTCCGCACCGGCTTGAGTCATTGCCGTTGCATCATCCGGATTGAAGCAATAAGGGGTCGTAAACAGATCCATCTCGCGCGCAAGCCGGATCATATCAACCTCGAGACCGTACCCCATCCCAGTTTCTTCTAAATTCTGGCGAAACAACCCGTCGATCAGGCCGACCGTCGGGAAGTTCTGAATTCCGGAAAATCCCGCCGCTTCGACTTGTTTCAGGAAGAGCGGCATTTGACGGAATGGATCGGTGCCGCAGACACCGGCCAGGACCGGGGTGCTTTTGACGATCGTGAGCACTTCGGACGCCATCTCCATCACGATTGCATTGGCGTCACCATACGGCATCAGACCGGAGAGCGAACCGCGTCCCGCCATTCTGTACCGGCCGCTGTTATAAATGACGATCAGATCGACACCACCGGCCTCTTCGAATTTCGCCGAAATCCCTGTCCCGGCGCCCCCGCCGATAATCGGCCGCTCGCTGGCGATTATTTGGCCCAGCCGTTCCAGAATCTGTCGTCTTGTGTGAGGCATGGAGTTCGGAGTTTGGAGTTTGGAGTTTGGAGTGTTGGGTGTTGGGTGTTGAGTTTTGTGGTTTGGCTAGCTCGATGTTCGCGTTGCTGGACGTCCGCTAGGATTTTGCTTTTTTCTCAATCAATTCGAGCATCATATCCACCGCTCGTGTGGCGAAGGCTGGGTCGTTAATGTTCAGGTCGACCTCGACGACCGGGATTTCCGGTTTCAGGTTTCCTTTGATCGCGTCAAACATCGCCTGATCGGCCTCCCGATCGCAAAAGGGTTGCCCATCCCCATCCAGCATCGAAACGCCACGTAGCGGGATCAGAAACGCGACCGGACCTTTCGCAGCATTGGCTTTTTGCGCAAATATCTCCCCCATCTGCCGGTTTTCCGCGACGTTGGTCCGCATCAATGTTACCGACGGATTCCATTCGTAAAACAGTCGCTTTTCCAGGCGGTATTTCTCCGGTACGGTTGCAGGCGCGCCGTAGTTGGCCATGTCGACGCATCCCGGAACAATCAGGTGGGGAATGCCGCGTTGGCCTGCGGCACTGAGGCGCTCAGGACCGGCACTGAAGATACCATGGCAAAGTTCGTCGGCCCATTCGGTGGTGGTTATGTCCAAGACCGCCTCGACCAGTCCGTCTGCCGCCAGGGTCTCCATCGCCCGTCCGCCTGAACCCGTGGCGTGAAAGATCATTACTTCGAACCCTTTCGCAGCCAAGGACTTGGAGCATGCCTGCACGCAATCGGTCGTGTTGCCAAACATGGAAGCCGTGATGATCGGGCGATCTTGGGTTTCGCTAGGCAGTTCGGCTGCTACCATGCCGGTAATGGCTCCGGCCGCGCGTGTGTAAATCAAGCGCGAGACGCGGTTCAATCCGGCCACGTCGACGATCGAAGGAATCATAGTAATATCCTTGCCTCTGATGTAAAACGAGACATCGCCAGACGCGACCGTTGAGACGAGGACCTTTGGTACACCGATTGGGAGGGCGCGCATCGCCGATGCAATAATGGCCGAGCCACCCGAGCCACCCATGCCAATGATACCGTCGAATTTACCCTGGTCATAGAGTGCACGGATCAGTTTAGGGCCGCCTTGATCCAGGGCTTTCATCGCCTCGGCCTTATCTTTGCGTGCGCGAATATCTTCAAGACTGAGGCCGGCAGCCTTCAGGACGTCGCCGGCCTCAAAGTCAACGCCGAACAGAGTCGTACTTCCCAAAATCCCAATATTCACCGTAAGCACTTGCTCACCATGTTTCAGGATTTGGTCACGCAAAAAGCAGAAGTCTTCGCCTTTGGTGTCGAATGCACCAATAATACAAATCGTTTTCGCCATAGGGGAAATGGGTTAGGCAAGCGTAGGCGCTGGTGGTGGGTCAACCAAGAAAAAAGGGCTGGAGAGCCTGCATCGCTCACAAATCTTCAGAGATTTGTGAGCCCGCAATGAGCACGTCGATTCTCCCAGGGCGTGATTCTTGCGGGCTAGAAAACACGATTTAGCCTTGACATGCTTGTGCCCTTGTGGCTGATTCCCGGCTCCGCGCGCGCCAAAGAATCGCCGTTGGTCCCTGGGTTTCGGCCGCTTGGCCTTTAACCGCACGCGCCAGGGGTAACCCGGCAGAGACTATCTAATATGCATACGCCCATTCGCTTAGGACGTTTCGAGATGCCCAAAAGCCTCACCAAGGACGAGGCCGGCGCAACCGAAACGTACGCAAAATTCGTCGCTGAACCATTTGAGGCAGGCTACGGCCACACTGTCGGAAACTCTTTGCGCCGGGTTCTTTTGTCCTCTCTGGAAGGAGCGGCGATAACTTCAGTCCGAATTACCGGCGCACAACATGAGTTCGCTTCATTGACCGGTATCGTTGAGGACGTGACCGACATGATCCTCAACTTGAAAAAGATCAAATTCAAGGCGGTCGACCACGAGCCGCGCACGGTCTCAATCAGCGTGCAAAAGGAAGGCCAAATTACCGCTGGCGACATTCAAACGGTCCAGGGTATAGAGGTGCTTAACACCGATCAGGTCATCTGCACGCTCGACAAAAAACAGAAATTTGAAGCAGAGTTCGATGTTCGTGTGGGACGCGGATTTTTCACCGGAGACGAGAATAAGCGTCCTGACATGCCGATCGGTGTTATTCCGATTGATTCGATCTTTTCGCCCGTGATCCGGGTCAAATACAACGTCGAAAACACCCGCGTTGGCCAGCGCACCGATTACGACAAACTGATTCTGGAAATCTGGACCGATGGCCGGATTACACCCGATGATGCGCTGCTCCAGGCTTCGGCCATACTTCGTCATCATCTTGATGTGTTCGTGAATTATGACGATAGCCAGGTCGAGTTTGATGAAACGCCGGAGGAAGTCAGTCAGGAGAACACCCGACTGAAGAAACTCCTTAACATGAGTGTCAACGAAATCGAACTATCGGTGCGTGCCGCGAATTGCTTGAACAACGCAAACATCACGACCGTAGGCCAACTGGCGATGAAGACCGAAGCCGAGATGTTGAAGTACCGAAACTTTGGCAAGAAGTCGTTGAACGAGATTAAAGAAAAATTGCAACAGTTGGGTCTCAGTCTTGGGATGAAGTTTGAAACAGGACTGGTCGAGCCTCCGATGGGCGGCGAGCGGAGCGACGACGGGAAACTAGTGTCTTTGTAGGAATTCTATGCGTCACGCGAAAAAGACAATTAAGTTGGGCCGAAAATCCGAGCATCGAAACCTGTTGCTTGCAAACCAGGTCTGCAGTCTGATTGAGCATAATCGCATTAAAACGACGTTGGCAAAGGCCAAGGCGGTGCGACCGTTTGCCGAAAAAATGATCACCCTGGGTAAGCGTGGCGATCTTCACGCCCGGCGGGTGGCCTTTTCTTTCCTACGCCAGAAGGAAGCCGTTCGAAAGTTGTTTGCGGAACTGGCGCCGCGGACCAGCAGTCGTACGGGCGGTTATTGCCGAATTGTGAAACTTGGTCCGCGACCAAGTGACTCGGCGCTGATGGCCTTTATCGAGTTTGTTGATCAGGCCGTGCCGCAGGAAAAACCTGGAGCCAAGCCGACGGCTGAGAAGAAGTCCTAGCGGCGAAGCCCTGTAGCACGGGCGTCTCGCCCGTGGATGGGCCATGGAACACGGGGAGACGCCCGTGCCACACAGGGCTGAAGCCTAGCCCTAGGATATCATCTGTCTCGGCTTCACCGCTGTTCAGGCTCTAGCCAGAGTCCGCGTGCGCCGCCGTTGCTACACCTAGACCTGTCCCAAAAGGATTATTTCATTGCGTTTGATTCAGCACGACATTGGCGAAACCATAACGAATCTGTGGCAGCCGACGAATACCTCAAGATCATTCGGCAGGGAGTAGCCGCGTGGAACGATTGGCGACTGAAGAATCGTGAATTATGGCGCCCGGACCTCAGCGAGGCGGACCTGCGCAGGGCAGACCTCCGTAGTGCGGATCTTAGCGGGACGGATCTTCGCGAGGCAGACCTGCGCGGGGCGAATCTCCGAGGGGCGGATCTTAGCGGGGTGCTCCTTCGCGGTGCGGATCTCCGCCGCGCCGCCCTCAACGGGGCGGACCTCCGCGAGGCGGATCTCAAGGAGGCGTATCTCGGCGATGCCAGCCTTTGCAAAGCGAAGCTTCAGAGGGCGGACCTCAGCGGGGCGAACCTCTTCGCAGCGCATCTCGTTGAGGCGGACCTCAGCGGGGCGATCCTCCATGGCGCGAACCTCGGTGCGGCAGTCCTCAGCCAGGCGAACCTCAGTGGGGCGAAGCTCGGCGGGGCACAATTAATTAGGACTGATCTTTGCGATGCGATGCTTACCGGAAGCTCCGTTTATGGCGTCTCGGTGTGGGACATAAAGGTGAATGAGCGTACAAGGCAGCAAAACCTGATCATAGCTGGTCGTGGCGTGCCAATTATCACCGTCGACAACATCAAGGTCGCTCAATTCATCTATCTGCTTATCAACAACCAAGAGATTCGTGAGGTCATCGACACGATCACTTCAAAAGCTGTCTTGATTCTAGGACGCTTTTCCCTGGAGCGGAAGCCCGTCCTTGATGCTCTGCGAAACGCGCTTCGGACCAGGGGGTTTTTGCCTATAGTTTTTGATTTTGAATGCCCAACAGGACGCGATTTTACGGAAACTATTATGACCTTGGCAGGAATGTCCTCCTTCGTCATAGCTGACATCACCAATCCAAAATCAGCACCACTCGAGCTTCAGGCGACTGTTCCGAACTTCATGATTCCATTTGTACCTATCCTTCAAGACGGCGAGCCGGAATTTTCGATGTTCTCGAACCTTCAAACCAAATATAACTGGGTTCTTGACGTGCTCGGGTACAATTCTGCTGAGACCCTGGTTGAGGTTCTGGATGAAGCGGTGATAAATCCGGCTCTAAAAAAGCGGGACGACTTGGAACAAGAAAAAATGCGAGACAGGCCGACGCGTCACGTTGACGATTATCGCAAGCGTCCCCGCTCTGAATCGACGTCGGAGGGCTACGCTCCGTCGTAGCAGTTGCTGCGCAACCGGCGGGAACAGCGAGAAAGTCTGGCTAAAACAATGGACCTGGAGGGGAGCTGCTTGCAGCTCCTTCGCTGGTTTGTCTTTGATGGGTGGTCTAGCTAGCGCCTTTCGGCCTGTCGGCCAAAGGCGTTGCAAGCAACGCCCCTCCAATCAATGGGTGAAGCTAAGCTCTTCAGCGGTGGCTGCTACGACGGAGCGTAGCCCTCCAGCAACCCCCTATCTTGACGGCTCCGCTTTGCCCACCAGGTGGAACTGTACCGTCAGGTGAGGGTCTACCGTGAGCACCATGACTTTGCGGATCAACGGCAATTGGAAGTCACGATAATC
>Ga0213872_10001986_pt1 | contig 12458 bp, 7 predicted proteins | sample VelepicomBERX_R2_FD_160071 | JGI IMG/M metagenome (GOLD analysis project Ga0213872, IMG submission 160071) | Rhizosphere microbial communities from Vellozia epidendroides in rupestrian grasslands, the National Park of Serra do Cipo, Brazil - RX_R2 | ecosystem: Host-associated > Plants > Roots >...
AACATTTGGAACGTCTTGCCAACCCCTGGACAAGGGCCGAGATAGATCTTCAGCTTGCCAAGCTGCTGCCGGCGGATGATCGCTAAAAAATCATCTGGCGTTTGCATCAGGCTGGGATTTTCTGCGGTTGGCATGCGGCGTCCCTATTATACTCGATTTTAGCGAAAAGTCCGCGGTAGGGTCGCGCTCAATAATGTAGCATAGGCTTCCAGCCTGTATCGACCCAGCTCCAGCATATTACACAAGCGCGGCATAGACTGTTGGGCCTCGATACAGGCTGGAAGCCTATGCTACATTACTGCGCACGGACCCTATCGGCGTTCTCGCGCGTTTTCGGCGCTCTCGGCGTCTTCCTCGCTCCTAACGAGCGCGTTTCTTATTTTCTATTCTGCGTTGTGGAAATTCTCGCTTATCTTTGTGAAAGTAGCAGATTTCGATCAGCGTCGGCCAGATCTCCAGCGCAGCGTGTATCTGGCTAATCACGTCGTCGACGATCCGAGACACATTCTGTTGGAAAAAATCAGGTTCGAATCCATAAAAAGAGCGCGCGAGATTCTCGGCAAAAAGCTCTAACGTCTTTTTGCGACCCTCGTTTTTGGCCGAAGCTGCAGCTTTAACCACCCTCGCATGCACTGCGGTCACCTTTTCCAGGATCTCCTCGCTGTCTTTTAGGCTGACTTCACCCTGATAGCTGAATCGGATCGATAAATCGTCCAGTCCGACCAGGCTCGCTTTGATTTTCTTTTTCAACAGTGTGCAGATCTCTTCGTTGAAAACATCCATCGCCAACGGGTTCCGCATGTAGTTGTTCTTGATGTGCGTCTGCACCGCGTCCACGTGGGCCGAAGCCAAGCCTTCCTGTTGGATCCAGAGCCGGTAGATGTAGTCCTCGAAACGCAGCCTCGTCGGGAAAAATGGCGGTAGGCCAAGACGGTTGTCGTACCCGCCGACCCCGCAATCAATGCGCCAATTCTTATTCGTTACCACCGGCCGAAAATTATCCAGCACATAGACATTATTAAAATGATGGAGGTCTGTATGGCTCTGTTTCTCATCATTCAGATACATGAATACATAATCCAGAGCGTCGATATCGTTGGTCCCCGTTCGAAACGTTTGCGCAATCTTGATTACGGCGTTTTTGGAAATCGGTCCCTCGCTCAAAAGCAGGGAGTTCTCTGTGACAAACTCTGTGGTGATGTTCGTTTCCAGGTCCATCGATGTGTCGCGAACCAGGTCGCCGGATTCATAGTTGGTAGTACAGGTCGTTTATGGTTTTCGTCTGTTCAAGCCGGCTGAAATACTTCTCGTGGTTAGCCAGGCTGGAGTCATCGAACACCATCATTTTCACCGAATGCCCGTTGCTCCAGAAATGTTCGTCGTAAATTTCAATGGTTTCGGCGACATCGCGCAGGCGGTAAGTCGGTATGACGAAAACGGTTTCAGTAGTCCTCATATAGAATCAGGTGTGAAAACAGTTCGGCCCGCCGGTCCGAAAACCGTCGGACCAAGCAGGCCGACCGCACCGCATGTGCGAAAATCAAGGCTTGTTGGCTAAAGGCGCCTCCTTTGGCGCCAGCGCGTCGAGAGCCAGATTTAGCCTCAGCACGTTCACCCCGGGATCACCGCCGATAAAGCCCAGCAGCGGGCCTTCGGTCGCTTTGGCAACTTCCGCGCGAACGGCGTCCTCGGTCAGGCCCCGTTCTTTGGCTACCCGTGAAATTTGCAAATCCGCATTCCTGATACTGATATGCGGATCCAAACCGCTTCCCGAAGAAGTGACCGCATCCACCGGAACCAAAGCTTCAGCCGGCAATCCGTTTTCCTTACGGTAGGCCTCGACGGCGCTCTTGATGGAGTCCATCAACTTCTGCGAGGTCGGCCCGAGGTTAGTACCACCAGAATTCAGCGTGTCGTATCCCACTCCCGCCGCAGAGGGCCGGGGTTGAAAGTATTTGTCACCGCTAAACCCCTGCGCCAGCAATTCGGAGCCGACCAATTGGCCATTACGCTCGACCAGGCTTCCATTAGCCTGGTGCGGAAACAAAAGCTCTCCCAAACCCCAGATCAAAACTGGGTAAAGCCCGCTTACCACAATACAGAGGACGACGGTCGCGACGATCGAAGTCCAGCATTCTTTGAGAAACGTGTTCATAAGACTAAATCGATAAAGGTTAGGATTACGCTAAACCTATGGCGGTGATGATCATGTCGATCAGCTTGATGCCGATGAAAGGCAGCAGGACACCGCCGGCCCCGTAAATCAGAAGGTTTCGCGCGAGGATTTTAGCCGCTCCCAGAGGCCGGAATCTGACCCCTTTCAGGGCCAGCGGAATCAACGCAATAATAATGACCGCGTTGAAAATAACTGCACTCAAGATCGCGCTTTGCGGCGATTTCAGGAACATGATGTTCAATGGAGCAATCTGCGGGAATGTGCCGACCAGCATCGCCGGCAAGATCGCGAAATATTTGGCTACGTCGTTCGCTATGCTAAAGGTTGTCAGAGCACCCCGGGTAATAAGCAACTGCTTTCCGATCTCTACAATCTCGAGCAGCTTGGTCGGGTTCGAATCCAGGTCCACCATGTTGCCGGCTTCCTTCGCTGCCTGAGTACCGGTATTCATGGCAACGCCGACATCGGCTTGAGCCAGCGCTGGAGCGTCGTTGGTACCATCCCCCGTCATGGCCACCAGATGACCAGCCTGCTGCTCTTTTCGGCACAGAGCCAATTTCTCCTCTGGCTTGGCTTCTGCGAGAAAGCCGTCGACTCCGGCCTCTTTGGCGATGGCTGCTGCCGTCAACGGATTATCACCGGTAATCATTATGGTACGAATACCGATGGCTCGGAACCGTTCGAACCGCTCGGAAAGACCGCCCTTGACGATGTCTTTCAGTAATATCGTACCGAGCACTTGGCTGTTAGACGCCACCACCAGCGGTGTACCGCCATCACCGGAAATTGCCTTTACATCATTTTCGACGGCAGCCGGGATAGTGCCGCCCACAAACTTGCGAACCGCGTCGGCGGATCCTTTCCGGAAACTCGCACCATCAATATCAACTCCGCTCATTCGCGTCTGCGCGCTGAACGGAATGAAGGTCGCTTTTGGCATTTCGTGCAATTCGCGCCCGCGAAGTCCGAAGTTCTTCGCTAGCACCACGATGCTGCGGCCCTCAGGCGTCTCGTCCGCCAGAGAAGCGAGTTGCGCGGCATCAGCCAGCTGCTGTTTGGTCACTCCCGGGGCCGGCAGAAAATCCGTCGCCTGCCGATTGCCGATCGTAATGGTGCCCGTTTTGTCGAGCAAAAGAACATCGACATCGCCGGCCGCTTCAACTGATCGACCGCTCATAGCCAACACATTCTTTTGGACCAGGCGATCGATACCGGCGATGCCGATGGCGCTGAGCAGCCCGCCGATGGTCGTTGGAATCAAACAAACTAACAACGCAACTAACACCGGAATGGTGAAGTCAACCTTAGTTGTGCTATCAAACGCCGAATAAGAGTTACCGAATGCCTTCAGCGACATCATTGCAATCAGGAAGATCAAGGTCAGTGCCGACAGCAGGATCGTGAGAGCAATCTCGTTTGGAGTTTTCTGACGCGTGGCGCCCTCCACCAAGCTGATCATGCGATCCAGAAAGGTCTCACCGGGGTTCGACGTGATTTCAATCTTGATCTCATCGGATAACACCTTGGTGCCACCGGTCACCGCGCTGCGGTCGCCGCCAGATTCACGAATGACCGGCGCTGACTCGCCGGTGATGGCCGATTCGTCCACCGTCGCCGCACCTTCCATGACCTCGCCGTCGCCGGGGATCAGTTCCCCTGCCGAGACGACCACGATGTCACCTTTTCGCAGCTGTTCAGCGGGAACTTTTTCAACTACGCCGTTGGCTTTCAGTCGGTTGCCAAAGCTCTGGGTCCGCGTCGCACGCAAAGCTTTCGCTTGCGCTTTGCCTCGTCCCTCGGCCATGGCTTCGGCGAAGTTAGCAAATAAGACCGTAAACCAGAGCCATAGGGCGATCTGGAGTTGAAAGCCGAAATTCTGAGGGTGGACCACCATCAGGACCGTCGTAATCGCCGCGCCGACCTCGGTCACAAACATGACCGGATTCCTGGCGAGCGTTGCTGGATTCAGCTTTTTAAACGATTCGCCGATTGCGGGCACGATAATCGCCGGATCAAAGATCGAATGAGTTTTTGCAGCCATAAGAAGAGTTTTGGTAGGGACTCGCTCCCGCGCGTCCGCGCTGGTTCTGTTTCAGAAAAGTTTGCCGCTATACATTAGGAACTGCTCCAGGATCGGCGTCATCGTCAGAGCCGGTAAGAACGTGAGCGCCCCAACCAACAGGATTGTTCCGATGACCAGCACCGTGAATAAGGAACCGGTGATCGGGAACGTGCCCGCGCTGGTCGCCACAAGCTTTTTCCGGGCGAGCGAACCGGCCAGCGCCATCACCGGAATCAGCATTCCAAACCGGCCGATCATCGTGGCAAACGCCAGCGTGATATTGTAATGGGGATCTCCATTGGTCGGATTCCCGGTCAGACCAGCGAAAGCGCTGCCATTGTTGCCTGTACAAGAACTGAACGCGTAGAAAATCTCGGCCAAACCATGAGGACCGTTGTTATTAACTCCTGCCTGACCCCATGACGTAAGCGCGGCCCAGCCGGAAAAGCCCAGGATGGAGAACGCCATGAGGAGAATGGCAATGGAGGCTACTTTTACTTCGTACGATTCGATCTTCTTTCCGAGATACTCCGGTGTCCTACCCACCATGAGGCCGGCGATGAAGACCGCCAATACGACAAACAAGAGCATGCCATAAAGACCTGAACCGACACCGCCAAAGATAATCTCCCCTAACTGGATGTTGAACAGCGGGATAAACCCACCGAGCGGCGTAAAAGAATCGTGCATCCCGTTCACCGCACCACACGAAGCATCGGTGGTAACCGTGGCAAACAAAGCCGAATCCGCAATACCAAAGCGAACCTCTTTCCCCTCCATGTTGCCCCCGGCCGGGTCGACTCCGAGTTTGTGCATGATCGGATTTCCCGTCGCTTCAGCACCCCAACACACCAGGAAGCCGGCGACAAACATGATCGTCATGATCGTCCAGATCGTCCAACCATGTTTCTGATTCTTCACCATCCGCCCGAAATAGTAAGTAAGTGCGCTACCGATGGCGAAAATTGAGAGGATCTGAACGAAGTTTGAGAGTGGAGTCGGGTTCTCGAAAGGGTGAGCCGCGTTTGCGTTGGTATACCCACCACCGTTTGTCCCGAGCATCTTAATCGCCATCTGCGAAGCGATCGGTCCCGCAATAATCGGCTGGGAATCAACCTTCTGATCAACCATGACCGGATTGCCTTTTGCGTCCTTCACCGGATTCCCGGCATCATCCTTTTTGGGAACCTGCACGGTTTGGACTTCCACCACCTTCGCGGTGTCATACGGCTTGAAATTCTGCGGAATACCCTGCCACACCAGAAACAGAGCGTAAATGATGCAGATCGGGAGTAGCAGATAGTAAACGATTCGGGTCAGATCCACCCAGAAATTGCCGATCGTATTTGCTGTATGCCGGGCGAGGCCGCGCACCAGTACAGCGGCTACGGCGATACCGATCGCTGCTGAAAAGAAGTTGTGCGATGCCAGCGCGAGCATCTGAGACAAATAGCTCATTGTCGATTCGCCGCCGTAGTTCTGCCAGTTCGTGTTAGTCACAAAACTGAGCGCCGTATTGAACGCCAGCGCGTCAGAGACGGGCGCCTGATTCTGCGGATTCAGCGGCAGGAAGTTTTGAAAGCGTAAGATGAGGTATGTTAATACCGTTGTCACCAGGCTGAAAAGCAGCAGCGAAAACGTGTAAAGGATCCAACCCTGTTCCTTTTCCGGGTTCACTCCACACAGACGGTAGGTGAGTCGTTCCAGCGGTTTGAACACCGGGTCCAGGAAAGTCTTGCCCTTGGGCTCCAACACATGGAAGAGGTAAATCCCGAGAGGTTTAGTGATTAGGAACAGCAGGACAATATAGAATACTAATTCTATCCAACCTTTGATATTCATAGATTATTGAGGTGGTTCAGCAAAACTCTCTAGAATTTCTCCGGCCTTAAGATGGAGAAAAGTAAGTAGACGATTAACCCAACTGATACGAGCCCGACGATTATATCTTCCATAACTCGATTCCGATTAGAACTTGCTGCATGCCCAGGTAAATAGGCCCAGAATCCCAAACGACAGGATCGTGACCACGATATAAATGATGTCAGTCATATGGATGGATCAGTAATGTTTATTTACGAATTGGTCTTCTCGTCTCGTAGGTAGTGGCATGGGCGTCCCGCCCGTGATCTTGTTGGGTCCACGGGCGGGACGCCCGTGCCACTAACGTTAGACTTCGCCCTCACGCCCCTTAGCTTCCTCCGAGATTAAATGGCTCCGAGCTGGAGCCGAAGTGTTGCAGTTCAAAGAGTCGGCGCATATTCTGTTGGGCCGGCTCGTAGTTCTTATCCAACTTGATGGCCTGGCCGTAGTACTTCTTGGCTTTATCGACGTCATCCAGCATCTCTGCGAGCACCCCGGCCAGATTGAAGGCTTCAACCGATTTGGTATTTAGCTCGAGCGCCTTGACCAGATGAATCCTCGCCAGCGCGAAGGATCGTAAGTTCAAACAACGCTTTGCCGCCACGATGTGCGAATTGAACGTCTCCGCCGGGTGCTCCTTTTCCGGCGCATGACGCTTGACGATCTCCGCGACGATGCGTCGGAGTTCTTCGGGCCGGAGCGGCTTTTGCAAAAAGTCGATCGCTCCCAGCTTCATCGCTTTCACCGCGTGCGGCACATCGCTGTACGCGGTAACAATCATCGCCGGAACCGTTATGCCGACCTCCCGCATCTTTGCCAACAACTCAAGGCCATCCATTCCAGGCATGCGCATATCGAGAACCGCGACAGCAAACGAATGTTCGAGGAATTGCTGCAGCGCCGCCGCGGACGACTCGGCCTCGAACACCTCGTAACCCTCCGTCTCAAGGGTGATTCGATAGTTCAGCCGCACGTTCGGCTCATCATCAACAATCAGAATTTTAGTACTCATGCCTTCGTTCCGTTGCTGCTCTTTCCGGTTGCGGGCAGGTCGAAATAGAACTCGCTGCCTTCGCCAGGCGTGCTTCGAAGCCCGATGTTCCCGCCATGGGAAGCCACGATTTCCTTGGCAATCGCTAGCCCGAGTCCGACGCCTTTCGATTCTTCGGTTCCTGGAATCCGGAAGAACCTTTCAAAAACCCGGGGTTGAAACTCTTTCGATATACCTGGCCCGTGATCCAACACCGAGAAACGAACGTTTTTGCCGACAGGCTTCACCGACAAGACCACGTCCTCGCCCGGCTTCGAAAATCTTGCCGCATTCGAGACGAAATTTGAAAATACATGACCGATTTGGCGCGGATCTACCGTTACCTCGGGAAGATCCGGCGCAATGTCCGCCACTAAACGCGAATCGTGGGCTTCCACCAGCGATCTCAAGTTCGGCAACGCATCATCCACGAGTACTCGCGGGGAAAGCACCTCCAGCCTTTGTCGCGTCTGGCCGGATTCCAGGCGCGCCAGGTCCAGCAGGTCGTTGATCATCCGCAGGAGACGTTCGGAGTCTTCCCGCGCGGCAAGCAGCAACTCAAGCTGTTTGGCATTGAGTGAGCCTATCTTCTCTTCCAGCAAAAGGTGTAATCCCATGCGGATACTCGTCAGCGGCGTCTTCAGCTCGTGACTAACGGTCGAGACCAGGTTTGTCTTCACCTCGTCCATGAGACGAAACCTCGTCACATCTTGCAGCACGACCGCGGCTCCGAACAGGTTCCCGGATTCGTCTCGCATCCCTATGACCTTGGGCAATAAGAACGCCTCATGATCGTCGAGCCGCACTGGAACCGCGTTCTCAAAGCTTGTAGGCACGTAGTCCGGGGCGCCCTTGAGTACGTTTTCAACCTCTTCCTGGATGGCCGGAGGCAGCCCGTACTCAGTGTCAAGCTTTTGCATGAGCTTCCCGGCTGCCGGATTGGCGAAGTTGATCTTGCCATCCAACGATAGAGCCAAGATCGCATCGGGAAAGGCCGAAAAAGTAATCTCCGTCATTTGGCGGGCCTGCAAAATCTGATCGGTGGTCACCTGGCGGTAGGCGCGCAGCTTCGACGCGAGCTTGTTGAACGCGTCGGCGAGCTGGCCCAGTTCATCTTTGGACTGCACCGGAACCACCTGATCCAGCTTCCCTTCACCCATTTCTTTGGAGACGGTGGTCAAAGTTTGTATCGGCTTTAAAATGGCTCGCTGCAGTCCGTACGCCATCGCGACCGCTAACACGACACCGAACAAGAGCAGGAGCACCATAGCGCGGATAGATTCCTTGCTGAGCGACCGCGCACGATGGTCCGCCTGGACCATGTTGTCCTGATTAATACGAATGACCTCTTGAGCGTTGTTTTTGATCTCGGTAAACAGCGGCAACAACTCCGAGAAATACATTTTACGCCGGGCATCAGGATCTGACGTGCCCCAGAAAGTTTTTGCCAGCGCCAGGTAGCGTTGTTCAGACACTTTGATTTTGTCGGCCAACTCCCCTTCCCCGGGGAGCGTGATGTTATTCAGTTCCTTTCCGAGGCTCTCCTGGAAGATTGGAACATTGCCATCGAACAGGTTGCGCCCTCTTTGCTCCTCGCCAGCCAGGGCGAACGAAAGCCCTGAGTCCATACGCTCAGAGCTCTCCTTCATCTGTTGGCCCGCGAGAACGCTCTGATAGTTCTCCCGCAGAATCACTTCAATCGAACTACCCAACTGATTGAATAGCCAGATGCCGTACAATCCGACTCCAAGAAAGAGAGCGAGAATCGGGCAGAGCCAGAGTAATATCCGCTTCTTCATTACGCTGGCTTCGCGAAATTTGCGAAAGAGGCACCCCGCTCTCCGGCAACTTCGGAGAGCCTACCTTTAAGGTTCCCGAGGTGCATAACACCTTCCCAGGAACCGACGACAATATCATCCCGGTCCATTCTGACGTTTAAATCGAAGGACGGTCCACTAAAGCCAGCGCCGTGCCAGATCATCAGAAATCGCCAAAGACGTTTATAATCAGTCACTTACACGACCGAGGGCACGGTCACCAAAATACGAAAACTCGCACCTCGCGAGTTTTCACCAAAAAGCAACTCGCATTTTGCGAGGTAGCGTCGCGCTCCTGCGCGACCGGTGGAGTTACCGCGACGGGCGGGTGGCGGATGCGCGTCTGCACCCACCGGGCGGAGCCTCTACTCATAGGTCCTATGGGTCCTATCGGTCCTATGGGTAGAGACTCCGCACCCAGCTCAGGCCCCACGGGAAATCGCGGGGATCTTTAAAAGGAAGACACGTTTTCCAGGCACTTCGTGCCTGGCTACGATCGTTCAGTCCCTCCGGGACGGCAGGGATGCTTCGCCTACCGCACAAGTCCGATGGTCGTGATAATCAAATCGATCATTTTGATGCCGAGAAATGGACCAAGAACCCCGCCTACTCCGTAAATGGCCAGGTTTCGGGCCAGCGTCTCGGCGGCATCACCCGACCGGAGTTTAACGCCATTGAGCGCAAGAGGAATCAACGTTACAATCACAACCGCGTTAAAGATCAGAGCGCTTAGTGTCGCGCTCTGCGGCGATTTCAGAAACATGATGTTCAGCGGAGCGATCTGCGGGAATTTCGCTACCAACATCGCAGGCAGAATCGCGAAATACTTTGCCACATCGTTCGCGAGGCTGAACGTGGTGAGCGCACCACGTGTGATGAGCAATTGCTTCCCGATTTCCACAATCTCGATCAGCTTGGTTGGATTCGAATCGAGGTCGACCATGTTGCCAGCTTCTTTTGCTCCTTGCGTACCAATATTCATGGCCAGACCGACGTCTGCCCGCGCCAGCGCCGGAGCGTCATTGGTGCCGTCCCCGGTCACGGCCACCACATAACCCAAGAGTTGCTCCTTTTTGCACCGGGCCAGCTTATCTTCCGGCTTTGCTTCTGCCACGAAGTCATCGATTCCGGCTTCAAGCGCAATCGCGGCAGCGGTCAAGGGATTGTCACCCGTAATCATTACCGTCCGAATTCCCATCGCTCGGAAACGCGCAAACCGGTCCCGCAGTCCTCCTTTCACAACATCCTTGAGACTCACGGTCCCAAACACCTGTTTGCTGCTGGCCACGACCAGCGGCGTGCCACCCGATTTTGCAATCGATTTCACATCTTTTTCCACCGGCTCCGGTATCTTCCCGCCGACATATGCGCGAATCGCGTCAGCCGAGCCCTTCCGATAGCTGATCCCATCCAGGTCCACGCCGCTCATGCGGGTTTTGGCAGAAAAGGGGACAAAGGTGACGTCCGGAATCTCACTCAATTGTCGAGCGCGTATCCCAAATTTCTTGGCCAGAACGACCACTGATCGGCCCTCGGGTGTTTCATCGGCGAGTGACGCGAGCTGCGCAACGTTCGCCAACTCCTGCTCGGTCACTCCGGGAGCTGGCATGAAGTCCGTCGCCTGGCGGTTTCCGATCGTCAGAGTGCCCGTTTTATCGAGCAGCAGGACGTCGACGTCTCCCGCAGCCTCCACCGCGCGGCCATTCATCGCGAGAACGTTCTTCCGTACGAGGCGATCGATACCGGCGATACCGACCGCGCTCAGGAGTGCCCCCATAGTCGTTGGGATCAGACAGATCAACAGCGCAACGAGCGCCGGGATGGGAAAGTCAACCCCGGAGGCGATCCCAAAGGCTTTCAACGACATCACGGCTATCAGGAAAATCAGCGTCAGCGTGGACAGCAGGATCGTCAGTGTTATTTCGTTTGGCGTTTTCTCGCGGTTAACTCCTTCGACGAGTCCGATCATCCGGTCCAGGAAGCTCTCACCCGGGTTTGACGTGATCTGGATTTTCAACCGGTCCGAAACGACCTTAGTGCCGCTGGTCACAATGCTGCGGTCGCTACCCGATTCACGAATAACCGGTGCAGATTCACCAGTGATCGCCGATTCATCGACCGTTGCTGCGCCTTCAATCACTTCTCCGTCTCCCGGGATCAGCTCTCCCGCCGATACAATCACCAAATCATTCTTCCGCAACTGATGCGCAGGAACCTTTTCGATGTCGCCATTCGATTTCAGCCGATTAGCCAACGTACGGACTTTTGTGGCGCGCAAAGCTTTTGCGTGCGCTTTCCCGCGTCCCTCCGCCAATGCTTCTGCGAAGTTGGCAAATAGTACAATCAACCATAACCAAACAATGACCTGGGGTTGAGATTCAAAAGTTCTATTGCGCTCCACAAAGAGCAGGATCGTTGAAATGGCCGCTCCGACCTCGCATACGAATATAACCGGGTTCCGAGCCAACGTGACGGGGTTCAGCTTTTTAAACGATTCAGCGATTGCTCGAAGAATAATCGCCCGCTCAAAGTTCGAAGGCGTTTTAGCTGCCATAAGTTAGTAACTCCCCGACAGAGTCACCTCAGTCGCAGGCGTCGTAGCTCAATACAATTTTCTGGCCCGCGGTCAAGCATCGCTACAGAAAGAGCATTCTGTTTAACACCGGGACGCCGGACGCGCAAACTGCAGCTCGCATTGCCTGGTCTCCGAGCCCGGGACAACTCACAGCACCACCCGCAGTCGATCTCCGGGCCCGGAAAACCAACCAAACCATGTTAATGGCAGCGACGAGGCTGATGTACTTCAGTTCAAAAAAAGCCGATTGCAGCTAACCGCGTGCCAAGCAGTGCTGGAATCTGGTAGGGACGCGCTCCTACAGGCGTCCTCCGTGCGTCTCGCGAGAGCGCGTCCCATAGGTCCAATGAGTCCCATAGGTCCTATGCGTCCTATGGGGGGCCCCTGTTCACAGCGCTTAGACGTGCGACGCCGGTCGCGCGGGAGCGCGCCCCTACCGGCTCTATACGCGAACCACGCGGGTCCACACGCCTGAGAATCTGACCCGATCAACATCGCATTTCGCGAGCCTCAAAATACCTGGATCTGGCGTTGTGCGACTCCTAGGACAAGGCACAACCTGTCGTTGCTCGTTCGGCTGCCAAACAGTCGCTCGAACTTCGACTGCAAGATAAAATCAAAAAGGTTAAGTTATGCCGCTTGAGATTTGGCTTCCGGGATTGTTTCTACTTGGACTCGTGTCGATGGGTGTATGTTTCATTTTTATGCTAGCATGCAGCATTATTCTGGGGATCAGCATTTTTCGAACTTTAGTCAGATTTTCTTTTGCCTGACAAATGAGGGTTAGGAGGTGTGATCATTCCTTTTATAGGCATTAAGTTGATCGACATCATCATGGTCGCCCTCCATCTCGTGGCTTAGCAAACTAACTATTTTCCGAGGTGAATATATGTTGCGATATCTATCAAAGGGCATCTTGTTGCTAGGCTTGACCA
>Ga0213872_10001987_pt1 | contig 12451 bp, 12 predicted proteins | sample VelepicomBERX_R2_FD_160071 | JGI IMG/M metagenome (GOLD analysis project Ga0213872, IMG submission 160071) | Rhizosphere microbial communities from Vellozia epidendroides in rupestrian grasslands, the National Park of Serra do Cipo, Brazil - RX_R2 | ecosystem: Host-associated > Plants > Roots >...
GCTGCAGGCCCAGGTCAACGAGGTGCAGGCGCATCACGACGAATTCGTCGCCGCCTATCAGCTCCTCAACGCCACCGGGCAATTGACGGCTCAATATCTGGCCTTGCCGGTCGAAATATACGACCCGACCATCCACTACGAAGAGGTCCATGACAGCTGGGCGGGATTCGGCGACAGGCCGGATCTAGAGGAGCATCCCAACCGTTAAGGCCAATACAGCACTCTCCGCACCAGCCTCAGCCGCACCGGCCGCCACACCAAAACCGGACGCGGCGCGTAATAGACCACCTGCGGCGGCGGAGGAGGGGTGTAATAGACACGCGGCGCCGGCATCGCGGTCGGTGTCGGCATCAGCGGAGGCACCAGGGCGTGCGGCGCCGCATATTGGGGCGCCGGGGCCGATTGCATTTGGGGCGGAGCCTGGAAGCCGGGCGGCGGCTGTTGAGCCAGGCGCACCTGGTCCTGCAGGCCGGCGATGGTTATCTGCTGTTGCGCCACCTGTTTGCGCAGCCGCTCCGCATCCGCGATCTCACGCATCTTGGCCGTGACGGTGTCGGGGTCGTAGCCGATTCGCACCGTGCAAGTCTCGGTGGCCCGTCCTTGGGGATCGACATCGATGCGGTCGCCCACCATCTCGGACGACACCACCCCCGCGAAATAGGAGCGCATCTTGAGCCTGGCCTCGTCCCGGCCCGACTCGCTGCGCTCGTTGTTCAGTTCGGATTCAAACACCGAGCCGGCGCGGTCCAGTGCGGTGTGTTTGGCGGCCTCGACGCAGTGCTGGCGGCCATCCTTGCGCGACTCCTCGTCGGACATCGGATAGCTGGCGCTTTCCGTCACCGACATCATGTCCGCCGAGGCCGCTCCCGCCATGCCGGCCAGGAGCAGCGCCAGCAGCCCGCGGCCAGTCACAGCGTATCGCCCTCGACGGCGGGACGCGGTGCGGCGGCGGGAGGCGGCGGTTCGCCGGCGGCGGGTGCGGGCGGCGGCATGCCGATTGGGTAAGCGACCACGGCCTTGGGCGCGGGGGCCGCCTCATCCTTGGCGGCCGCGACGTCGTTCTGCAATTCGCGGTGCGCTGCCTCGGCCTGCTGCTGAATCGCAGCGGGCGGGGCTGCCATCGCCTGTTGCTGGGGCGGCGGGGAGACGCCGGTGGTGGCGAATTGCAGCAGGACATAGGAGCGGAACTGGGTGTCGACCGGCACCACCTTGCGCTCAATCACGCGATAGGCCGGCAATGCGGTATCGACGACGATATTGCTGGTGGCCCGTTCGGCGGTGCCGGCATGCTGACCGCCCGCCGCCTCGGTGATGAAATCCTTCTGCTTGCCCGACACCTTGCCGTTCATCTGGTCGGCCAGCTGGTATTTGGCGTTGAGGATGGCCTTGTCGACGGCGAATTGCAGGTCGGTCGAGGTGGCGGTGCCGGCGGCATAGAGATAGCCGTCGTCCCTGGGCGGATTCATGTACCAGTCGGGCGCCTGGTTGGCGGCCGATTTGGTCTTTTCGACTTGGAAATCATGTTGTTGCAGCGCATATTCCGGCGTGCCGGGTTTGGGTGGACCGCTGCAGGCGGCGAGGGCGAAAAGCAGGGAAATGGACGCGGCTACCTTGAGCATGATGCGACCTCCCATGACGATCATCGATCGTCAAGTTAGCGAAACTTAAGCGATGTTTGCTTTCGCGCTTCTAGAGCGGCCCCACACCCTATGAAATACCAAATTACGCGCTCAATTTCCATTGACGAGCGTCACATCACCGTCGAGTTCGTCCGCGCCGAAGGGCCCGGCGGGCAGAACGTCAACAAGGTGTCGAGCGCCGTCGATCTGCGCTTCGACCTGGCCGGCGCCCATGCGGCGGGCGAGATCCCCGACGCGGTGACCGACCGCTTCGTCACCCTGGCCGGGCGGCGCCTCAACAATGACGGGGTGATGATCATCAAGGCGCAGCGCTTCCGCTCGCAGGAGCGCAACCGCGACGATGCGCTGGAGCGCCTGTTCGAGCTGATCCGCCAGGCGTCGGTGGCCCCCGTGGTCCGTAAGGAAACCAAGCCGAGCTATGGCTCGAAGCAGCGGCGGCTGGAGGACAAGCGGGCCAACAAGCAGACCAAAAGCGGCCGGCGCCCGGTCAGGCACGATGATTAGGGTTTAGCCGATCAGCTCGGCAAAGCGGGCGAGGTCGACATTGCCGCCCGACAGCACGATGCCGACCTTCTTTCCGGTCACCGCGACGCGGCCCGCGAAGGCGGCGGCGGCGCCCAGGCAGCCGGTCGGCTCGACCAGCATTTTCATGCGGCCGGCGAAGAATTTCATCGCTTCGACCAACTCGGAATCGCTGACCGTCACCACTTCGTCGACCAGTTCCCTCAACACCGGGAAGGTGTAATTGCCGAGATGCTGGGTCTGCGCCCCGTCGGCGATGGTGCGCGGCGTTTCGATATGGACGATGCGACCCTCGGCCAGGCTGCGCTGGGCGTCGTTGCCGGCCTCGGGCTCGACGCCGATGATGCGGCAATCGGGCGCCAGCTTGCGCGCCGTCACGGCAGCGCCCGACAGCAGCCCGCCCCCGCCCAGCGGCACCAGGAGAATATCCGGGGCGCCGATCTCTTCGATCAGTTCCAGGGTGGCGGTGCCCTGGCCGGCCATGACATGCGGATGGTCATAGGGCGGGATCAGGGTCAGGCCTTGTTCGGCGGCCAGCCGGTTGCCGATTTCCTCGCGATCCGCCGTGTAGCGGTCATAGAGCACCACTTCCGCGCCATAGCCGCGCGTTGCCGCGATTTTGATGGCGGGAGCGTCCTCCGGCATGACGATCACGGCGCGCATGCCGAGCAGTTTCGCCGACAGCGCGATGGCCTGGGCGTGATTGCCCGAGGAATAGGCGATGACGCCGCCTTGTCTCTGCTCGGGCGTGAACTGGGCCAGGGAATTGTAGCCGCCGCGGAACTTGAAGGCGCCCATGCGCTGCAAATTCTCGGCCTTGAAGAACAGGCTGGCACCGGTCAGGGCGTCGGCGGTGGAGGAGGTGAGGACGGGCGTCCGGTGCGCGATGCCGGCGATCCGTTGAGCGGCGGCGGCGACGTCGTCGAAGGAGATGGCGAGATCGGTCATGATCGGACCAGCCTATCGCCAAAGAAAAACCCCGCCAAGGCCCGAAGGCCCTGACGGGGCTGCCTGCGGCGAGTTGCCCCCTCGCTCGCGAGGCTTCTTACAGGGCGAAGCGGATCTTGCCCTTGACCACCGTGTCGGCGGCGGACGGCGCCGGATAGGGGGCGGCGTCCTTGGCGGCCTGGATGGCGGCGAGGTCGATCGAGGGCACGCCCGACGAATTCAGCACATTGACGCCAGTCAGGTTGCCCTTCTTGTCGAGGGTGACGGCGACGGTGACGACGCCTTCCTCGGCATTGACGAAAGCCACGCGCGGATAGACGGCGTGATCGGCGACGCGCTCGAGCACCTTGTGGGTGTAAGCGGCCGGAGTCTCGTCGGCGAAGGCGGGGATGGCGGTCAGCGAAGCGACCAGGGCGGAAAGCTTAAGAACATTGGCGAAAGACGTCATGATTATCTCCAGTGAAAGAGCATGCCGGCCGTCGCTCCCATTGTTTTGGAGTGCGTCTGTTGCGTCTGCGCACCCTTCTATTACGAAACTGCAATGATTATTAAGTTAATCAAATTTCGTTATCTGGAAAGATCATGTGGGAAATGTGCTGCGCCGCACCATGCACAATTTCGCATCACCGCCATGCGATGATGACGGTGATGCTTAAATATTGTGCTTTTGTGACAGCGGATGGGTCAGACCAGCAGCAGCCAATGCGAGGTGCTGGCCGGATTTTGCGCGGTGATCGACACGTCGCCGCGGAATTCCGCCGATTGGCTGAAGCTGGCCAGGACCAGCGCATGGGCCGCCTGATCGGCGGCGGCATAAGCGGCGGTGCCGGGGGCGAGGTTGGTCAGGCCCGGATTGATCTGGTTGGTTTCGTACCATTGTACGGCGCCGGCCTCGGGGGCGCGGTGCAGCAGGTTGGTGTAGGTGTCGGTGATGAACTTCGTCTCGCCCGACGCATTCTGGGCGTAAGTGTGATTGGCATTGCCGGTATATTCCGGCGAATTCAGGAATTCGGAGGCGATCTGGGTGATGGTCAGCCCGGCATTGGAGTTCGCCTGGTTCTCGTAAAAGACCAGTCCGGCGACGTCCGGCGTGCGGTCCAGCACGGCGGCGTAGAGCGTGGCGACCTGGCCCGACGAGACAGCGCCGGCGGTGGTCGGGGTGTCGCTGGCGACGATGGCCAGGTTATGCGTGGAATTGCCGCCATTATCGAACTGGATGGCGGCGAAATTGCTCAGATGGTCGGTGCTTTGACGCCCGGTCGCCGTCTCGGTGAGGGTGAAGCTCTTGCCGTCGCTCCCGGCCTGGAACGAATATTGGTTGGACGATCCGGTCAGGATCAGCTCGTTGGCGACCCCGTTGGGGCCGTTGAGCGTCAAATTGGAGCCGGAGCCGTCGACCGCCAGCACGAAGGCGCCCTTGATGGTGTCGATGGCGCCATTGTCGGCGGCCATCTGGGCCGGCGACACAGTCACGGTCGGAACGCCGCTGTCGGTCAGGGTGACGCTGGTCAGCTTGCCGGTGGCGGCCAGGGCTTCAAGTCCGTCGATGTTCGACGAAACGTTGGCGGCGGTGTCGGTGACCTCCAGGCCGTGAATGGTCAGCACCGCATTGGCGTTGGCGACAGCCTTGGAAGCGTCGATGCCGGCCACGGTGATGCCGCCGATCACGGCGGAATCATTGACCATCTGGCTGGCCGAGAAGGACGGGATCGTGCCGTCGGTGATGGTGATGCCTCTGATCTCGTTGGCGATGTTGCTGAGGCCGTCGATGTTCGACTCGATCGCCGATCCGGTGTCGACGACGTCGAACGCCACATGCTGCTGGCTCTGCAGGGTGAAGGTCATGCCGACGGTGGCGTCGGTCACCACGACCGTGCGCTGGCCCTGGAACAGGCCGATCGCCGCAAGGTCGGCGATGTCCTGGGCGGTCGTCACATTGACGGTGGGCTCGCCGGAATCGGTGAAGCTGATCGTCGAGATCTTTCCGGCGGCGGCCAGCGGCTGCAGGGCGTCGATGCTGGTCTGGATGTCGGCCGCGCTGTCGAGGATCGCGGCTCCGGAGAGCGGCGTGCCGGCATTGGCAGCGGCGATGACTTGGGCGGCGGTGTAAGTGGTCATGATAGGGGTACTCTCTACAACGGGGGACTGTTAAAACTGTCGCAAGCCCGGTGCGGAAACGAAGTGTCAAATGCGTGACTTGGGCCTGCTCCGGGTCTATCTTTCCTGCATTTTCAACTACATAGCGAGGAAACGGGATGCGTGCTGAGACCTCTCTGCGAACCGCCGCCGCGGCCGCTTTCGCCTGTATGATCTTCACCACGGGCCTGGCCCACGCGGCTTCGTCCGATGTGGGTGCTTCCGTGGTGGCGGCTCCTGACCGCTCGGATGATGACCGCAAGACGGATGCGCGGCGCCAGCCGGCCAAGCTGCTCGATTTCGCCGGAATCAAGCCGGGCATGACGGTGCTGGATCTGATGGCGGGCGGCGGCTACACCACCGAGCTTCTGGCCCGCGCTGTCGGCAAGGACGGCAAGGTGTATGCCGAGAATGCGCCCGCCGCGCCGGAAAAGGTGCTGGCCGCGATGGCCGAGCGCATGAAGAAGCCGGTCATGGCCAATGTCGTGCCGGACCCGGTGGCGCCCGACGCGGCCTTCCCCGAGGGCGTGCATCCCGATGTGGTGACCTTCGTGCTGAATTATCATGACACCACCTATCGGCCGATCGACCGCGCCAAAATGAACAAAGCGGTGTTCGACGGGCTGAAATCGGGCGGCACCTATGTCATCGTCGACCATGCCGCCAAGGCGGGCGACGGCGCCTCTGTCGGGAAGAGCCTGCACCGCATCGAGGAGGCGACGGTGATCGCCGAGGTCGAGGCGGCCGGCTTCAAGAAGGTGGAGGAGGCCGACTTCCTGCGCCAGCCGAACGACCCCAAGGACAAGCCCTTCTTCGACATGAAGGACGAGCCGACCGACCAGTTCGTGCTGAAGTTCAAGAAGCCGTAAGAAACCGGGTCAGGGGCGCGGCTTCACCAAGTCGCGCTCCATCTGGCGGACCTTGAAGCCGTTCTCGTTCAGCGAGGCGATCACCTTGTCGGCGTGCTGGGACGAGCGGCATTCGATGGTCAGTTCCAGTTCGGCGGCCTTGATGTTGGCGCTGGTGAACAGGCGCTGATGCATCGCCTCGATGATGTTGCCGCCGGCCTCGCCGACCAGCGAGGCGATCTTGCCGAGCGCTCCCGGGCGATCCGAGATGCCGACGCGCAGCGAGATGATGCGGCCCTCATGCACCAGCTGGCGCATGATCACGCTGGCCAGCAGGCGCGAATCGATGTTGCCGCCCGACAGCACCAGCCCCACCTTCTTGCCGGCGAAGCGCTTCTGATCGGCCAGGACGGCGGCCAGACCCACGGCGCCGGCGCCTTCCGAGACGGTCTTCTCGATCGACAGGAACAAGGCGACCGCCTGTTCGACTTCCCAATCCTCGACCAGCACCACGTCGTCGACCAGTTCCTTGACGATCTGATAGGTCAGCTTGCCGACATTCTTGACGGCGATGCCCTCGGCGATCGTCTCGTCGCCGATGGTGACCGGCTCGCCGCGCAGGGTCTGGCGCATCGAGGGGTAGGAGGCGACCTGCACGCCGATGATCTGCAGCGAAGGCTTGATCGCCTTGGCCGCCACCGCGATGCCGGAAATCAGTCCGCCGCCGCCGATCGGCACCACCAGCACATCGAGGTCGGGGGCCGCCGCCAGCATTTCCAGGGCGATCGTGCCCTGGCCGGCGATCACATGCGGATCGTCATAGGGGGCGACGAAGACATAGCCTTCCTTCTCCGCCAGGCGCAGCGCCTCGGCCTGGGATTCCGCCAGCACCTTGCCGTGCAGGATCACCTTGGCGCCGAAATTCTCGGTGTGTTCGACCTTGATGAAGGGGGTTCCCTCGGGCATCACGATGGTCGCCGGAATGCCGAGGCGCCCGGCATGATAGGCGACGCCCTGGGCATGGTTGCCGGCCGACATGGCGATGACGCCGCGCTTGCGCTCGTCCGCCGTCAGGGCGGTCAGGCGGTTCAGCGCGCCGCGCTCCTTGAAGCTGGCGGTGAATTGCAGATTCTCGAACTTCACCCAGATCTCGCAGCCGCAGATCTTGGACAGCGTGCGCGAGGGGATGCAGGGCGTGTCGACGACATGGCCTTTGAGCAGCGAAGCGGCGGCGGCGACGTCGGCGGGCGAAACGGGCAGGGAGGTATTGGACAAAATCGCGTTCCAGCTGGATACCGGGCCGGCAGTGTGGTCGCCGGGGCACAGTTGGTCAATATCCACAATTTTACTCAATGATCGTTGAATATGAAATTGACTCGTCTTTTGGGCTGATGCATTCTTCCGTCCCATAAATATAAATCGTCCTATAGGGAGGACACTCATATGACTTCGGAGACGAATCCAAGGATTCGCCGTACGCTCTTGCTTGCCTCGGCGGTTTTTATTTGTGCCGCTCGGGCGCATGCCGGCGACGATCAGGTGCAGGAAGTGACGGTCACCGCCCGCCATATCGCCGAAAGCCTGAAGGACACGCCGGTGGCGGTCAGCGCCTTCTCGGAAGACCAGCTGCTCACCCAGGGCGCGGCGGATATCACCGATCTGACCTATCTGACGCCCAGCACCAGCCTGTTCGTCGGGCGCGGCTCGAACTCGACCCTGACCGCCTATATCCGCGGCATCGGCCAGCAGGATCCGACCTGGGGGTCCGAACCGGGTGTCGGGCTTTATGTAGACGACGTTTATTACGCTCGTCCGCAGGCCTCGGTCTTAGATATTTACAATGTCAGCCAGATCGAAGTATTGCGTGGCCCGCAGGGCACGCTTTATGGGCGTAACACGATCGGCGGCGCGGTGAAATATGTCACCGCCGATCTGGCCGATCACCCCACTGCCGACGCGCGCGTCTCCTATGGCAGCTACAACGAGCACGACTTCGTCGCCAGCGCCAGCACGCCGGTGGACGACAAGGTCCGCATCGGCTTCGCGGTGGCCGACTACAATCGCGACGGCTGGGGCAAGAACCTGACCACGGGTGCCTCCATCGACAACAAAGACATGGTGGCGGGCCGGATCAGCGTCGAATTGCTGCCGACCGACAATTTCACGGTCAAAATCAATGCCGACCGCACCTGGGACCTGTCGAACGCCAATCCCGGCCACAAGGAAGTGGCCTATGGCGGCTTCCCCATCACCTCCAGCGATTATGATTCCTATGCCGGCATGTCGAGCCGGAACTATGTGATGGACGAGGGCGTGTCGCTGACCGCCACCTGGATCGTCGATCCCGAATGGACGCTGAAATCGATCAGCGCCTATCGCCAGGGCAACACCAAGACCAATATCGATTTCGACGGCGTGCCCGGCGATTATCTGGGCGTGCCGGGCGTCTATTCCGACGAGCAGAAATCCGAAGAGATCCAGGCCCAATATACCGGCGGACGGCTGCGCGGCGTGATGGGCGCATTCTACATGGACAGCCAGGCGGCGGGCGATTTCGACGAGCAGCTGGCCAATCTGAAGCTGACCGACTTCCTGCAGGGCCATGTGCTGACCAACAGCTGGGCCGGCTATGGCGACGGCAGTTTCGACATCACCGACGAACTGACCCTGTCGGCCGGCGGCCGCTATTCCTATGACGAGAAGTCGGGCCAGGTCTTCAACGCCTTCTATCTCGGTCTGGCCAGCCCGGCCTTCGGCGGCCCGGCGCAGAAGCCGCTGCTGGTCAACACCAACTACACCAACCATAAGAGCTGGGGCGACTTCACGCCGCGCGTCAGCCTGTCCTACAAGATCACCCCGGACATCACTTCCTATGTCTCCTATGCCGAAGGCTTCCGCTCGGGCGGTTTCGACATCCGCGGCAACGGCGTGAAGACCCCGCAGACAGTCAACGGCTACAACCCGGAAAAGGTCGACACCTACGAAATCGGCCTCAAGGGCAACTATCTCGACCACCGGCTGAGCCTCAATCTTGACGGCTATTACTCGCAATACAAGGACCAGCAGGTCGGCGTGCAGGTGCCGACCGCCACCGGCGTGGTCAGCGTGGTCGAGAATGCCGGCCGCAGCCATATCGAGGGCATCGAGCTGGAAGCGGTGGCCAAGCTGTTCTCCGGCCTGACCGCCACGGCATCCGGCGCCTACACCTACGCCCAGTTCGACAGCCTGCCGGTGCTGAACGGCATCCCGCCGCTGCGAGGTTTCCAATACGCGCCGAAATGGACCGGCAGCCTGGACCTGACCTATGTCGCCGAATTGGGCGACAAGATGGGAACGCTGACCACCAGCGGCACGATCGCCTATCGCAGCTTCACCCAGCTCTACGACACGCCGTCGGTGATCGACCAAAAGGGCTATGCCGTGCTCGATGCCAACATCATCTGGACGGCGCCGAGCGGCGGCTGGAGCGTGTCCTTGAAGGGCGCGAACCTGGCGGATGAGCGCTATCGGGTGGGCGGCTACAACCTCAACGGGGCGCTTTACGGCAACTCCGTGGTGGGCTTCTACGGCGCGCCGCGCACCTTCCTCAGCACCGTTTCGGCGCATTTCTGAGGATGCTTGCTGGGGGGTACCCGGCGGGGTACCCTTCCGGCGGAAACTACAAGAAAGGCGTCAGCCATTGCCTTCACCAACCCGAGAAAAGAGCAATCGACCGGGAAGGCCCACGCGGCAAGTCGGCAGCACCGATAAGCGCGACCAGATCCTCGACGCCGCCGAGGCCTTGTTCGCGCAATACGGATTTCACGGCGTGACCGTGCGTCAGGTCACCACCGCGGCCAATGTCGACGTCGCCCTGGTCTATTATTATTTCGAGAACAAACGGGCTTTGTTCGATGCGGTGCTGCTGCGCCGCGCTACCATCGTCAACAAGGAGCGGCTGGATCTTCTGGAAGCCGCCGAAATCTCCCCCGACGACGGCTGTGCCATCGAGAAGCTGGTGGCCGCCTTCGTCGATCCGATCTATCGCTATCTGGCGACGGGGGATCTGGGCTGGCGGCACTATTTCGCCCTGATCGCCCAGATCAACAACGCCCCTGAATGGGGCGCCCAGGTGATGCCGGGCTTCTTCGATCCGGTGGCGCAAAAGCTGATCGAGGCTCTGCGCAAGGCGATGCCCGATGCCGAAGATGACGATCTGTTCTGGAGCTTCGATTTCCTGTCCGGCGCCCTGACCCTGACCCTGGCGGGAACCGGCCGCATCGACCGCCTGTCGGGCGGTTTGTGCCTGTCCACCGATTACGCCTCGATCCAGGCGCGGCTGCCGCGCTATGTCGCCGCCGGATTCCGCCAGCTTTACGCCGACCGGCTGGCGGCGAAGAAGGGAGCTTCATGAGCCTTTACCGAGACGTCTTCTATGCCAGTCCCGACGGATTGCGCCTGCATGCCCGCGATTATGGCGACCAGCAGGCGCCGGCGGTGCTGTGCCTGCCCGGTTTGTCGCGCAACGCCCGCGATTTCGAGGCGGTGGCCGAACGCTTGGCCTACCGTTTTCGCGTTATCTGCGCCGAGCAGCGGGGCAGGGGTGAGTCCGCCTACGATCCCAAGCCCGAGAATTACCATCCGGGCACTTACGTCGTGGACATGGTGGCGCTGCTCGACCATCTCGGCTTGCAGAAGGTGGCGATCATCGGCACCTCGCTGGGCGGCCTGATGGCGATGATGATGGCGGCGGGGTTGCCGGATCGCATCTCGGGCCTCGTCGTCAACGATGTCGGGCCGGAACTGGCGGTCGAGGGGCTGGTCAAGATCCAGTCCTATATCGACCGCGAGATCCGCGTCACCAATTGGCGCGAGGCGATCGAGGACGTCCGGCTGCTGTTCCAGAATTCCTTTCCCGCGTTCGGCGATGCCGATTGGGAGAGGTCGGCGCGGGCGCTGTACAAGGAAAACGGCCAGGGCGTTCCCGTGCTCGATTTCGACCCGCACATCGCCGACAATTTCAAGACGCTGGAACCGAAGGCCGTCGAGATGTGGCCGGTGTTCGACGCCATCCCGCCGATGCCGTTCGGCCTGGTGCGCGGCAAGCTGTCGGAATTGCTGACGCCCGCCATCATGGGCGAGATGCTGCGTCGCCGACCTTCCATAACCGCCGTCGAGATCGAGGATGCCGGCCATGCGCCGACGCTGGATGAAGCGCCGGCGCGGGCGGTGATCGATCAGGTGCTTGCTTCTTCCCGTCATGGCCGGGCGTGACCCGGCCATCCGCGAGGGCGGCGTTACGCGCTGGTGGACACGATGTCCAGTTCGGCCGGAATGTCGCGGCCGCCCGAGGCGCGGTCGAGCTTCAAGGTCAGGCAGAAGGCTGAGCCGCCCGACAGATTGAAATCGCTGATCGGCGTGGCGTGCAGCCGATAGCCGCGATCCTCCAGCATGCCGCGCAGACGGTCGGTGACGGTGGCCAGCACGATGTCGCGGCCGATATTCACGGCATTGACGGCGAAGGCGCAGGCGTCTTCTTCCGGCGCGGCGATCAGATTGTCCTTGCCGAAGCGCTCCTCGATCAGGGCCTTGCCCTCATCCTCGAAGGCCTGCGGCCAGTACAGCACCTCGCCGCCGGTCAGCGGGCAGAGGCAGGTGTCCATATGATAGAAGCGCGGATCGACCAGCTTCAGCGGCACCACGTCGAAGCCGAAAGTCTTCTTCACCACCTCGGCGGCTGCCTTGTCGGAGCGCTGGCCATAGCCCAGCCAGAAAGTGTCGCGCACGGGATCCCACACGCAATCGCCGGCACCTTCCAGGATCATGCCCTCGGGCATGTCGAGAACCTCGCGCAGGATGCCGCGCGCCTTCAGCTGCTCGAACGCCTGTTTGTAGATTGCGGTCTCGGGCTGGCGCTGCGGATGGCGGAAGGTGGCGACCAGGGCGACCCCGTCCAGCACCACGGCGGCATTGGCGGTGAACACCAGGTCGGGCAGGCCCTGTTGCGGCGGCACCATTTCCAGTTCGGCGCCGAGCGACCGCAGGGTCTCGGTCAGCTTCTTCCAGCCGCTGTTCGAGCGGGCGCCGAGAAGCTCGGCCTGATTCTGCCAGGTGTCGGGCTTCATCCACGGATTGATGGTGTAGCTGACTTCAAAATGCTCAGGGGCGCACATCAGGATACGAGCGCGCGGATGAGTGGAAAGGTCGGACATTCGTTGGTCCTCTAGCTGCGGTTGGCTACTCGTTATGTGGGGGAGGTGATCGGCCCAGGCGGTAGTTGGGTTCCTTAAAACAGGACACCGCGGCGCGAGGTTCCTTCTACCACAGGATGGGGCCCGGGATGAACAGGGTCTATCGCTCTCTGGACCGGCGCGGCGG
>Ga0213872_10001988_pt1 | contig 12447 bp, 10 predicted proteins | sample VelepicomBERX_R2_FD_160071 | JGI IMG/M metagenome (GOLD analysis project Ga0213872, IMG submission 160071) | Rhizosphere microbial communities from Vellozia epidendroides in rupestrian grasslands, the National Park of Serra do Cipo, Brazil - RX_R2 | ecosystem: Host-associated > Plants > Roots >...
GCACTTGGACGAAGCCGACATGACTGCCATCGCCGGGCTGGACCGCGGCGAACGGCTGGCGTCGCCCGATTTCGCGCCCAGCTGGGATTGACAAGGACGAAGACACTGCAGTGAAAACCATCGCGGCCAGCGTCCTCAGGGGCGCGGGCCGCGTCATGCCGCTACACCCGCAGTTCCTCGACCGCCTGCGGGGATAACGCCGGGTGAACGTTCATCGGCGTCATCAGCGTCAGCGCAGCGCATGCGCGGGCAAACCGGGCCGTATCGGCAAAAGGCATTCCCTGTACCCAGCCATAGGCAAACCCCGCCAGCAGCGCATCGCCCGCACCGGTGACATTCACCACCTTGACCGAAGGCGCATCCATCCATCCGGCCACTTCCTCATTGCTGTAGTAAAAACCAAAGCCACCTAGGCTCAACACCAGCTGTTTTACCCCGACGCGATGGAACCACCGCGCCACTTCCGGCGCCGTTTCGCGGGAGGCAACCGCGATGCCGGACAACTGGCCAGCGACATGCCGGTCCAGCTTGAGTGTATGGATATGCCCGAGCCAAGGAGTAAGGTTCTTGATGAAATGAAGACCGATCGTGTCCATGAGGATCGGACACTGGTCATACTTGGACACCAGCCACGCGAGCGTCTCCTTGCGAATTGCCGGACTGGTGACAATCGCCGCGGCGCCGCTTAATAGCGAGGCGTGCCCCGTCAGCCACTGTGGCGTGATCTGATCCATGATCGCCACATTACCCACGACACAATAGTTTTCACCGTCACAATCGTTCACGATCACGGCGCGGCCCGTGGCATGCCCAGCGCAGATCCGGGTCGCGCTCAAATCAACGCCCGCCTTCCGCGTGGCCGCCGCCAAGCCTTCGCCATCCGCATCGTCACCCAACGCGCTCAGCAAAAAAGTCTTGCAACCTAACAGAGCGAGATTTTCGGCAATATTGCGCAAGCTCCCTCCCGGTTTAAATACAACTTCCTGGCAAATATGAGGTCCTGGCATTTTCATAGAGACCGAGGCGGTGGCTGATATATCTAGGTTTGCATCACCAATTACAACAACATATCCAAAAAAATTACCTGCGGTTGACATACCACCTCCATTTCAAAATATCTCAGCACTATGTTAATTAATAATCAGCACGATAATTTTGAGTATTTACCTCGTCAAGGCCATGCGGTTTTCAATGCATTCAATATTAAAAATATGAATTTCATTAAATACACAGCGTAGGCCAATGCCGTTATTTATTATTTAAGGGTGGTGCCACAATGAAAACAAAGCGATTGTACTTAGCCATATATGGAATAGCCGCGATGGCAACATCGTCTTACGCGGCGGATTTTTTACCCGCGGTCGTGTATCAAGGCGAGAAGCACGATCAAGCCTTCAATGAGCAGGTCTTCATGATGGCGGACCAGTTCAAGAAGGAACACGGCATCGCCTATCTTGAGGCCAGATCCGCCAATGACGCACAGCCATTGCAAGCATTGCGCGCCGTGGCACGCAGAGGGGCCAACTTCATTGTCGCGGTCGCGTATACCTATGCGCCGACCATCGCACAAGCGGCAAAAGAGTTTCCTCAAGCCAAATTCGTGCTGGTTGACGCGGCCGCCAATGGCAGCGCGCCCAACTTAAAAAGCATCATGTTCCGTGAACAGGAAGTCGCGTTTCTAGCAGGAATGGCAGCGGCGCTTAAGAGTAAAACCAACACCATTGGCTATATTGGCGGTACCGCCGTTCCGCCGATAATGGCTTTCGGATGCGGTTATGCGCAAGGCGCTCGCCATATAAACAGCAAGATAAAAATAATTCAAAATATGGTAGCGAATACATCGGCAGGATTCTTAGACCCCGCGCGCGGTGCAGAAATTACGCGCACGCAATTTGATCGTGGCGCGGACGTGGTTTTTGGCGCGGCACACCTGACCACCCTCGGCATTTTGAGGCAAGCGAAGGATTCGAAGAAATTGGCTATCGGCGTGGATAGCAATATGAATGGCCTATTCCCGGGAACGGTCTTGACCTCGGCAATGAAAATGGCCGGTAACATCGTCTATAGCGAATGGACTGCCGCACTGCGTGGCGCGCCGTGGCATGCCGGCATCACCACCGTCGGTCTAGAAGAAAACGTCCTTGGACTCGCCATCGACAAACATAATCGCGCGGTATTCGACCCAGCCCTGGAGCGCCGTATCAATCAGGCGCGCACCGACATCATTTCAGGCAAGATCAAGGTAGTGGACTACCGCGAGAACAATCGCTGTCCGGTGAAATACTAAATGACGCGGCCCGCGTCCTCAAAGGCGCTGGCCACGTCATGCAGAGGGAAAGACGTTACAGATTGGCCCACTCGATCGGCCGGCAATCCGGCAGACCGTGTTCATCCCAAGGCACCACCGCCGGACCGCTCAGCAACGGCCGCATATAATCCATGAACGCCGGCGTCACCCACAAATTGTCGGCATCGACGAACTCCGGCGGCATGCGCCGTTCGCGATCGCCGATATCCGCCAAGGGCACCGGCACCACTTCCCACGACGGCGTGACGGTCGGCCGGCGCGAAAAAGCGGTCATGACCCCCTGGTGGGTGTTGACGATCCATTCCACCGCGGTGCTGCCCGCCTGATGCGCCATGCGCAGATCCACCGCGGAGGCCAAGTGGCGCGCCGCGCGCTGCGGACAGTCAACCTGCGCCACGTGGCTCTTCATATCCAGCTCGCGTTTGATCAGTCCGGCAAGCCAGGTGCCGACGCCGCCCAACTGCTCATGCCCGTAGACTGCATCGTGGTGGGACTCCGCCAGCGGCTTGCCGTCGGGCCCTTCCAGTCCTTCCGCCACGGCGATGGCGCAGTGACCGCGTTCATCCAGGCTCTGGCTGACCTTCTTCAGGAAGAGATCGGCATCGAAAGCCATTTCCGGCACCAGCACCACCTGCGGCGCGTCGCCGACGTATTGCGCGGCGGCGGCGGTGCCCGCCGCCAGCCAGCCGGTGTGCCGCCCCATGGTTTCCATGATGAAAATACGGCGCTGCGCCATGCTGGCCATGTCCACCGCCACCTCGCGCATTTGCGTGGCGAGAAAACGGGCGGCCGACGGAAAGCCCGGGCTGAAATCAGTTCCCATCAAGTCGTTGTCGATGGTCTTGGGGATGCCGATCACCCGCAGCGGATAGCCGGTATGCTGCTCGAACTCGGTCAGGCGCGCGGCGCAGCCGATGCTGCCGTTGCCGCCGTTGATCAATAGGTGATGAATATTGTGGCGCGCCAGCACGTCGCGCACCGCCAGCCACTCTTGCGGCGCCTCTTCCCACGTCGGCAGCATGTGCCGGCTGACGCCGAAACTGGCCCCGGGCAAGGTGGACAAACGGGCGACCTCGGCATCGGTGGCGCGCGTGGTATCGACCAGCTCGCCTTTGACCAGGCCCGCCAGCCCGTCACGCGCGGCGTACAGCGGCAGGTCCAGGCGTCGGGCGGCCTCGATCGCGCCCTGTGCCGAAGCGTTAAGCACGGCGGTCGGGCCGCCGGATTGCAGGTACAGCAGAGGTGTGGCCGTCATGTTGGTCGTTTCCCGCAGCTAGATATCGTCATGGGCGGTTTACCATGAGCCATGGTAAATGTGTATGCACCATTTCAGCACACCGCCGCGCGCCAAGCCACTCATCCATGCAGGCAATCTTTGACGCCGGACAAGAAAACACCCCGCGCACAGGCGGGGCATTTTCTTGCTGCATGGACAAAGAGTCGTAGGGAGCAATCGCCGCGCAACGCGCGGCATTGCGCCAACGCCGCTAACCAAGACGGAACTGCTTCAGGATCGTCAACTGCTCCGCCGATACCCGTTGCAGGTCCTGTACCGTCTGCGCCGTCAGGGCGGCGCTATCGCTCACCCGGCCGGCCATATCGGCGATATTGGCAATTTGCGTGGCAATGCCTTGTGTGGCGCTGCGCTGGTGATCGAGCGCCGACGCGATGCTGGAAACCGAATCCGCCGCGCTGCTGGAGGCCTGGCCGATCGCCTTGATCGACTGGTCGGCTTGATCGGCGCGCTCCACGCCGCCGGCCACCCGTTGCTCCGCTTCGTGCATCTGCTTGACCGCCTGTTGCGAGGCCGCTTCCATCGCGTCGAGGTTTTCGCCGATTTCGCGTGTCGAGGCCGCCGTGCGCTCGGCGAGCTTGCGCACCTCGTCGGCCACCACCGCGAAACCGCGCCCCGCCTCGCCCGCGCGGGCGGCTTCGATGGCGGCGTTGAGCGCCAGCAGGTTGGTTTGGTCCGCCACTTCGCGGATCACCTGCACCACGCCGGTGATGCGCGCGCTTTGCGTGCTCAAGTTGACGATGGCGTCGGAGGTATTGGCCACCACATTGGAAATCTGGCGAATATCCTCGATGGTATGTGAAATCGTCGTCGACCCCGACTGCGCCAGCGCGCTGTTCTCATAGGATTGCGCCTGCACTTGCAACGTCTGGTCGGCGATCAAGCTGGTGCTGTTCGCGACCTCCTCCACCCGTCCGGCCACATCCTTCGAACTGCTGCGCTGTTCGGAGACGGCGTGCAGGATATTGTCCGCCGCCACATTCACCTGGCCTGAATACTCGACCACCGACAGCGCGCTGGCGGTGCAATCACGCAGGTCTTTTTGCAAATGATCCAGTAACTCGTTGAAGGCCGCGGCGGTCTGGCCGATTTCATCCTGGCCGGACAACGGCGCGCGCAAAGTGAAATCCCGCCGCAGGCTCACTTCGCGCATGGTGTGGCGCATCGCGCCCAACGACTGCAACAGCTGTTTTGCCAGCATCGATAGCCCGGCGATGATCACCGCCGTGGCCGCCAACAGCGCCAAGCCCATGAACAGATACACCCGCTGCTGTGCCGCGAGCGCCGCCGAACGCACCGTTTCGGTGTCTTGGGCCACTTGGGAGATGAATTGCTCAAGCTGCGCCTGAAACGGCACGAAGCCGGAATGGTACAGCACCGTCACTTGCTCGTTGGCGCTTTTGGCGTCGTGCGCCGCCAACGCAATCAATGCCTGCGAGTGGGCATCGTAATCCTTCCATTGCGCCGTCAGATGGGTAAAGACCTGCAAACGCTCAGGCGTATCGAGCAAATCCTGCACACGGGCGGACCAGCGATCGATATTCTGCTCGGCGTCGGAGAAGATTTTTTTGGTGTCGCTGCTGGTCGGATCGAGCTCGATGGTCGACAGCGCGCTGCCCTTGATCTCCGTCACGCCTTGGATGACCACCTGCTTGTGATACACCGTGTCCGCCAGCTGGGACAGCATGCCGAGCCCCCACAGCATCACCCAAAGACTGCCGCCCAGCGCCAGCAGGATGATGCCGGCAAACATCTGCATGCGTCGCTTGATTGTCGTCATGGCATCCCCAGCCGGCGCGTCGCGAACGAGCGTTCGGCGCGCAAATTGTGCGTTGTTTTACTTTGTCATAGCTAAGCCCCAAATCAGAGTCAATTCCGATAATGAAGGCCGCGGCAATCCGCAAAGTTCCCACATCCGCCATGGCGATACCCCGGCAGTATGGCCAGTCCAGCCCCCCGTCCTGCGACGCCGACGCTCTGGCGCGGCGGATTGATTTACCGGCCATCGCGCCTGTCGCTGGCGCTCAGCGGCCGTGCGTTCTTCCGCCTTTGGGCCAGGCCGGCCAAACAAGAACAAGTGCATATATTTGTCACGCAAACAACGCACAAGGCATTTTCAAGCGCCGTTTGCCGCTGGCAGACGCCAGCGCCGATCTACTCATTGACGAGGGCAGCATGCCGATGAAACGAACACTTTTGCGCAGCCTGACAGGCGGGGCGCGCCTACTCGCGCTGGCGCTTTGCCTTTCCCCCGCCCTGGCGCAGCCGGCCGCGCCGATGGCGCATGCCAAGGCCGACCAACCCTATCAGGACAATACCGTCTACGGCTTTGGCGCCGGCGACAGCCTTCCCGCCGCGCAAGTCAGCGAAGGCGCGGCCATCACCCATGGCAAGGTATGGATACACGGCTTTCCCATCGCCTACACCGCCACCACCGGCCACTTGACCGCCGCCAATCCGCAGACCGGCCAGCCGGAAGCGACCGTGTTCTACGTCGCCTACACCGCCGATGGCTACCAGCCCGAAAAACGCCCGGTGACGTTCTTCTACAATGGCGGTCCGGGGTCGTCGTCCATCTGGCTGCACCTGGGCTCCTTCGCCCCCAAGCGCATCGTCACCGGCGACCCGGCCACGACCGAGAAGCAGCCGTTCCCGTTCGTCAACAACAAGCAAAGCCTGCTCGACACCAGCGACCTGGTGTTCATCGACGCGGTGGGCACCGGTTTCTCCGAAGCGATCAGCCCCAACACCAACCAGACCTTCTGGGGCGTGGATGCCGACGCGGGCGTGTTCCGCGACTTCATCACCCGTTATGTGCAGGTCAACCGGCGCGCCACCTCGCCCAAGTATCTGTTCGGCGAATCCTATGGCACGCCGCGCACCGACGTGCTGGCCAACTTGCTGGAGATGGGCGGCATTCCGCTGACCGGCGTCATGCTGCAGTCGTCCATCCTCAACTACAACGCGAACGGCGATATGAACAACGGCTCGTTCGGCGGCTTCATCCCGTCGTACGCGGCCACCGGGGCGTTCTTCAAGATGGTCACGCCGCCGCCGGCGACGCTGCCGCCATTCCTCGACCATGCGCGCGCGCTGGTGGCGGGCCAGTTCGAACCGGCGCTCAGGGCCTATCAAACGTCGCAGACGCCGCCGCCGGCCAGCTTGCTGACGCAGCTCTACATGAATACCGGCTATCCGGCGGCACAGTGGCAGACCACGTTCAATCTGGACGAAACCACCTTCCGTTCCAATCTGGTCCCCGGTTACCTGCTCGGCCGCTACGACGCCCGCGTCATTGCCGCCAATGGCAGCCCGCTCGCCGCCGACGGCGATCCGTCCGATACGCTGATTTCGCAGCCGTTCGCCGACCGCATGAACGACTATCTGCCCCACACCCTGAAGTACACCGCGGTGTCGGCCTATAACGTGGTCAACAACGACACCATCAACGACTGGGTATGGACCCACGACGGCCTGCCCATGCCGGACACGATTCCCGATCTGGCCTCGGCGCTGTTCCTGAACCCCAAGCTCAAGGTGCTGTCGCTCAACGGCTACCACGACCTGGCCACGCCGTTTTACGTCACCGAGCAGGATCTGGGACGGCTCGGTACCGTCGCCAACGTCCAGATCACCCACTACCCGGGCGGGCACATGATTTATCTCTACGACCCGTCGCGCAAACCGATGAAGCATGACCTGGTCAAATTTTATGAACGCACGATGTGACGCTCACCCCACGGGAACCACTATGAAACCTTACACACCGTACACCTTGCTGATCGCCCTACTGATCGCCACGTTGGTAGGCATGGCCTGGATGCAAAGCGCGCACGCCGCGCCGATGCCCGCCTCGCGCGCGGGCCTGGCCGAACTGGGCGATCCTTATGTGCCGCCGCGGGTCAAAGCGCGGGCGCGCGCCAAGGGCGTGGCGCCGATGACGACCGGCGCCACGCTGCAGGCGCAAGCATTGGGAAAACTGCAGAAGAAATTCAACGAGGCGGACAGCGACCACAGCGGCCGCGTCAGCAAAGCCCAAGCGCAACGGGCCGGATTCGGCTATATGGTCAACCACTTCGACGCCATCGACACGCACCATCGCGGCAGCGTCTCGTTCGACGAACTCAAGACCTATCTGCGCGCCAGCGGCGCCAAGTTCTAACCCGGCGCTAACGAGCGCACCCTACGTCATCTCGTAGGGTGCGCTCGCCGCCGTCATTGCGGCGGATGTTCCGGCGCGGGCAGCACGCCTTGACTGAGCAGATGCAGCACGATCCAGCCCACCGCCACGAGACCGACCACCGCCACGACGCCGATCAGCCACCGCCAATGACGCGGCAGACGATTGTCCTGGCGCGGTTTGGCGCTCCGCGGCGCACGGCGCTCGACCGGCGCCTCATGAACGACGGCGGGCACGACCATCGGCGCCGCCGTCACGATCGGCTCGGCAGCCGGCGCGGGCGGCGCCTCGCCCAAGGGCAGCGCCTCGGCCGACGTTTCGGTCAACCGGGCGGCGCCGGCCAGGCGCAGGCCCATGCCGTCGAACCAACCGAGCGCGGGCGGCGCGGTCAGCAACACGCGCTGGCGACACACGATGCGCGCCTGCAGCGGCGCGTAGATCGCACACAACAGCGGCGCCACCACCGACAAAGCCGGCACTTGCGCGGCGACCCAGTCGGCAACAATCGGATCGGAGACGATCAACTGCCCGGCGAGCCACCCCAACAACACGCTGCCGGCCGGCACCAGAATCGGGTAATGGCGCAGCTGGCGGCCGATGAACAGACTGCCGTACATCAATAACGGAACGCTCAGCGCTAGCCCGGCCAGCAAATACCCCCATTGTCCCTGCGCCACGGCGGCCAGCGCGATCACATTATCCAGGCTCAGCATCAGGTCGGCGCCGACGATCATCATCACCGCGCCGCCCAGGGCTTGGGCGGCGGCGCGCGCCGACGGTCCGCCCTCCTCCGGCGAGGCCTCGTCGCCCAGCAGCAGCTTGACGGCGATCACCAGCAACAGCAGGCCGCCGGCCATCTTCAACAGCGGCACTTGCAGCAGAAACCCCGCGAGCGCGGTCAAGACAAACCGCAGCCCCACGGCGAGCCCGGTGCCGAGCACCACCGCGCGCCGGCGCAGGCGGTCGGGCAATGCGCGACACGCCAGCGCGATGATCAGCGCGTTGTCTCCGCTAAGCAGCAGGTCGAGCAGAACGATTTGCACAGTCAAGCCGAAATGGCTGGCGACGCTGTCAGGCGGCATGCGCGCGGACTCCTTGCATCAAGCGGACGGCCCTCATCCCAGCGCGCCCTGAATACCGGTATACAACCCCAGGCAGGCGGTGGCGGCGAACAGCAATCCGACCGTCACGGCGCCGGCGCCGCGCAGCCGATGCGCCGCCGGCAGCTCGCGCCACGCAAGCCAAAACAGGAACCCCAGCACCACCGGCAACAGCAGGGCATTGACCACGCCGGTGGCCAGCATCAGTCGCACCAGATTGACGCCCGAGCCGACCAGGAGCCCGCCGACGATCAGCATCAACGCAAACGCGCCATAGAACCAAGGCGCCTCGAACGGATGCAGCGCCAGCGAATGGCGCTTGCCGGTCACTTCGCCCACCGCCCAGGCGGTGGCGAGACAGACGACGATGGTGGCGACCAGCGCGCCGCCCGACAACGCCATGGCGAACAGCACCACCCCAGTCTGCCGGCCCAGCACGGCGGTAAAGGCTTCCGCGATCTGCGGCACGCTGTCGAGCAGCATGCCGCCGCCGCGGCTGCCGAACGCGGCGGCGGCGGCGATGAGCACGGACGCGGTCACCACCTGGCATAGCGCGGCGCCGATCAACGTATCCAGGCGCGCCGCCTTGAGCTGATCCTGCCCCAGGCCTTTGTCGATCAGCGCCGACTGTTGGTAGAACACCGTCCACGGCATGATGCTGGTCCCCAGGTTGGCGGCCAGCAGGTACAGATAATCGCGATTGCCGAACGGCATCTCCGTCAATTGGCGCCGCACTTGCGACCAATCGGGATGGGCATGCCAGGCAACCACCAGGAAGGCGAGCTCAAACGCGCCGATCGCCAGCGCGCCGCGCTCGACCGACTGATAGCTGCCGGTGCACACCATGAACAGAATCAGCGCGCAGACGGCCACAATGGTTTTCCACGGGGCAATGCCGAACAGCTGTCCCGCGCCGGTGAGGCCGCTGATTTCGGTCACCAGCGCGCCGAAACAGCTGATGATCAACGTGGCCATGGCAACCAGCGCCATCCAACGGCCGAAACGCTGGCGCACCAGCTCGCCGTAGCCCTTGCCCGTGCACAGTGCCAAGCGCACGGTCAGTTCCTGCACCACATAGAGCAGCGGAATGATCAGAAACTGCAGCAACAGCAGGCGATACCCCCACTGGGCGCCACTTTGCGCCGCGGTGATCACGCTGCCGGCGTCGGTGTCGGCCAGCATCACCACGAGCCCGGGGCCGAACACCGTCGCCGCGCGCCGCAGGCGCGCCAGGGCCGGGCTTGCGGCCATCAAGGCTTCACTCCCGGCGGGCCGTCCTTGAAGTCGTGCATGAAGGCGCTGTCCGGCGCCAGGATGACCGTGGCGTTGGTGTCCGCCAAGCTTTGCTTGTAGGTCTGCATCGAGCGATAGAATTTGTAGAACTTCGGATCGCGTCCGAACGCCTTGCCCAAAATCGCGTTGGCCTCGGCGTCGGCTTCGCCGTGGATGATGGCGCTTTGCCGCTGCGCCTCGGACAGGATCACGGTTTTTTCGCTGTCGGCCTTGGCCTGGATCTGCTGCGCCCATTCCGCGCCCTGCGCGCGCAGCTCCTTCGCTTCTTGCTGCCGCTCGGACACCATGCGGTCGTAGATCGCCTGGCTGGTCTCCAGCGGCAGATCGGCGCGGTGCAGCCGCACCTCGCGTACGTCGATGCCCAGCGGCCGCGCACGCACGGCCACTTCGCTCGCCACTTGCTCCAAGATGCGCGCGCGGTCGTCCGACAGCAGCGAACGGATCATGGCCTTGCCCAATTCACGCCGCAGCGTGGTGCTCACCAGCTGGGTCAGTTGCGCCCGCGCCTGCTCCTCGGTATGGACGGTTTGATAAAACCGCAGCGGATCGACGATGCGATAACGGGTGTAGGTTTCCACCTCCAGCCGCTTCTCGTCGCCCAGGATCAATTCTTCCGGCGCCGGCGCCAACGTTTGCAGCCGCGCGTCGAAATACTGCACGCTGTCGATCAGCGGCCATTTCAGCTTCAAGCCCGGCTGTTCGTCGACGTCGATCGGCGCGCCCATGCGGATGACCAGCGCCTTCTGTCCCTCGGGCAGCGTATAGACGGCGGATGCCGCCAACCAGATGGCGGCCACGGCGACAAGCAAGCCAACGCCTCGTACATGCTGTCGCATCAGTGGCCCTCCTTCGCGGCTGCCTTGCCTTTTTCCTTGTCCTGCAACTGCAGGTAGGGCACCACGCCGGTGCCATTCTTGCCGCTGGCGTCGATCACCACTTTGCCGGCCTTCTTCAGCACTTCGTCCACACTTTCCAGATAGAGGCGCCACGCGGTCACGTCGCGCGCCTTCAGATAGCTTTGATAGACCGCGTCGAAACGCTGCGCCTCGCCCTGGGCCAGGTTGACCACCTGGCTCTTGTAAGCGTTGGCTTCCTGCAAGATCCGGTCGGCTTCGCCGCGCGCCTTGGGCAGCACGTCGTTGCTATAGGCTTGCGCCTCGTTGCGGGCGCGCTCTTGATCGGCGCGGGCGCGCTGCACGTCGTTGAACGCGTCGATCACCGCCGAGGGCGGATCGACGCGCTGCAATTGCACCTGGGTCACCCAGATACCGGCCTGCTCCTGGTCCAGCCATTGCTGCAGCAGGGCGAGCGTGGCGTCGGCGACCTGCTGGCGGCGGTTGGCCATGGCGGCCTGGATGGGCGTACGGGAAATCACGTCGCGTAGCGCGCTCTCGGCGGCCACGCGCAAGGCGGTTTCAGGATCCTTGACCCGGAACAGAAACTGCCCGGCGTCCTTGATGCGCCAATACACCGTGCAATCGGTCTCGACGATGTTCTCGTCGCCGGTCAGCATTTGCTTCTGACGCGGATCGGCGTTGTCGTTGGGCATCCCCTCGTACCAGTTGGCCAACTGGATCTGGTTGATCTGAGTAACGCTCGGCACGGTCACCGACTCGACCGGCCAGGGCCAGTGGTAATGCAGACCGGGCGTGGTGGTCTCCACCCAGCGGCCGAAACGGATCACCACGCCTTGTTGATCGGGCTCGACGCGGTAGATGCCGCTGAGCACCCAGCCGGCGAACACCAGCATGAGCACCAGCCGCAGCCCTTGGCCGCCCAGGCCTAAGAGTTGCGACCAATAAACGCAGCGTGCGCGCAGCGCATGCCACGGAGACGTCCGCGGTTGTGTGTTTTGTTGTTCTGACATGGCTTCATCACGCCGGCAAGAGAATGCGGAAGGACAATATCATAACGAATACCCGGTTGCCGTCTGTAACAAAGTGACAAAAAGATGAGAAAAATCATATTTTCGCCACCCGCCATGCCGACGCGCTCAATTCACGCTCGTCTTAACCTTGGCTTCAGATAAGAAATCTATAGTGAGTTCAAAGGCTTACGATACAAACAATTTTTCTAAAGTTTTCTGCGGTTTTGCCGATAAACGTCGTTGAGCGGGCTTATACGCTCTGTTTGACAGCAGCCGATTGCACTCACTCAAGGAGATTTCCATGTCCATTAGCCCCATCACGCCGCAGGTGAACAGCACCTCCGTGCTGCAGCAAACCGTCCAGACCGCACAGGCAGGCCAGACCGCACAGGCAGGCCAGACCGC
>Ga0213872_10001989_pt1 | contig 12444 bp, 11 predicted proteins | sample VelepicomBERX_R2_FD_160071 | JGI IMG/M metagenome (GOLD analysis project Ga0213872, IMG submission 160071) | Rhizosphere microbial communities from Vellozia epidendroides in rupestrian grasslands, the National Park of Serra do Cipo, Brazil - RX_R2 | ecosystem: Host-associated > Plants > Roots >...
AAATTCCAGCAGCACGGGATGCTCGGCGCGGCAGGGCGCGCACCACGATGCCCAGACGTTCAGTAGCCACACCTTGCCGCGCATGTCTTGCGTCTGGAAGACCTTTTCCGCGTCTTCCACTTGCGGCAGGGTGAAGGCCGGCGCTTGTTTGTCGATCAGCGGCGAAGGGATTTCCTGCGGCTTCAGACCCAGGCCGAGGCCGAGAAAGAGTGCCAATAGCAGGAAGAAGCCCAGCGGGATCAGAGAGCGTTTCATGCAGCGTCCTTATGCGGTTTGGGCGGCGCCTATTGGCAGCTCGGCGCGTTGGCGCAGCGGCTGGCGATAGCGGCGATCGGTGGCGGCCAGCAGCCCGCCTGCCGCGATGATCAGGCAGCCCGCCCAGATCCACGACACAAAGGGCTTGTGCTGCAGCCGCACCACCCATGCGCCGTCCTTGGTGGGTTCGCCCAGCGAGATGTAGAGGTCGCGCCGCCAGCCACGGTCGATGGCGGCCTCCGTCATCGGCATCTGCTGCACGGTGAAGTAGCGCTTTTCCGGGTACAGGGTGGCGACCTTTTGATCGCCTTGCCAGACCTCGAAGGTGGCGCGGGCGGCGATGTAGTTCGGGCCGTCGACCCGTTGCAGCGCCTGGAAGCTGTAGCGCAAGGCGCCGCTGCTGATGCTGTCGCCCACGCGCATGCTGGCGTCGTCCGCCGTTTCCGTACCCTTGACCAGCGAGACGCCCACCACGAACACGGCGACGCCGGCGTGCGCCGCCAGCATGCCCCAGTAGCCGCGCGGCTGGCGGCGGATGCGGCGCAGCAGCGAGGCGCCGCCATCGGCCGTGGCCAGGCGCTGAGCCAGGTGCAGCGCGGTACCCAGCAGGATCCACACGGCCAGCAGCAGGCCGCCCGCCACCAGCGGCGTTACCTTCCAGCCGAACCAGATCAGCAGCCCGGCCAGCAGCGTGGCGAGCGCCGCCCACGAAATGCGCCGCAGTACCTGGCGCGCCGAGGCGTTGCGCCAGTCGACGAAGGGCGCGGCCGCCATCAGCAGCAGCACCGGCAGCATCAAGGGGACAAACACGGTTTCAAAATAGGGCGGGCCCACCGAGATCTTGCCCAGGTCGAGCGCGTCCAGCACCAGCGGATACAGGGTGCCCAGCAACACGGTGGCGGCGGCGGTCAGCAGCAGTACGTTATTCACCAGCAGCAGCGATTCGCGCGAGAACAGGGCAAAGCCGCCGCCCAGGCCCACGCTGGGCGCGCGCCAGGCGTACAGGGCCAAGGCGCCGCCGATCACGATCACCAGGAAGATCAGGATGAACAGGCCGCGGCGCGGATCGGTGGCAAAGGAGTGCACGGACGTCAGCACGCCGGAGCGCACCAGGAAAGTCCCCAGCAGCGACAGCGAGAAGCCGATAATCGCCAGCAGCACGGTCCAGTTCTTGAAGCTGCCGCGCTTCTCCGTCACGGCCAGCGAGTGCAGCAGCGCGGTGCCGACCAGCCAGGGCATGAAGGAAGCGTTTTCCACCGCGTCCCAGAACCACCAGCCGCCCCAGCCCAATTCGTAGTAGGCCCAGAAGCTGCCCATGCAGATGCCCAGCGTGAGAAAGGCCCATGCCACCAGCGTCCACGGCCGCGACCAGCGCGCCCAGGCGGCATCCAGTTGGCCGCCCAGCAGTGCGGCGATGGCGAAGGAAAACGCCACCGAAAAGCCGACATAGCCCATGTACAGTAAGGGCGGGTGGATGATCATGCCCAGGTCCTGCAGCAGGGGATTGAGGTCATGGCCGTCGCGCGCCGCCGGCAGCAGGCGGTCGAAGGGATTGGAGGTGAACAGCATGAAGGCCAGGAAGCCCACGCTGATCAGTCCCATCACGGCCAGCACCCGCGCCGCCATGGCGGGCGGCAGCTGGTGGCTGAACCACGCCACCGCCACGGTCCACAGCACCAGGATCTGCACCCACAGCAGCAGCGAGCCTTCGTGCCCGCCCCAGGCGGCGGCGACGCGGTAGTGTAGCGGCAGCATGGAGTTGGAATTGGACGCCACGTAGGCCACCGAGAAGTCGTTGTTGACCAGGGCGTACACCAGGCAGCCGAAGGAGAAGCTGACCAGGGCGCATTGCGCGGCGGCGGCGGGGCGCGCCAGCGCGATCCAGCGCGCCTCCTGCCGCCAGGCGCCCGCCAGCGGCAGAACGCTTTGCACCAGGGCCAGGCACAGGGCCATGACCAGGGCGAAGTTGCCGAGTTCGGGGATCATTTGGCGCCTCCTTGCGCGGCGCCGGCGTGGCCGCCTTTTTTCAGCGCATACGCCGCATCGGGCGGCATGTAGTTCTCGTCATGCTTGGCCAGCACCTCGTCGGCGATGAAGTGATGGCTGCTGTCCAGCCGTCCCTGCGCCACCACGCCCTGGCCTTCCTTGAACAGGTCGGGCAGGATGCCGCGATAACGCACCGGCAGGCGCTGCGCCAGGTCGGTGACGACGAAGGTGACACTGACGCCATCGGCCTCGCGGTGCAGGCTGTTCCGCTCCACCAGTCCGCCCATGCGGAAGCTGCGGTTGCGCGGCGCCTCGCCCGCCGCCACCTGGCTGGGGGTGAAGAAGAACACCAGATTGCTGCGGAAGGCCGACAGGATCAGCCCCGCCGCCACGCTCAGCGCCGCCAGTGCGGCCAGCACCAGCAGCAGTCGTTGCTGGCGGCGCGTCATGACAGCGGCTCCTGCGCCTGCCGCGCCAGCGCGGCCAGGCTGGCGGCGTTCAGGGCGTCGCGGCGCTGCAGGCGCAAGGCCAGCTGCTCCAGCGCCAGCGCAGCCAGCACCACGCCAAAGGAACCCCACACATAGCGGGCGTAGCCGCCCATGGCCAGGAACTGGCTCCAGTCATCCCAGATCATGCCGCGTCTCCTTGATCTCCTTCAGGTAAGCCTGCACCCAGGCGGTGTGCCGTTCGCGCTTCAGCACGATGCCGCGCAGGCGTTGCAGCACGGCGGCGATGGCGTAAGCCCACAGCGCCAGGGTCATCACCAGCATGGCCTGCAGCATCACCGGCGCCATCGACGCGCCGCGCGCGGACAAGGTGGCGCCCTGGTGCAGGGTGTTCCACCACTGGACCGAGAAATAAATCACCGGCACATTGACCACCCCCGCCAGTGCCAGCAGCGCCCCGGCGCGGTCGGCGCGGCGCGGATCGTCCAGCGCCGCCTGCAGGGCCATGAAGCCGAGATAGAGGAACAGCAGCAGCAGCTCCGAGGTCAGGCGCGCGTCCCACACCCACCAGGCGCCCCAGGTGGGACGGCCCCACAGCGCGCCGGTCCACAGCGCCAGGAAGGTGAACAGGGCGCCGCTGGGCGCCAGCGCGCTGGCCATCATGGACGACAGGCGGGTATTGAACACCAGCCCGATCGCCGCCCAGAAGGCCATCGCCAGGTAGATCAGCATGGACAGCCAGGCCACCGGCACATGCACGAAGATGATGCGGTAGGCGTCGCCCTGCACGCGGTCCGGCGGCGCGGCCAGCAGGCCCAGATACAGGCCGAAGGCCGCCAGCAGCAGCGCCGCGCCCAGCAGCCAGGGAATGGCTTTGCCGGCCAGCGGAAAGAAGGCTTGCGGCGCGGCGTAGCGTAGCCAGGGCCGTCCCGCCGGCAGACCGGCGGCGAAAGTGGAGGTGGTGAACATAGCGGATTCCTGACTCAGTCGATTCATTCCAGTGCGATGCGCAGGGCGGCGGCGCTGGCCCAGGGGCCGAGCGCCAGCGCGCCCCCCAGCAGCCCGCCCAGCAGTAGCAGGCTGGCGATGGCGGTGCTGCCGGCTTCTCCCATGTCGCCCGCCGCCGCGCCGACGCCAAAGATCAGCACCGGCACCGACAGTGGCAGCACCAGCAGCGACAGCAGGATGCCGCCGCCGCGCGCGCCCAGCGTCAGCGCCGCGCCCAGCGCGCCGACCAGGCTGAGGGCCGGTGTGCCCAGCAGCAGGCTCAGTCCGAGTGGCAGGGCGTCCTCCGCGCTCAGGCCGAACTGCAGGGCCAGCAAGGGCGCCAGCAGCACCAGCGGCAGGCCCGCCACCAGCCAGTGCGCCGCCACCTTGGCCAGCACGATCACCGCCAGCGGCGTGCCGGACAGGGCCAACTGCTCCAGCGTGCCGTCGGCGTGGTCGTGCGCGAACAGGCGGCCCAGCGCCAGGGTGCTGGCCAGCAGCGCCGCCACCCACAGCACGCCGGGCGCGATGGTGCGCAGCAGTCCCGCCTCCGGTCCTACGCCAAAGGGGAACAGCGCGCACACCAGCACGAAGAAGGCCAGCGTCGACGCCAGGTCGGCGCGGCGGCGCAAAGCCAGCAGCAGGTCGCGCCGCAATACATGCCACCACACCCTTAACATGGCATCAGCTGCCTTGCATCGAGGTTGAGCAGGCCGTGGCTGCGGGCCGACAGCACCTGCGGCTGGTGGGTGGTGTAGACCAGCATGCCGCCCTGCGCCAGGTGCCGCTCCAGCGTGCCGCAGACGGCGCGCGCGGCCGCTTCGTCCAGCGCCACAAAGGGTTCGTCCAGCAGCAGCAGGGGCGGCAGATCGGGCAGGGCCAGCTGGGCCAGTGCGACGCGGCGGCGCTGGCCTTGCGATAGCAGGCGCGCCGGTTGCAGCGCCTGTCCCGCCAGTCCGACGCTGGCCAGGGCCTGCAGCGCTTGCGTGCGGGTGCAGGCGCGTCCCGCCAGCGCGCTGGTGGTGGCGACGTTTTCCCAGGCCGTCAGCTCGTCCTTGATGGCGCCCGCGTGGCCGCAGTACAGCAGCTCGCGGTGGTAGTCCTCGCGCAGCTGGCGGATCGGCTGACCGTGCCAGCGGATCTCGCCCGCCAGCGGCACGCCCAGGCCGCACAGCAAGCGCAGCAGGCTGGTCTTGCCGCTGCCGTTGCGGCCTTGCAGCCACAGGGCTTCTCCCTGCCGCAGCTCAAAGCTCACGTCGATGAACAGCTGGCGTTCACCGCGTGCGCAGGCCAGTTGCGATACCTGCAGTCCCATCATGCGTTCCCGTAGCTGGGCTGCAGGCCGCTGTCCCGTGGCGTTTCAAAGCCGATCAGGCCAAAGCGCTTGAGGTGGGTGCGCAGGATGTTGCGGCTGATGCCCAGCACGCGCGCGGTCTGCACCTGGTTGCGGTTGCAGGCCTCAAAAGCGGTGCGCACCACGCCTTCCTCCACCGTGTCGAACAGTTCGGTCAGCTCGGCCCCGATCATGCTGTTGACCAGTTCCGCCAGGCGCACGCGGAAGGCGGCATCGTTGGCGGCCGCTCCGGGTAGCGGCGTGGGCACCGGCAGGGCGGTCACCGGCGCGGGGATGGGCGCCGCGCTGCGCGAGCGGTGGGCCAGGCCGGTCAGCTTGAGGTCTTCCGCCTGGATCACGCCGTCGCGGCAGACGATCAGCGAGAAGTGAATGACGTTTTCCAGTTCGCGGATATTGCCCGGCCACTCGTAGTTCAGCAGGGCCATTTGCGCGGTGGGCGACAGGGTCACGTTGCGCTGTTTTAGCTTGTCGCTGTAGACGCCAATGAAGTGGCGCGCCAGCGGCAGGATGTCGCCGGGGCGCTCGCACAGCGGCGGCAGGTGCACGGTGGCGACACCGAGGCGGTAGTACAGGTCGGAGCGGAAGCGGTCGGCCGCAATGGCCTGGTGCAGGTCGACGTTGGTGGCCGCCACCAGCCGCACATTGAGCGGAATCGGCTGGCGCGCGCCCAGCCGCACCACCTGGCGTTCCTGCAGCACGCGCAGCAGCTTGACCTGCAGGGCCAGCGACAGGTCGCCGATCTCGTCGAGGAACAGGGTGCCGCCGTTGGCCGCCTCGAACCAGCCGGAACGCGCCTGGGTGGCGCCGGTAAAGGCGCCCGCCTCGTGGCCGAACAGCTCCGCGTCGATCAGCGATTCACTGAAGGCGCCACAGTTGACCGCCACAAAAGGCCCGCGCCGTTCGCTCTGGGTGTGGATATGGCGCGCGATCAGCTCCTTGCCGGTGCCGGTCTCGCCAATGATCAGGGTGGTGGCGTCGCTGCGGGCGATGCGCTCGACCTGCCGCAGCAGGTCAGCCGAACGCGGGTCGTGAAACAGCAAGGCCTTGGCGCGGATCGACAGCGCCATGCTGGAGGCATCAGGGAAGGTCAGGAGTTTATCCACGGCGGGTTCCATCTTGTGATGTGAAAGTCGTCCCAGCGTAGCGGTACTTTGCTGCAGCGCACACGAATCATTTCGAGATAATAAATTCGCAATCTGGATAAAGAGTGCTTGTAAGAGGGCGGAGGGGGCGTGGGCGGGGCCTCCGGTATAATCGCGGGATTGCCTGCGCTGTTGCAGGCGCGCCTCACACTCACACGACAAATACAAACTTCATGGCATCTTCCAACGATAACGTCAGCATGGCGCTGTTCTGCGACTTCGAAAACGTCGCACTGGGCGTACGCGACGCCAATTACGAAAAGTTCGATATCAAGCCGGTGCTGGAGCGCCTGCTGCTCAAAGGCAGCATCGTGGTCAAGAAGGCCTATTGCGACTGGGAGCGCTACAAGGGCTTCAAGGCCGGCATGCACGAGGCGAACTTCGAGCTGATCGAGATCCCGCACCTGCGCATGTCCGGCAAGAACTCGGCCGACATCCGCATGGTGGTCGATGCGCTCGACCTGTGCTACACCAAGTCGCACGTCGACACCTTCGTCATCATCTCGGGCGACTCGGACTTTTCGCCGCTGGTATCCAAGCTGCGCGAGAACGCCAAGAAGGTGATCGGCGTCGGCGTCAAGCAGTCGACCTCCGACCTGCTGGTGGCCAACTGCGATGAATTCATCTTCTACGACGACCTGGTGCGCGAGAGCCGCCGCCAGCGCCGCGAAGCGCAGCCCGCTGTCAAGCGCTCGCCCGAGGAAGAACAGGCCCGCCGCGAGGAGAAGGACAAGCGCCGCAACCAGGCCATGGAGATCGTCGCCTCGACCTTCGAGGCGCTGATGGCCGAACGCGGCGACACCGGCAAGATCTGGGCCTCGGTGCTGAAGGAAGCGATCAAGCGCCGCAAGCCGGACTTCAGCGAGATCTACTACGGCTTCCGTACCTTCGGCCTGCTGCTGGAAGAGGCCCGCGCGCGCGGCCTGCTGGAGTTTGGCCGCGATGAGAAGTCGGGCGCCTATGTGTACCGGGGCAGCGGCGTTGCGGCGCCCGCTGTGGCTGGCGCCGTTGAAGGCGTCAGCGAGGCGGATGGCCAGCAGGAACAGGACAAAGGATTTGAGCCGCGCCGCCGCAATGGCCGTGGCGGCCGCACCGCCGCCGAGCGCTTTGAGGAGCGCCAGGCCCGCCGTCAGGCCGAGCAGGCCGCGCGCGAAGCTGGCGGCGAAGCGCAATCGCCGTGGTATGCCCCCGAGCCGCAAGCCGGCGAGGAAGAAGCCGTGCAGGAGCCGGCAAGCGCAGTCGCCCAGGCCGCCCAAGTGGCTGAACAGCCGGTCCAGCAGGAGGCCACGGAAGCCGCCGACGCCGCCGCCCAGCCGGCCCGCGCCAAGTCCGGCAAAAACAAGCAGCCCGCCCGCAAGGCCAAGGCGGATGCCAAGGCCAAGGCGGCCAAGCAAGCCGCCGTGCAGGCCGTGGCCGAACCGGCCCAGGCCGAGCAGCCTGCGCCTGTGCAGCCTTCCGCCCTCGCCGAACGCGCCGCGCCTGCCGCTGTGGCAGAGCAATCCGCCGAAAGCGCGCCAGCCGGGCAGTCCGGCAGTGACGCCGAGGCGGCTGCACCGGCCAAGCGTCCGGCCAAGGGGCGTCAAGGCCAGGCAGGCGGCCAATCCAAGTCCGCCAAGCCTGCCCAGGCCAAGGCCAAGGCCACAGGTGGCAAAACCGATGGCGCCGATGGCGAACGCGCCAAGCCCGCGCCTGCGGCATCGGCCAAGGCTGCCGCCGCCGAAGCCAATGGCGGCGGCGACAGCAGCGCCGACGCGGCCGAAGGCGCCAAGCCGGCCCGCAAACCGGCCGCCCGTGGCGCGCGCCGTCCGGCCAAGCCCAAGGCCAAGCCGGAAGCGTGACTCCAGCCACATGAGAGAGGGCGGGCGATTGCAGCCCGCCTTCTTTTTTGCCATACTTATCGATTAAATAATTCACGCCCCGCCCCCCGCGCCAAGGTGACGCATGCCGACCATTGCTGAACTCACGCTGTATCCGATCAAGTCCTGCGCCGGCATCGCCCTGCAGGAAGCCACGCTCACCGAGCAGGGCCTGATGACCCAGCAGATCTACGACCGCGAGTGGATGGTGGTGGACGGGGAAGGACGCCAGCTGACCCAGCGCGAACATCCGCGCATGGCCCTGATCACCCCGCGCCTGAAAGCCGACACCCTGGAACTGCGCGCGCCCGGCATGCTGATCCTGGAAATCCCGCTTGGCCTGCCCGATCCGGACCAGGCCCCGAGCCGCATGGTGCAGGTGTGGGACGACACCGTGCTGGCCTACGACTGCGACGACACCGCCGCCGCCTGGTTCAGCAACGCCGTCGGCGTGCCGTGCCGGCTGGTGCGCTTCCATGCCAAGGGCAGCCGCCCGGTCAGCACCAGGTGGACCGAGGGCGTTCAGGCCACGACCATGTTCTCGGATGGCTACCCGGTGCTGGTGGCCAGCACCGCCTCGCTGGAAGACGTCAACCAGCGCCTGGTCAAGGCCGGCCGCAGCGCCATTCCGATGAACCGCTTCCGCCCCAACCTGGTGGTGGACGGCATCGAAGCCTTTGAAGAGGACTATGTCGAGACCTTTGCCATCGGCGAGGCCGCGCTGAAACCCGTCAAGCCCTGCGCGCGCTGCCCGATGCCCTCGGTCGACCAGGCCACCGGCCAGTTCGGCCCCGATCCGCTGGACATCCTGCAAAGCTACCGCGCCAAGGAAGCGCTGGACGGCGCGATCTGCTTCGGCATGAACGCCATCATCACGGCCGGTGCGGGAAGCCGCGTGCGGGTGGGGCAGGAGATTGTCGTATCGCTGGCGTTTTAAGGAACTGATGCTTATTTAGGCATTCCCAAGCCCGGCAAGATAGCGTAATGTTGGTAAAAAAAGGGAAGGAGTAATGGGTGAAATGACGCAGACAGCCAAGAGCAGCATGCCGCCGCACGCCGAGCCGGCGCAGCGGGTTGCCGAACTGGCGGCCGAGAACCAGGCCCTGCGCGCGCGCATGGCCTATCTGCTGGAACAGGCCGAGCGCAATCACTCCATCATGACGCGCCACCAGGCCTTCGACCTGGATATCGTCGGCGCCAGCAACTTCCCCGAGCTGATCGGCACCATCTTCCGCACCCTGCCCATCATCTCCGACCTGGAGAGCGTGACCCTGATGCTGGTCGACGAGGACGCCGACATCCAGAATGTCATGCTCAAGCTGGACGTGGTGTTTGCCGACTTCCCCGACCTGGTGTTTGTCGAAACGCTGGATGAACTGGGCTTCGACCTGGGGCGCCGCAACGCCTACTCGCCGCCGCCCAAGCCGCTGCTGGGCATGTACGATCCGCAGCGCCACGCGCGCCAGTTCCCCAACGTGCCCAAGGGTGGCTTGCAGAGCGTGGCCATGGTGCCGCTGCTGCGCAACAAGCGCATTATCGGCAGCCTGAATCTGGGCAGCGTCGATCCGGCCCGCTTCACGCCCAGCCTGGGCACCGACTTCATCGAGCACATGGCGTCGATCATCGCCATCTGCCTGGAGAACGTGATCAGCAACGAGATGCTGAAGTACATCGGCCTGACCGATTCCCTGACCGGCGTCTACAACCGCCGCTACATCGACCGCCGCCTGCTGGAAGAGATTGCGCGGGCACGGCGCCAGGGCTATCCGATCTCCTTCATGTACATCGACATCGACCACTTCAAGCGCGTGAACGACACGGTGGGCCATGGCGGCGGCGACGAAGTGCTGCGCGAGGTGGCCAGCCGCATCAAGGCCGAACTGCGCCTGTCCGATGCGCTGGCGCGCTTTGGCGGCGAAGAATTCGTGGTGCTGCTGATCGATGCCAACCTGGATAGTGCCGCCTTCGTGGCCGAGCGTATCCGCGCCAGCGTGGCCAACAAGCTGATCACCCTGTCGCCTTCGCTGCAGCTGTCGGTGACGGTATCGATCGGCGTCGCCACGCTCAATCCCGGCGAGGCCGAGGGCGACCCCGCCGTGGTGGCACGCGACTGGGTGGCCCATGCCGACGCCATGCTGTACCAGGCCAAAGCGGCCGGCCGCAACCGCGTGGTCAGCTACCTTCCCGAATAAGCTGGGGTCAAGTCCGTCATTTAGTCACGAGGTCAGCCGTAGTTATGGCTACGGCTGACCTCGTGACTAAATGACGGACTTGACCCCAGCCGGGTTTAGCGCAGCAGGCGGTGCTCGCCGCGCGCGACGGCGTCGGCGGCGCCGCGCAGCACCACCACGTCGCCCGCTTCCAGCACCGTTTCCGGCGTCACCGTCAGGCGGCTTTTGCCGCGCCGGATCGAGCTGACTTCGGCGCCGGTTTCTTCCAGCTCCAGCTCGCGCAGGGCCTTGCCGATCGAGGCGGCGCTCCCGCTCACGGTCACCGAATGCAGGCGATCCAGCTCGGATTCTTCGGCCACATCGCTGACGCCGTGGAAGAAGCCGCGCAGCGAGGCATAACGCGCCTCCCGCGCGGCCTGCACCCGGTGCACCACGCGCCGCAGCGGCACGCCCAGCATCACCAGGGCGTGCGAGGCCAGCATCAGGCTGCCCTCCATCAGTTCCGGCACCACTTCGGCGGCGCCGGCCTCCTTCAGGCGGTCGAGGTCGCTGTCGTCGTGCGCGCGCACGATCACCGGCAGGGTCGGCGCCAGCTCGTGCACCATGTGCAGCAGCTTGAGGGCGGAGCGGGTGTCGGCATAGGTGATCACCACCGCCGAGGCGCGGTAGATACCGGCCGCCACCAGGCTCTCGCGCCGCGAGGCGTCGCCGTAGGACACGCTGGCGCCCGCCGTCTGCGCTTCCTGCACCCGCTCGGGATCCAGATCCAGCGCGTGGTAGTCGATGCTTTCTTCGCCCAGCAGGGTGGCCAGGCTCTGGCCGCTGCGGCCGAATCCGGCAATGATCACGTGCTTGTTGGTGGCCATGGTGCGGCTGGCGATCTTGGTCAGGGCCAGCGACTGCATCATCCATTCGTTGGACGAGACCTTCATCACAATCTGGTCGGACTTGGCAATGATGAAGGGCGCCAGCAGCATCGACAGCACCATCGCCGCCAGCACCACCTGGATCAGGAAGGCGTCGATCAGGTTGGTGCCGCCCGCCAGGTTGAGCAGCACGAAGCCGAACTCGCCCGCCTGCGCCAGCGCCAGGCCGGTGCGCAGCGACACGCCGTCGGAGGCGCCGAACAGCTTGGCCAGCCCGGCGATCAGGGTGAACTTGAGCAGCACCGGCGCCGCCAGCAACAGCAGCACCAGCCACCAGTTCTGCGCCACCAGGCGCACGTTGAGCAGCATGCCGACGGTGATGAAGAACAGCCCCAGCAGCACGTCGCGGAAGGGCTTGATGTCTTCCTCCACCTGGTGCTTGTACTCGGTCTCGGAGATCAGCATGCCCGCCACAAAGGCGCCCAGGGCCAGCGACAGCCCGGCGCGCTCGGTGATCCAGGCCGCGCCCAGGGTGATCAAGAGCAGGTTCAGCATGAACAGTTCCTGCGAGCGGCGCTTGACCACCACGGTGAACCAGCCGCGCACCAGCTTCTGGCCCACGAACAGCAGCAGGGCCAGCACCAGCACCGCCTTCAGCGCGGCCCAGCCGAGCGACTCGAGCAGGGCGTCGGTGTTCTGGCCCAGCGAGGGAATCAGGATCAGCAGCGGCACCACGGCCAGGTCCTGGAACAGCAGGATGCCGATGATCTTGCGGCCATGTTCGCTTTCCAGTTCGAGCCGCTCGGTCAGCATCTTCACCACGATCGCGGTGGAGGACATCGCCAGCGCGCCGCCCAGCGCGAACGAGGCCTGCCAGCCCAGGTGGATGGTGGCCGGCAGCTGGGTGGCGATGATCCAGCCGAACAGCATGGTGGAGACGATGGTCAGCCCGACCTGCGCCATGCCCAGCCCGAACACGATACTGCGCATGGCCATCAGCTGCGGCAGGGAGAATTCCAGCCCGATCGAGAACATCAGGAACACCACGCCAAATTCGGCCAGGCCGTGGGTGGCGGCGCTGTTTTCCGCCAGGCCCAGCGCGTGCGGGCCGATCAGGATGCCGACCGCCAGGTAGCCCAGCATGGGCGGCAGGTGCAGCATGCGGAAGGCCACCACGCCGAGCACGGCGCTGGCCAGCAAAACTAGTGTTAGTTCCAGGGGTGAGAACATAATGTCAACATAAGCGAGGTCGATGGGCGGGATTCCGTTGGTATTCCGTCGCGCTGGGCGCTGTAATCAGGGCTTTGTTGTCATTGGCAAAGTTCTTGCTTTCTCAATTCGGCTATACTTTCGGCATGAGTGTAACCCATGAAAAAACAAT
>Ga0213872_10001990_pt1 | contig 12443 bp, 10 predicted proteins | sample VelepicomBERX_R2_FD_160071 | JGI IMG/M metagenome (GOLD analysis project Ga0213872, IMG submission 160071) | Rhizosphere microbial communities from Vellozia epidendroides in rupestrian grasslands, the National Park of Serra do Cipo, Brazil - RX_R2 | ecosystem: Host-associated > Plants > Roots >...
TCCTCGGCGATGTCGACGTCACCCTGCGGAACACCCTCTATGGCCGCACCGACATCAATATGGGCAGCTATTCGGTGGTTCCCTACGCCAACGTCTACACCCATCCGGCGGTCATCACCGACCTCGATGTCGGCGTTCTCCTGGCCGACGGGCTGCGGTTCGAGATCGGCGGGACCAACATTTTCGACGTGCTGCAGCGCCCTTATACGCGCAATCAGCAAAGCGCCAACCGGCTGAGCGACATCTATTCGCCCTATACGCCGTGGGGAATACAGGGCGCCTATTTCTTTTCGCGGCTGTCGGCCAGGTTTTGAGATTGGGGCGCTCACCCCTTGAAACCGCGGCCAAGATAGACCGGGATCTCCATCGCGATATGGCCGCCATGGAGAAGATAAAGCGGCGGCGCCTGGTTGAGATGCTCGAACGAGGCGCCCAGCTTGCTTTCGATCTCACCGCCCTTTGCACCTGGCGCCAGGATCAAAAGGTCTCTCCCGATTTCCGCCGAGGCCGGATGTTGAAGGCCATATTCGCGCGGATCGTCGCCAAGGCAGACAACCCTCACAAATCCACCCAGAACGTAATCCAGACGGCCTGCGACATGCCAATGGATCGACGCTACCGCCCACTTTCCATCCAGCCAACCGCGCGCCCGCATCTGTGGCTCGAGAGAGCTCCAATCGGCCAGGGTAAACCCGAGGTCGCCACCTGCCGAGCCCCGGGAGTGGTTCAGCGGCAGGAAGCCCCAGTACGTCTCGCCGCCGATTGCGGCTATGGCGGTGGTAATCAACGCAGCCGTGCCCGCCGCGACCTGCCGAAGACGGCGCGGCTGGACGGCGCTCCACGCCGCCAGTCTCTCGCCCGCCAGCGGAAATAGCATCAGATAACCGGCATCGGCCCAATGGAAGAGCATTCTGCCGCTCGACCAGAGCCCAACCAGAGCGAAAAGCGCGATGGTCGGGGTAGCGCACCAGACCAGCAGCCAGCCGGCCCAGGACCCAGGCCCTCGCCGCCATGCCGAGGCCAACGCCACCATCAACACTCCCCAAATCCAGGGCAACAGGAACAGCGCCTGCCCGCCCAGGATACGAACCGGCGCCAGCGGATGCCAGGCAAGCGCGCGGGCCCGCCCCCCCTGAAAGGCGAACGTGGCCCAGTGATGTTGGGCATTCCACCACAAGACCGGAGAAAATAGGGTTAGAGCGGCAATCAGCGCGCCCCAGAAGGGTGGGCGCGTCAGCCAGCGCCTTTGCAGGGGATGGGTGGCGAGCGCCACCACGGCGCCGGCCAGCACCGGTAACGCGGTGAATTTCGACAGCATCGCCAATCCCGCGCAGAGCCCTGCGCCGATCCACCACCGCCATCTGGTGCCGGACAGAGGTGAAGTCGCTTCGACGAGGCAGCACACGGCACCCAAAAGCGCAGCCAACAGCGGCCCATCGGGTAGGATCCAACTCGCCGTGGTCAGGCCGAACACCGGGGCCAAGGTAAAGGCGACGACTGCCCAGAAACCCGCGGCGGGAGAAAACAGCCGTGCGGTCAGCCGGTAGAGCAACCCGCTCGAAAGGGTAAACAGCAGGATAAAGGGCAGCCTCAGCAGGAAGGGATGTTCCGTCCCGAACAGCGCCAGCTCCCCCCGGGTCAGCCACCAGCAAAGCGGCGGATGGTCGAAATAGCCGAGATTCAGGTGTCGGGCAGTTGCGATGGTATAGCTCTCGTCGACCCCCACGCCGAGCGAAGCGGCAAAAGCCAAGCGGGCTAACGTCGCGGCGGCGATTACTAGCGCGGCACCGACATAAGCCGGTTCTCGCCGGTCGGTTAGGACCAGCGTCGGAGTGACGCCAGGAACCATCAAAGTCATGCCCGCCTCCTCTGGGTTACTGCGTCGAAGACGGCGGCCCGATCCGCTCGGCGCCCGAGCAGGACATGAAGCCGATGGGTGTGAGGATTGAGCAAAAGGCCTCTGCCCTCGTGATGCAGACAGATAGAATCGAGCAGACGGTAGGAGTCCGGCTCCTCTTCGGCGATTACCGATAGCACCCCATCGGCCCCCAATACGTAGAGGCGACTGAACGTCGGGTCGAATTCCAGCGCCACCGGCGCCTCTCCCACCGGTAACAACTCGACCGGCAAACCACTATCGAGATCGAACACGGTCAGGGACCGGCTCCGATGGCCGGCGATAAAGAGCCGACGCGTTGCTAGATCCCTGGCGACGAGCAGATCATCGACAGGAGGGGCAGCCTCCTCGCCGATCATTGGCACGATGCCTCGAAAGTCGAGGCTGTCCGCCCGGTCGACCCTCTCAAGGGGGAGATTGTCGACGGCAATAGCGAGGGCGGCCGCCCCGACAATAGCGCAAAAATGAATCAAGCGACGGCTCATGGGCTGCGACCCCGCCATATCTGCGAGCGATTATCTATGGAGTTCCATTGAGCCCCTTGGGCGCCGCCGCGATCGAGCCTGCTTTCCCCTCCTCCACCAGAGTGGTGCGGCGATGCGCGGTGACGCTGCGCAGAGCCCCGTAATAATCGACGGAAGATTTTTCGAGAGAATCGGTGGCGGGAAGCAGTTCGGCCCGGCGGTCGACAAGCCCCAATGCGGAATCGGCGATCCGCAGATCCTGCGCCGTATTGCCCGGGATGAAACTGAACGGATCGGCGACCAGGCCGACGGCCATCCCCACCGTGTCACGCAGATTGGAGAAATTGAAGATCGGCAGCTGCAGGCTGGGACCTGTGCCGATCCCCCAAACGCCGAAGGTCTGTCCAAAATCCGCCGTATGATAGGGGAGGTCCCATCCGGTCGCGGGATCGAGGACGCCGGCAACGCCCACAGTGCTGTTGAGCGCGAAGCGTTGGGTCGTGACCCAGGCCCGGGAGACGTTGCCCTGCAAAAGGTCGTTGATGAGCACGACCGGCTCGCCGAAATTGCGCACGAAATTGTGGATCGAATGCTGCACGCCATCCGGAAGGTTGGCCGTGTAGGCGCGGGCTACCGGCTGGAGAAGGTTGCGGTCGAGGAACTGGTTGCCCTCGAAAATGACGCGGTTCGTCGGCTCGAGGGGATCATTGGCCTCATCATATTCGGCGCGCGCCTCGGGATCTTGTGGCGGCGTGGCGCAGCCGCTGATCGTCAGGAGCGCCGTCGTTGCCATGAGCACGGTCAGAAATCGTTTCGCCATCACTGTAGCCTTTGCACTGGGGGAATATGGATGGCGAAGCTGGCGGATCCTTGTTCCCGGCTGATGTCCTGTTTGCGATCCGCGGGTCACAATGTGTCAAACCCGACATGTAGAGCGGAGATTCCCGACATCCTCCTGCAATGTAGGTCTCATAGCCTGTCCCTCGGATTCATCGAGGGGACGACATGAGCATCGTTCAAACCATCGCTTCCGCGCCGAGTTCGGCCAGCATCACCGAGCAGCCTTCAGACGAGCTGTTCGAGGAAAGGCTGAGACAGACCATCGTCCGCATCATTTCAGGCGAACGCCGAACCGGCCTGGTTGTCGGCCTGCGCCTGACGACGACCGGGCAATGCCCGGCCGATCGCGTCCCGGCGGTGATTTGCGCGATCCGCGAGCTGGTGTGGAATGCCGTGGAGCATGGCTTCTATCAGCGCTCCTGCGGGCAACTCTCGGTCGCGGTGCATTCCGCAACCGGCAAAACCCTGATCGAAGTAGAGGACGACGGCTGGGGAACCGACGCCGAGGCCGCAGACCGCAACGGACTGAAGACCCTGCGAGCCTTGGGCGCCTTTTCCCTCGTCAATCGCCGCCAGAACAGCCGTACGACGGGAGCGGTAGCGCGGCTTCTCATCTCGGAATAGATGAGAAGCCGCGGGTGATCACTGAGCGGCCGCTTTCTCGATGACCGCAGCGACTTCGCCCGGCTTGGACAGCATGACCACATGGCCGGACGCGACCGTCGTGGTCGTGGCGTGAATGGTCTGGGCCATGGACTTCTCCAAGCTCGGTTGAATGGCCCGGTCATTTTCCGCGACGATGTACCAAGATGGCTTGCTGTGCCACGCGGCGACGCCAATTTGCCCGCCGAGCGATTTGACGTTGGTAGGCGCCTGGGCGCCGTACAGCGACTGCTTTTCGGTGGCCGTCACATCCTGGGCGAAGTCCTCGGAAATCCCTTTCTCGCTGAGCTTCAGGAACCCCTCGGAATCCGGCTTGACCTCGGCGGCCATGGGCGGCGGCGCGACCGACGCATTGAGAGATCCGGCGGACTGGCCTGCATCCGGCGCGAAGGCGGCCACATAGACCAGCCGGGTCACCTTCGGATCGTTGCCGGCCTCGGTGATCACCGCTCCGCCGTAGGAATGGCCCGCAAGCAGAACCGGGCCGTTTTCGAGCGCGATGGCTCGCTTCACCGTGGCGACGTCGTCGGTAAAGGAGGTCAGGGGCAATTGCACCGCGACGACATGAAAGCCCTTCGCATCGAGGAGCGGGATCACTTTCGACCAGCTCGAACCGTCGGCCCATGCGCCATGGACCAGAATGACGGTCTTGGGCGCCTCGGCGAAGGCGGGCGCGGACAGAAGCCCGGCGCCGACGAGGGCCATCGCCAAGCTGAGTCGCTGAAGAAGGCTCAAATCACCAATCATCTGAAACTCCCAATCAAAACAATCGAATAGCCGGCTCACGGTCCGGGTGGCCTATGATCGCGTTTGGAAGATTTCAGGGCGCGCATGGAACAGCGGCGTTTTGAATGATCCGCCGACGAACAATTACCTCGCTAACCTCGGCACAGCCGCCTCCATCGCCCCGGTGATATCCCTTCATGGACGGAAAAAACGCGGGATAAGTGGCTTTGATCGCTAAAGCCGCAGGCGAGAGCCACGTCCCTCAACTCTATGGAACCGTCCCGCAGCAGGGACTTGGCTTGGTCGACACGCGCTTTCATCAGCCATTTGTGTGGCGGCGTACCCGTCGATTGTCGGAAGGCGTAGTTGAATTGGCTTATGGAGAGACCACAAGCCTCCGCCAATTCCGCGGTGGTAATCCGATCGGCCAGCTTCGCAATCATCAAATCGCAGACATTCCGCAATTGCCAGGCCGCCAATCCCCCGCGCAGGCGCACGGTACCGTAGTCCTGGCCATAAGCCCGGATGATATGGGCGTGAAATGCCATGACCAAATAATCCAAAAATAATTGATTATTTGGTCCGTAATACTCCGCCCACGCCATAAAAGCGTGACTCATATGATGGAGAACAGGATCCTGCTCTCCCAAGATCTGGCGCAGTCCCGCGACACGGCGGTGCCCGCATGCGTAGCACAACTCGTCCAAAGCATGTTTTGTAATGTAGAAGCGCACATTTTTCACCGGGGCCTCGAACAGCACGATCGGCGATGTGCTCAGATCGAACAAACCGATCCCACCCGGTCGCAACGACACCAATTCGCCCCGGCGCCCGCCAATCCGGATCCTTAATTTGGACAGCGGGGCCATCGCCACATGGATGGAAAACGCGGCTTCGTCGACCGGCTTCAGGGTCCATTGCCCGGTGGGGGTCGGCAAGGTGATCTGCGATGCGGCGATCGGTTCCGCGGCCACCGTGTCTACCAGGAACGTCTTGGTAAATTCCGCTCCAAATCGTCTCGCTATGGCCCTGTTGTAATCTTCAGCGCTCATTTTCATGAAAATCATCTGCACTCCGATCGGCAAGTGCGGCAGGGTGAACCTGTCTTGTGTAAGGACGATCTCGGGATTTCATGTCAGCCGACACAATGTGTAAGCTTTGCAATAAATCCCCCACGGAGCCGACAATAATGGGCGACAAGGCGACGATATTGTGGATGGATGAACTCGATGCCCCACATTCTCATCGTCGATGACGACGAAGACATCCTCTCGCTTTTGACGGACTTCTTCCGCCGGCATGCCCACGACGTGAGCGTCGCGGAAAACGGCGCCGCGATGTTCGACATCATCAAGAACGAGGCGATCGATCTCGTCATCCTCGACGTCATGCTGGAAAAGGAAGATGGCTTTGCCCTGTGCCGTAAGCTGCGCAGCGCATCCAGAGTGCCGATCATCATGCTGACCGCCGTCTCGGACTTCACCGATCGTGTCGTCGGGCTCGAGGTCGGCGCCGACGATTACGTCACCAAGCCTTTCGACCAGCGCGAACTCCTGGCCCGGGTCAAGGCGGTGCTGCGGCGGGCCGTCCTGCCGGCCGGCGAGGAGATCGCCGGCGGATCGCGGCCGATGCTGCATTTCGACGATTGGCGGCTGGATGTCGCCCGGCGCGAGCTGCGATCGTCGAACGACACCCTGGTCGTCCTGTCGAGCAGCGAATTCGATCTATTGCTCGCCTTCGTCGAACACCCGAAACGGGTGCTTACCCGGGATCAACTGCTCGACCTCGCTCGCGGCCCGGCCCATGACGCCTATGACCGCAGCATCGACACATTGGTCAGCCGGTTGCGCCACAAGCTGGAAGACGATCCCAAGGCACCATCGCTGATCCGGACGGTTCGCAATGGCGGATATGTCTTCGTGCCCAAAGTGATCCGCCGATGACGTGGCCCGCCTGGCATGAAGATTCGGTCGCGCGGCGCTTCATCCTGACGATCGCCATGGTGGTGGCCGGCACGATGATGCTGGTGGTGCTGTTTCTGAATTTCGGCGGCAATTGGGCCAGGCCTCCCCTGCAGAAATCGGGATTGTTCGAGAGAGCCGCCGACATCTATCGCCTGATCGACGCAGCGCCGGTGTCGGTGCGCCCGCAACTGGTTGCCGCCGTGGCGAACGACAAGCTCGCGGTGGCCTGGTTTCCGCAAAGCTCACCGGTTTCCCAAGCCTTGGATCGGTCGAAGGACCTGCCGACCGAAAACGACGTCACCAGCGCGGTGACCCAGTTGCTCGGCGAAGGGCACCGGATCCTGGTCTTCAAGCCTGACTATCCGGCGGAAGCGAGGGTTCGGGGGATCGGCCCCGCCTCCCATGACGGCTGGCCGACCTATTCCGTCGCCCTGGCCCTGCCGGACGGGAGCTGGCTTGCCTTCACTGTCGATCATCGGCTCTGGGGCCTGGCGGCGAGCAAGCGCTGGATGGTCTGGATCACCTTCCTGGTGCTGGCCACCAGCGTGGTCACCGCGTTCGCCGCACGCCGGCTGATCCGTCCGATCCGGCAGTTCAGCGATGCGATCCAGCTGTTCGGAACCAATCCCCAGGCTCCGCCCATGGAGGAAATCGGACCCGCGGAGTTCAGGGGAGTGATCGCCGCCTTCAACACCATGCAGTGCCGTATCCAGAGGCTGATAAGCGCCCGCACCGCGATGCTGGCGGCGATTTCCCACGATCTGCGGACACCGCTCACCCGCATCCGCCTGCGCGGGGAATTGATCGCCGACCCGATCCAGCAGGCCCGGCTGTTCCGGGATGTCGACGAATTGCAGCAGATGATCGACGGTGCGCTTGCGTTCTTTCGCGGCGACGCCCAGCAGGAAGCGGTGACGTCGCTCGACCTGCCCAGCATTCTGCAGACGATCGTCAGCGATTTCTCCGATCAGGGCGTGGCAGTCACCTATGGCGGCCCCGCCCGGCTGCCCTATCTCGGACGCCCCATCGCCCTGAAGCGTGCGGTGAGCAACCTGGTGGAAAATGCGATCAAATACGGCACGCCGCCGGCCATCGGCCTCGTCGTCGAGCCTTCGCAGGTCATCATTACCGTCACGGATAAAGGGCCCGGCATTCCGGAAGAGGCGCTGGAGCCGGTCTTCACCCCGTTCTACAGGCTGGAAAAGTCCCGCAATCGAGCAACCGGCGGCGTAGGCCTGGGCTTGACCGCGACAAGGTCCATCATCCGCGAGCATGGCGGAGAGGTGATCCTGACGAACCTGCCCGAGGGCGGACTCGAGGCCCGGATCACCCTGCCCGACACCGCCGTGCTAATCCCGGGCGCCGCTCCCCGCTGATCCCTCGATCGTCAAGCTTGGCGTGAAAACCGCGATCTTTGGCGCCGCAAGCAAGCTGGCGTAAGCGAGATAGACCTGATGCGTCTTGGGATCGACGGCCAGCGTGTGCGCGCCGTAATGCGTGGCGATCCGATCCAGCAGGCGATAGCTGTGCGGGCCGTCCTGCTGGATGATGGACAGCTCCCCGTTCCTCCCGGTCGTATAGAGCCGTCCATGGAGAGCGTCGAACGCGACCGAATCCGCGTGGGGCGCGATGGGGAGGGCGGCGATGGTTCGGTTGCCATCCATATCGACGACGACCAATCTGGCGTTGCCGCTGCAATTGACGAATAGACGGCGATGCCGCTGATCGATCGCCAAGCCGGTCGGAGCCTGGCATTCGCTCAAGGACCGGTTCGCGACCAGGTCCCGGCGTCGCGGATCGACGATGGCCAGCATGTTTCGATCCTTGATGGTCTGATAGATGAGGTCGTTCTCCTCATCGACCACGGCGAATTCCGGTACGCCGCCCAGGGAGATGGACGCGGCGACCACCCCCTTCGCGGGATCGATCAGAGTGGCTCTCCCGGACTCGCCGCTGGCCACATAAAGGAGACCGCTCAAAGGATCGAAGAGGATGGCGTCGGGGTCCGCCGCCACCGCGATTTCCTTGCTGATCCGCAGAGTAGCCGGATCGACGAGATCGACCGTGTCCCGACCGCTGCGGGAAATGAAACCCTGCTGGCCGGAGGGCTCGAGCGCGATGCCGTGGGCGCTTCCCTTCCCCGGAATAACGCCAATCTCAAGGGCTCGTGCACTCTTGGTCCGATCCAACGTGACCTTGAACACGCTGCCGGAGGATGGGCTCGCGACAAAGAGGTCTTCGGCGCTGACCGAAATGTAGTCCATCACGTTCACGGCCTTTTCGCTCGGCAGGGTGATGAAGCCATCGAAGTGCAGATACGCGGATCGCTCGGGCACCGAAGGGCCGATCAAAAGCACCAGCTTTACGCCCCCCGCGACGAACCCGCCGACCAGCAGAAATCGAGCTGCCCGCCGGATCGCTTTCTTTTTCAAAATCATGTCGTTCTCTGGAATTGGTGATTGCCGATCACCGACCCTGGAGCCACCGAGTTGCGCGCTTTTGTCGGCTAGACCCGCTTTTATGTCGGCCACTTCACAATGTGCGCGGCGGTCGACAAACCGAACAAATGGCTCGCAAAAAAGCCTTTTAGCATCCGGCAGATCCCTTTCCGATCCAAAGGACTCCAACGATGCTTCCCGACTCCCGCCGCCTGCTGACAGTGCTGGCCCTGTTCCTTGCCCCCTGGTCGAACCGGTGTCTTGCCGACCCCATCGACACTCTCGCCGTGACGGACGAGATCCGGGGCAAGGATGGCGCTTTCGGCCTCGCCTCGATCGACGCGGCGCGGAGGATTCTCTATGTCGCCCGCGAAGATGGCGTCATGCGGATCGACCTCGCGACCCGCCAGACCACGCCCGCCTTCATCCCCGGCGACAAGGTTCAAGGCGTCGTTTCTCTTCCCGATGACCGCATTCTGAGCACCAATAGCGGCAACGACACGATCACTCTGGCGAACGCGCGAACCGGAGCCGTCCTGACGACCCTGCCGGCCGGCAAGCATCCGCAGGCCATTATCCACGACCCGGCCAGCGGGCTGGTCTTCGTAACGAACGAAGAGGACGGGACCGTGACGGCGATCGATCCGGTTGCGCTGACGGTCTCGTCGATCCCGGTCGGCGGCACCCTGAGGTCGGCGGCGATCGACGGCACCGGATATCTCTATGTCGCAATCAAGGATGCCGGCCAGATCGCGGTGGTCGATATTGCCCGGCGCAAGCTGGTGTCGCGTTACCCATTGCCCGGCTGCGACTCCCCCGCCGGCCTGGCATTCGATCCGGAGAACCGGATGCTGCTGGTCGCCTGCAAGAACCAAAAAGCCGTCGCGGTTCGCGCCGCCGACGGGGGAATCATCGGCGCTTTCGAGATAGACCGGGTTCCGAACGCCGTCATCTTCGACCCGAACCGCAGGATATTCTTCATCCCCTGCGCCCGCGACGCCACCATGACCGCCATCGCGTCGAATGACGGGCACCCGGCTCTTCTGCGAAAGATTCCCACGGCGATCGGCGCCCGCACCGGCGCGCTCGACCCGGTGTCGGGCGACCTTTATCTGCCCGCCGCGGACTACAGCATCGGCCTCACCGGCATATCGCAAAAGGCGGGGACGTTTCGGGTCCTGGTCGTCGGCGCCCGCCCGGTGGAACGCCCCTGAGAAAACAGATATATTGATTTTTTAATCAAGATTGACGGTAAATCCATCAATGAGTGATCCTATCCGTCATATAAAGCCTGGCAGCCAAGCGAGGCACGTTCTGGGAAGGGGCACGTCATGTTCAAGACCGCAATCGCTGGCGGAGCCGTCAGCATGATCGCAATATTGATCAACAATCCATGTCTGGCTGGATCGGAAGGCGGGCAGGAAATCTCGGAGGTCGTCGTGACCGGCACCAAGAGCGCCACCGCGACCAAGTTGCAGGATGCGCCGCTGACGGCATCCGTTTTCAGCAGCAAGGAGCTGGACTCGCTCCATCTCGAATCCGTGGCGGACCTGACCAACGAAATCCCCAATGTGCGCCTGAACAATGCGGGCGTGTCGACCTACTCGAACGCCTTCTTCATTCGCGGAATGGGCGTGTTCAGCAGCATTCCCAGTTCCACGCCGGCGGTTGGCGTCTTCGTCGATGGCGTTTATGTCGGCGCCAATGCGGGCGCGATCCCGCCCGGCGCCTTCGATCTCAAGACTGTGGAAGTGCTGCGCGGTCCCCAAGGCCTGCTGTTCGGACGAAACACCACCGCCGGCGCCGTTCTGCTGCAATCGACGGACCCCACCAGCACGTTCCACGCCGATCTCTCCTCCTCGGTGGAGTCCGGCCTGAACTTCATCGAGTCGGCCGTGGTGACCGGGCCGTTGACCGAAGACGGCACGCTGCAAGGCAAGATCGCCGGGTATTACGATCACGACGAGGGGTATTTTCACAATCTGGCGGACGACAATCACCATTTCGGCAAGTCCGACTCCGATATCCTGCACGGCGCCCTCGCCTGGTATCCGACTGACGACCAGCAGCATCTCCTGAAGTTCGAGGCCGCCAACACCCATGGCGACGGCCCGCCCGGCCAGAACCATTATGTCTACAGCCAGAACTCGCTGGATTTCGCCAATGACAACAATGGCAGCACGAGCCTCAACCGCCAGAACGTAACGCTTCAATCCACTTGGGACGTTGGATTCGGCAATGGCGCAGTGGTCAATATCGCCGGCTGGCGACGCTCCAAGGTGAGTGGCGGCGCCGACATCATGGGTTCGCCTTCCCTCGTCTTCGACGGATATTCGTCCCAGTTGATCAACCAATATTCCGACGAATTGCGCTATGCCGGCACCTTTGGCCGGCTGTCCACCACCGTCGGCCTGTTCGCCTATACCGACAGCCTCGACTATGTCGAAGGGCGCAATCTGATCCCCGCCCCCGGATTCCCGGTCGTGCTGCACTTCATCGGCGGCGGCGACCAGGATTCCGACACTTACGCCGCCTTCTCCAATTTCGACTATGAAGTCGTCGATACGGTGAAGCTGACCCTGGGCGCGCGCTACTCCCTCGAGCAAAAAAAGGCCGAAGTCGAACTGATCGCGCCGGGACAGCCTTGTTCGCTAACCGCCATCCAATGCGCGAATTTCAACTTCCATGACCATAAAAGCTGGGGCGCCTTCACGCCGAAGGTCGGGGCGAGCTGGCAACCGACGGAAGACACCAATCTCTATTCCTACTGGACGCGGGCCTATCGCAGCGGCGGCTACAATCTGCGCCAGACGGATCCGACGTCGCCGCCCAATGCCTACGGGCAGGAAAGCGTCGATTCCGTCGAAGTGGGCCTGAAGCAGCGCTTCTTGGACAAGCGGCTGAGCCTTGGCGTCTCCCTCTTCGACAACCAGTACAAGCATCTGCAGCGCGATCTGGCCTACAGCCAGCCGGGCGGGATCGGCAATGTCGCCACCACGCAGAATGTCGGCGATGCGACCATCTCCGGGCTCGAGTTCGAGATGACCGCCGCGATCACGCCGGAACTTACCTTGTCCGCCAATTACGGCTATCTCAGCAACAAATGGGACCGGCTCTCCATTTCCCCGGTTTCCCCCAACGGGGTGGTGACCCCAGCCGATTATCTGCTGAAACTTCCGCAGATCCCCCGAAATTCGGGCGGCGCCGCGCTGCATTATACAAGCGGGCTGTTCTCCGGAACACTGAGGGCCGATGTGGAATACCAGCATGTCGATCGCAGCTTTGCCGACGACAACAATCTGACCACCTTGAATCCGGTCGATAATCTCGACACCAACATCACTTACACTTTCTCCGACGATCGCACGTCGCTGTCCCTCTATGGCAAAGACCTGCTGAACAGGGTGGTTATCGGCATCAACACCATCGATATCGTCGGGCGCAATCCGCC
>Ga0213872_10001991_pt1 | contig 12442 bp, 10 predicted proteins | sample VelepicomBERX_R2_FD_160071 | JGI IMG/M metagenome (GOLD analysis project Ga0213872, IMG submission 160071) | Rhizosphere microbial communities from Vellozia epidendroides in rupestrian grasslands, the National Park of Serra do Cipo, Brazil - RX_R2 | ecosystem: Host-associated > Plants > Roots >...
CAGGATGAATTCTTGATGGCCCATGGCTTCCGAGCAGGTGCGCTCGCCTTGCGCCGCCCGCAGCACCCGATCGTAAATCTCTCCGCCGACCTGATCGAGGCTCGCTTCGCCAGTGAGAATGCGGCCGGCGTCGATATCCATATCGTCGCTCAGGCGGCGGTAGGTGTCGGGATTGGCGCAAACCTTGATCACCGGCGAGATGGCCGAACCGACCACGGAGCCGCGCCCGGTGGTGAACAAGGTGATATGCGCCCCGCAGGCGATCAGTTCGACGATCTCGGCATTGTCCGAGATGTTAGGAAAGCCGAAGCGCGGTTCTCCATCCGGCACCACGTCCAGCAGGTAAAGCCCGCCCGACGGTGGGATGTCCCCCGGTTTGATCAGGCCGGAAATCGGCGAAGCGCCCGATTTGGAATAGGCGCCCATCGACTTCTCTTCCTGAGTGGTCAGTCCGCCTTCGGCATTGCCGGGGGCGAAGCTGCCGAAGCCCATGATGGAATAATAACGTTCAGCCTTGGCGACGCAGGCCTCGATCTCGGCACCGAGTTCGGGGGTAACAGCGCGCGTGGCCATGATCTGCTCGCAGCCGATCAGTTCGCCGGTTTCCTCGAAGATGCAGGCCGCACCCTGCTCCACCAGCTTGTCGAAGCAGCGGCCGACCGCGGGGTTGGCGGTGATGCCGCTGGTACCGTCCGAACCTCCGCAAATGGTTGCGACCACCAACTCATCGACCGCCATCCCCGCCCGCGGCGTGGCGGCCGCCTTTGCCTTCAGCCGCGCCACCGCCTCAAGGCCCTTGGCGATGGTCTGGGCGGTGCCGCCATTCTGCTGGATCACCAAAGTCTCGACCGGCCGCCCTGAATCGGCGATCGACTTCGCCAGCTCTTCGCGGTTGAAGGATTCGCAGCCCAAGGAAATAAGCAGCACTCCACCCACATTGGGATGTTCGCCGATCGCCTTCATCATCCTGAGCGCATAGGCATTGGGGTAGCATCCGGGAAAGCCGATCAGATGCACGTCGAGATCGTCGCTTTTATCGACGATGCGGCGCGCCACATGGTGGGCGCACTCGACCAGGTAGGCCACCGCGACCACATTGCGGATGCCCTTGCGCCCGTCGGGCCGGAGATAGGCTTCGATCATTTGCCGTCCTCGCTTATCGTCTGCCTGGTGTGGCTGGCGATATAGTCGCTTTTCATATTGTGCAGATGGACATGGCCGCCGGCTTCGACCCCTTCGGTCATCGAACCGATCGGCGCGCCGTATTTATAGACGATCTCGCCCGCCGCAAGCGCCCGCCGCGCCAGCTTGTGGCCGGTGTCGATGTCGGCGCCCGCCGTGACCGTGACGCCGTCGATGGAAAGGAGCTGGCCGGCTCGGATCGGGAACCGGCAGACCAGCACATTGTCCTCCTCGGCCAGCAGGATCAGCGGTGAAATCTCGTCTTTCATGAGCGGCCTTCGGGGGTTGGTGCAGCGGGATGCAGGAGACCCTCCTCGCGCAGGGCGATCCAGAAACCTGCGGGAATGGCGATACGCATCAGGCGGATCGCGTCTTCGACCTGACTTCGGCCCGCCATGCCGGGAATTACCGAAACGATCTGGGGATGGGCCAGGGGAAATTGCAGAGCCGCCGCCGCGAGCGGGACGCCGAAGCGCGCGCACTGGACCTCCAGGCGGCGGACTCTTTCGACGATCGGCGCGGGCGCAGGCTCGTAGTTGAAATGCGCCCCGCCGGCCAGAATGCCGGAATTATAGGGGCCGCCGACGATGATGCCGATCCCGCGCGCCGCGCAGGCGGGCAGGAAACTGTCCAGCGCGTTCTGTTCCAGCAGCGTGTAGCGGCCGGCCAGCAGGAAAAGGTCGAACTCGGCATCCCCCATCGCCTGCTGGCAAATCTGCCATTCATTGACGCCCAGGCCGATCGCCTTCACCACACCGGCGTCGCGCAGTTCCCGCATCGCCCGGTAGCCGCCTTCGAGGAAGGCCCGGTAATGCGCCGGATGGTCTTCGCCATGGGTAACGCTGCCGAGATCGTGGGCCAGCAGCAGATCGATATGGTCGCGGCCGAGCCGGTCGCAGCTCTCGGCAAAGGACCGCATCACCGCGTCGTAGGAATAGTCGAACACCGGCTCGAAGGGCTCGGCGCCGGCAAAACCGTGGCGGAGGGAGGAACCGCCTTCGACAGGCCTCAATAACCGGCCGACCTTGGTCGAGACCGCGATTTTCCGCGCCGGATCGAACCGGCGCAACGCCTCGCCCAGCCGCTTCTCACTGAGGCCGAAACCGTAATGCGGGGCGGTATCGATATAGGCGATGCCGGCCTCCAGCGCCGCGGCGACAGTATCGACGGCATCCTCATCCCCCATCGGCCGATAGAGATTTCCGATCGCCGCCGCTCCCAGACCGAGCGAGGGAAGGCTTACCCGCATCTTTCCTGAACCCAGATCATCTATTTATTGATAAAAATCATATCCGCTAATGAAATCATGGTCAATCATCTGGGGCTGGGTAATGATGCGGAAATGATGGACGACCACATCACCGACGGCGAAGACACCCAGCTGCGCTACCGCGCGCCGGCTCTGGAGAAGGGTCTCGATATTCTCGAATTGCTGGCCCGCGAGGGACAGCCGCTCACTCCTTCGGTGATGGCGGCGCGGCTCGACCGCTCGGTTAGCGAATTGTTCCGCATGATTCTGGTGCTGGAACATCGCGGCTATATCGCCCAATCCACTGATCAGCAGGGTTTCGAACTGACCAACAAGCTGTTCACCTTAGGGATGGCGAAATCTCAGGTGAAAAGCCTGCTGGAGGTGGCGACGCCGCTCATGCGCGATTTGTCGGCGAAGATCGACCAGTCCTGCCATCTTGCGGTGGCTTCCGGCGATCAGATGGTCGTGGTGGCGCGCATCGAGACCAGCGGCCTGCTGGGGTTCTCCGTCCGTCCGGGATATCGCCGCTCCATCGTCGAGGCGACCTCGGGGCTGGTGCTGTTCGCCTTCCAGCCCGAAAGCATGCGCGCCGACTGGTCCGGACTACTGGCCGCGCACCCTCGCTTCGAGGCTTTCCGGCGGCAGACCGAGATCGTACGCGCTCAAGGCTTCGCCCGCGCCGCCAGCGATTTCATCCAAGGCGTGACCGACCTGTCCGCGCCTGTCATGGCCGCTGGCGCCTGCGTCGCGGCGCTGACGGTCCCGTTCATCCAGCACGTCTCCTTGCCGCGTTCGATCGAGGACACCATCACCCTGGTCCGCGACGCCGCCAGCCGCCTCTCCATGGTGCTGGGAGAAAGCGCCTAGAGCGGTCGATCCATTTGAATCGCGAACTGCTCACGGCGCCGACTGGCGCCGCGCCGGTCGTCCGGCGGAACCGCCGAGCCGGAGGCGAGGTGTCATAAAGACTCTAGACAGCTTTGCGACCCTGTTAGGTCGCAAAGCTGTCTATCGCCTCAAACCTGAATCAGATCGATCAGCCTGTCCACGGTCGCCAAGGCCTTCGGGAAGTCGTAGGACTCCGTCTGCTCCAGCAGTTTCTTGCCCAATGCCTCATGGTCGCGCGGCAGGACGCCGGTCAGCTCGCGGCAATGGCGGGCGGCGTCGGTGTCGGCGTCGGCCACCAGCATGCGGAGCATCTTGAGGCGCGACAGCACTTCGGTTGGATCATCCACCTTGCTGGATTCGACCGTCGAGGACGGGTTGTTGATGACCTGATCGATCAGATGCAACGCCTGCTCCAGCGCTTTCAGGGTGTTGGTGTAATTCTCTCGCACCGCTTCCTCGCCGGCTGCCTCCCGAACGGCGGCTTCGAGCTTGCCGGCGGCGTTCTGCAGCTCCAAGAGACCGATGGTGCCGGCGGTGCCCTTCAAGCTATGGGCCACGCGCACCGCGCCTTCGATGTCGCCATCGGCCTGCATGTCTTCGAAACTGCGTGCGAAATTCGGCGCATCGGCCTGGAAACGCTGCATCATCTTGATCAGCAGCGCCATATTGCCGCTGGCCCGTCGCAAGGCGGCGTCGAGATCGAGCGCGATGGCGGCCGGTTTTTCCGGCTCGACTGCGCGCGGCGGCTCCCCCACTTCCGATCCGCCGATGGTCCATCGATAGACCACCTGGCGCATCTCGTCCGGCTCGACAGGTTTCGAGACATAGTCGTTCATGCCGGATTCCAGCGCCCGCTCGCGGTCGCCGCTCATGGCGTTGGCGGTCATGGCGATGATCGGCAGGCTGTGGAATTTTTCCGACCGGCGCAGCTGACGAGTGGCGGAATAGCCGTCCAGCACCGGCATCTGCACGTCCATAAGGACGCAATCGACGCTTTCCTTTTCCAGAAGCTCGACCGCCTCAAGACCGTTCTCGGCGATCAGCACCACGGCACCGGCCTGCTCCAGCAATTCGCGGGCGCAGAGCTGGTTGATGTCGTTATCCTCGACCACCAGCACCCGTACGCCGTCCAGGCGCGACTTACCGATATCGGGCGTCGCCGCCGGCAGACGCGACAGATCTGCATCGGGCATGACGCTGATGATGGCGTCGAGCACGGTGGAGGCACTGACCGGCTTCAAGAGCGGCCCGACGAAATTGAGCTTCTGCACATCCTCTTCGATGTCTTCGGCGGCGCTGGCGGTGACGATGATGATCACCGGCCGGCCGGCGGTGCCAGCGATCTTGCGGATCTGTTTGCCGACGGATATCCCCTTGTCGTCATCGAGCGCATGGTCGAGCACCACGACATCAAAATCGGCGTCATTCTCCTTGAAGGCGGCGATCGCCTGCTTGCCGGTCTCGGCCTGCACGACCTGGCAGCCGAAGGCTTCGAGGTGCGTCGAGAGCAGCTGGCGGGCATTGCTCTGATTGTCGGCCACCAGGGCGCGCACCTGTTGGAAAGCCGAGCGCGAGGAGGAAGGCTTGGCGGCGGCGATGGTGCCGACCCGGAGATCGATCTCGAACCAGAAGGTCGAGCCCTGATTGAATTTGCTGGAAACGCCGAAACGTCCCTGCATCAGCTCGACCAGCCGTTTGCAGATGGCGAGGCCGAGGCCGGTGCCGCCGAAACGGCGGGTGATCGAGCCGTCAGCCTGGCTGAAGGGCGCGAACAGCGAGGCCTGCTGCTCTTCGGAAATGCCGATGCCGGTATCGGTCACCGAGAAGCGCAGAGTGACAGCGTCCTTTTTCTTGGCCAGCAATTCGGCGCGGAAACCGACTTCGCCCGAAGGCGTGAATTTGATCGCGTTGCTCCCTAGATTGAGCAGGATCTGCGAAAGACGCAGCGGGTCGCCCGACACCACCGGCGGCACTTTGGGGTCGATGTCGAAAGTGAGGCGCAACCCCTTCTCGCCGGCCTTGACCGCCAGCATGGCGTCGAGACTGCGGAACAGTTTGGAGAGGTCGAAATCCTCGTTCTCCAGGGACATCTTGCCGGCCTCGATCTTCGAGAAATCGAGGATATCGTTGATGATCCCCAAGAGCGCGTTGGCCGAGGACAGGATCTTTTCCAGATAATTGCGCTGTTTGGGATCGAGCGCGGTGGAGAGCCCCAGATGAGACAGGCCGATGATGGCATTCATCGGCGTGCGGATTTCATGGGACATATTGGCCAGGAATTCGGATTTCAGCTTATTGGCCACTTCGGCCGCGACCTTGGCGGCGACCAACTCGCGGTCGCGGGCGATCTGCGCCGAAACGTCGGTGAACAGTGCCACCACGCCGCCATCCTCGGTCTTGAAGGCTGTCGAGCGGATCCAGCGCTCGTCGGGCAGCTGAAGAGTGAGCGGCGAGGCGTCGCGCAGATCGAACTGCTCGCGCCACGCGCCCAGGCAATCGGCCAATGCCTGATCATGCTCGGTGCGCACCGTTTTGCTCCTGGCGCCGCGCAGCTTGAGCTCGACGCCGATATCGGCCGACATGCCAAGCGATTGGGCGAGCTGGCGGAACTGCTCGTTGCACACCACGATGCGGCGCCTGTCGTCCAAGAGAATGATGCCGTCATTGATGGCCGAGATGGCCCCCAGGAGACGGGATTGCGCGGTCTTGATGCGGCGTTCGGCCTCGACCCGTTCGGTCAGGTCGCGCGCCGTGCCGCGATAGCCGATGAAGCTGCCGTCATCATCATAGATCGGCAGGCCGTTGACGCAGATCTCGGCCCAGCTGTTGTCCTGGAATCGCGCGGTATAGGTGAATTCGCGGATCGCGTCGCGGCGTTCCAGCCCGGCGAGATAGGCGGTGCTTTCGCCCTTGGCCTGCACGCCCTTGGCCAGGTCGGTCAACGAAGAACCGATGGCTTCGGCGCGCAACTTGTCGCATACCGCATTGGCGCCGATGAAGCGGATGAAGCGGTTGCTCTGGTCCGTCTCCCACATCCAGTCAGAGGAAGATTCGGCGAAGTCCTTGAAACGCTTCTGCGAGAGCTTCAGCTCGGCGGTGGCGTTCTCGACCATCTGCTCGAGCGATTGCTGATAGGAACGCAGGGACTCTTCCGCTTCGGCCTGGCGAGCCAGCAGCACATTGTAGGCGGCCACCACTTCGCCGATTTCGTCGCGCGAGCGCCATTGCAGTGGCTTCTTTTCACGCTCCTGGGTATTGCGGGTCAGGCTTTCGCGCAGTTGGGTCAGCGGACGGCCGACCTGCCAATGCACGGTGGTGGTCATGGAAACCAGCAGGAGGATGGCCAGCGCCAGCAAGGTGGCGGCGTCGGACCGGCGGCGGTTGTTCGAGCTCTGCAGAAGCTGGCTCTCATCGACCACCACTTCCAGGCTGCCCAGCTTCAGCTTCTCGCCGCCTTCCTGACGCACCAGCTCGCGCGAGACGGTGTATTGGTTGGGAGTGCCGGAACGGGAGTGAGAACCGGGCGGATTGGGGCGCTCATAATGCTGCAGCACCTCGCCGTCCGCGGTGATCAGGCGGGCGCTGACCAGATCGGGATAGCCGGCGCACACATTGAACAGGCGGTCGATCGAATTCTGATCGAAGCTCCACACCGCATCGGTCAGCGCCGCGGCCTGGGCCGAAGCGAAATGATCGGTCCTAATGGTCGATTCATTGCGGGCCTGATCGTCGAGCTCTCTTTCCAGGAAAGTGAAAATACCGAGCGCTACCAGCACCGCGATCAAAAGAGAGGGAAAGAGAATTTTTACCGTCAGCGATGGTCTCATTAGACCGCTCTCCCGTCCGCGTCACCATGACTGGCACCCGGTGACACCCCACCAATCTACAGTTCCGCATGCGGACGCTGCAATTTTCAAGAGGCAAATTGGCGACATTCTCCCCTCGGCGCCCCTGCCCGTTAATCAAGATTAACCCGAATTCTCGGCAGAGTCATCGCCTGCTGACTCAGGGGCGCCATTCTTGATGAGGCAGTGCCTACAAGCGGATAAATAAGATAAATGTGCCGGGTCACCCGTGATACCGAGGCGTCAAGGGCTCAGCCTTTGGCGACCTCGGCGGCCAGGAGATCGACGATTTCCTGATCCTCGGAAGAGGCCAGACCCGAGACGCCGGCGGCGCCGATCATCTTGCCGGCAGCGTTCTTGAGCGGAGCTCCGCCGGCCAGGCTGGTCAGCTTGGCGTCGCAGAAATCGATCGGACGGATCTCGTCGCGTTTCAAGCGCTCGAAGAAGGCCTGGGTGGTCACGCCCATGCGCGCCGCCGTATAGGCCTTCCCTTCCGAGATCTGGATGCTGCGCAGCGGCGCGCCGTCCTGCCGGGCGAAAGCCAGCAGGAAGCCGGCCTCGTCGACGATGGCGATGCAGATCGGCCGCTTGAATTTCGCCGCCGCCGTCTCGAGCGCCTTCGTCACCAGCTCGCGGGCCCGCGCCAAACCGATCTCGCTCATCATTCCGTTCCTTCCTGAACTCTGGGTATCAAAGAGTGTTGATCTCGCATACCGACCACTCCCAGGGAGCGCTTCGACATGGCGAGCACAAGCATCATCTATTTCAGCGGTTACGGCCATACCAAGAAGCTGGCTGAGGCGGTCCAAGAAGGCGCCGCTTCGGCCGGCGGCGGCGAGGCCACCCTGATCGAGATCGACAAGGAAGGCAATCTGCCAAAGGACGGCTGGGAAACCCTCGACAAGTCGGACGCCATCATCTATGGCAGCCCGACCTATATGGGCGGCCCGGCTTGGCAGTTCAAGAAATTCGCCGACGAGACCTCGAAGCGCTGGTTCGACATGGTGTGGAAGGACAAGATCGCCGGCGGCTTCACAAATTCGGCCTCGGTGAATGGCGACAAGTTCAACACCATCACCTATTTCGTGACCCTGGCCATGCAGCACGGCCAGATCTGGGTCGGCACCGGCCTGCTGCCGGCCAACAAGAAGGAAAACGGCCCCGCCGACGTCAATTGGACGGCGGGCTCGACCGGCGCCTTGTCGATTTCGCCCGCCGACGCCTCGTCCGACGAAGCGCCGCGCGAGGGCGATATCGAAACCGCCAAGCTCTATGGCAAGCGCGTCGCGCAGTATGCGGCAAGGATCAAGGGCTAAAGCGCTTCCTGCAGTCCGTAGAATTGTATACTATATTCAATTCTACGGACTGGGAGGAAAAGAATGCGCCGTCTGATCGCGCTTGGAATGGGCCTGATTTTCGCGGGCCGGGCATCGGCCGCGGATTACCCGACCCTCGTCGACCTCGCTCAAGACTGGCGGCGCTTCGTCCCCCCCGAGATCCATGACTGCCTGCCCGACTACGGCAAGGCGGCGACAGCCCGCAAGGCCGGCCGGCTCAAGGAATTCCGTGCTCGCCTCGCCAAGATCGACCGTGGCGGCTGGACCAAGGTTCAGGAGGATGATTATCGGCTGATCGAAGCGGAGATGAACGGCCTCGATTTCGATCTCCGGGTGCTGCGGCCCTGGGCTCGCGACCCTTCCTTCTATGCCACGGTCTCGGGAGAGCAGAGCGACGTGCCCGCCCATGAGGGGAACAGCGCCGAGCCGGTGATCGACCTCTTCGCCTATGCCTATCCCCTGTCCGCCGACGACCAGAAGGAACTGACCTGCAAGATCGCCGCGATCCCGGCGCTCCTTGTTCAGGCCCGGGACAACCTCAAGGCCGGCAACGCGCGCGACCTCTGGCTCTACGCGGCGCGCCGATTCAGCGAGCAGGACGAGACCTTGGCCGCCCTCGAAGCCGGCACCCTGACCATGCGGACGCTGGAGGGGCCCGTCCATGGCAGTCTGCAAGGCGCCGACCCCGCTCTCGCCGCCGCCGTGAAGGCGGCGCGGGCCGCCACTCGGGACTTCATCCGCTGGGAAAAAGCGGAAGCGCCTGGCAAGACCGGCCCGTCGGGGGTCGGCAAGGCGAATTACGACTGGTATGAGCGCAATGTCCATCTGGTTCCCTATGGATGGGAGGAGCAGAAGACCCTGCTGCAGCGGGAGCTCGATCGCGCCTGGACGGGGCTGCGCGCCGAGGAATTGCGCAATCGCGCCCAGCCGGCCCAGGAACCGGCCGCCGACCAAGCCGCCTATGACGCTCTCGCGGCGGCGAAGATGGCCCGGATCACCGATTTTCTCATCGCCAGCGGCGTGGTCCCGGACAAACCCTATTTCCGCGACGCCATGGCGCAGCAGCTCGGCAGCTTTCCGCCGCCCGACCAGCGGGGCTTCTTCGACCATACGATGGTGCGCGACCCGCTCGGCCTCGACTCCCACAAATATCATTGGATCGAGCTGGCCCGCCTCAAGCACGAGCCCAATGACAGCCCGATCCGCCGCCTGCCGATCCTCTTCAACATGTTCGACAGCCGCTCCGAGGGGCTGGCCACGGCGATGGAGGAATGGCTGATGCAGGCGGGCCTCTATGATGACGATCCGCGCGGCCGCGAGATCGTCTGGATCATGCTGGCCAACCGCGCCGCGCGCGGCCTCGCGGCCCTTCGCGTCCAGGCCAATGAAATCGATCTCGAGGAAGCCGGCCGCTTCCACGCCCGCTGGACGCCGCGCGGCTGGTCCGATCCGAACACCCCTCTGGTGGGGTTCGAACAATGGCTCTATCTGCGCCAGCCCGGCTACGGCACCAGCTACATCACCGGCAAGCTCGGCTTCGAGCATGTGATGGCGGCGGCCGCGCACGGCGCGGAAGAAAAAGGCGAGGCCTTCGACATGCGGGCCTTCTGGCAGCGCTTCAACCGCGCCGGGATCATCCCCTACGCGCTGATCGAGCGGGAAGTCCTCGACTAGACCGGCTTGCGACCTTATTGGGTCGCAAGCCGGTCTAGAATCTATATGACACCTCGCCTCCGGCTCGGCGATTCCGCCGGACGACCGGCGCGGCGCCAGTCGGCGCCGTGCGCAGTTCGCGATTCAAATGGATCGCAAACCGCTAAATTCGCTTCATCCGCATCGCCGACCAGTCGTCATCAAGGGCGATCTGGCTGACGCAGTCGATGCCGAAGGCCGGCGCCGCGCCGTGAATGATGTCGCGGTTGATGTCGGCGGCCAATCTGGAGGTCAGCTTGGGATAGGCGACCCACAGGATGGCGTCGGCGCGGATGGCTTTCAGGATGGCAGGGATCTTGGCGTCGAATTCGGCCCGGTTGCGGACGAATTGCACCACTATCTCGGCTTGGCCCAAGGGCGCTGCGGGAGCTTCGATGGAGAGCGGCGAATCGGCCAGGGCGAGACGCCGTTCCTTCTTTACCTGCAGTTTTTCCGCGACAGACATGGTCACCTCTCGAATTTGGTGGAAAGCAGCAGCGAGGTCACAGTACGCCGCACGCCGGGAATTTCGCCTATCCAATCCAGCACCAGATCGAGCGCCTGGGTCGAGGCCGCCTCGATCATCACCAGCAGATCATACTGTCCGCTGGCCGTATAGCAGCGGCGCACCTCATGGCGGCTTTTCAGGCTGGAGACCAGCCGTGGCAGATCCCGCGCCCCGACTTCGATCAGCACATGCGCCTGCAACATCCCGTGCGGCGCTGCTTTTTCGCCCAGGACCGCCGTGTAGCCGACGACTATACCGTCGCGTTCCAGCCGGGCCAGACGCTGCTGGACGGCGCTGCGCGACACGCCCAGCCGAATGGCCAAGGTGGTGGCCGGCAGGCGGGCGTCGGTACGCAGCAAAGCCAGCAATTCCGCGTCTTTTTCGTCGTCGATTCGCCTGCTCACGCAACTCGCCTTTATTTCCTGTCGAAACGACAGGTATTCTCAACAATCCGACCATATTACCGGTTTATTCCGACAGGGAAAAGCCAGCATCCTGAGGCCAATCTTTTCCCTGGGAGGAACCCTCATGAAAAAAGCGATCATTCTCGGCGCCGGCCATATCGGCACGCAAATCGCCACCGACCTCGCCTCGACCGGCGCCTATAAGGTGACCCTGGCCGACCGCGACGCCAGCCGCCTGCGCCTGGCCCAGACCGATCAGGTGACCTTCGCCTCCGTCGACGTCAAGGACCCGGCCGCGCTCCGCGCCGCCTTGACCGGCCAGGACATCGTCATCAGCGCCTGTCCCTTCTATCTGAATGTCGGCATTGCCCAGGCCGCCAAGGAATGCGGCGTGAACTATTTCGACCTGACCGAGGATGTCGCCACCACGAAGGCGATCCAGGAACTTGCCAAGGGCGCCAAGGTTGTGTTCGCGCCGCAATGCGGTCTGGCTCCGGGCGCGATCGGCATCATCGGCCATCATCTGGCCCAGGGCTTCGACAAGGCTCATGGCGTGCATATGCGCGTCGGCGCCCTGCCGCTCTATCCGACCAACGCGCTGAAATACAATCTGACCTGGTCGACCGATGGCCTGATCAACGAGTACTGCAATCCCTGCGAAGCGGTGCGCGACGGCAAGATGACCGACCTGCTGCCGCTCGAAGGCCTCGAAGCCTTCTCGCTGGACGGCACCGACTATGAGGCCTTCAACACTTCGGGCGGCTTGGGCACCCTGTCCGAGACGCTGGAAGGCAAGGTCGACAATCTCGACTACAAGACCATCCGCTATCCCGGCCACCGCGCCATCATCCAGATGCTCTTGAAGGATCTCGGCCTGCGCGAGGACCGCGACACGCTGCGCCGCATCTTCGAGCGCGCCATCCCCGAGACCGACCAGGACGTGGTGCTTCTGATGGTCAACGCCATCGGCGAGAAGGATGGCCGCCTGCGCCAGCAGACCTTCTCCATCAAGGTCTATGGCAATGAACGCCGCTCGGCCATTCAGGCGACCACCTCGGCCGGCGTCTGCGCCATGGTCGATCTGTTCGTGGCGGGCAAGCTGCCGCAGGCCGGTTTCATCCGCCAGGAGGATTGCCGCCTGCACGACTTCCTCGCGAACCGTTTCGGTCGTATCTTCCAGCCCCAAATCCAACAGGCGGCTGCTTGATATGACTGACATTAAGACTCTGTTTTCCGATCTCGGCCTCGCCGATCCGACCCAGGCCGGCGGCGACATCGCCGTCCATTCCCCGGTGGACGGCGCGAAGCTCGGCACGCTGAAAAGCGAAGACCAT
>Ga0213872_10001992_pt1 | contig 12432 bp, 13 predicted proteins | sample VelepicomBERX_R2_FD_160071 | JGI IMG/M metagenome (GOLD analysis project Ga0213872, IMG submission 160071) | Rhizosphere microbial communities from Vellozia epidendroides in rupestrian grasslands, the National Park of Serra do Cipo, Brazil - RX_R2 | ecosystem: Host-associated > Plants > Roots >...
CCGGCGGTCCTAATCCACTAGCGTTTTGCGGTCGCCACCGCCTCTAATCGCCGAAGCGAAGCGTAGGCCTATGTTGAATGTTAAGTTAAATTCGTTTTGCTATAACCTATGATTTCACTATCGCTTAATAATCTCCTAGGCATCGCATAAAGCTTTGGCAAAGCAAGTGTAGGGTTAGTATTTAAATGTGAGCTCTATATAAACAGCTTTGATTAATTGTTATCAATCTTTCAATAAGATGTTATAATCAGTTCCAAGATTATTTTAACTAGGGAAAGTTATGCAATATCTACAAGCTTTAGCCAAAAAAGAAGAATTTTTAGTGTATGTCCAAGTTGAACGAAATTTAACTGACAATACTTACAAATCGTATTCCAGTGATCTTCATCAATTTTTTACTTTTTGGAAACAACATAACGAAGATACAAAACAAGACGTCCAGATCAAAACAGCTCTTGAACATTTTTTTATTCAACATTTTTATAAAAAAACTCAAAAATCATCTGTCGCTCGTAAAATATCTTGCTTTACTTCTTTTGAACGATTTCTAAAATCGCATGGCATCATACTTAATTTGCAACTCACTCGTCCAAAAGTTGAAAAAAAATTACCAACATATTTAACTGTTCAAGAAATCTCTCATCTTCTTGATGTGGTCAAAGATGAAGATTTACCTTCTCATCGCCCTATCCGCGACAAAGCTATTTTTGAAGTTTTATATGCAACAGGAATTCGCTGTGCAGAATTAACTCAAATCAAAATCGATCATATTAATTTTGAAGAAAAAACTATTTTAATTTCTGGTAAAGGCAGAAAACAACGTTATGTTTTATTTGGAGAAAAAGCTAAAGCGAAAATGTTACAATATATGAATGCAGAACGATTTATCAATGATCGCGGCAGTAATATCTTTTTTGTAAATCCACAAGGTGAAAGCTTAACTAATAGAACAATCCAAATGATATTCACTATGTTTAGCAAATTTCTAACAATTAAAAAGCAAGTAACGCCACATAAAATTCGGCACTCATTTGCAACACACCTGCTAAACGCTGGGCTTGATTTACGAGCATTACAAGAGCTTTTAGGCCACCAATCACTTTCGAGCACCGAGAAATATACGCATGTGACCACGAAAGATCTACAAAACATGTATAATACAATCCACCCTATTAATACTATGCTTTCTTCATTAGAATAATGCGCTACATAACAACTACGACAAGAAAACAACTTAATTTTATTGCAATCTGCACCCTTGCAGCAATCTTCATTATTTTTACACGCCTTTTGTTTTTGCAAGTGTATCATCACCAACTTTTAGCAAAACTTGGCGAAAGAAATTTTACACGAATCAAACAAATAGATCCTTTACGCGGTAATATTCTTGATTGCCATGGTAATCTTCTAGCAACGAATCGCCCTGTCATCAATATCGATTGGATAGGTTCAGGTTTGCCAAAATTAAGCCCTGAGCAACGAATTATTCTAACAAAAGTAGAAAATGTATTGAATAAATATAATCAGCCGATATTCATAGAATATTCAAAAATCAATCGCGCTGAAAAATTCTCTACTTCAATTCGTCTTGCATCAGACATCAGCATCGAAGCTTTAAGCGAAATATCTGAACAATGCGCTGATAGCCCGAATATTGCTATCTCAAAAAAATTCCAACGTTTTTACCCACAGAAAAATTTAGCCTGTCATATTCTAGGCTATCTTGGAGATCTTGATGATAATTCCATGCAACCAACTGGAAAGATGGGGCTTGAACTTATCTTTAATGATATTTTAAAAGGTAAACATGGCAGTATGAGCCACATTATCAATTCCTTTGGTAAAAATCTTCAGATGAATAAAATTGCACATTCTCAATCAGGGCAAGATCTAACTATCACTATCGATACAAAACTACAAAAAATTGCAGAAAGCCTCATGCCTGCTGATCATGCCGGAGTATTTATTTTACTCGATCCAAAAACCGGTGCTTTAAAAACACTTGTTTCAAATCCCGGATTCGATCCATCAATTTTCTTAAAACCAATTTCCACTGAAGATTGGAAACAATTACAACACAATCGACCTTTTATCAATCGAGCTTTTAATGCTTCATATCCACCAGCATCTATTTTTAAATTAGTAACGTTTTCTGCAGCACTTGAACAAGGAATTATTACACCCGAATCAACTTTTTACTGTAAAGGTTATGCTACCTTTAAAGATAGAAAATATTATTGTAACAAGCGATTTGGTCATGGCAAACTTGATATCAAAGGCAATCTTGCTCACTCATGCAATATTGCTTGTTTTGAAATTGCTCAAAAAATATCAATCGATACTCTTGCTGATTATGCATATCGATTTGGTCTTGGCGAAAAAACAAATATAATTTTTCCAGAGGCTTCGGGAATTGTGCCTTCTAATGAATGGAAACGTACGGTCAAAGGCGAACCTTGGTGGAAAGGAGAAACACTTTCTGCTGCAATTGGTCAAAGTTTTTTAATGGTTACGCCAATTCAAATTGCCTGCATGATAGGGTCAATCTTTAATGGATATCTTGTTAAACCTCGAATTCTTGAAAGTGATCCAATAGAAACTATGCCACTTGATATAAAATTATCAACTCGAGAATTTTTACAAGAATCTATGAAATCAGCAATCCAAATCGGAACAGGACGTAATGTTGGTCGATTAAAAAACATTACTATTTATGCAAAAACAGGAACAGCTCAAACTAAAAACCGTTCCGGCGATATTAAAGAAATGCAAACCGATTGTCATGCCTGGTGTGTTATATATTTTATGTATCAAAATCAAGATCCACTCGTTTTGACAATTCTTATCGAACATGCAGGTGGATCTTCTGTAGCAACAGCTGTTGCTAAAAAATTCCTTGCTCAATACATGAAAATGACTTTATAATCAATATCAAAAACTTCGAGTAGAAAATGAGAAAAGCTTCTCAAGAAGTTGAATTTTTTGATACATAAATTTCTAGCTGTAATTTTACAAATTATTATTAATTCTATAAAATAATATCCTAATCATTTTTATCATCTAGCATTCAAAGAAAAATATGAAAAATATAGTAATCGCTACTGGATTAACCATAATTTGTTTATCTATTCAAGCAACCGGATCTAACCTAAATCATTTTAAAACAGTTCAATATGGATCATTTTCTACAAAGGAAGAGAATAACGATTCAATTGTAAAAATGAACCAATTAGAAGAAGCAATCAAAGATTATGACTCAATAAAAAATAATAAGTTTTATTGTTTAAATTGGAAAAAATATAAAGCTGATAATAATTTACGGCTAGCATCAATACGATCAATTGATACTACGATTACCAACTTCGAGGATATTCCTGAAACAACATGGGTTATACAAGCGCATGATAATCTTCAATCAAAAAAAAGATGCTGCATAACATTATTATCATGTTTATCTTTGCATTCAATATCAACATACGATGATTTTCATAATGTAAGAAATATTGCTGAAATACAACTTGCCCTTAAAAAAAATAGATTAGGCAAAAATGATAAATTTAGTCTAACAACTTTGCAATCAATATATTGCCCTGTAAGGACTATTTCATACTGTGAACAAAATCCTTTATTAGATATCAAATAAAAAATACCAAATAAAAAAGGAGAGTTTAAACTCTCCTTTTTGTTAATCTTCATTATTACTATCTAAATTGATTATGCATAAACTGTTAACTCTATGCAAATTAGTATAATTATCACCTGGTTGCGTGTCATGAAATTGATGCGAACGAGCATAATCGAATAAGCACCCTGTAATTAAACAAGCCGCAGTTCCGACAGGACGATTTGTTACACAGCATCCAATAGCCGCATAAACAAAAAGATTAGAATTTATATGATTTGTAGTATTAATCACACAACACGTAACTTTTTGTAAAGCTTGCAACTCACAGTCACTCATTCCAGAACTGATTCGTTCTTCCATTGCAAAAACTTGCATCGCTGAAAATAATACCCCTGCCAATACTAACTTTTTCATACAAACCTTTATTAATTATTCAAAATCTTAAAATTCAATTTTAGATTTTTACATCATTATGTACATAGCCACTGCAACAACTGCCGCCATAATCCATGGCAAACATAAATAAAAAGAATCTTTCATAAGAATTATTCCTGATAATTTTAAAAAAATATATCAAAAAAAATAGGTATACACATGTATACCTACTTTAAATTTATATGCAAACTAATTGCTTATTGAGCTTCTTGCGCTCTTTTTGCTGCATTCATTTTTTTTGCTAAGCGAGAAATTTTACGAGCTGCAGTATTTGGATGCATTAATCTTTTACCTTTTGCTCGAGCAATTTTAGCTTGTGCTTCATTGAATAAAGTATCAATGTTGTTAATTTCTGTTGATTCAATTGCTGTCAAAACTTTTTTTACTGCAGTTTTAATTGCAGAACGGCGAGCACAATTTTTTACTCGGCGTTTTTCATTTTGAAGAACACATTTTTTTGCTGATTTACTATTAGCCATAACTTCTTACCTTAAATTACTTTTGTTACTTTACCAGCTTTGACACATTTTGTGCAAACCGCACCACGTTCAACAATAACTTTTGGGCTTGATGCACGAACAAAACGCATTGTATGCACATTTGGATAAACCCAACGTTTGGTTCTATTATTTGCGTGACTTACATTATTAGCGACTTGTGGGCGTTTGTCGCAAACTAAACAAATTCTTGCCATTTATTAACCTTATTATCAATAATATTCTCTATTATTCTAAGTTTACTACAATGAAAATTAATTACAAATTTTACCATTAACAATCATATGAAAAACAGCTTATTTCCCGCTTTTAACGTTCCAAAACCAGTTTTTTCATGAGATTTTTCATAATGGCAAACTAATCCTCCAGCCTCATGAATAAGCAACATTCCTGCTGCTACATCCCACCAGGCAATATTTCTAAAGATAACAAAATCAATATTTCCGATTGCCAGATATATAGCATCAATACCTGCTGATCCAAAATGTCGTCTTGAAACCTGAATCTTATTTTCTTTCAATTGCAAACTCACTTGTTGCAAATCAGCCTCATCACAAACAACGAGTGCTGCTTTTTCTTGCATCAATCGATCTGCAAATTCTATCCTGTGTATTCCATTTAACCATAACCCCTTACCCTTTTCAGCGTAATATAGTTCTTTGGTTATCGGCTGATATATCGCAGCTACCATCGGATCATCTTTATACGTCAACGCAACCATGATACAAAAATGAGGAATGCCTTTAATGAAATTTTTCGTTCCATCAATAGGATCAATTACCCAGATCCAATCAGACCGTTCACCAGACAAACCCGATTCTTCTGCACAAAATCCTGCCTGTGGAAATATTTTAGAAAACTCTTGCTTTAAAAATTGCTCATTTTCAAGATCAATACTTGTAAATAAACTATTCCCCTGTTTTTCAAAAATTGTAAAATCATTACAAAAGCCCTGCATAACAAGTTGACCAGATCGAATCATCACATCCTGTAACTGATCAAAATATTGCATGTCATTCATAAAATTAAACCAGTTTAGTTACTTCAGGAGCTTGCATACCCAAAGCTGTATAAATTTCTTCAGCTTCAAGAACTTCTTTTTCTAAAAGTAATTGCGCAATAATATCTAATTTATCACGGTTATCTACAAGCATCTGATAAGCTTTTTGGTATTCTTCTTCTAAAACTTTTGCAATTTCAATATCAACTTTTGTACGAGTTTCATCTGACATGTAGGATGAATCATAAATCGCCATGCCCAAAACTTGGCTCATACCCATACGAGTAATCATATTGTATGCAAGTCTTGATGCACCATGGAAATCACTTCCAGCACCTGCTGTCATAACATTGCAAGCTAACATTTCTGCCGCTCTACCACCCATAGAAACTCGAATATCAGCTAAAAATTCTTCTTTTGTTTTGAGATGTTTTTCTCTTTCAGGCAACATACATGTTACACCTAAAGATCCACCTGATCTAGGAGTAATGGTAACTTTATGCAATGGATGTGTTAAATCACTCATCAAAATATTAATTAATGTATGCCCACCTTCATGGTATGCAGTAATTTTCTTCTCTTCATCATTCATGATCAGAGTTTTTACATGCGAACCCATCATTTTTACATCACGAGCTTCTTCAAATTGAGCCATCGTAATTTTTTCTAAACCAGCTTTTGTTGCAAGAATAGCTGCTGTATTAATAAAGTTTGCTAAATCAGCACCAGTATAACCAATAGTTGCTCGAGCTAATTTTTTAACATTAACATCTGGAGCTATTTTAACTTTTTTCAAATGAACATTTAAAATTTCTTCACGAGAAATTAAATCTGGAACCGGTACGGTAATAATTCGATCAAAACGACCTGGGCGGAGCAATGCTTTATCTAAAACATCTGCTCTGTTTGTTGCTGCCATAACAATAATTGGTTCTTCATTAATTTCGAAACCATCCATTTCTGTCAACAATTGGTTCAATGTTTGTTCACGTTCGTCACTGCCACCATTGCCACCACCACTACGTTGGCGACCAACAGCATCAATTTCATCGATGAATACAATACATGGAGCATTACGTTTTGCTTGAGCAAATAAATCACGAACTCGTGACGCACCAACACCAACAAAAACTTCAACAAAGTCCGAACCACTCACACTGATAAATGGACATTGTGCTTCACCTGCAACTGCACGTGCTAACAATGTTTTACCAGTTCCAGGCTCACCTTGTAATAAAACACCACGAGTAATTTGTGCCCCGATTTTTCGATATTTTCCTGGATTTTTAAGAAAATCAACGACATCCATTAATTCTTCTTTAGCTTCATGAGCACCAGCTACTGAACTAAATTTTTCTTTGATCGTATTTGGCATAAAAATTTTCGCACGGCTTTTACCCATGTTGAAAAGTCCACCGCCACCTTGACCATTGTTATTTTTTCCTTGTCTATTGATATACCAAGCTGAAGCAAGACCCAAAAGAGTCAGGATCAAGATCAATAACATAATGTACCAGAAATTAGATGCTACATTTGGAGTCGCAATTGAATAATCAACTCCATGTTTTTCTAATAAATCAAAATCAGCATCACGTTGTGCAACTGTTGCTTGGAATTTTTTATCGTCTTTTAATATACCTTCAACTTGTTGCCCATTAATAACAACTGATTTAACTTCATCAGCACGAACTTTATCAAGAAATTGCTTATAGGTAAAATCACTCATATTGCGAGCGTAATCAGTTAATTGAGAGAGTGCAAATAACAACACAACCATAATGAAAATACCAGCTAAAAGAGCTTTTGGTCCACCTGAAAAAGATGGTTTTTTGAATGGTTTTTTTGACATAGTCTATGTAACCTTTTCTACTAAATGAAGTTCATTATTATATTTTGTATCAAGTAAGACGATGAATAGATTGAATTAAAATATTCTTCTCAAAGGGCCTTACGACTAATTTAGTATAATCAAATTTATATCGTCTGTCGATAATCTTTCTTGCAAAAATATCCGCTATAACATCAATGCTATAGCGGATAAATCTATGATTCAATAACAATTCATTACATCGATACAACTCGCACATTTCGAACCTTATGTTCTTGATAAAGTTCAAAATAACTTGACCCTGCATATTTTTGCATCAATTCAAAATGATGAACAATAGCGATAATTGTAATATTTTCTTGAATACACAAATCTTGTAAAAAATCCATAACGATTGTAGCATTTTCTTCATCTAAAGCTGTAGTCGGTTCATCAAGCAATAAAATTTGAGGGCAACGTTGCAAAACCATTAAAATTGATAAAATTTGTCGTTGGCCACCTGATAATCGATCAATTGGCATATGATAATTAATACCATATTTTTCAACAAATGTTGGCAATGGTAATGCTAAAGGTAATGAAGACAATGACGGATATTGTGGTAATAACGCAAATTGCAGGTTTTCATAAAATGAATATGAATCAACAAGCATACTATTAAAATTTTGCGAAACCATTGCTATAGATTTACAAATACTATCTAAATTTTGAATATTATAATCCATATCTCCAATCTGCAAGATCCCATTCAAATTTTGCTGGGGAGCACAACCAGATAAGATTTTTAACAATGTTGATTTACCCATTCCATTTTTACCGCAAATAAAATTAATCTGCCCAACTTTAAAATCAATCGTCATATTTTTAAAAAATGGCTTACTATCAACAGAAAATGAGAAATTTAAATCTTGTAATCTAATAAAATTTTTATGATTCATATTAAATCCCTAATTGATCATGCTGAGCACGATTCTTTTTATACATGGCTAATAAAATAATAAAAACAAGTAATGATTGAACAGCCGTAAAATATTTTAAATTAAAACCAACTTTCAATAAAAGTTGTTGAATAAAAAAATAAAAACCTACACCTACAATTGGTAGAACAAATGAGCTTTTTGCTTGATAATACATAGCTTTACCTAAAATCAATGCGGTAATACAAAACAGTGCTTTTCCAACACCCATATTCATTTCTAGCAAACTATTAGTTTGTGCAAAAAAGAAACCAGCTAAACCAGCAAGCCCATTTGAAATCAAAACTCCCATGATAAAAATATAATTTGTTGAAATTTTAAAATGCTTAAAGAAAGAAGGATTTTGTCCAAAAATAGCAAAACTTCTGCCCAGCTGCGTTTGCAATAAATATGCATACAAACAACAAATGACAAAATTAATCATCAGCAAAATGCATAACTCAGGATGTTTTGGAAAATAAGGAATTATCATAAAAACATTCTCATATTTCGCTAATGAAACATAAGGATGGCTATATAATAAAAACAATCCTTGAAACAAACCAAATGTAATAATACTGGAAAGCAAATGTGGAATATTCCCAAATCGAGTTATGCAACTTGATACCAAACCAACAAACATACCACCTAGGATAGATGCACAAATAACTACACCCAAAGCTATGCCCACAGGAAATCCCTGCATTATTTGTAAAGCAAGACTACCAGTAAAAGCACCAATCAAATAGGCTGTCTCTAAACTTAAATCTGGAATTTTAAGTAATGAAAAACTGATGTAAGCGCCAAAGACGAGCGGTAAATATATCATTGATTGTTCAAGGATAATCATGAAAAAATTAAACATTTTCATATCCTTTACCATACAGTTCAACACCTGCCATAGAAAAATTCTTACAATCTATATCTAAACCTTGCAACTTCGCATGGTTGCAATTAATTTTCATTTTCATATTTTTTACCGAAATAATCGGCAATTGCGATGGCAACATCCCTTTTTCTAAAATTAATTTTGCTTGATATGCTGCCTGAATTCCCGATTCAGCTTCATAAATTCCATATCCTAATGCTGCACCCTTCACGACAGAATTAAGATCTGATGTAAATAATGGCACATGATACCGCTGACACAATGCAATTAAACTATCAATTCCAGAAACCACTGTATTATCTTTTAAAACCATGATTACATCAGCAGTTTCTATAAATCCTGTCACTTTCTGTTGAATATCGGCTATATTTAAAATTTCAACACAGGCAAAAGCAACTCCTTTTTCTTTCAAAATAGATCGAATCTGATTTTTATCTTTTTCAAGCCCTGATGCTTGAGATTGGTCATATACTAAAAGTAGATTTTTTATCGATGGCTTAATCGCAAGCAATAAGCCTAACTGCTCAGGATAATTTGATTGATCAATCACCCCAGTAATCATCGATCCTTGTAAATCAAGTCTGATAGGATCATCAACTGCAGTAAATACGATTGGAGTTTGATTATGTTTTTTTAAACATAAATCCTTGATCATAACAGAACATCCAACAGCAATCGTAAAAATCAAATCATAATCTTTCTGTACTATTTCTTGTGCCTGCGCCTGCATGAGAATTTTATTCCCATTTCCATTATATCGATCAAAAATATAATTTTGCTGGACTGCATGTTGCATAGTATCAATAAATCCCTGTGCTATTTCATCGAGGGCTGGATGCGTTGCCGGTTGAAAAACAGCGATCCTGATTGCTTGGTCATTCTTTGTTTGATCCGATTTCATCAATGTTGATACCAAAAGTAAACAACAAACAATTGCTACACCAAAAAGAGAAATTAATACCTTATTATTTTTTTTCATGAACTTTTTCATAATTTTTAACCTTAATTTTCATACTTATAATTTTTTAAACAAAACGAAATCTTAAGCTATAAGCTTAAAATCGATACTATCGAAAAATAATTATTATGGCCGGCAAGGCCATGTGATAAAAATTATAAAAATAAAAAAATATGAAAAAAGAACGTGTCGCAGAATTGCGAGGCGCAGATTAATTTTGCCAGGGACAGGCAACAAAAGTTACCAACTGGTTATTGAAAATTGAGAAAAAAGACGAAGATAAAGAAATCTTCACAATATACCCTTCCGTTTAAAATTAATCTTACTTTAACTATAAACAGAAGGATAATTAGTTGTCAACTTTAAAAATCAACATGAATTCTTTTAATTTACAAAAACTGTATGTACTGGAGACCATGCTGGATACGTACAATTTTCTGATGCCGGTGTAATATATTGCATACGACCGGTTAAAATATTATAACGAGCAATTCGGCTTTTACCATGAGATCGAGCTGCAAAAATAATAAAATTACCACATGGCGACCAGCAACCTTCTTCTTTACTTTCAGACCCTGTGGTCAATTGTTCATGTACTTTTGTAGCACAATCATACGTAAAAATTTGCATGCTTCGGCCAATCATTTTTGAATATAATAATTTATTATTGACCTTACAATATGCTGGGCAAGCACAATATCCATCAGTTGTTATTGGAGTTACTTTTAAAGTTTTTACATCAATAAAATAAATTGCTGGATTTTTAGTTTGATAATCCGAAACAAATGCTATCGTGCGATCATCAATATAACAAGGTGAAAAATTATCTGCGTTATTTTGCGTCATTCTATTAAAAATTCTTTTATGATTTTTATCTAAAAATGAATGATACAATTGGCTTGAACCATCTTTTGATAAACAAAAAACTATATTTTTATAATCATCTGCAAAAGCTGGCAACATATTAAGACCATCAAAACTACAAATCGTTCGACGCTTACCATGCATATTTGCCATCACCAATCGTACATTCGACAAAGTATTTTCTGAATAAAAAAGAATTGGATCAGAAACTTGATTACTCCATCGTGGTGCTAGACAAACTGTCGGGATTTCAACAAGCGGCCTAACATTTTTACCATCTGCATCAGCAATATAAATATGTTTATACACTTTATCACGACCATTATGTTTCACCCATAATTGTCTGCAGTACGCTATTTTAGAAGAAAAGCAACTTGGGCTACCCATAAATTCTGGCCAAATTTGATCTGCTAAATTATGAGCCCATCCTCGTAGAACAGAGCCTTTTTTTTCATATTTTTTACCAATAATCATGGTAGCATCTTGGGTATCATACAAGCGCCAACTAAAGCCATTTTTTTCAGAAGATATAAAAATTGCAATATAATAATTTTGATCATAAAGATCTTTAATGTCTGACTTTTTTTGCAACGCTTTAAAATGTTGCACTTTCACCGAACATTGTTCGGTCATCTCAAAATCTGATGCTATTTTATAAGTAATTTCTTTAAGCTCATCATCTGATTCCGATCCTACATATCCTAAAAATATCGGCATTTTTTGATGTTGCAAAGCATGAACTGCTATATGAACAGCCTCATCATCTTGTTGATCTGCTTGTACAAAAATCCCTGTAAATAAAACAAAAAATAGAGAGAAGATATGCAAGGATAAAATATTTTTTTTCATTATTGACCTAATTCAACTATAATTTCTTTACCTATAACTTCTTTTGGAAATGTTACTTTTAATAAAGCTGCTCGCGCGCAAATATCATTTGCCATACTTCCAGATCCTTTTTTAACAGTAACTCGTTCCGCTTTTCCATGAGCTCCAACTAACACTGCCATTTCACAAATAGCTTTTTTTGCAATACCAACAGGCGGTCTATAATATTTTTCCACTTCAACTTGAATCTGTTCTTTGATTTGAATTATTTCAAGATCATGACTACCAACAAATGAAATTTGCTCTAAATCAATATCATTTTCTGATGCATTAAACTTTAATAATTCTTCTTGTTTTTCAGTAGAAGACTCAATAACTGGAACAATTTGCTCTTCAATTTTTACTGGCTCTATTTTTTGCTCTTGAGCTACAGGAGCAATTGATTCGATATTTGATTCTTCTTTTTTTTCTTTTTTTTCAATTACTGGCTCTGGCTTTTTAGATTTTTGTTTTTCAACTTTTTTCTTTTTATCTAAAACCACTTTTTCTGAT
>Ga0213872_10001993_pt1 | contig 12429 bp, 13 predicted proteins | sample VelepicomBERX_R2_FD_160071 | JGI IMG/M metagenome (GOLD analysis project Ga0213872, IMG submission 160071) | Rhizosphere microbial communities from Vellozia epidendroides in rupestrian grasslands, the National Park of Serra do Cipo, Brazil - RX_R2 | ecosystem: Host-associated > Plants > Roots >...
TGGGAAGGTACCGAGATGTTGTGTCACGTTGTTCGCGGGTGACGCAGACCAATTCTATTTTCCGATGCAGAAGGTAGAGAAGATGCGGTTCAGGATGTCATCGGCTGTGGTCTCGCCGGTGAGGCTGTCTAATTGTCGCAGTGACGCGTACAAATCGAGCAGAAGCATCTCATGTGGGATGCGCGCGGCGATTGCGCGTCGCGCAGATGCCAATGATGTCAAGGCCGTTGCTACCGCTTCGTGATGGCGCAGGCTGGTGAGCATGCCGCTCTCGCTCTCGGAGGACGGACTGCGAACCATCGCGAGCAAGGCGTTGCGCAGTTCGGCGATGCCCTCGCCGGTGAGCGCGGAGGTGAGGATGACCGGTGGCATATCTTCATCGAGGGTCGCGCCGTTTCCGGCTGAATCGAGATCACTTTTGTTGCGTACGACGAGCGCGCGACGCCCTTCGAGCGACCGGATGAGTGCGGCTTCGTCGTCGCGCAGGGGAACTCCGGCCTCGAGGACGACGAGCACCAGGTCGGCATCGGCGAGGGCTTCGCGCGATTTCTGGATGCCGATGAATTCGGCTTCGTCGGTGGCCTCGCGAAGGCCGGCGGTGTCGACAAGTTCGACTGGAATGCCTCCGAGGGAGACCCGCTCGGTGACGAGATCGCGTGTGGTTCCCGGCATGGTGGTGACGATGGCGCGTTCGCGCTCGACGAGCCGGTTGAAGAGCGATGACTTGCCAACATTGGGGCGGCCGACGATTGCGAGCGTCAGGCCGGAGTGAACGAGGCGGCCGTGCTCGAAGGAGCGGCCGAGCTTTTCGAGGTCGGCCGTAATTGTATCGATGCGAGTTATGATTTCTGCATCCGGCGTGACTTCGACATCGTCCTCGGCGAAGTCGATGCCGGCTTCCAGCAGCGCAATCAACTCGACAAGCACCTGCTTGGCCGGCTGGATGCGGCGCGACAGAGCTCCGCCCATCTGCTCGGCGGCAATGCGCGCCTGATAGAGGGTCTGCGAGTCGATGAGGTCACGGACCGCTTCGGCCTGCGTCAGATCAATTCGCCCGGAGAGAAAGGCTCGCTCAGTGAACTCGCCGGGACGCGCAAGACGCGCTCCACGCTGAAGAGCGAGACGCATAAGCAGTTCGAGGACAACGGGCGAGCCGTGGGCGGCGATTTCGACAAGGTCCTCGCCGGTGTAAGAGTTGGGGCGGGTGAAGTACGTGACGATCGCCTCATCAAGCTTGTGCTGTGTTTCGGGATCGCGGATCTCGGCAAAGAGCGCCCGCGCATGCGTGAGGGGATTGCGCAGAGTAAGGAGAGCATTGGCGATTTCGACGGCGTGGGGTCCGGAGAGGCGTACGATGCCGATGCCTCCGCGGCCGGGCGGAGTGGAGATGGCGGCGATGGTCTCGTTGGCGACCGATTCGCGCTCGGCGATTTGTGGATGGGGCTGCATTCAGGGCGCTCAGCGGCCAGCGATCAGCGTTCGCTGGTTCGGAGACCATTCTACGAAGTCAGCAAGTATGGTTGCGCCACGCTCGGAAGCACCGGGCGTGCCAGGCAGGGAGATTCTGCTAACGCCGCCCGCGGCTGCCTGAGAAGGGTGGCCGTGCACCAGCCAGTTTGCTGGTGTCGTATCCCTTGGGATGGGCAACGACGAAGCGCTGCAGGCCTTCTCCCGTCGAAGAGGTGGCGAGGTCGTCGTAGGCGCGAAAGGCGAGATGGAGCATGCGGCGTTCACGCGAGCTCATGGGCGCGAAACTGAAGGGCTGGCCGGTGCGGCGGACCTTGTCCGCTGCGGTCTCCGCGGCCAGCTTGAGCTCGCGGGCGCGCATGGCCTTGAAGTTGTTCGCGTCGAAAGAGACCTTGTCGTGCTCTTCGTTGTCGAGGCGAATTATTTTGGCAGCGATGTGCTCCAGGGCTCGCAGCAGCTCTCCACCGCGCTGGGTGAGCAGACCGGCATCGGGGCCGGCCAGCTCTATATAGATTTCACGTGCTTCGAGACCATCAGGATCAGCCGCGCCCTGACCGGCGGTGATCCGGTACTTGAGGCGAAGCCTGCCGTTTGTGGTGAGAGTCTTCAGGAGAGCCGCAATCTTCTGTGCAGCGGCAGAGTAGTCCTCGATCGGCATCGCTTTTTAGTATCTCATTCCCGGAGTTATTCGTCTCCCTGAGCTAGTTATCGGCGCGAACCGGGAAAACAATAAGGGCGCCCGGAAGCACCGGACGCCCTCAGGATTTTTGCTGAGTTGTTATCTTCGGGCGTTGATCACTTTTCCGCCCGTGCGCTTGGCAGCGCGTTTCGCGGCAAGCTCGCGCATCTCGCGGCCCATCTCGGTGCGGTTGACGACCCACTGGGTGCCGACCCCGATGAAGTTGCTGCAGGCCCAGTAGAGCGAGAGGCCCGAGCCGTAGTTCCACATCATAAAGCCGAACACTGCGGGCATGGTAAAGGCCATCATCTTCTGCTGCGCGGGATCCATACCCGGTGAGGGCGTGAAGTACTGCGTGAGGAACATGGAGATGACGACAGAGATGGGCAGGATATGCCACGGGTCCGGCGCGGAGAGGTCGGGGAGCCAGAGCCAGTGCGCCTGGCGCAGTTCGATCACATTGCCCAGCATGCGATAGAAGCCGAAGAGCAGCGGCCACTGAATGAGCATCGGCAGGCATCCGCCGAACATGTTCACGCCCTCGCGCTTCTGCAGCTCGAGTATTTCGCGCTGCATATCCTGCTTGCGCGGGTCGGTTGCCTTGTATTTGGCGTACCTGGCCTTGATAGCCTCCATCTGCGGCTGGATGCGCTGCATTTTGAGCGACGACTTCATCATCTGGAAGCGCGTGGGCAGCATGGCCAGATTGAGGACGACGGTGAGTAGAATGATCGCCCAGCCCCAGTTGGGGACGATGTGGTCGTAGATGAAACGGAGAATGACAAACAGCGGTTTGGCGATGATGCCCCACCAGCCGAAACTCACGACCTTCTCAAGACTCGGACCGGTGACGGCGTGAACCGATCCCAGAACATCGAGCGACTTGGGCCCGACGAAGATGCGCAGGCTTGCTGGGCCATTTGCGTCGCCCATCGCCGCGCCAAGGACCGACGCCTGATCGGTCTGGTTGGGATTGGGGTTTTTGAGATTCCGCGGGACCGCAATGGTGTTGTGCAGGCTGACCAGCACAGAGTTCGTGGGATCGTCGGGGAGAAACATGGCGGAGAAATACAGATCGCTTACGCCGGCCCAGTCGAACGGCCCGCGCAGCGTTTCGCCGCCAACGACCTTCTTATAGGCGATCTGATCCTCTTTGCCGTTTTGCGAAGTGTCGATGGTGCCGCCGGCATATTGTGGCAGCGTGCTCTGGTCTCCGAAGCCGGAGGGCCAGGCAATGAGCGCGGTAATGGGCGCTCCGTTCTGCCTCACGGAAACTTCCGCGCGGATTACGTAACTCGAATCGAAGCGAAAAGCCTTGTGAACCTCGAGGCTGCCAGACGAATAGTCGAAGCTGAGCGAACCCGGCGCGGCGATGTTTCCGGAAGCAGACGAGACGTACAGCGCGCTCGCGAGGCGGTTGCGCAGGCCCTGGTCATAGGTGAACAGCGAAAGCGGATATCCGAATTTCGCGGCCGTGGCCTGGTTCACCAGGTCGAGCGGCTTGCCGTCGTCATCCTTGTACTTTTTGAGGATCCACGATTTAACCTGGCCGCCCTGGTTGGTGAATGTGATGCGATAGAGCTCGTTCTCGACGACTGTCGTAGTTTCCGCGGAAGCGGCAACAGTATTGACCGGCGCAGCAGAGGGTGCGGCGGCGACCGGCTCTGGCGCCTGTGCAGGAGTCGTGGTGCTTGTGGTCGCGGCGGCGGGATGCGCCGCGGGTGGCGGAACCTGTTCCTTCTTCGGCTTGAGATACTGCAGGCCGAAAAACATGAGAAGGAAGACGGCGGTGAAAATGAGCATCGTGCGCGAGTCCTGCCCGCCACCGCCTCCGCCTTGCTGATTGGGATTTTTTATCTCTGCCAAACTGCGTTCCTATTTCTAGTGCCCTGATGAGGCTTCTTTTTATGGTAACCGGGTGCGGGCGTCCGAATGGCGACTGCCCGCGATCGACGACGTGACGTGGTGCGACAGATTGGCGGGCACAGGATCGAATCCTCCGCGGCAAAATGGATGGCACCGCAAGAGCCGGTGAATCGCCATCCATCCCCCACGCGCTATACCGTATTCGCTAACAGCAATGGCGGCGTACTCCGAGCAGGTGGGCTGAAAGCGGCATGCGCCTGCCGCACCCGATGCTGCATGGAGAAAGGGGGAGAGAGCGTATTTGTAAGCACCGAGCAGCACAGAAAGCAAGCGGGCGCGCGGTCTCATTGGCGCTCTCCTTCGCTTTTCGCTCCGCGACGCGGATCGCTTCGACTGGTCACGGTAGAGAAGATGCGCGCGACTTCGTTCTGGAGTTTTGCGAATTCCATATCGGCGACGGATTTGCGGGGATGCAGCACAACATCGGCTATCCGCGGCAGCCGGGCGATATTGAGCCGCACCGCCTCGCGCATGCGCCTCTTGATACGATTACGCTGGACGGCTTTTCCGAGCACACGTCCAGCGGTAAGCCCCACGCGCGGGCCCTCCGGGACCTTTTCCTCTGGCGTTCTGATCCGAAAGAAATAGCTCATCGAGGGCGAGAAGTGCTTTCGGCTCTCCCGGTATACGCGCTGGTAGTCGGCGTGCTTGCGCAGGCGCATGCTGCGAAGATCGGGAGAGGGCTCGGCCATGATTTTCCTTGTCCTCGAAACCGCGATGAGTGGACCACTACGCACCTGAGCAATCAGCGATGCTTTCTGCAGCGAGCAGCCCTGATGTTGGCCTGAATGCCTCCCGTCCACACGAAACAAATTTTTGGTCGCGGGTTCTAAATAAGGAGATGATTAATCGCGGTGACCCGCACTCACGGACACACGCTGGCGGCCCTTCGCACGCCGGCGGGACAACACGGCGGCGCCGCTCTTGGTCTTCATACGAGTGCGAAAGCCGTGGACCTTGGAGCGGCGACGGCGGTTGGGTTGAAATGTGCGCTTCGGCATGGAACTGCGCTCCTAAACTTTTTATGGAAAATGATGTCGGGCAGACACTTAAAAATGCCACTTCCGAACAAAGATTGATTATATCGTATGCGCCGCAGCGGACCAAGACAGGGAAACCGCGCGGCATTTTCACAAGGGCTGGTGCAACTCATTACCTTCGGCAAAATTCCTTGAGAAACCATGTCGTCGAGGCCAGCCGATTGTGCTAGTATCGGCATCGATTAGAAGAGATTTTCCTGACGCCTCGCGGGCGTCAGTCGATCGACCGAAGCATCGGAGACACATCGTTCCGATGCTCTTCCCGGCCAGCGAGAAATGCTACCGCGCTTTCCTAACTTTCCTCAGGCAAGCGTAACTTGGCATTTTCGCTTCTGCCCAGATTCGACGGGTCCGCGAGCGCTCAAGCTAAGGAAGCGAAATGTCGTTCGTCACAACGCCCACAACCGTGCTGAATCCATGGGTGCGGATCCTCGGCGCTCTCGAAAAGAAAATCAACCGGCAATCCTTTGATACCTGGTTCAAGCCCACGCGCTTCAGCCATGCGAAGGAACGCATGCTCTTCGTGCGGATTCCCACGCCAGAGTTTCAACACATTGCAGAGCGATACACCGATCTGATCCAGGAGGCCATCGATGCGCTGCAGTTGGAGTTTGACGATGTGACGTTCATTACCGCGGAGGAGGACCCAACGCTCACGCGCGTTCGTGAGGACGGCGGGTTTGCGCCTGCTCCAACCCATGCGCCGAATGTCCCGCCGAACAATTCGCGCCTCACGAATGCGCGACCTGCACCTTCCATGCCGCAACAGGGGAGGTTCGACTGGTCGACTGCGGCGCAGTTGAATCCGCGCTACACGTTCGATGCGTTTGTTATCGGCTCGGGCAACCAGTTTGCGCGCGCCGCGGCGGAGGCCGTTGCCGAGCGGCCTTCGAAGGCCTACAACCCGCTGTTTCTCTACGGCGGAGTGGGCATGGGTAAGACGCACCTGATGCATGCGATCGGCCACGAGGTAAAGCTGCGGCAGCCCTCGGCCTCGATCAGCTACATCTCGGCGGAGAAGTTCACCAACGAGATGATCAACTCGGTGCGGTATGACAGGATGACGGGCTTCCGCGACAAATTTCGCACCGTCGACCTGCTGTTGATCGATGACATCCAGTTTCTTTCGCAGAAGGAGCGAACCCAGGAAGAGTTCTTTCACACCTTCAACGCTCTGCACGAAAACATGAAGCAGATCGTCATCGCATCCGACCGGCCTCCGAAGGAGCTGCCGGAGATCGAGGACCGTCTGCGCTCGCGCTTCGAATGGGGTTTGATTGCGGATATCCAGCCGCCGGATCTCGAAACGAAGGTCGCGATTCTGCAGAAAAAGGCCGAGAGCGAGCACGTCATCCTTCCGACAGATGTTGCCCTTTTCATCGCTTCGAATGTACGGACCAATGTACGCGAACTCGAGGGAGCGCTGACCCGTCTGTTCGCATGGTCGAGCCTCAACGGCGTCGAGATCACGCTGCCCACCGCGCAGCAGTGCCTGAAACAATTCATCGACACGCAGGTGCGGAAGATCACCATCGAGGCGATTCAACGCGCTGTCGCCGAGCAGTTCGGCATGCGCGTGACGGAGCTGAAGCAGAAGGACAATTCCCGCGCGGTTGTCGTGCCGAGGCAGATTGCGATGTACCTGGCCAAGCAGATGACCGAGGCATCACTGCCGGAGATCGGCAGGCAATTCGGCGGAAAGCATCACACCACGGTCATGCACTCGATCGGCAAGATCGACGAGCAGCGCCGCAGCGACAAGAGCCTGAACAACACCATCAACAAGCTGCAGGAGACCTTGAACGGTTAAGACGCGATAGACTAAGGTCATGGCACGGGACGCTGCACAACTCCTGCATGAAGCGATGGAACTGCCCGCCGAGGCCCGCGCCGCGCTGGCTGACTCATTGCTGGACAGCCTCGATTCCGAAATCGACGTCGATGCCGAGGAGTTGTGGCGCAAGGAGATCGAGCGTCGGTTGGCCTCGCTGGGTGACGGCTCCGTTCAGCCGATTCCGTGGAGTGAAGTGCAGACGCGTCTTATTGGCCGGCTCAAAGAGTGAGCCTACCGATCAATCTTCACCCCGCTGCTGCTGATGAGGCTGAGGCTGCTCTCGCATGGTACGCAGAGAGGAGTGCTCGCGCTGCGGGGCGATTCCTTACATCGCTGGCTGAGACGATCAAAGAGATCAGCATCTCGCCGCAGCGATTCCCGTCCTATCATGCTGGGACGCGCCGAGCTTTGCTGCACCACTTTCCTTTTCAAATTGTGTTTCGAGAGCGTAGTGACCCAGATGGAAATCATCGCCATCGCTCATGCGAAAAGGCGACCAGGCTATTGGCGCGAGCGCCTGAAAGAATAGAAACAACTCCTTCTACAGCCCCGGCAGGCCCGCCGCCTGGTAGATCTCGGACATCAGCTCCATGTCGCGCAGGCCCTCTTCGCCCGGGGTTTTCGGGGTTCTGTCGTTCCAGACGCAGTCGGCAAAGTGATCTGCCTGACGGGTGAACTCCATGGGCTCGCGAACCGGCGAAAGCTCGTCGATCTTCTGATCGCGGCCGATCTGCCCGGCGAGGTGCATGCCGTCGTAGTTGAACGCAGGCAGCATCTCGATCGCGCCCTTGGCACCGTGCACGCGGAAATAGCCATTCATGTTTCCGCCGTAAGTCGTGTTGCAGGCGGCGACGATGCCGGAGGGGAACTTCATCGTCCAGGAGACGTTCTCCTCAACGGTGTTGAAGCGGCCGTCGTGGTCAATCACGGAGGAATATGCTTTGATTTCCTGCGGTTCCTCTCCGGTGAGGTAGCGCGAGGCGTTGAGGCAATAGATGCCGACGTCCATCAGTGGTCCGCCACCGGCCAGCTTGCGGTCGAGACGCCACTCGCCAGGCTGGATGTTGAATCCGAAGGCGCTCTCAATCCCCTGGATTTGCCCTAACTGCCCGCTGCGGATCATCTCGATGGCTTTTATATGCAGAGGATCGAACTGGCAGCGATAGGCGATCATCAGCTTCCTGTTCGCGGCCTTGCTTGCCTCGATCATCGCCTTTGCATCCGCCACGCTCGTTGCCATCGGCTTTTCGCAGAGCACGTGCTTGCCGGCTTTGGCTGAGCGAATCGTGTACTCGGCATGCATGCTGTTGGGCAGGGCGATATAGACGGCATCGATCTCTTTGTTGTCGCGGATCGCGTCCATGTTGTCGTAGTTGTAAATGGCACTCTGCGAAACGCCGTAGAGCGTCGCCTGCTTTTCAGCCTTGTCGCGATGTCCGCTCACCAGCGCAACGATCTTACCTTTCTGCGACAGCTTCACGCCGGGCATGAAGTGATCCATCGAGATTCGCCCGAGCCCGACGACGCACCATCCGATTGGATGTTGGCCGGTTTGCCCGTGTGCAGAAGGCACAAAGGCAGAAGCGGTGGCGAGTCCGGCGAGGCGGCTGAAGTCACGGCGCGTGAGAGTCATCGAGCATCTCCTGTAAATCGATTTAGCCCTGTGAGCTCAGCTTACTCCAGTTACCTGGATAGCTGCCTTCACCAACTGATGCAGGGCTGGCGGTGAACCCACTCCGTACTCTGGAGTTGCGCCAGCATGAAGGCGGCGAGGTCGGCGCGCGCGATGCGAAGGCCCTTCTCCGGCAGCGCGTCCGCATCGACACGAATTTTCCCTGTAGCCGGTTTGTTTATCAGCCGGGGAGGCTGCACGATCGTCCACTCGGTGCCGCTGGCGCGGATGAGCTGTTGCATCTCCCTCTGAGCCTTGAATGGCTTCCTGAGCAGCGTCCCCATGAAGACGCGAAAGGCAAGCCGCATAAGAGGAGGAAGTCGACTCAAAGTACTCTCGACCGAACCGGCGGCGCCGAGCACAATGAGGCGCCGCACGGCGTGGCGCTTCATCGCCGCGAGAATACGCTCCATGGAGCGCGGCAACAGGTTCTCATCAGAAATCGTGCCGCCGAGCGCAGACAGGACCGCGTCCTGCTCGCTCATGGCGATGTTGACGGCAGCGGGATCGTGGACGTCTCCGGCGGCGATGCGGAGATGCTCGGTCGCAGCGAGGGCGGCCGGGTTGCGGACAAACGCCGTCACCTCGTGTCCGGCGGCGAGCGCCTGACGCACCAATTCGCGGCCTGTTCTCCCGCTGGCTCCGAAAATGAGAACTTTCATCGCAACCTCCTCTTTATGGGATGTGGGGCCGGAATGTAGGCAGCAAACGACACAGCTGACTGGCAAGCCCGGCGGAGTTTCACGATATTCTGTCGTCGAGTGATTTCGCATCGGCGAACCAACTGGCTGATCGTTGGCCTCTTATTTCTCGCTGCGGTTCCACGCGCCCGCGCTGCTACGCGACATCCAGATACCGGGTTCCTGAACCGCCGCGTCACCGTCAATGGCGTCACCTACAAGTATCAGGTCTATCTCCCGGAGAACTGGAACGAGCACAGCGTCTGGCCAATCATTCTCTTCCTGCACGGCTCGGGCGAGCGCGGCTCCGAGGGAATGGATGAGACGCAGATCGGCCTGCCGCAGGCGCTCCGGCTGCATCCGGAGCGGTGGCCTTTCGTTGTCGTGATGCCGCAGGTACCATTCAGCCATCACCACTGGACCGATCCGGACATGATGCAGATGGCGATGGCCGCTCTCGACCAGGACGCGAAGGAGTTTAATGGCGATCGCGACCGAACCTACCTGACGGGACTTTCGCTGGGCGCCTATGGTGTGTATGAGCTGGCGCGCAACTATCCCCACCGCTTCGCAGCAATTGTGCCGGTCAGCGGCGGCGTTTTCTGGTCCTACAAGCCCGACCGCTGGCGTGAGAGCGCCACTTTGCCGGCTGAATATGCCCGCGCCATCGGAAGCACTCCGGTCTGGATCTTTCATGGAGAGAACGACAATATCGTCAGCGCCAAGCAGGCCGGGCTGATGTTTGACGCGCTCAAGGCCGCAGGCGGCAATGTACGCTTCTGGGAATACGCCGGCTGGAGGCACAACGCATGGGACAAGGCTTACGCCAATCCGGAACTGCCGAAGTGGCTCCTCGCGCACCGGTTAAGCACGGATCCGAAGCTCGCGCCCGCAGCGGAAGAAATCGTGATGCCGCTGCATCCGGTGCCGGCGAAGATCGACTTCGATGTCTGCAACGACTATGTGGGCGAATATGAGGACCAGGGGACGGTCGTCGCGACCATCTCCCGCCAAGGTGACCGCCTGTTCACGAGGAACCGCGTCGGCGACCTGATCGAGCTGCTGCCGGAAAGCGCTGCAACCTTCTTTTATCCGACGGGCAGCTCGACACGGCTCACGTTCGAGAGAGACGCGAGCGGCGAAGTGAAGGGAATCCGCTTCCGGGACGACCGGCACGAGGAGTTCTGGGACAAGCGGAGGTAAGGAAGAGCGCTGCAGGTGTGCTATAGCCCGCGTGAACGCCCCTTGAACCCGGACACCAAGTCCTGTCCGTTCTCGGACACTGGTTGCGGCGGATGAACACCCCCGAATTGTAAAAACTTGTGAAGTGCATGATCGTATGCGGTTAATGGGAACCGTCTACTGGTCCATAACGTGCTGTTTATATTCACAGCAGGTTCGAGGAACTCCCATGACACAGCCTCCGTATCGTTCACCAGAGGGTCATCCCATGCGTCGCTTCACACTCTTCTCAGCCGCGTTGCTCGTCCTGATAATCGCCGGTTCGGTACCGTGGAAAGCACGCGGGCTCAGCAAAACCGCCTGCGTCTGCGTCCCGGCCCGCGCAGCATTAATGCTCAGGTCGATGACCACTTTGTCGGTAGTTAAGACCACGATGTCGGTAGTTAAAACGACTCAGCCGCCCGCCAACCCGTAACTCACTGGAAACGCTGCCTCGCCGCGCCAAACATTGTGCGAGGCGCAAGGCAGCGGCTCCTCTGGGCAACTTCTCTCCGGCGCCCGCTTTCCTGGCAACCGCGATTTAGAAATTGCAAGCAGAGCGCATTGCCCTGTCCGTTCCCGAACAGGCGCTACGCCCAGTGGACACTTCCGGCTTTGTTAAGATTTGTGAAATCACTGACATGGTGGGGCTTAGCAGCCGGTTCTTTTGGCCTGGTACGTGCCTGTTCTAAACACTGAAGTCTCGAGGAACTCCCATGGCACAGCCTCCATACGGTACGTCGCAGGGAAATCCCATGCGCAGGTTTGCGATCTTCGCCGCCGTCCTGTTCGTCATCGTCGGGGCTGGCTCCTTACCCTGGAACGGGAGCGGTGGGTGGCGGGGATTTAGGAACAGCTTCCACGCTCATGCCAAGCACGCCGACCAGCGGGATGGCCGGGCGTTGGCCACCTCGGAGGGCTGGACGATCCGCGACTGTTCGGGCGCGGACAAGGACCACACCAATTGGGGATGGGGGAACCAGGAGCACGCGTGCGAGGTGCGCACCATCACCATCGCAACGCCCGACAAGCTGAAGGTTTCCAGCATGAATGGAGGTATTCGCATCGTCGGCGAGGACCGCCAAGACGTTCGCATCGAGGCCAAGGTCGAAGCCTGGGCAGGCAGCGCGTCTGAGGCGGCCGGCATCCTGCGCGAGATCCAGATTGAGACGGCGAACGGAACCATTCACGATAAGGGTCCCAATTTTCACATTGGACATCAGGGGTACGGAATCAGCTACGTGATCCATGCGCCGCGGCAGATCTCGGCCGAGCTGAAGACGCTGAACGGCGGCATTGGCCTGGAGCACCTGAATGGCGACCTGCAGTTCGACACTACGAACGGCGGTGTCGACCTGATCGATTTAGCCGGAGATGTCCGTGGCAGTACTGTCAACGGAGGGCTCGATATCTCGCTCTCAGGCGACCGCTGGAACGGCAAGGGCCTGCAGGCGGACACCACCAACGGCGGCATTACGCTGAATATTCCCGAGCACTATTCGGCTCATCTTGAGACCGGTACAGTCAACGGCGGGATCGAGGTTAACTTCCCGCTGACCATTCAGGGCGACATCAAGCATCACGTTGCCACGGACATCGGGAGCGGCGGTCCCACCATTCATGCCGAGACCACGAACGGTGGTGTGACGCTCAGCCACGCGTCGTCTTCATCCAGCGACGGCGACAGCGGCGGGGACGGCGAGGCTTAGGCGGCTAAACATCGAGCCTGTTTGCCGCCGCCACTCGCCCGTACCACAGCCCTGAGTCCTTGATGGTGCGCTTCTGATCGCGGTAATCCACATAAATCAAGCCATAGCGCTCCGTGTGGCCATTGGCCCACTCGAAATTGTCCAGCAGGCTCCAGGCATGGAATGAACGCACTCGAGCGCCGCCGGCAATGGCCCGCGCCA
>Ga0213872_10001994_pt1 | contig 12425 bp, 12 predicted proteins | sample VelepicomBERX_R2_FD_160071 | JGI IMG/M metagenome (GOLD analysis project Ga0213872, IMG submission 160071) | Rhizosphere microbial communities from Vellozia epidendroides in rupestrian grasslands, the National Park of Serra do Cipo, Brazil - RX_R2 | ecosystem: Host-associated > Plants > Roots >...
CCGGAAACTCATGTTTCTCTTTTTGTCCGCGTTCGTCGTGGGTGTTGCTCGCGGAAATGATCTCACTACGATCGGAGGGCGAACTTACCATGATATCCAGGTCCTAAGCCGCGATTCTTCTTCACTTTTGATCCAGAGCCAAGAAGGTGAATTCCAGATTTCGCTGACCGAAATCAAGCCGGCGGATCGCGAAAAATTTTCAACCGACCTTACCAAAGCGATCGACCTTCCAGCCCTTACCGTAATTGGCGAAAAATCTGAATTCACGGCGCCGGAACGCTCCAGGAGCGAGATCTTCGCCGAGAAAGAGATGCAACGCCAGGAACAGCAAAAGCAAGAGGCACAAAAAAAGCGCGTCGAATCTTATCAGCCGATTCCGGTAGTATTTAAAGGGGTTACGTTCAGTCTCAACTTGAAGGACCCAAAGAACGACACCGCGGTGCAGCCAAGTTATTTGGCACCGGACTATCAACGTTTGGCGCCCGAAATTGTTGAAAAAGAACTTAAGGTATTCAGTTTATCGCTGCAAAACCCCTAGCCTGCATCGCTCACAAATCTTAAGAGATTTATGAGCGATGCAGCCTCAGGCAGCGGAACCCTCCGAGGACATGACCGCGGAGCTGCAAGAACTGGTCGAATATATCCGAAAGGCACACCGGATATTAATTTTCACTGGTGCCGGTGTTTCCACGGGAAGCGGTATTCCTGATTTCAAAGGACCGAACGGCGTTTGGTCTCGCCGCAAACCGGTTTATTACCAGGACTTCATGACCTCGGAAGCGGCTAGGATCGAACATTGGGAGTACAAGCTCGAGGCGTGGCCGGCGTTTCGCGCGGCTCGCCCAAATCCGGCGCACCATGCGATCGTGAAGTTGGAGAATGCCCTAAAAGTCGTCGCGGTGCTGACTCAGAATATCGATGGATTGCACGCGCTGGCCGGCTCAAATGGCGAGCACCTGATAGAGCTGCATGGGACGAACCTTTTCGTAGAATGCCAGAGCTGTCGTTGGCGCGGCGACCCTGAGCCCTGCTTTGAAAAATTCCGAATTCAGCGGAAACCACCGCTCTGCGATTGCGGCGGCTTTTTGAAACCGGCGACAATCAGTTTTGGACAAAATTTGGACCCGTTGGTTTTGAAGCGCGCAAGTGATGCGGCAGGCAGAACGGATCTGGTGATCGCGCTCGGATCCACGCTCTCTGTGTACCCGGCTGCTTCGTTTCCCTTGGCGGCGGCACAGCGTGGCGTTCCTTACGTGATCATCAATCGGGGAGGAACCGATCATGATCACCAGCCGTGCGTTACTTTGCGGCTCGAAGGCGAGGTGACAGAACTATTTCCGGCGGCAGTAGACGCGGGGTTGGCCGGCTGAACCAGTAGCACGGGCGCCCCGCGCGTGGACAGGATAAGATCACGGGCGAGACGCCCATGCTACAAGGAAGAACGCCCATGTCACTCGACAAGCGAGGTGGGACTAGTAGCTTCGGATATGGCTAAGATCAGTTCGACAGATCTTGATGTTTTTCCCCTTGCGCTTGGAGGAAACGTGTTTGGCTGGACGGCAGACGAAAAGCAGTCCTTCGCCGTTCTGGATGGCTACAGGGAGGCGGGCGGAAACTTTATCGATACGGCCGATCTCTACTCCGCTTGGGCACCTGGCAACCGCGGCGGAGAATCGGAGACAATCCTCGGACGCTGGCTGGCAGCTCGCGGGAAGCGCGAACAGACCGTTGTCGCGACGAAAGTTGGATTGCATCCTCAATTTAAGGGGCTTGCGGCTAAGACAATTCGAGCCGCCGCAGAACATTCGCTGCAGCGGCTCGGCACTGACTATATCGATCTCTACTACGCGCACGTGGATGACGAACAAACGCCTCTCGGAGAGACTCTGGGCGCTTTTGACGCGCTGGTGCGCGAGGGCAAAGTCCGCTATATCGCCGCTTCCAACTTTACCGCTCCCCGGCTCGCAGAAGCGTTGGCAGTCTCAGATGGCGACGGTCTCACCAGATATGTCGCTTTGCAGCAGCACTACAACCTGATGGAGCGTGATAAATACGAAGGCGAACTTGCCGATCTGGTGAAACGAGAACGGCTTTCGTCGGTACCATATTTCGCCCTCGCCTCTGGATTCCTGACCGGCAAATACCGCCCGGGTTCCAAGGTTGAGAGCCAGCGTGCGCAATCAGCTGGTGCCTATCTCAACAAGAAAGGGATAAGTGTGCTGGCTGCGTTGGATGAAGTAGCCGCCGCGCATGACGTCGCCGTTGCCACCGTTGCGCTCGCGTGGCTTGCAGCCCAGCCGACGGTGGTTGCTCCAATTGCGAGCGCCCGAACAACCGAACAACTTCCCGACTTATTGCGAGTTTCCAGCCTGCGCCTTAACGATGCTGAACTGGCCAAGTTGAATGAAGCCAGTGCACCCGCTAAGGCAATGTAGCGCAGGCTTCCAGCCCGCATCGTGGCTTAGGCTTCCAGTCTGTACCCCCTCGCAACACCCGAACAAGCAGGATGCTTAGGTTACCTTGCTGACGCCCCGTGGCAGTTACTTTGGCGCGATGAAAAGACGAGAATTCCTCTGGGCAACTGCTGCGCTGGCCGGCGGCGGATCCATCGTGCCGCGACCCATTGCTTCCGTGCAGGCAGCGGAATCGGAGCCGTTGTCTTCCCCTCCGGGGACGTCTAGCCAGTCCGATGCACAAAAATTCGGTGAAGTATTCCAGCCGAAACTCCGCAAGGCGTCCGTTTTCTTCGAGGACCTGGACATGAACTATGTTTTTCAGGAATTGCTCGGGGGCGCTTACTATCGGGCGGCGGATATCGGTGCCTGTCTGGCTATGGCCGACCAGATCGTCGATGGAGACCGAGTGAGCGCGTTGCGGGCCTTGCTCGTTGCAGGGGATCGGCTCTCGGCGACTGCTACGACGTCCGCCGCGCACGGGTGCCGGACCAGCGCGCGCGAGGCCTACATGCAGGCGGCGAACTACATATTCTACGCCACTCATTTCGTGAACCCAGTCACTGCACCTGACGCCTTTGCTTTCGACTGGGTTCGGCACCAGGAACTCTGGGACCAGGCGGCCGCGCTGCTCGATCCACCTGCCGAGTACTTGCCGTTTCCATATGAAAAGACAACGCTTCCGGGCTACTTCTTCAGGGTCGACGACTCCGGCCAACGGCGTCCGCTTCTCATTTTGAACAATGGGAGCGACGGCGGAATGCTGACCGCTTGGACTAAGGGAGTGGCCGCAGCGCTTGAGCGGGGCTACAACGCGTACACTTTCTACGGGCCTGGTCAGGGGACGGCACTGCTGCAGCAGAAACTCTTCGCTCGGCCCGATTGGGAAAAAGTCATCTCGCCGTTGCTTGACTATCTACTGATCCGCCGCGAGGTCGATCCGGAGCGGATCGCTCTGCTCGGGATCAGCGAGGGTGGCTATTGGGCGCCCCGCGCAGCAGCGTTCGATTTTCGGCTGGCCGCTTGTGTAGCCGATCCTGGCGTCTGGGATATGTCCACCGCGTGGACCCAACCACTCTCCAAGTCGGCGCTCGACCTGCTGGCGACGGGCCAACAACAAAAATTCGACAGCCTGATTCATCTTTGGCCGAGAGTTAACCCGCGCGCCGCAGCCACTCTCATCTTGCGCATGCGTCCACTTGGAATGAATTCACCCTACGAAGCCTGCAAAGCGGTTCAGCAATACACTTTAGCAAGCGTCGTTAAGCAGATTCGGTGTCCGATGCTGGTAACAGATCCCGAGCGGGAACAATTCTGGCAGGGCCAGTCACAAAGATTGTACGACGCTCTTCCGGGGCCAAAAACAGTCGTGAAGTTTACTGCGGCGGAAGGCGGCGACCTGCACTGCGAACCAAAAGTGCCCGGTCTCCGCGCCCAACGAATTTTCGACTGGCTTGATCAGACATTGAAGGTCTCCTAGTGTCCTGTCCCCGAAATAACATGACTTTCGTCTGCCAGTCCGGCTCGGACCGCCTTAAAAAACAGCCAACTGACCTGCGGCGAAAGGCATGCTATTTCGGGGACAGGTCACTAAGTTAAACGCACATCTCGCTTGAAACGAGTCTCCTCTCAGTTCGGACTTGTCGGGGTTGACCCGGAGTATGCAAATACTTGGGCATCTTATCGCCGTCTACGGCTTGTGGTGTTTTCTATTTTTTTCGCGGCGATGGTGGAGATACAGCTCTTGTTCCTGATTCCCGGCTTTATCTTCGCGCTGACTTTTGTAGCTTATTTCTTCCTTGCTGCCTGGTTGGCAAACTGGAAATGCCCGCGCTGTGGGCAATCATTTTTCAGGGGAGCGTTTTTTCGTAGCTTGTTTGGTGGTCGATGCTTCCATTGTAATCTGCCCAAATGGTGCGTCTCGGAAAGTGGAGACACCATTTGCCGGCCTAGATTCCCATTTGGTTGGGTGATTTCGGAAAAGCGGGATGAGCTCCCGCGCGTCCGGTAGGGTCACGCTCGCGAAGTTAGCGGAATCGTGCTCCTGCTCGTGCTCGTCCTCGTGCTCGAGAATTGTGCGTATCTCGCGGCCAAAGTGATGGAACAAAATGATTGCCGACGGATCGGGCTCTCTTTTCGGCGTCGAAGTCCCAAAGATCGAGCACGAGCACGATTGCCCTAACTTCGGGGTTTGGATTTAAGCACCAACCGGCTCGAGGTTGCTCCGCCGACGGGCTCCCTGGGTGCGCCCTACCATAATCGCGGCAATCAAGCCAAGGGCTGCCGCACAAGACAGCCAGACCCCCGGCATGGCGCGATTCCCGGTCACATGGATAAGGTAAGTGCAAATCGCCGGGGTGAACCCTCCAAAAAGTGCGGTGGCTGAACTATACGCCAATGAGAAGCCGGTGGTACGCACCTCTAACGGCATGATTTCAGTCAGCATCACGACCATACCGCCGTTATAGCTAGCGTAGATAAAAGAGAACCATAGCTGCACCAGAAGCAATCGAGAAAATGAAGGAGCGCCGACCAACCAGCTCATTGCGGGATAGGCCGTCGCTAAGGCAAGAACCGTGAATATAATCAGGATCGGACGCCGACCGACACGGTCGGACAATGCACCCATTAAAGGCAACCATATGAAATTCGAGAGTCCAACGCAGAGGGTAACGATCAGATTGCCGGTAGGTGCCAGATGCAGTTCCGCGGCACCAAAAGTTGGGGTGTAGGCGGTGATCAGGTAGAACGAAACCGTTGTCATGGTGACCATCATTATACCAATCAGGACGATACGCCAGTTTGCGACAATCGAGCCCATAATCTGGGACATGGTTGGAGTCTGTTTTCGGGCCAGAAACTCGTCGGTTTCCGGCAACGATCGCCGAAGCAGAAACAGCAGCGGAATGATCAAACAGCCGATCAGGAACGGTATCCGCCATGCCCATTGATCCATGGCGGCAGGGGGTAGTAGAAATGTCAGCAGTGCACCAACCAGTGCGGAAAACATCACTGCTACCTGCTGGCTCGCAGATTGCCAACTGACATAGAAACCTTTGTGACCCGGTGTGGCGATCTCTGAAAGGTAGACTGAGACTCCGCCGAGCTCGACTCCGGCCGAAAAGCCTTGAATCAGCCGGCTCACAAGTATGAGAAAAGGCGCAAGCAGCCCTATTGCGGCGTAGCCGGGCAGAACAGCGATTACCAATGTACCAATCGACATTAAGCCAAGCGTCAGAAGCAGACCGGCGCGTCGCCCGTAACGGTCGATATACGCGCCCAAGACGATCGCTCCGATCGGCCGCATCAAAAACCCGGCACCAAAGGTCATAAGTGACAACATCAACGACGCAAACGGACTGGTGCCGGGAAAAAACGTCTGTCCGATCGCGGCGGCGTAGTAACCGAAGACGATGAAATCGTACATCTCCAAAAAGTTGCCGCTGGAGACGCGGACGACGTTCTTGATCCTGTTATCAACGGGACTGCGGGTCATCGGGTGATCGCCTGAGCGACGGAGGGAACGAAACGACTCCATCGCGGTCGATGTAAAGTATGGGTGCCGGAACCGATCCGGGCAAGGAGAAGTCGCGGCTGTTAGGGAGATTTTAGTGCACCGTCTCGCATATAATGGTGACGTCGTTATATGCGAGACGGTGCACTAGTTGCTAGTGCTGCCAAGGCCAGTGGAAATGGCCATGTTTACGAGGTCGATGATGGTTCCGGTGATCGGGTGGATCTGCGTGCGAGCTTTTCGTCCGGCGTCCACCCTTCAGTGCCTGGCGCTGGGAGTGATCATTTCGGGAAGTATGAACGGACTCATCGTCGTGATTTTCGCCATGGTGAGATACCGTCGGAGGCGGGTCGTAAGGCGGAAGTGGAACGTCTACATGCTCCTGCGCTTGAACAGGGTTCAGAGCGGCCGATGCGAGGTAAATCATCGTCAGCGAAAGAGCAGGCTTCATGTTGACCGTCTATTTCAGGGCGTCCGTTTTTTGACGAGCGATGGAATCATTTCTTCAACAACATATGGAAATCGCCTGGCTGGAACACCGTAATGTGGGCACGGGTCAGTCTGAAGGTTCAAAGAAACTGACGACGACCTCTGTATACCGGGCGGGATGGCCTTTGAGAGATCGAACCAGAACCTGCGAATACCCAGTCAGCGCCAATTGATGTCCAATCGGAGTTCTGATCGCGGCTTGCTCGGGTGCGGCGCCGACCGCAATCGCCCGGTTAAAAGCTTTCAGATTTTCTCCAACCCACCAGGATGTGCGGACGCTTCGGTACCGGGGAGCAAAGTGGGCCAGAACCTTCCTCAAATGTTCGAGACCCCATAGACCTGAGGATTGTTCGCCAGACTCCGACTCCGTCCGAATATCAAGTACGAGCTCATCGCCCTCGATTACCCCGGTTACTTGGAAGCTCGGGTTCGCCGGATCCGAGGCAAAGTATCGAGAGTGGTCCATAGCTTAATACGCAGACCGATATCCTAACCCGACTAGCCCGGTGGTGTGAAATATTTGTTTCGAAGCTCGGGGTTCGCGGGCCGCGTGTGCACAGTAGCGGCGCGCTCACTGCGCGACCGGATATGCAGCCGGTAGGGGCGCGCTCCCGCGCGACCGGCGTCGCACGTCTAAGAAAGGTGAACACGGAATCTCCGGCAATCACGAAGTCAGACTACAGAACCCGAAAAGACGGTTTTGAGACGTGCATCGCCGGTCGCGCGGGAGCGCGCCCCCTACCGCGTCACAAGGTCTTGCGATTCCACCCGAAAACCGACAGGATTATTCTTGGCTTGTTGCCTGATTCTTTACGGGTCAGACCACCAGGGGACTATTCCACGCAGGACTTATGAAAAACAAACGGATCTGTTATCTCAATTCACTCTTTCCCGACCTGTCGATCGAGCGGGAAATGCTGGCGGGCACCGGGTTTGAGCTGGTGCCGGTCCGGATACAAGGCGAGATTATAGACCAGATTGCTGACGCAGTCGCTATCACGACTCACGAGGTTCCGATCACCGAATCTGTTGCGGCACGGCTTCCTAATTGCAAAGTGATTACGCGAATGGGCGTCGGCTTCGATATCATCGATGTCCCTGGCTGCCGGAAATACGGGATCCAGGTCTGTTACGTTCCGGCCTATGGAACAGAAGATGTGGCAAATCACGCGATCGCCTTGCTCTTCGCCGTTCATCGCCACCTGCTGCAATATCACCGCAGCGTCGAAGGGGAGCATTGGGATTACAACGTGGCCGGACCAAATCATTTCCTGAAAGAGCTGCGGCTTGGAGTCTTCGGCTTAGGCCGAATCGGTTCGGATTTCGCCGAAAAAATGCGCGTATTCGTCAAGGAGATTCTCGGTTACGATCCTAACTTATCAAAAGCAACGATTGAGTCGAAAGGTGCAAAGCCGAGCTCTCCGGAAGAGATTTTTTCGCAATGCGAAATTATTTCACTCCATCTTCCTTATTCGCCAGACAGTCACCATTTCATCTCGGACAGAGAGATTGACATGATGACCCAAAAACCAATCCTGATCAATGTTAGCCGGGGCGGACTCGTTGATACGCAAGCACTGATCCGAGGACTACGAACTAATCGACTGAGCGGTGCAGGGTTAGATGTGCTGGAGACCGAGCCTAAGGTTGACCGGGAACTTTTGCGATTTGAAAACGTGATCGTCACGCCGCACGTCGCGTGGTTTTCAGTTGAGGCAAGTCAAAAGCTCCGACGCACCGCGATGACGGATGTTCTCCGAGTTTTGTCGGGCCAAGCACCGTTATACCCGGTACCGCTTTGAAGCGCTCGGCGTTCGCCGTTCGCCGTTCTCAGCGTTCTCAGCCTTCCCGGCGTTCTCGGCGTTCTCGGCGTTCTCGGCGCTTTCGGCGTTTCCCCGCCTCACGTCGCCTGCGCTTTCTTATGCGTGTGCTTACGGGGCCGGTTACCCTCGAATTTGTCGGAACCCCTCGACATTGGGGCCCAGATCTCCGGGACCGGCGCGATACCGGCATCGCCGATTTTGTACTGCTCCAGGATGCCTTGAGCAATCCCATGGGCAATCTGCTGACGAGTACCGTCCAAGGCCACCTTTCGCGCCTCGGCCGGATTCGTCATATACGCGCACTCACAAAGCACGGATGGAATCTCCGGATTTCGGGTAAGTCTGAGGCGGCGGCGAATGACCCCGATATTAGTCTCGCCGGTGGCGGCGACGAGATGCTGCTGAATACGAGTCGCCAGGCCGTGACTGTCGGCCCGCCAGAAAAAGGTTTTCGCACCATTCATCGCGTGATTGGACACGGCATCGTAATGAATACTTACCAGCACCGCGCCGGGGCCCTGGCGGTTGGCGATGCTTACCCGATCGTCCAATTCCACGAAATGATCGTCCTCGCGGATCATAACAGCCCGCAAGCCGGCACGGCGCAATTCGTCCCGAACTCGCCTAGCTGTGTCAAGAGTGAGATCCTTTTCCCTTAGGAAAATTGGCGCCCCTCGACCACTCAATCCACCGCTATCCTTCCCACCGTGACCGGGGTCAATCACGACTGTGGAAAAATGGCCGCCGCCCGCCGCTAAGTGCGCAGCCGGTGTTGGCGCGCAACCGTTCAGGAACGCGAGCGAAATTATCAATGAAGCCGGCCAGAAGACTAAACGAAAGGTGCTGAATATATTCATAAGTAGCTTCCGCAGAGTTAGCGTAAAAGACTGCTAATACAAGCCGGGCAGTTCCGGAGCAGGGGTAGGAGCAGGGACAGGGGCACGCGGCGGTGGAACTGGTGGTGGCAGAGTGTCCTTGTCGAGAAGTTGATACCAATAGTTGACCGCGTTTGATTCTCCTCGGCGGGCATAGGCCCGGAACCAGCAACCCACGATCATCCGTGCTCCTTTATCCGCCGCCAATTTTTTTATCGCGTAGGGATCGACGAAATATTGGGAACGAACGGAGACGAAGCCGATTTTTCGATATCCCTGAGTCAGCAATGTGTGAACAGTCTTCTGAAATTCGTTCGGACTCACCCTCTGAAATTGGACCTGGTCCATCCAGACAAGTGCCACTGGGCTGCCGCGAGTTTCATCACGATAGAGGTTCGACAAATCCCCGTAGTAGTTCCACTGCTGCCCTGGCTCTCTGGTGTTGACCGTGGGCGTTAAGGCACAACCGCACAGCTCCAATGCAAGCACGAGCAGCAGAGGAAATTTCATTTGCAGCGTTTTCTCTGCAGCCGGGACTGCTCGAATCTGAGGCTCAGCTGCACCTGTATTGCACGCAGCTCTCGCTCCAGGCGAGTCTTATTTGTGGCGTCGGAACACGTTCGCAACTCGTCTTCCAGCCGTTTGATCTCCCGCATCCGCTCGACTTCTTCGGGAACGCATCCAGAATTCTTGAGCAGGGAATAACAGATGCGCAAATCTTCGGGCCATCTGAAGTACTCATCGAGATTCAGTGGCTTACCTTTTCCTGGTAACTCTTCGCAGTCATTCTCAGCCAGCCAGTCTTCAATGAGCTTCTCGACGGAAGGGTCCATCGCCAAAGAAGAAAGCCTCAGAACTAAAGTTATTCAAGCGCTACAAAGGGAAAACCGCGAGCTTCATTGAAACCCAAATTCCGAATTTGAAACCGTGGTTTCGAGCTAGGACACGACGCAGGTCCCTACCCGACGCTGGGCCAAACACACGGTAGGGCCAAGTTTCACCTTGGCCTAGGCTTGGAGCCAGGACGCGGCGAAGCGCGTCCCTTGCCAAACGATCTGGTAGGGCCAAAAAAGGGAGCGCGTGAACGACTTGCCGGCACCTGCATCACAGCAGTGACTCAGTGACGAGACCAGGCGGCGTTTTTCGGCCAAACCATGTTGCGTCGGCAGATCGAGTTGAAGATGGGGCATATTGGATTTGTTTGCTTTTGGATAAGACGTGAGAAACTTTCGCCGTTAATTCGGTCCGAGCAAACGTCGATGCCCGTTGCCGCTTTCGGCCTCAGGCTCAGCAACGCGTTTGTTTGCGCTCGACTTGATGCCTTTGCTTCCTTTGATACCTTCTGTTTAAATTTCCTTTTGTTGCTTCTGCCGAGTCCAGCCCGCAATGAGCTCGGCCTGCTTTGCGGCACCCCGTGGCCGCCCCAAGGCCAAGGTGAAACTTGGCCCTACCGAATCGTTTGGAGGGGACGCGCTTCGTCGCGTCCTAGCTCGAAACGAAACCCATAGTTAGGCAAACGAAGCAAAGGTGCACCTGTCGCCCCTCAGCTTCGCCCGTTCGCTACGGCAACAGCAGCTGACGCCACCCGTTTCCGACCGGCAACTTCTTCCCCGGCATCCTTTGGTAGTCGGGCAAAATTGACAAAAGAAATAAGTGAAATAAAGCCAACTACCAAAAAGGCAGGTTGGAAATCGGCAGCCACTAAGGCGTCGCTATGACGGGTCGCCAGGGAAAGTTGGAGTACCGATGCGCCCAACGTAACGCCAAAACTGAGAGCCACCTGCTGAAAAACGCTGGTGAAACTAGTGGCCTGACTCATGTCAGGCTGTTCAATTTCGGCGACACTGATCGCGTTGATACAAGTGAACTCCAATGACCGAAAAAAGCCGCCGACGAATAGAACCGCGAGCATGATGCTAAGCGGTGTCGATATCGTGAAGAAGGCAGGCGCAGCAATTAAGACGGCACTGACAATCGAGTTTACTACCAGGACCTTTCGAAACCCGAACCTCTTCAGAATCGTGCCCGCGACGGTCTTCATTCCAATCGCGCCAAGCGCAGTAACAAAGGTCAACAAACCGGAGTTCAACGGCGTCATTCCGAAACCAAGCTGAAGCAGGAGCGGCAATAGTAATGGCATGGCCCCGACCCCGAGGCGAAAAAAGGACCCCCCAACTATTCCGGCCCGGAAAGTAGGAAACCTCAGCAACCTCAGATCCAGGATTGGCGCTTCTGCGCGAAGTGCGTGGAAGACATAAAGGGCAATAGACGCCAAACCAACCAGGAATAGCCCGGCGACCAGAGCCGGTGGCGATCCGCTGACGTCGAGCGCGGTTGACGCCGAGACCAGCGTCGCAAGCCCAACGCCAGACAAGACAAATCCGATATAATCAAACGGTTTGACCGTCTCGCCCCGAACGTTTGGTATGAATAACGTCGCGAGCACTATTCCAATTGCGGCTATCGGCAAATTGATCCAGAAAATCCAACGCCAAGTGAAATAAGTCGTGATAAAACCGCCGACCGGCGGCCCGAGTACCGGTCCGATCAAGGCCGGCATGGTAAGCCAGGCAAGGGCGCCCACGAATTCAGACCGCGGGATCGTCCTCAGGATGACCAGCCGGCCTACGGGCACCATCATTGCCCCGCCGAGCCCCTGCAGCGCCCTCGCCCCGATGAGCGCACCCATGGACCCGGCGAATCCGCAAAGAGCCGAGCCGAACGCAAATATTAAAATCGCCAGGCGAAACACGATCCGCGTACCAAAACGATCGGCCACCCAGCCGGAGGCCGGGATAAAAATGGCGAGCGTCAGCAGATAAGAAGTGAGGGCAAGTTTAAGTTGAATGGGGCTTTGATGAAGGTCGTGTGCGATCGCAGGTAGAGCTGTAGACAGGACGGTTGCATCGAGATTTTCCATAAATAGCGCACAAGCGACTATCAATGGCACCAGAATGCGAAGAGGGAGCATCCGGCCGAACTCCAGCTTCGGGCTTGGCTGCTCGCGTTTCGCATTCTGCGTGGTATCTCGCATTGAGTTCCGGCGTGAAGAAATCACATCGCACCCTAGGGTTCCCAGTGCAACTCGAGGGGGGGGAGGAGAATCGTATCGGCGTGTCGGCGTATCGGCGTGTCGGCGTGTCGGCGTAGCGGCGTGTCGGCGTAGCGGCGTGTCGGCGTAGCGGCGTGTCGGCGTAGCGGCGTGTCGGCGTAGCGGCGCGCCGGCGCGGGTCTCGAATATACGAGGAATTGGATTTTGCGCGCTTCAGAG
>Ga0213872_10001995_pt1 | contig 12425 bp, 7 predicted proteins | sample VelepicomBERX_R2_FD_160071 | JGI IMG/M metagenome (GOLD analysis project Ga0213872, IMG submission 160071) | Rhizosphere microbial communities from Vellozia epidendroides in rupestrian grasslands, the National Park of Serra do Cipo, Brazil - RX_R2 | ecosystem: Host-associated > Plants > Roots >...
TTCCTTCACAGAAAATTCGCAAGACAGGTTTGAAAATCACCATGGCAATGATTAAGGGTTATGCTGTGCACGCCGCCGGCGCGGAACTGCTCCCATTCAAGTACGATTCGGGCGAACTGAAGCCGCGCGACGTAGAGGTGAGCATAACGCACTGCGGCGTTTGCCACTCCGACGCAAGCCTTATCGACAACGACTGGGGAATGAGCCAGTATCCGTTTATTCCGGGGCATGAGATTGTCGGCAGCATTGCCGCCGTGGGATCTGACGTGCAGGGCTTTGTTGTTGGCGATCGTGTGGGCATCGGCTGGCAGGCCGACTCCTGCGGGCGCTGCGAATGGTGCCGGAAGGGTGATGAAAATCTCTGCCTGCAGGCCCAGCCGACATGTGTTCACCGCCATGGCGGATACGCCGAATCGGTGCGGGTAAGTGCGCGATTTGCGGTGAAGATCCCGGCGGCGCTCGGGAGCGACTCCGCAGCGCCGCTGCTGTGCGCCGGTATTACGGTCTATTCGCCACTGCGATCGCTCGGCATTAACCCCTCATCGCGTGTTGGGGTAATCGGGATTGGGGGCCTGGGGCACCTGGCGATCCAGTTTGCGCGGGTCTTCGGGGCGGAGGTAACGGCATTCTCCAGCTCGGCCAACAAGGAAGAAGAGGCGCTGAAGCTGGGCGCGCACCATTTTGTGAATTCGCGGGAGTCGAAGGCGGTCAACGGACTGGCTGGCAGCTTGGACCTGATTGTTTCGACCGCCAACGCCGACCAGGATTGGGGCGGTTATGTGAACACGCTTCGTCCTCACGGCACGCTGTGCTTTGTGGGTGTAGCGCCGAAGCCGATCAGCCTGCCGGCGTTTCCGTTGATTGGGGCGATGCGCTGCGTGTGCGGATCCAATATCGGGAGTCCATCACGGATTGCCGAGATGCTGGACGTTGCCGCACGCCACGGCGTGAAGGCTACAGTGGAGCGCTTCCAGATGTCCGAAGCGAACCAGGCCGTCAAGCGGGTGAGGAAGAGCCAGGTTCGGTACAGGGCTGTTTTGAGTAATTAGCCCCGATTGCCATCTAATCCGTCCATGGCAAGTGGAGTTTCTTATCCAGCTAGCCGATCTTCGCATAAAAGAGGCCGAAGCCAAGCGGCAGCCGCGCGGTGAAGACCTTCAACGGGGTGAGCACCTTGCCGAATTGCCGGCGCGTCATCGCGTAAACCAGTTTCATGATGGTCCCGCTGGGCCTTTCAACCGGCGGAAGAAATGTCTCGGCGTAGGAACTGTTCAAGGCATTCACGGACGTCCTCCATCCGGATTGATTGCTTACTAACAAGATGACGTTTGAACTGGATCGATCCGGACATCTATCTGCCGGGCGGCTCTGTCCGCTGCGTCCGCGCGTTCTAGTAGACTCATTTTCAGCATGATCCGACGCTCGGGTGTAACTCTCCTCAGTGTTTGCGCGATATTTTTTTTCGCCGCGACGGCAAAGGCCCAAGGGACGCGCCTGTGGTCCCAATCCAGATTCGAAGAGCTGGAAAAGGGTAAACCCCAAGGCGTGGCGATCACGAGTGACGGCCACCTGGTAGCCGGCCCTGAGAGCAAGCTGATCTATACAACTCCTTCGACGTACGTGTGGTCGATCGCTACGGATCGAGCCGGGAATGCCTATCTGGCGACGGGCACGCCGGCGAGTGTGCTGAAGGTAGCTCCGGATGGCAGGTCGACGAAGCTGTTCTCGACAAAGGAACTGACGGTGCAGGCGGTCTGTGTGGGTGCAGACGGTGCTGTGTATGCGGCGGTACTGCCCTCAGGTAAGGTGTATAAGCTCGATGCTCAGGCGGCGGACCGGACGGAGGACAACGCGACGCTCGTTTTCGATCCTGCGACGACAGACCAGAAGCCGAAGTATGTGTGGGACCTGGCGTTTGACCGCGAAGGACGGCTATATATCGCGGCAGGCGGGCCGGCGGGCATCTACCGGGTTGCGCCGGGCGGCAAGCCGGAGTTGTTTTTCAAGAGCGACGAACAGCATATCCGAACGTTGGAGTTCGACGCGGCGGGGAATTTGATCGCTGGCTCGGACGGCACGGGATTGGTCTACCGGATCGACAAGACAGGCAAAGGCTACGTGATCTTTGATGCGCCAAAGCGCGAGATTACGTCGGTGGCTGTGGCTCCGAATGGGGCGGTGTATGCAGCAGCTGTCGGCGAGAAGGGTCGCAGCAACCTGCCTCCGCTGCCGGTGACGGGAATTGCAACTGTAACGGCTACGATTACGATTGTGCAGCCGGGCTCGGTGCAGGCATTCAGCGGAAACACGCTGGTTCCGGACGGGTCGGAGATCTACGAGATTGCTCCTAATGGAGCGCCGCACAAGCTGTGGGCCAATCGCGACGACATCGTGTATGCGCTGCGCTGGACGCGAGAGGGGCTGCTGGCTTCAACGGGGAATCGCGGGCGCGTCTATCGCATTCAGGAGAGCGGCGAATACGCGGATGTGGCGCATCTCGAGGCTTCTCAGGCGACTGGCTTCGCCGACTCACCGGGTGGGATCTATATCGGTACGGCCAATACCGGCAAGGCGTATCTGATGAGCCATGAGACGGCGGCCTCAGGAATCTACACGAGTGATGTGTTCGACGCGGGCGTGTTTTCGCAGTGGGGGCGGGCGGAGATCGATACGGGAGCGGGCGCCAATGCGCGCAGCTTCGATTTCCTTGCGCGGGCCGGCAATGTGGATAATCCGCAGCGCGCGTGGAGCGAGTGGAAGAAGGTGAGTCCGAACGTAGGCCCACTGGGACTTGATCCGGCGCGGTTTGTGCAGTGGAAGGCGGAGTTGCACAATGGCGCGGATATTGGATCAGTGGGGATCAATTATCTGCCGGTAAATGTCGCTCCAGTGGTTGACGAGATCGTGGTGGTCCCGGGCGCTCGCGTGAGCGCAGCGAGCCTGCAGCTTCCGCAGCAGCAGCAGGGGACAACGATCAACTTTCCGCCGCAGCAGAACCCTAACGTGATCAGCTTTAACCAGGAGCCCGGCCGTGAGCCCCTTCCGGCGCAAAAGGACAAGTCAGCGGTAACTGTGCGCTGGTTGGCCCACGATGAGAATGGCGACGAGCTGAGCTTCTCTGTCTACTACCGCGGAGACGGCGAAGAAAACTGGCAGATGCTGAAGGACAAAATCACCGATCGGTATGTGAGCTTCGAAGGAGGCCTGCTGCCTGATGGGCCTTACCGGCTGAAGGTCGTGGCCAGCGACGCGCCGTCGCATAATCCGGGAGAGGCGTTGACCGGCGAAAAGGTGAGCGACCGCTTCGTGATCGACACGACGCCGCCTGTGGTGACGGATCTCATGGCGAAGCTCGCCAACGGAAAGATTCATGTAACACTGACGGCTACAGATGCAGCGACTCCCATTGCGCATGCCGAGTACTCGGTGGATGCGGGGCCCTGGCAGTACGTGGAACCGGTGGGCAAGATTTCCGATGCTCTGACGGAGCGCTTCGAGTTCGACGCGCCGCTGAATCCGCCGGCTCCGGGGACGGCTGCACCGGTGAATGCGAGCGAGCATGTCATTACGGTGCGGGTGTACGACCGCTATGACAACGCGGTAGCAGCGAAGGCGGTGGTGCGGTAAGCGCCATGCGCTTTGAGCTATTTGTCGCGGCGCGGTATCTGCGGGCGAAGCGCCGGCAGGCGGTTGTCGGTGTTATCACCGTCATCTCGATTGCGGGAGTGGCGGTCGGCGTGGCGTCGCTGATTATCGCGCTGGCGATCACGAACGGTATGCGGCGCGATCTGCAGGACAGACTGCTCAGCTCTACAGCGCATGTGGAGCTGATGCGGGTGCAGAATGACGGTATCCGCGGCTGGCGCGCTTTGACGGATAGGCTACAGCATCTTCCTCATGTGACGGCGGCAGCTCCGGGGCTGTATGAGCCGGTGCTGCTGTCCCGCGGTTCGCTTTCTGGCGGGGCGATGCTCAAGGGGATCGTCCCGACCGAGGAGCGGACGGTGAGCGACCTTCTGTCGCAGCTCACCGCGGGCAGCGCGACGCCGTTGTCGGGGGAAGAGAATGCGTTCGATGTGGCGGGTGAGGCTACTCCACCGATTGTGATTGGGTCGGACCTGGCGAACACGCTCGACGCGAAAGTTGGATCGACAGTGATGGCGACCAGCCCGCAGGGAGAGCTGACTCCATATGGGCTATTGCCGAGGTTGCAACGGTTTCGTGTGGTGGGAATATTTCACTCCGGGTTCTATCAATACGATTCGAGCTTCGGTTTCATCCGGTTGAAAGACGCGCAGGCATTATTCAGCGAGCCGGATGTGGTGTCGATCATTTCCTTCAAGGTCGACGATCTGTATCACGCGGACCGGATCGGGAAGGAGATTGAAGCTGCGGCGGGGCCGGGATTTCTGACGACGAACTGGATGGAACAGAACCGGGAGCTGTTCCGGGCTTTGAAGTTGGAGCAGGTGGTGACATTTATTGTCATCGGGCTGATTGTGTGCGTGGCGGCGCTGAACATCCTGATTGCCCTGACCATGATGGTAATGGAGAAGACAAAAGATATTGCGGTGATGATGTCGTTTGGCGTCGAGCCGGGCCAGGTGCGGCGGATTTTCCTGATGCAGGGGTTCCTGATCAGCGTGATCGGGACGGCAATAGGCCTGGCGCTAGGATATGCGCTGGCGTGGGTGGGCGGACATTACCGGTTCATCCAGCTTTCGGCTGAGGTGTATTCCATTGATTATCTGCCGTTTGCGCCGCGGTTGATCGATGGGGTGATTGTGACGCTGGTGTCGCTCGGGGTATCGCTGCTGGCGACGATCTATCCGTCCAGCTCCGCGGCGCGGGTATTACCGGCTGAGGCGTTGCGATATGAATGATTCGCAGCATCTTAGGAAAGCATGGCAAGAGCACGTGCAGTTTGTTCGATAGCGATCCTGCTTCTATTTCTTTTGTTTAGTGGACAATCCGGCTTCAGCTACTCAGTACTGACGCATGAGCAGCTCATCGATCTGGCATGGAAGGATTCAATTGTCCCGATGCTGCTCAGCCGGTATCCGCACACGACGCCGGCGGAACTGGAACGAGCACGGGCTTTTGCCTATGGCGGCTGCGCGATTCAGGACGCCGGGTACTACCCATTCGGCCACATGTTTTTCGCCGATCTGACGCACTATGTGCGTTCGGGAGACTTCGTGGCCAGTCTTATACGCAACTCCCGTGATGTGTATGAGCTGGCGTTTGCGCTGGGTGCGCTCTCGCATTATGTAGGCGATGTCATCGGGCATCACGACGCGATAAATCCATCGACCGCGGCGGAATTTCCGAACCTCGAGAAGAAATACGGGCCGGTGATCACCTACGAAGAGAGCCGGCATGCGCACATCCGGACCGAGTTCGCCTTCGATATCAACCAGCTCAGCAAGAGGCGGATGGCGCCGTCGGCATACCTCAACCACGTGGGCCTGGAAGTCTCGATGCGGCTCCTGGAGCATGCCTTCTTTGAGACATATGGACTTCATCTGCGGAATATGGACATCGATCGGAGAGCCGCGGAAACGAGCTATCGTCGGGCCGTGCGGAACTTCATACCCTCGATCGCGCGCGCCGAGGTTTATCTGCACAGGAAGAGTTTTCCCGAGGACCAGCCCGGGCCGGAATTCGACCGATACGCGAAGAGTGTGCAGGAGGCGGACGCGGCTAACGGCTGGGAGCAGTATCGCAAGGGACATTTCAGTATGCGGACCCGCCTCCTGGCCTTCGTTATCGTAGTTGTTCCCAAAGTGGGCATATTTTCGGATCTGGCCATCCGCGGGCCGAACCAGCAGACCGAGGCGAAATATATCGAGAGTGTCAACAGGACGCTCGAGCGGTACCAACAACTGGTGGGATACCTGACGCGCAATCCCACGGTCGAGCCTCGAGCCACGATGAATCTTGATAACCGCGATCTGGATACCGGCGACAAGGTGCGCCCGGGTGGGTATCGGCTGACGGATGAGACCTACGCGAAGCTGCTCGGCACGATAACGGCCCTTGGAGCGCCTATCCCCGTGACGCTGAAGCGCGATCTTCTGAACTACTACTATAGGGACCCCGCGGCTCCGATCGCGACAAAGAAGAACAAGGAAGCGTGGCAGAGGGTGCAGGAGCAATTGGCCGAGCTCAAGACGATGCCGGTTATCCGTAGGGACTTCGATCCGGAAGAGGTTTCCCAACATAAAACTGGAGCCCTGCCAGATCGGACTAGTGAACCTGGGCAGTGACGGCGAAGCATCGTTTTTTCCTATTTTGTGTCAAAGGATGATAGAGGTAGATATGGAGCTTGTTTTTCCGGAACCGCATGGTCCGGCCGGATCTCCGTATCGGAAAGTGGAGTCCGGACGCCTGAATCCTTCGTGCGTCCCGGAGCGTCCAACACTCATACAAGTCAGGGATCTGCGGAAGGAATATTCCACCGGCCGAGGGCGGCTGGTGTTGTTTGATCGACTGAGCTTTGAGGTAGCCGAGGGCGAGCTGCTGGCCATCGTAGGCGAATCGGGCGCGGGAAAAAGCACACTTTTACACATCCTTGGTGCTCTTGATACGCCGTCGGCGGGTGACGTATACTGCGCCTCAATCCAGTTGAGAATGTTATCGGCCAGACAGGCAGCGTCCTTTCGCAACCGCGAGGTGGGATACGTGTGGCAGTTTCATTATCTGCTGCCGGAGTTTACGGCCGCCGAGAATGTGGCGATTCCGCTGCTTGCCAGGGGTGAATCGAGAGCGGCAGCGCTGAAAAGAGCAGGTGAGTGGCTGAACGAGGTTGAGTTGGCTGACCGGGCGGATCATCGGGCCGGAGAGCTATCCGGCGGAGAGCAGCAGCGAGTTTCGCTGGCCCGGGCGCTTGTGACCGGTCCAAAAGTGTTGCTGGCGGATGAGCCGACGGGGGATTTGGATAGCCGGACGGCGGGCGTAGTGTTTGACCTCATTGAACGCCTTCACGAATCTCATGGACTCACGTCGGTGATTGTGACACACAATATGACATTGGCCGACCGATGTAGCAGGATCCTTCGCCTCGAGAAGGGGGCGATGGAAGAGGTCTCTCCGCAGAGGATGTAATCGGCGGAGCGCAAGACCCGGGCGAGGCGTAAGCTGGTTCCGGTTTGAAGTGGGATGGATGCAGACGAGCGCACCCAGCCTAAAAGCCGTATTCAGAGCAAGAAATTTGTGACCTTCTTTTGGTCTATGGTTCTGGGAAGCGGCGATACGGGACGAAGGCTCCGGAGGGCTGCGATACCCGGCTGCTATGGCAGGGATCGCGGGCAAGCCGGGACTTTTCCAGGGGGAATATGTTCGAACGCTATACGGAAAAAGCCCGTCGCGTCATCTTTTTCGCGCGGTATGAAGCAAGCCAGTTCGGGTCGCCCTATATCGAGACGGAGCACCTGCTGCTGGGACTGCTGCGCGAAGACAAGGCGCTGACAAATCGCTTCCTTCGCTCGCACGCATCCGTTGAATCCATCCGTAAACAGATTGAAGGCCACACCACGATTCGCGAGAAGGTATCGACTTCGGTCGATCTGCCCCTTTCAAACGAATGCAAGCGTGTGCTGGCCTATGCTGCCGAGGAAGCCGAGCGGCTGTCGCACAAGCATATTGGAACAGAACACCTGCTGCTCGGGCTGCTTCGCGAAGAGAAGTGCTTCGCGGCCGAGATTCTGCACGAGCGCGGGCTGAAGCTGCTGGCGATCCGCGAAGAACTGGCGAGGACGACGCAGGAGAAGGCTCCGCAGCAACAGCGTAACCGCGAGTCAAGCCTGCTGGCGGAGTTTTCTCGCGACCTGACGCAGGCCGCGATGGACAATCAGCTCGATCCGCTGGTTGGTCGTGATGCGGAACTTGAGCGGGTGGTGCAGATCCTGTGCCGCCGCACAAAAAATAATCCAGTGTTGATCGGCGAGCCGGGCGTGGGCAAGACAGCCATTGTTGAGGGGCTGGCGCAGCGCATTTCTGATGGCGAAGTGCCGAGCTTTCTCGCGGAAAAGCGTGTTCTGGCGCTGGATCTGTCGTTGATCGTCGCCGGCACCAAGTATCGCGGGCAATTCGAAGAGCGGCTCAAGACCATTATGAAGGAGCTGATGGAGAACCAGAACTCCATTGTCTTCATCGACGAGCTGCATACGCTCGTCGGCGCGGGATCGGCTGAGGGATCACTCGACGCGGCCAATATCCTCAAACCGGCGCTGTCGCGCGGCGAGATTCAGTGCATCGGTGCAACCACGCCGGCGGAATATCGCAAGTCGATTGAAAAGGACCGCTCGCTAGAGCGCCGCTTCCAGGCCGTTAAGGTGCCTCCTCCGAATGAAGAGGACGCGATCAAGATCATCCTGGGCATCAAGGACCGCTACGAGAAGTTCCATGCCGTCAGCTATACCGACGATTCGATCACCTTCGCCGTGTCGCACTCAAACCGCTATATTCCCGACCGCTTCCTGCCGGACAAGGCGATCGACCTCATTGACGAGGCGGGCGCTCGCGTGAAGCTGCGCCAGACCTCGCTGCCGGAGGAGATCACCGAAGTCCAGAAGCGCATCAAGTTCATCGTGCACCGCATGGAAAACGCCATCGCGAATCACGAATTCGAGAAGGCACGTTTCTACTCGGATGAAGAGCGCAAGGAGCGCGAGAACCTGCGTGCCCTGCGCGACAAATATCATCTCGACGACTCGACGGCGGGCATTGTGGGCCGCGAGGACATCGAGGATGTCGTGAGCCGCTGGACCGGCGTGCCCATTACCTCGATCAAGGAAGAAGAGACCCAGAAGCTGCTGCGTGTGGAAGAAGAGCTGCACAGGCGCGTGATCTCGCAGGACAAGGCGATCTCGGCGCTGGCGCGGGCCATTCGCCGCTCGCGCGCCGGGCTCAAGTCGCCGAACCGGCCGATCGGGTCGTTCCTCTTCCTCGGGCCGACCGGCGTAGGCAAGACCGAGATGGCGCGCACGCTGGCGCAATTCCTCTTCGGGTCGGAGAAGGCGCTGATCCGCTTCGACATGTCGGAGTTCATGGAGAAGCATTCGGTTTCGAAACTGATCGGCTCACCTCCGGGATATGTGGGCTACGAGGAGGGCGGTCAGCTCACCGAACGCGTCAAGCGGTCTCCGTACTCTGTGGTCCTGATGGACGAGATCGAGAAGGCGCACCCGGATGTCTTTAATATCCTTCTCCAGGTATTTGAAGACGGCCAGTTGACCGACGGGCTGGGCAACACAGTCGACTTCAAGAACACGATCGTCATCATGACCTCGAACATCGGGGCGCGGCACCTGCAGCGCAAGCAGGGGCTGGGCTTTCAGAGCGAGCGTGAAGACCTGGTGATGGAGAAGATCGAAGACCTGGTGAAGAACGAGGTGAAGCGCACCTTCAATCCCGAGTTCCTCAACCGTATCGACGAGATCATCCTCTTCCAGTCGCTGACCGATGCTGACCTGATCCAGATCGTCGAACTGCTGCTTGGACAGCTGAACGGGAACCTGGCGCAGAAGGCGATCACGATTTCGGTGACGGACGACGCCAAAAAGTGGATCCTCGAAAAGACGCTGGTCGATCGCAGCTACGGGGCACGTCCTCTGCGCCGGGCGCTGCAGCGCTATGTCGAAGATCCGCTGTCGGAAGCGCTGATCGCGGGTGGCATTACGGACCGGCCTGCGTTTCTCGAGGTCTATCTCGAGAACAACCAGCTCTACTATCGTCCGATTGCCAAAGAGGGCGCGGAGAAGGTCGAGGGAGTTCTCCTCTACAGCTAGGTTCCCCCTCTCAGCTGGAACTAAAAGCCCTGTCGGACGTGGACAGGGCTTCTTATTTGAGGATGTGTAGAGCTGGAACTCCGGAGCGTCGCGAACGGGCGTACCCGGAAAGACGATCCGGACTCCGTTACTTGTTCTGATCGGTGTCCGAAGCGTCTCCAACTGCCCGGCTAATTCCGAGGGCGGCGTTCCGAATCTCCAGCCATTGCGCGTCGATCGCTGCCAACTTTTCGCCCAAGTCCTGGACGAGATTGTTGCCGAGGTTGGAATTGCGCATTCCCGGAGGCGTGGTGGCTTGGGCAAGAGCCTGGCGCCGCCGCTGTTTGAACCACTCGTCCATCTCCTCCTGCATCGCCTCGATGCGCCGCCAGCTTCGATTCAAAGTGGATAGCCCGTGCAGGAATTCGTCGCCGGATTCCTGCGAAGCCTGATTGGCTATCTCACGGGCTGGCGCGGTCGGCGTCGGCTCCGGTTGCGAGACGGGTTTAGGCTTCGGCGGCATCATGGCGACAGGTGCTGGCGGGACCACGGTAGCAGGCTCTCGAGGTACGAACTCGATTGGTTCCGCGAGCTTGGTGGGGACCGGCAGTGGCTCCGGCTGCGCGACGGTTACAGGCTCCGCCGGTATAACAACAGCGGCCTGCGCTGCCGGGAGCACAGCGATAGGATCTGCAGCCACGGCGGCCATCGGTTCCAGAGGCGCGACGGCGACCGGAAACGGCTCCGGTTGCACTACAGTTGCAGGCTCCGCCGGCGTCACGGCGGCGGCAGATGCCAGCGGGAGTACCGCGAGCGGTTCAGCAGACATAGCAATTGGCTCCAGAGTCGCGACGAAGACAGGCAGTGGCTCCAACTGCGCGACGGTTACAGGCTTCGGGGGCATCTCCGTGTCGACAGGAGGTAGCGCGATAACGGGCTCTTCGGCCACGAGAGCAAGTGGTTCAGGCACCGCCACGGTGTGAGGCTCTTCAATCACCATGGCTGTCGGCTCTGGCGTTTCGAGTGCGAAATGCTCTGCGGCAAAGTGCTCTACAGATATTTCGGCCGGTTCGGTAAATGCAATCGAATCCGGAATCGCCACCGCAACGGGCTCTTCAACCACCAGGGCGATCGGCTCGGGATCCTGAACCGCTACGGGTTCTGCCATAAAGTGCACTGCTGCTATCGCAGCAACGGGCTCTTCAGCCACAACCGCAACCGGGACTGCGGCTACCTCAGCGATGGCTTCGTGAATCTGAAATGCAACTGTTTCTGAAGCACGGTGCTCCGCAGGCAGCGCAGCAACACGCTCCTCAGCCACCAAAGCGGCCGATCCATCAACTGCCTCATCCATCCGGCTGGATACCCGAAACGCAACGGGCTCAACGATAACGGGCTCAACGATGTTGTGTTCAGCAGGAAGTTCGGCAACCCATTCTGGAAGCGGCTCGTAAACCGCCTCCGGAGCCTCAACGAGCGATTCGGACATCCGAACGGCGACGGCCTCTGTGTCGACGTGCTCAGCGACCAATGCTACCGGCATCGCTGAGATCGGTTCTGCAACCTGAACTGCGATCTGTTCTGAAACCAGGGCAGCAACTGGCTCTGCCTGAACGAGAGCTATCGAAGGCACCGCAGAAACCGGCGCGGGAGGCGCGACCAAAATGGTCTCTGAAGGCGTTACCATGACTGGATTAGCACTCGCGACATCGACCGGCGGCTGCTGAGGCTCGACCGACACTGACGCGGTCGCCCTCGCCATCAGTCGATTGATCGCGATCGAGGCATGATCTTCAGCTTGGGAAGTCTGACCTGCCGGCAAAGGATTCCCAGGTCTGGCCTCTGGCCTGATTTCCAGGCGAGAGGCATCTTCGGGACGCGGAACGACCGACATAGTGGTGCCAAGGCCGAGCCGTTCGAGGCGGCTGGCGGAAACCCCATCGGGGTCGTCGAGAGCGGCGTCGAAGTCATCGTCGCTGGCGCGTCTCCGCGTACGGGACCAGGCGATCAGCGGGAGGGCGAGCATGAAGGCGCCCGCCAAGGCGTCCGATACGTGGGGCAGCACGGGAATTCGATGCGCGTAGGCACCGCGGGTTCCCACTCCGTATAGGGCTGCGGCACCTAACACGAACAGGCTGACGGCCCCGATCCACAATGCCCCTCGCCGGAGGGCAATCCGGCGGCGCTGTTTCCCGAGCAGCATCCAGAGAAGACACGCGACCCAGACAGCGGCAAAGACGGCGAAATAGAGCTGGGTGGTGTGCATCCGGTCATGGAAATAAAGCGCGGCAACGCGGGTGGCGGAAATTATCTGCGCGAAGTGCAGTGGCTGTCCGGAGGATGATCCGATGACGAAATGCGGGACCTGGTCAGCCCATTGCGGTGGGTGCGTCGTAAACGCCCAGTGGGCATAGATCAGAAATGAACAGGCGAGGGTTGCAAGAAGTGCGTAACAACCCGCCAGTGACGAAAAACCTCTCTCAATTCGTTCCACGAGACTTCACCTGACAGAAAAGAAATTGCAAGCAACTTACAGCTTGCTCATGCTAGCAGCCAGGCCGGGCCATCGAAATGTTACTAAGGTGGTACTCGTGTACCTAAAAGCGGTGTGACTGGCAGTGCCAAAATGGGAAGTCGTTCGGGTTACTGACAGCG
>Ga0213872_10001996_pt1 | contig 12423 bp, 10 predicted proteins | sample VelepicomBERX_R2_FD_160071 | JGI IMG/M metagenome (GOLD analysis project Ga0213872, IMG submission 160071) | Rhizosphere microbial communities from Vellozia epidendroides in rupestrian grasslands, the National Park of Serra do Cipo, Brazil - RX_R2 | ecosystem: Host-associated > Plants > Roots >...
TACACATTCACCCGGAAGCGGCCGATGCCCTCCGGCGCAATCGCGAAATTACACTCCTGCTCGCGCTCGAACTCGGCCTGCTGCGCCGGTGACATGATGCTGTAGGCCAGAGCCTGCGAATGCACGCCAGTCAGTTTTTGCGTACCGACCGGGGTCATCTTGCCGTTGATCTTCATGGCGGGTGGGAAGTCGTCTGATATGAACAGGTCGGACGCTTTCTTGCTGAGCATGGCACGCAGCAGATCGTGCATGTTCTTGAGTGCGAGCTCCGGTGCCATGTCGATCTCCTGTCATTGCGACAACTGCCATGGACTGGATATTAGATGGCGTATCGCCTTTGTTGACATGAATTTGCGCAACACCATACAGGGCGGCGAGCCATGACCGACAAGCGCCCGATAAAGGGTGGGGTTCAGTGTCGCGTTCAACACGACAGTGACCGTATCGTGGTTGTACCCGGGCTCCGCTTGCAGCTACATTGAACAGCAAGCGCCCACGGCAAACGAGAGGCCGATTCATGACCACACCCATTGCGAATACCATCCCGATGCAGGATTACCAGCTTGCCGGGCCAGGTAGTGAATTTACCCTTCGACTGCGGCAACTGTTCGCCTCGTCGAAACTGCTTGAGGTTTTTGACGCCGAGTCGGTCGATATCCTGGCGGACTATATGCAGGTCTATCGCATGCCGGCTGGCGCAACGCTGCTGCACGAAGGCGAGCACAGCGACTTCGCTATCTTGCTCATCGAAGGCGAGGTGCATGTCATGAAGACGCATACCACGCGTGGTGCGCAGCAGATTGCGGTGATTCCGGCCGGTAAGCTGATCGGGGAAATGTCGCTGATCGACCGAGAGCCGCGCTTCGCGAGCTGCGTGGCAGAGACGGAGGTCTTATTCGCCGTACTGACGCGCCAGGGCCTGCTCGATCTGCTGGAAGAGCACCCGAAGCTCGGTTCCTTGCTGCTGATGCGCCTGGTGGCCCTGGTCAGCAACCGGTTGCGTCAGACCAGCGCGCGGCTGGTCTCGCTGATGTCGCAGCCGGCAGCTTGAATGAAAAAAGCCGAGTCGGGCGACTCGGCTCTTTTGGGGGGCAGGTAATTAGGCTGCTGTCTTGCCCGACTTCTTCACCAAGCCTTCGCAGACTGGGCGTTGCGGATCGTTGGCGGGCAGCTTGCCGCAGACGCCCTCCAATTGCGTAAACACGCGCTGCACCACGGCGGCATGCTCGCCATTCTTGTTCCAGTCTCCAAGTCGCTTCACCAACTTCTCTAGCGAGCGGCGGCTACGCTCGTAGAAGGCGTTGGGGGTGTGCTCCACTTCCGCGAGCACGCTGGTGGTGGCTTTTTCGAGCCGGCCTTCATCCTGCGGTGCAAGCTCGATCACGCCGCCAACATAGCTCACCCCCCATTGCAGGCGGGTGGCCGGGCCTTCGGCTGCGTTATAGGCTTGCTCATACCAGTTGAGTGCGCCGGCCTTGTCGCCCCGCTGGCGCGCGTTCGAAGCGAGCTCCAGCATCAGGTAGTAAGGTGAGTGCGAGCGCTTGAGCTCGGCATTCAAGAGCTTGTCGGATTCATCGAGCAGGCCGGCGGTACTGAGTGCGTCGGCGGCTGCCGTGATGACGGCATGCCGTTCATAGCCATTGGTCGTGTGCGCATCGGCATCGGCAACCTGGTCGCGTACCGCCTTGAGCAAGGCATCGGGCAGCTTGGCATCCTTTGGCGCGTCGAGCTGCGCCAGGCTGACGCGGCCGATCACGGCCGACATGCGGTCGGCGGTCGAGATGCTGGTATCGGCAGCGAGGACGACCAAGGCCTTATCCCACGCGGCAGAGAGCGCTTTACGCTCATCCGAGTCGGCGCGGGTCAGGTAGGCGGTGACGTCGGTGGGGTAGTTCACGACGATATCGAAGTCTTCGCGCGAGAGCTTGTTGTCGGCCAATACGCGGTCAATTGCGGCTTTGCCGCCTGCCTTGTCGATCTGCGGCGGCGTCTTTGCGGTGGCCGCGGCCACTACGGCTTTCAGCTGCAGGCGAAGGACCGTGGCAGGCATGTCGGCCGGGGCATTGCGGGTCAGCGTCTGCAGGGTCAGCGCAAGGCGTTCCTGCGGCACCAATTGGGCTTCATCGGTATCCCAGGAATAGTCGGCCAAGAGCTTCCATTCATCGGGCGTTACCTTGTCGCCCTTGAGCGCGGCGGCCAGCGTTTGCGCTACCGGGTGGATCGCGTTCATGCCCAGCGACAGGGCGCGCATATAGCGGTCAGCCTCGGCTTCGCCGGGCAAACGCATGACTTCGGTACCGTCGGGGCGGAACAGGATCATGGTCGGGTAGCCGACCACTTTGAATTTCTCACCCCACTTCTGCGCGCTGGGGCTATCGCCGTCGAGGTAGACCGGTACGAAGAAACGCGAGCGCTCGATAAAACCTTGCTGATTGAAGATGGTGGCCTTGACCTGGTTGCAAGGTGGGCACCAGCCGGCACCCCAGTACAGGAAGACCGGCTTGTTCGCAGCCTTGGCCTGGGCAAATGCCGCGTCCACATCGCCCTGCAGCCAGCTGATACCGGGCGGCAGCGGGTGGTCTTCGGCGGGCGTATTGGCCAGCGCGGGTGTGGCGGCTAACAGGAGCGCCAGCAAGGCGGTGCGAACAGGGTACATGTTCAATCCTTTATTCTTTAATTGATTGACAAATGTTAACTTAAATTCCGCGTGGGAATAAATGTTTTGCGATCAGGCCCGCGTTGCGCCCTTCACCAGCCGGATATGGGTGATTTCCGACGGTGCACCAAATCGCTTTGGCGGGCCCCAATAGCCAGTGCCGCGGCTAGTGTAAACCCAAAGCGATTCCAGGCGATTCAGGCCCGCAACATAGGGTTGCTGTAATGGCACAAACAGGTTCCAGGGAAAGAACTGCCCGCCATGGGTATGGCCTGAGAGCTGCAGGTCGAAGCCCGCTTGGGCGGCGGCGGTGGCGGTACGCGGCTGGTGGGCAAGCAGCAATTTGAAACTGATTGTTTGGGGCGCTCCCGAGATCGCCTTATGTGGGTCGCTGCGATGCTCTGGGTAGAACTGATGCGCCTTGTAGTCGGTCACGCCCGCGACCAGTACGGAAGCACCACGGTGGTCGACCACGACATGCTCATTCATCAAGACACGCAGCCCCAGCCGGGTAAATTCTGCGACCCAGGCGCCGGCATTCGAGTAGTACTCATGGTTGCCGGTAACGAGATAGGTGCCGAGGCGGCCCTTCAGGTCCGCCAAGGGGGCCGTATGCTCGGCAAGATCGGCCACACTGCCGTCCACTACATCGCCTGTCACCGCGACCACATCGGCTTGCAGGCTGTTCACCCGATCGACGATCCGCTCGAGGTAGCGCCGTTTAATGGTGGGGCCAACGTGAATATCGCTGATCTGCGCAATGGTAAAGCCGTCCAGTGCATCGGGCAGGTTGTCGACAGGGACCTCTACCGCAACGACCTGCGCGACGCGTCGCGCGTTGAAGTAACCCGCGATGGTGATCAGTAAGGTGATCAGCGGTACCGCGATGGCGGTATTGGCTACCCAGGCCGGCGACACCGGTTCTACAAAGCCGAAAATCAGCAATGCGAGGCTACGTACAAAGGTGAGCACGAGCAGGGATGAGAAGAAACCCATCGCCATCAGCCCGATCCAGGCCAGCTTATCGGCCATCGATTCGCGCTGGATCATCCGGGCCAGAAGCCCGACGGGGATCAATAGCCAGGAGGCGAGCAATAGCAACCAACCTAAGAGGCGACCTGTTTCGCTCAAGGGCAGGTCATGCAGCAATTGGCTGCCAATGAAAACGTGCAGGGCACCAAGGATCAGGATGACAGTGGCGATAAAGGGTAGGCGGGGCATGGGTGTATTTGAGTATGCGATCGAGATTAGGTTGTAGCGGAATCATGAGGTTCAAGTAAATCGAAATGCGAATCCGATAGGCGTTGGTCGGCATCGAAGGCAAAATACGTTATCCGCCTTACCGCGAATCATCGTGACCACCATTCTCCCCCGTACGCCGCCCTTGCCGCAGCGCGATGGCATCGGCCCCAGCTTTGCCTGGCTGCCTGCAGGGCAGTGGCCGTCCTTGCTGGCCTACCTCGTTGCGCGCTTTCCGCATCTCGACCCAGCCATTCTGGAAGGTCGTCTACTGCGTGGCGAGCTGGTAAACGACGAGGGGCGTGCATTCGCGATCGACAGCCCTTATCGGGCGGGGATTCGCATCTGGTACTACCGCGATGTGCCGCCGGAAACATCTGTGCCGTTCGAAGAGCGCGTGCTGTATCGCGATGACCGCATTGTGGTGGCCGACAAACCGCACTTTCTGTCGATCTCGCCGGCAGGCAAGTACCTGCGCGAAACACTACTGACGCGCCTGCGGCATAAGCTCGACCTACCCGATCTGACACCTGTGCACCGTTTGGACCGCGAAACGGCTGGGGTGGTGATGTTTTGCCATCACGCGCCCAGCCGTGGGGCCTATCAGGGCCTCTTTCAATCGCGGCAGATCAGCAAGGTGTATGAGGCCATCGCACCGTTTCGGGAAGACCTGGTGCTGCCCCGTGTGCATTGCAGCCTGTTGGAAGAGGGTGAGGGCTTTTTCACCATGCGCGAAATGCCGGGTGAGCCGAACAGTGAGACCCGCATCGAGCTGATCGAACGGCGTGGTGACTGGGCCCGCTATCGGCTGGAGCCGCATACTGGTCGCAAACATCAGCTACGGGTGCATATGGCGGCGCTGGGTATCCCGATACGCGATGACCCTTGGTACCCCGAGGTATTGCCCGACAAAGGGGACGACTTCAGCAAGCCGCTCCGCCTGCTCGCGCGCTCGATCACATTTACCGACCCGCTCTCGGGTATACCGCGTACCTTCACCAGCGAGTTGCAACTCGACTGGTGAACGAGTACCGAAAAGAAAACGGGCCGCGATTGCGGCCCGTTGTACTTTGATCATGCCTCAGCGCGCCAGCGCGCTTTCCGCGTGGCGTAGCCAGACCTTGTTCATGGCCTTGGCGTGGCTGTGCCAGTGACGGCTGTCGGCGACCACCTCTTGGTAAAGGGCCTTGGCAGCATCGGTTTCGCCCTGCGCTGCCAGCCAGTCACCATAGCGGCACTTGGGCTCGGGGTCGGCTGCCACCGTCAAGGCTTGCTGGAAGGCTTGTCGTGCTTCTGGCCGATTGAGCGCGGCGAGATCCGTCGCATAGCGTAGAGCCGGGCCGGGTTTGCGCTTCGATTCCGGCGATACTTCGAACAAGGTTTCCAGCGTCGCAAGCGAGCCTGCATGGTCGCCCGTCGCAGCCTGTGCATCGGCAAGGCCCGACAGCAATGCGGGGTCTTTCGCGTACGGGCCTGCTAGGGCCTCGCGATAATGCGCCAAGGCATCAGCGGCCTGTCCGTTTTCCATCAGCGCTTCGGCAAGGCGCATGCGGCGGTCCACCGTTGGGGTCAGCTCGAAAGCCTGGCGGGCTTCGCGTAGCGCGCGGCCGGGGTCGATGGCCTGCCGCATCACGCGCTTGGCGGTTTGCGCTGTGCGGCTGCCGCGCAGCTCTGGCAGGTAGATGGCCAAGCCGTAGACGATGCTACCCAGCAAAGGGAAGGCGAACAGGATGAACAGCCAGTACATATTCTGGTGCGTGCGAATCACGTGGATTGCAAAAAAGATTGCAACAATGACGTGCAACCCGATGCCGAAGATGGGCATGACGATCCTCTAAACGACGAAAAAGGCCCGCAAGATTGCGGGCCATCAGTGTAACGAAAGCAGGCTGCCAAGTCAGGAGGCTGGGTGGCAGGCTTCGGAGTCGCAAGTGGCCACGAAACGCGTACCGTTCTGGCAGTTGACCTGGTAAATCTCGACTCCGTCCCGCTTGCTGGTCACCCAGGCGCCGTCACCTTCGCACGCGTTATCCTTCGCCATCAGTTCCACATCGAAGGAGTGGGAGCCCATTGTTCGGGCAATCATCGGCTGCGGGAGGGCTGCAGGTGCCAGAGGCGCGGGCGACAATGCAACTGCAGTCGGTTGCACCGTTATGGAGGAGGGGGCAGGTGCAGGTGCGGGCGATGGGGCTGGTGTAGGCGACGGGGCGAGTGCGAGTACAGGTTCTGGGGCCGGTGCGACTGCCGTTGGCTGTACCGGAGCAGGCGCTGGTGTAGCAACGGCGACGGTCTTGATACCCGCGTCGCTGTTTGGGTGTAGGGTTGCAATGGCTGGCTGCCCCCGTGACATCAGTGCCCGCTGTGCCGGCGTGGGTTCGGGCAGATTGACAAGGATGTCTTTCAGTACCGCGCGAATGCCTTCGCGCCATTTCCGTTCGATCAGCGCAGGGTTGGCTTGCAGCGCGTCGAGTGTCACGCCGTCGACTGGGTTGCCTAGCGGCATGATATGACTACTCTGTGCCCACAAAACCCGGCCGCCTGGTTCGACGAGATCGCATTCCAGCGTAATGACCGGCACCACGGTCGAACTGAAGGCCGTCGGCACCATGAAACCATATTGCTTGACCGTGACCACCATCGTGGCGGAAGCCGGCATACCCGCTTCAACCAAGGGCACCCGGTCGGCATTGTAAAGCGCAGTATTCAATTCCTCGACGACCAGGCGGTCGAAGTGGACGTTGTTGGCTAGTACCAAGGCACCAAAGCGCTCCTTGGGCCCGACATTGGCGGCGGCTTCCGCGAGGCCGCCTATGGCGCCGAATGCGCCTAGCATCGCGTTACCTGGCGGGACAAAGATGAAATCGGGCAGTGGTTTTGTGTTGGGTGCCACGCTCACTGTCGTAAGCTTGCTGCGATCGGCCTCATTGAGCGCCTGCGAGGTCGCACAGCCTGCCATCGACGAAACCAGCGCCAGCCCGATACACAATTTAAGAAGGGTGCGATGCAGAATCATTGTCTTCCTGTTCGGTCGAAAGGGAATGCCACGGTGCTGCAATGTACATCGATGTATTCAAACCGTATGTATTGGACGAGATTGCGGTGCCGGCTGTTGTGATAAATGCGACGATCTGCATCGTCTTGCCGCGTCGTTCGGCGTAGAAACGATCAAGGCCGACCAACACACTGCAATCCACGTGCTGGCCAGCCTTGTCGCATCGAACTAAACCCGAATCAGCGGCTGATCGGCTTATAACGAATCCGGTGCGGTTTCGCGCCTTCTTCGCCCAGACGCTTCTTTTTGTCGGCTTCGTATTCCTGGTAGTTGCCGTCGAAGAAATTCCATTGCGAGTCGCCTTCGGCCGCCAGGATATGCGTGGCGATCCGGTCGAGGAACCAGCGGTCGTGGCTGATCACGAACACGGTGCCGGCGAATTCCAGCAGGGCGTCTTCCAGCGCGCGCAGGGTTTCTACGTCGAGGTCGTTGGATGGCTCATCGAGCAGCAGCACGTTGCCGCCGGCGATCAGCGTTTTGGCGAGGTGCAGGCGACCGCGTTCACCGCCCGACAGGTTGCCGACGATCTTTTGCTGGTCCGAGCCCTTGAAGTTGAAGCGGCCGAGGTAAGCGCGGCTCGGCATTTCAAACTTGCCGACTTGCAAGATATCCCGGCCTTCCGCCACGTCTTCGAACACCGTCTTGCTGGCACTAAGGTTATCGCGGTGTTGGTCGACAAACGCCATCTGCACGGTCGGGCCAATCTTCACGTCGCCGGTATCAGGCTGTTCCTTGCCGGCAATCATCTTGAACAATGTCGACTTACCGGCACCGTTCGGGCCGATGATGCCGACGATGGCACCTGCGGGCGCCTTGAAGCTCAGATTGTCGATCAGAAGGCGGTCGCCGAAACCCTTGCTCACGTTGGTGAACTCGATCACTTCATTACCCAGGCGCTCGGCGATGGGGATGAAGATTTCCTGGGTTTCGTTGCGCTTTTGGTATTCGTAGCTGCTCAGCTCTTCAAATCGAGCGAGACGCGCCTTCGACTTGGCCTGGCGGGCCTTCGGGTTTTGCCGTGCCCATTCGAGTTCGCGAGCCAGCGTCTTCTGGCGGGCCGATTCCTGTGATTCTTCCTGCTTGAGGCGGGCTTCCTTCTGCTCCAGCCAGGAGGAATAATTGCCCTTCCAGGGGATGCCATGGCCGCGGTCGAGTTCGAGAATCCACTCTGCGGCGTTGTCGAGGAAGTAGCGATCGTGGGTGACGGCCACGACCGTGCCCGGGAAGCGCACGAGGAACTGTTCCAACCAGTCGACCGATTCGGCATCCAAGTGGTTGGTTGGCTCATCCAGCAGCAGCATGTCGGGCTTGGACATCAAGAGCTTGCACAGCGCCACGCGGCGCTTTTCGCCCCCCGAGAGGTTGCCGATGATGGCATCCCAGGCTGGCAGGCGCAGGGCATCGGCGGCGATTTCCATCTGCGTTTCCACGTCCTGGCCGGCGGCCGAGATGATGGCTTCGCAACGGGCTTGTTCCTCAGCCAGTTTGTCGAAGTCAGCGTCCGGGTCGGCGTAAGCGGCGTAAACCTCGTCGAGGCGCTTCTTGGCTTCGGCCACTTCACCCAGGCCTGCCTCCACTTCGGCGCGCACCGTCAGGCTGGCGTCGAGCTGCGGTTCTTGCGCTAGGTAGCCGATCTTGATGCCGGGCATCGGAATGGCTTCGCCCTCGATATCGGTATCGACGCCGGCCATGATCTTGATCAGGGTGGATTTACCCGAGCCGTTGAGACCCAGTACGCCGATCTTGGCGCCAGGGAAGAAGCTGAGGGAAATATCCTTGAGAATCTGACGCTTGGGCGGAACGATCTTGCCCACGCGATTCATGGTGAAAACATACTGCGCCATAGCGTGTTCCTGAATTGGGTGCTGAGGGGCGCAAGTTTATCAAAGGTCGAGAGGGTTTATCGTGACGATAAGGGGAGAGGTGCCCAATAAGGGGCGTTGTGTCGCGTTTGACGTGATGCGACAACTCAACGCTCGCGGGCGGCGCGCAATTTGATGCTGGTCAGGTCGAGTGCCTGGTCGAGCGGCAGGTCATGCGACCGATACCGTGGCGCGGCGCCTGCGGCTTCGAGCAGTTCGCGCACCAATTGGTCGGTTTGCGCCAGCGGGCGCCACCGTCCGTCGAATATTTCTTCCGGCCAGGCTTGCTGCCCGTCGTAAACCAGCGAAAGACGCGGTGCAGTCTGGTGCTCTGCAGTGCGGTGCATGCCTAGCGCAAGCCGGTTCGGCCCCATGCGACCGATGGCAGTCTGCCAGGCCCTAAGCGAGGCACCGCAACGCACGAAGCCAAAGCCCGCCATCAGTCGCCGGAACTGATGTGCCAAGGCAGGCCAGGAGATGATGGCTGAGCCCAGTAACTCGGCGCGGTTGTCGAAAGGCAGGGTCATGCCGCCATCTGGGCCGGCTTCGATGCGCAGGACCGGCGGCAGCGTCAGCCGCACCGCCCGGCAAGCCTTGCCGAGATTGATGGCAAATGCCGTAAGTGTGGCCTTCAGGTTGTGCGTGACTTCATCAAGATCGAGTCGGCCGTCGCCATCGGGTGCGACGCCCCACAGGCCGAAGTCGGCCGGGCCGTATTGCATCTCGGCATCGGCCGCGGCAGGTTCGCTGGCCATGGCTTGGGCTAGCCAGACCTCGAAACCGGGAATGGTCTGCTCAGCCGCGTCGAGTGTCGGCGGTACCAACGGCGTCGGTAACGAGGAGGCGGGGTAGATGAACGGAGTGCGCATGACGTCGTTACACTGCAAGCAGTGTGCCACGTAGGCAAAACGTCTTTGGAAGCACGAACCAGCGGCTCACCGCCCGGCGTAGCCGGGCGCAAGCGGGCAGTGAAGTATCACGGGATTCCCGCTGATTGATTCTACTCCCCCCGCCCTCGCCTCCGCGAGGGCGCTTCACTGGCGCTCATCAGAGGGACTTGCGATTCCCTACGCAGGGATGCTGAACGTCAGAGGAGGGCGGGTCAGGCTTTGACGATGGTGTGATACTTCTGCATCAGCTCGTCCTTCGATTCCTTACGGTCTGGGTCGAGTGGAATGCAATCAACCGGGCAAACCTGCTGGCATTGCGGCTCATCGTAATGGCCGACGCACTCGGTGCAAAGGTCCGGGTTGATTTCGTAGATTTCTGCGCCTTGCGAGATGGCGTGATTCGGGCACTCCGGTTCGCACACGTCGCAGTTGATGCATTCGTCGGTGATCATCAGGGCCATGGTTTTACTCCAATTCAGCTTACGGATGCCTCTGGGCCAACAGAGCACCACAAAGGTCAGGACGCGGATTCTAACATCCTATCGTTACATTCTTAGTCCCTGTTTCCAGCTGTAAATTCTGTCACCGGACTGGTGGCGCTGTACTTCCTGAAATGTGGGCGCGCGTTAATTGCACAAGACCGACCTGCCAATGAGGCAACGCTGTGAAAACCCTATTGTTCTCCCTCGCCGCCGTGGCGGCAACGCAGGCGCTGGCTACCCCGCTTGGCGAGGCGGATGCGCGACATCTGCTGGCACGTACCGGCTTTGGCGTTTCAGCCACCGATGTCGCGGCCTTTGCAAAGCTGGATCGCAATATCGCGGTGGACAAGCTGCTCGATAGCGCCCAGATCAATCCCCAGACGCCTCCGCCTAGCTGGGTCAACGACCCGTCGCTACCGAAGCGTGGTGAGATGAGCGAAGGGGACAAAAAGGCCTTCCGCGAGCAGCAGCGCGACGAAGGCATCGAGCTGCGCACCTGGTGGTATCGCGAAATGCTCGATACCCCCTCGCCGTTGACCGAACGGATGACGCTGTTCTGGCACAACCACTTTGTATCGGCCCAGCAGAAGGTGAAATCGCCTGTCCTGCTTTATCGGCAGAACCTGCTGCTACGCCGCTACGCGCTGGGCAATTTCGGCACCTTGCTGCACGAGGTAGCCCGCGACCCGGCCATGCTGATCTACCTCGACGGCGTACAGAACCGAAAAGGGCAGCCGAACGAGAATTTCGCACGCGAAGTCATGGAGCTGTTCACCTTGGGTGAAGGGCACTATTCGGAACAGGATATCCGCGAGGCGGCGCGTGCATTGACCGGCATGAGCCTTGACCGCGATACGGGCACCTACCGTTTCCGGCCGGCGCTGCATGACGATGGCGATAAGACCATCTTCGGCCACACGTCGAACTACGATGGCGATGCCTTTCTGGACTTGATTCTCAGCCGGCCCGAAACCAGCGAATTCATCGTCACCAAACTATGGCGCGAGTTCATCTCGCCTACCCCCGACCCGAAACAGGTGAAGCAATTCGCCCGCCTGTTCCGCAATGCCAACTACGGCATGAAGCCGCTCCTGCATGCCATGTTGACCTCCGATGCGTTCTACGCGCCCGAGAATCGCGGCGTGCTGGTGAAATCGCCAGTCGAGCTGACTGTGGGCACCTTCCGCACCTTCGGCGTGGAGCCGCCCGATTGGAAGCCTGTACTCGGTGTCGACCGGGCGCTGGGGCAGGATGTATTCAACCCGCCCAATGTGAAGGGCTGGCCGGGCTACACAGACTGGATCAACAGCCAGACGCTGCTGCTGCGTAAACAAATGCTGGCACGGGTCTTCCGCGCAGCGGAAATGGATGGCGGCCAGCCGCAACAGTCCATGGATGGCGCCAACCCGAAGATGGAGCGCGGTGACAAGGCTGCCAAGGCTATGGGGGGGCGGCGCGGGGTGGATCTCTATGTCGACCGGTGGGTGAACGACGTTGGCGGCTTGGGCCGTGCGAGTTTGATCTTGCTGCCATTGACGCCTGACTCCGTGCCAGAAGGCACGACCACCGAAGCGGTCAGCCAGCTTGTCATGAACCCGCTATATCAACTGAAGTAGGAGGCCGACCATGTTGCGCCGCGATTTTCTGAAACTGGGCGGGCTGGGCACCTTGGCCGCGCTATCGCCCACCGTCGCCTTTGCTGCCGGCAACGAGGCTTCGCCGAAACTGCTGATCTTGGTCGAACTCAAAGGGGGAAACGACGGGCTCAATACCGTGATTCCCTATACCGACAGCCGCTATTATGAGCTGCGGCCCAAGCTCGCCATTGCACGCGAACAGGTTTTGCAGCTGGATAGTTATATGGGCCTGCACCCGGCCCTGTCACCCCTGATGCCGCTCTGGCAAGACAAGCACCTCGCCATTGTGCAAGGCTTGGGCTACCCCAAGCCGAATCTCTCGCATTTTCGCTCCATTGAAATCTGGGATACCGCGTCCGACAGCGACGTGACCTTGCAAACCGGCTGGCTGACTCGGCAGTTCACCGCCAAGCCCTTGCCCACGGGCTTTGTGGCGGATGGCGTCGCAGTCGGCAGCCCAGAGCTCGGCCCGCTCGACGGTGGCGCGCGGGCACTCGTGCTGCAAAGCACCGATGCTTTTGTACGCCAGGCCAAGCTCGCGAACGATGCGGCCAACGGCGCACCCAACGCAGCGCTTGCGCACCTGTTGAAGGTGGAGGGCGATA
>Ga0213872_10001997_pt1 | contig 12421 bp, 12 predicted proteins | sample VelepicomBERX_R2_FD_160071 | JGI IMG/M metagenome (GOLD analysis project Ga0213872, IMG submission 160071) | Rhizosphere microbial communities from Vellozia epidendroides in rupestrian grasslands, the National Park of Serra do Cipo, Brazil - RX_R2 | ecosystem: Host-associated > Plants > Roots >...
CAGCGCGTACGGAAGCAAGCGGACCTGGGCGTCGAGCGCCTGGACGCTCAGCGCGGCGGACGGCCCGGAGGGGCGGGCGGGATCTGGCAAGCGGCGGCTCCTCGAACGGATCGCCACCCTAGCGCGAACCCCTTGCCGCCTCGTTATCGCGCAGGACTTTCGAACGGTGATATCAGGGTTAGCATTTGGTTAAGCTAGCCCGCGTAGGGTATCGCCGTCCGCCTGCCGGAGGCTTGCTTGACCACCGTCCGCGCCCCTCTCACGGAAGTCGATCTGCGCCGCCTCGTTCGGGGGGGCAGCGTCGAGGATCGTGTGCGCGCCGCCCACAAGCTCTGCTCGGCGGTCGAACGCATCGCCATCAGCGAGGCCGACCGGCTGGCGGCCCAGAAAATCCTGCGGGTGCTGGCCGAGGACGCCGCCTTACGGGTGCGCAATGCGCTCGCCACGGCGCTCAGGGCCTCCACGCTGCTGCCTCGGGATGCGGCGCTGCGCCTGGCGCGCGACGTGGAGGAGGTGGCCGTGCCGGTCATCAGCTTCTCGCCGGTGTTCACCGACGAGGACCTGATCGAAGTGCTGGGCCTTTCGTCGGCCGAAAAGCAGGTCGCGGTCGCCGGCCGGCCGCGGCTGTCGGAGCGGGTCACGGGCGTCATCTGCGACGAGAGCGGGGAGGCGGCGGTCGCGGCCGTCTGCGCCAACGACAACGCCGCCCTCGCCGAGCCGGCGCTGGCGCGCGCGCTGGAACGATTCCCGCAGTCGCGCCCGGTCACCGTGGCCATGGCGCGGCGCAAGAACCTGCCGCTGGCCATCTCCGAGAAGCTGCTGGCCCTGGTCGAAGGCGACCTGCGCCGCGAACTGATAGAGCGCTACGAAATCAAGCCCGACACGGCGCAGCGGCTCACAAGCGCGGCGCGCGAGCGGATCACGGTGGACCTGGTCGACCAGGCGGAGGCCGCCACCGACCTTCGCGGCTTCGCCGCCCACCTGCATCAGCGCAGGCGGCTGACTCCGTCGCTATTGCTGCGCGCCCTGGCGCGGGGGCAGATGGCTTTTTTCGAGCACGCGGTCACCGAGCTGGCGGGCGTGCCGCATCAGCGCACCTGGCTCATGGTGCACGATGCGGGGCCGCTGGGCCTGCAGGCCATCTACGAACGGGCTGGCTTGCCGTCGAGGCTGTTCCCGGCCTTCCGTGCGGGCGTCGACGCCTGGCGTTCGCTGCAACAGGACGGCGTGGCGCTGGACCCCCTGCGTTTTCAGGAGCGGATGATCGAACGCTTCCTCACGCACCAGCCCTTCGCGCCGCGCGAGGACCTCGACTACCTGCTGGAAAAGCTCGACCGCACCCGCGAGGACCTGCTGCCGCCCGTGCACGCGAACGCGGCCTGAGCCTGAACCGAGGCAGGCGGCGCTTTTGCGTCTGAAACACTACACTTCGCCGTCGCGCGCCCTATAATCGGCGTGCGCCCGCAGGCGGCGCGGAGAGTCTCAGGTCGCTCGTGTTCGATAAGATCTTCACCTGGTGGAACGGCGCCACGATCGGAACCCTGTTCACGATCGGCCGGCGCGGCGTGCTCGTGGGCACGGACGAGTTCGGCAACCGCTATTACGAGTCCCGCGACAACCGCAGCTATGACGGCCGCAAGCGCCGCTGGGTCGTGTACACCGGCTATGCGGAGGCCACGAAGGTTTCGCCGGATTGGCACGGCTGGCTCCACTACATGTTCGACCAGCCGCCGACGACCGCGCCGCTGACGCGGCGGCGCTGGGAGAAGCCCTACCTGCCGAACCTGAGCGGCACGCCCTTCGCCTACCGCCCGCGCGGCTCGCTGGCCCGGGGCGGAGAGCGGGCGTCGGCCGCGGGCGACTACCAGGCCTGGCGTCCCGAGAGCTGATCATGCGCATGCGCCTTCCCCTCCTGCTCGCAGGCGCCTGTACGGCGGCGGCCCTGTCCGCAGGGCTGGTGCTCGCTCAGACGGTGCCGATGCCGCAGGACGGACCGCCCCCTGGCGCTGCGCCGGCGCCCGTCGCGCCGCCGGCTCCGGCCGCCCTGCCTCCGCAGGAGACGGCGCCCTCCGGAGAGCCTGGCGCGCCCGACGCCAAGACCGCGGACAAGCCGTCCGCGCCCGCCGCCGACGACGGGGTCGAAGCCAAGGACGACAGCAATCCTGGCGGCGCCGAGGCCAGGGCCGAGGCGGCCGTGCCCGATCCCGCCAAGCGCCAAGTTTATTCGGCCGCGGTGGTCCAGGCGCTCGACAAGATCACCGCGGAGACGATGCGGTTCGAGGTCACCGCCGGCCGGCCGGTGCGCTGGAAGGGGCTGGTGTTCACGCTGAAGAGCTGTGAGACCTCGGCGCCGGACGAGCCGGTCAAGGAAGCCATGGCCTTCCTGCAGGTGCGCTCCGATCCGCACGCCCAGTCCGAGGAAGCCTCCCGCGAGATCTTCCGGGGCTGGATGTTCGCGAGCTCGGCCGGGCTCAACCCGCTGAAACACCCCGTCTACGACGCCTGGCTGATCGCCTGCAGGGCCTGAGCGCCCGACAGGCGCGGCGGCAGGGCGAAGAAATCGGCGTCGCGAGCCAGCGCGCGGCTCAGGCGGCGGCGGTAGTCCGCCCGGCTGATCTCCACCGCCCCGAACCTGGAGAGGTGCTCGGTCTGGAACTGCGCGTCGAGCAGGCGGTAGCCGCCGGCCCGCAGGCGCGCGACCAGATGCACCAGGGCGACCTTCGAGGCGTCCCGCTGGTCCGAGAACATGCTTTCACCGAAGAAGGCGGCGCCGAGCGAGACGCCGTAGAGGCCGCCGGCCAGCGCCCCGTCGCGCCAGCACTCCACGCTGTGGGCGCAGCCGCGGGCGAACAGGGCGATGTAGAGCTCGCGGATCGGCCGGTTGATCCACGTCTCCTCGCGGTCCGGGCGGGGCAGGGCGCAGGCGTCGATCACCGCCTCGAAGGCGGTGTCGACCCGGACCTCGAACCGGTCCGATCGAACCGTGCGGGCGAGCCGCTGGGGCGTATGGAAGCCGTCGAGCGGGATGACCCCGCGACGCTCCGGTTCGACCAAGAAGATGCGCGGGTCGGCGCGGGTCTCCGCCATCGGGAAGACGCCCCGCGCGTAACAGGCCATCAGGTCCTCGACCGTGAAGGCGGACGTCAAGCTTGCAATCCTTTCACGCGCTACGCGTCGGTCATCCCCGATCAAACCCGGGGGTAGGGCCTTCAGATCGGCGCTTCCAGCGACTTCGCGAGTCCGGAAAACAGCTTCGGACCCTGCTCGGTTATGTGCAGGCAGTCTTCGAGCCTGATTCCGAACTCGCCGGGAATGTAGATGCCGGGCTCGTCGGAGAAGCACATTCCGACCTGCAGGGGCGTGGTGTCGCCGCCCACGAAGTAGGCGGCTTCGTGCCCGTCCAGGCCGATGCCGTGGCCCACCCGGTGCGACAGGCCGGGCAGTTTGTATCCGGGACCCCAGCCCTCGCGCTCGTAGAAGGCGCGCACGGCTTTGTCGATCGTCTGAGCCTCGACGCCGAGCCGGGCGGTCTCCAGCGCGATCTCCTGGCCGCGTTTGACCGTTTCCCAGACCTTGCGCTGGCGGGGTGTAGGCGTCCCCATCACCCAGGTCCGCGAGACGTCGGATTGATAGCCGTGCACCGTGCAGCCGCAGTCCATCAGCACGACCGAGCCTTCGCGCACCACCTGCGGCTGGCGCGAGCCGTGCGGATAGGCGCTGGCCTCGTTCAGCAGCACCATGGCGAACTCCGGCGAGCCGCCCAGGGCGGCGGTCGCGCCGTCCATCAACGCCGTGATCTCGCCCAGCGTCATGCCGACCTTCACGCGCGGATACACATAGGCGTAGGCGGCCATGGTCACGTCTGTCGCCGCCTGCATCAGGGCGATCTCGGCGGGGGACTTGATCATGCGGCAGGGACGGGTGACCGGGTCGGCCGACACGATCTCGTAGCCGCCATTCGAGGCGGCCCTCAGGCCGTCGACGACGAAGAAGCGGACGGTGGACTCCACTCCGACCTTGCCGCTGCGGACTCCGCGGTCCTCCAGCGCCTGGCGGATGCGCAGGGACGGGCTCTCGTGCTCCTGCCAGATGCGGATCTCGCCGGGGACGCCCAGCGTCTCGCGCACGGACGGCTCCTCGAAGTGGGGGGTGATGATCACCACCTCGCCGTTCGCCGGGATCACGGCCGCAGTCGTGCGCTCCGACCTCCACCACTGCACGCCGGTGAAATAGTCCATGGCCGCGCCCGGCTCGAGCAGGATCGCGCCGAGTTCCTGCTCGCGCATGAGCCGCTGGGCCTTGGCGAGCCGGGCCAGCCGCTCTTCGGGTTGGATCGGCCTGGCGCCGCCGGTGATGGGCTTCAGCTCCGAGGCGGGTGAGGCCGACGCCGCCGTGCCGGCCGCGCCCGCGAGCGCAGCCGTCGCCGCCGCCCCGATCAACCCGCGTCTCGACACCATGACTTGCTCCCGGACCCGCGGCCGCCTTCACCGACTATGACGGCGCAGCCGCAAAGACGCCAGAGCGCGCCGGCTTCTACACCAAGGATCTAAAGCACTTTCACCGGTTCAGACGCCAACGTGCCTGAGTGCGGCCAAGGGTCAGCGGCAGGCGGGGATATGGAAGCCAGGGGGCAGGCGCGTGGACGGGTCGCCGCAGGCGTGGTCGAGCTGCACCTGGGTCAGGCCACGGGCGTGCTGCAGCTCCGCGCCCGACAGGTTGGTCCCGTCGAGCCTGGCGCCTTTGAGGTCGGCGCCGGCCAGATAGGCGCCCACAAAGCTGGCGTGGGACAGATCCGCGCCCGTCAGATCCGCGCCGGTCAGCACCGCGCCGTAGGCGTCCGCGTCGCGCAGATCCGTTCCGGCGAAGCGGGACCGGGTGAGGGTCGCTGCCGTCAGGCTCGCCTGGCGCAGGCGGGCGCCGGAATAGTCACGGCCCGTCAGCTTCCGATTGCTAAGCTCCGCCTGGAACAGGTTGCAATGCGGGCAGGAGGCGCCGCCCTGCACCCGAGTGATCTCGCCCGCGTTCTGGGCCGCAGCCGATCCGGCGGCGAGGCAGAGGAGGGCGGTCAGCAGCCAGCGCTTCATGTCACCCTGCCAGTCCCGGAGCGGCGCCGCAGGCATCGCAGACGAAGGCGCCGGCCCGGCGCTGCAGGCTCAAGCCCCCGCAGGATGGGCAGACATCCGGCTGGCTCTCCGTCCCGACCATCTCCTCGCGCGGACGGCGCGACGCGAAGGGGACGACCACCAGGTTGTCGCCTGCGGCGCCGCGGGCGAATCCCTTGGAAATGAAGCGGGCCGCCGGAACGGTCTCCTCCGCGACGCCTTCGGTCTGGCCGTGGCCGAGGCCGTCGGCGCTGAGCGGCTCGGCGTCCGGATCGGCGTTGGCGAGATCGGAGCGGTCCAGATAGGAGACCGCGAGCTCGCGGAAGATGTAGTCGAGGATCGAGGTCGCCGACCTGATCGAGTCGTTGCCGGTGACCCGGCCCGCCGGCTCGAAGCGGGTATAGACGAAGGCGTCGACGAACTCCTCCAGCGGGACGCCGTACTGCAGACCGATCGACACCGCGATCGCGAAGTTGTTCATCAGCGAGCGGAAGGCGGCGCCTTCCTTGTGCATGTCGATGAACAGCTCGCCGAGCGTCCCCTCGTCGTACTCGCCCGTGTGCAGATAGACCTTGTGGCCGCCCACGGCGGCCTTCTGGATGTAGCCCTTGCGTCGATCGGGCAGGCGCCGGCGCGTGCGCCCGCGCTCGACCACGCGTTCCACGACCCGGTCCTGCGCCCTGGGCGCAAGCGCCGGCGCGGCCTGGACCTGAGGCTGGAGTGCGGGATTCTGGGGAGCCGGACTCTGTGGCGCGGCCTGGCGGGCCGGCTCGGACAGCGGGATTTCGAGGAAGCGGCCGGCGGGCGGCGCCTCGCGCTTGAGTCTCACCGCGCGCAGGCCGTAAGCGGCGGCTTCGGACTGCAGCCGGCCGGCCTCGGTCACGCCCTCGCGCCATTCCAGCCGGATCGGCGCCAGCGACGGCGCGCCGGTGAAGCGCTCGAGTGCGGCCGCCATCTTCAGGCTCGCCGGGCGCTCGATCCGGGCGAAGACGTCCGCCAGCATTTCCGGCAGTTCCGGCCAATCCGAGAGCGACCCGGCGCCGAAAACCCAGCGCTCCGCCGCTTCGACCTCTTCGGGGGAGAAGCCGAGCCGGGCGGGCAGGTCGAAAGCGCAATCGGCCGCCTCCTCCTCGGTGAGCCCCAGCACGTCGCGGGCGAAGCCCTCGCCGATCACGGCGGCGGAAAGGGCGACCTGCAGCGAAGGGGCGTGCCCGAGCGCCGTCTCCACCGCCTCGATTTCGAGGTCGGTCAGACCCCTGGCGCGCAGCGCGGCGGGATCGACGCCCGGCGCGCCCTCCAGGCTGCGGCGGCCCAGCACGTGGGCCTGGGCTTCCCACAGGTCCGCGTCCGCCCGTTTCAGGGCGATGGCGGCCGTCTCGGCCAGCACGGGCGTCAGCTCGCCGTCGGCGGTCTCGATCTCCACCGTGGCGCCGTTCCAGGGCGCAGCGCCGAGCCGGCGGCCGAGCCGCAGGGCCAGCTCCGGATCGAAGAAGAGGGCGGTGCACTCGGCGTTGCGCCAGCCGCTGGCGCGGGCGAGCGCGCGGGCCTCGGCGTAGCGGACGGCGGCGCGTTCGGCGGACTCCACGCCGGTCTCCGCAAGCGCCTGGGCGCGAGCCTCGGCCTCTTCGAACAGGGCGTGGCGAGCCTCGGCGTCCTGGGCCCATTCCGCATAGGCGCCCAGTCGCCCGGCCAGTTCGGCGGAGACATGGACGGCCTCGGCGTCGACCAGGGCCATCAGGCCGGCCGCGGCGGCGCGGCCTTCGTCGCTGTCATAGACCAGGGCCTCGCGCACCAGCAGGTCGGACAGGCCCGCCAGCGTCAGGCCCACGGCCCGCCAGTCGGCCCGCGCGCGCGCCTCCTGCGGCGTCTCGGCGAAGCCGGCGGCGCACTCGATCTCGAGCGCGACGGTCCACAGGCGCACGGCCGTCTCGAGCGAGGCGACATCGACCGCGCCGTCGTCCGAGACGAAGCCGCAGACGTCGATCGCCGCGCGGGGGGCGGAGCGGGCGCGCAGATAGGCTTCGGCGTCGCGCGGATCGAAGGCCAGCGCCAGGGCGCCCGTCTCGGCGCTCACGGTGGCTGCCAGCAGCGCTTCTGGCGCGCCCGCCTCGGCGAGCTCGCGCGGACCGCAGGCGACGGCGAATGCGGCCCGCTCGACGCGGATGGTTTCTGCCGCCCAGTCGGCCCCGTCCTGGCCCGTCGAGAGGATGGCGCGGGCGATCAGGCCGTCGGAGGCCCCGGCTTCCCGGGCCGCCTGGGCGGCGCGGGCGAGCGCGGGGTTGCGCCGGGGGTCGCCGCAGGCGGTGCGGTCGCCGTCGCAGCGGCTCACGGCGTCGCGCACGGCCTGCAGTCTGGCGGCCAGAGCGTCGACGCCCGCCTGGGCCAGGTCCGCCGCGCGGTGTTGCGCCAGGCGCCGCTCCAGGATCGGGGCGAACTCCACATCGTTGAGGTCGAGCAGGATCGCCTCGCGCGCGGCCGGCAACAGGTCGCCCGCCACCGGGTGGACGCGCGCGCCTGCGGGACGCTGGGCCGCCGGGGCGGCCAGGCCGAGCGCCATGGTGGCGAACAGCTCGTCGGCGAAGATTATGGCGTCGTTCGCGTCCTCGAACAGCCCCGTGGCGAGGCCCCAGGCCGCCAGGCGGCGCGCATACCGCGCCGGGCCCTGACCGAGCAGCCGGTCGTAGGGGCGGTCCGGCGACAGCTCCGGCGGCGTCCGGTTGGGGAAGTCCAGTGGCAGCGATTCGGCCCACTCGAGCCAGGCCTCGGCCGCCGCCGAACCGAGATCCCGAGGCGCCTCGACGCGGTCGATTCGGCCCGGCCGTTCGATCCGGCGCGCCTCGCGCGCGAACGAAAACCGCTCGGGTGTCGTAAACCACCGATCAAAGCGCATCCCCGCCTCCGCGTTACCCGCGTGCAGGCTATGCGTGTGTTAACGAATTGGCAATAAATGTGGGCCGATCGCCCCTGGTTACCCACAAGATGTTGGGTTAGCCCGCCGACTGGCTCTCCGCGACGCGGCGCTCCAGCTCCTCCGCCAGCGCTCGGCCCGCGGGATGGCTGTCGTCGCGGATGTTGTCGCGCACGCAGGCCTTGATGGCGTCAATGTGCGAGTCGATCAGGAAAAGCGAGGCCTGAGCGCGGCGCTCGGGCGAGTCGGTGAGCTTGCAGAGCGAGGCCGCGATCCGGGTGATCAGCGGGAATTCGTAGGTCGAGCCCAGGCCCTTCAGGTCGTGGGCGCGCAGGTAGATGCTCTCGGAGGTTTCCGGCGTGTAGCCGTTGGCCTGGACGGCGGCGCGGGCGGCGTCGAGCTTCTTGATCTCGTCGTCGAGCCATTGGGCGAACTGGCCCGACAGGGACTTCAGCGCGGCCTCGGCCTTGGCGATGGCGTCGGCGTCGATGGCGCCGAAACGGCCGCCGAGCTTGAGGCGCGAGCTGCTCGCCGGCGGGGTGATCTGGGCTTTGGCCTGGTCGCTCACGACGTCTCTCCCCGGCGTCTGCAGAGAGGACGCCGCACGCCGAGTGTGCACAGGAGGGGCTTACGAACCCCTAACGCGAGCGTCAGACCGAGAACTGCTCGATCAGCACGCGCTCCTCGAAAGTGCGGCCCGCGTCGAACAGCATGACGAGGTCTATGTCGCGCGCCTCGCGTACTTCGACCCGCTGCACGTCGCGCACCTCGTGATTGTCAGCCACGGCGCTCACCGGCCGCTTTTCCGGCTCCAGCACCTCGAACGCCACTTCGGCCGTGTGCGGCAGCAGCGCCCCGCGCCAGCGGCGGGGACGGAAGGCGCTGATGGGGGTGAGCGCCAGCACGTTGGCGCCCAGGGGAATGATCGGGCCGTGGGCGGAAAGGTTGTAGGCGGTCGAGCCTGCGGGGGTGGAGACCAGGGCGCCGTCGCAGAACAGTTCGGCCATGCGCACCTTGCCGTCCACCGCGATCTGGAGCTTTGCGGTCTGGTGGGTCTCGCGCAACATGGAGACCTCGTTGATGGCGAGCGCCCGCTCCAGTCGGCCGTCCAGCGTCAGAGCGGTCATGGCCAGCGGGTGGATGACCGTGGCGCGGGCCTCGTTGATCCGCTCCACCAGCAGGTTCTCGCCATAGTCGTTCATCAGGAAGCCGACCGTGCCCCGGTTCATGCCGAAGATCGGCTTTCCGGCGGCCATGAAGGCGTGCAGCGTCTCCAGCATGAAGCCGTCGCCGCCCAGGGCCACGATGACGTCCGCCTCCTCCGGCGGCGTGTCCCCGTAGCGGAAGGCTAGCCGGGCGCGCGCATCGATCGCCTCGGGGCGATCGCTCGCGACGAAGGCGAGACGGCTGATCGGGGGGCGGGCGGCGCTCATATCCGGACTCTTCGACCCCGGCGCGCGCAGCTTGTCAAACCCCCGCGACGAGGTCCCGGAACGCCCGCGCCGCATTGGCGGGGTCGCGCTTGAAGGCGGAAGCGGCGCGCTTGCCGGCGTCGGGGCCGCCGCCCGGCCGTCCGGCGTTGAATTCGCGGATCAGGACGAGCAGGCTCGGGAAGACCACGCGGTCGATGCCGACCGCCGCGCAGGCCAGCGCGATCAGCTCCGGATCGGGCGCGTTGCAGGCGCGGCGCACCTCGCTGAGGGGGTAGCGGCCGAGCGCCGCCAACGCCGTCTGGAACAGGCTGAGCTTGCCCTCCTTGAGCGCCCGCACGAGGTAGCCGGGACGCAGCTCGCCGGCGGCCTCTAGCTTGGTGACGAGCCGCCGCTCCATCTCATCCTGTTCGTCGGCGGCGGGCGCAGGCTTGGGGGAAGGGCCGGCGTGGGCGGCGGCCACCGCGTCGCCGACGGCCCGGCCGAGCTCGTCGGGGTCGACCGCGAAGCGGTCGGTCAGGGCGGCCCTGAGCGCTTCGCCGATCCAATTGTACATCTGGAGCGCCAGCAGCCGGGTGAGCTTCGGATGGCGCACGAGCGGGGAGCGCAGGGCGGTGATGCGGCGCGAGGCGAACACGAGCCGCCGGAGCGCCTCATCCGTGAGGTCAGTCGCGGTGTTGCCGGCCAGCGCGGCCAGCACCGAGGGCTCGCCGCGGTCCAGGATGGCCTCGACCACGCGGGCGCTCACGCCAGGGCGGCGCGCCACCTCGATCTGATGCTCGACGGCGGCCTGGACCAGGATGCGCACCAGGTCCTCGTCCTGGAGCAACGGGCTCGCCAAGATGATCGGGCGTGCGATCTCGATCTCGTCCAGCGCCAGGATGTCGATCAGGGCTTTGGGCGCCCAGTCGGCCGTGGCCAGGCGCTCCGCCAGCGCCTTGCGGATCTCGCGCTCCGCCTCCGCCGCCAGCTTGACGAAAACGTCCCCGAGCAGCCCGCGCAACTCGGGGCGGCGCGCCTCCTCCGAGGTGGCGCACACGTCCACCATCGCCAGCAGCAAGCGATTGCGATCGCCTTCCGTACGCCGGTGCGCCAGGTCAATCAGGGGATGCGCCGCGAGCGTGCTCACAGGTTCCCGGCCCTTCGCATTCAGTCAGCCCTGGGGGAGAGAGATGCCACCGGCGTGTGAAGAGGGGCTTAACGAACGCGCAACCTTGACGCCGATCACCCGGGGCGCGACGCTCGTCCGGGAACGGGAGGAGGCGGTCATGGCCGACGGTTCGCAGGTCTCGTTGAGGGGGCAGGTGAGCGAAGCCGAATGGGCCGCACGCGTCGAACTCGCCGCCCTCTATCGGCTGGTGGCGCACTACGGGTGGGACGACATGATCCATACCCACATCTCCGCCCGCGTGCCCGGCCCGGAGACCCACTTCCTGATCAATCCCTATGGCTGGTTCTTCGATGAGATGACCGCCTCATGCCTGGTGAAGGTCGACCTCGAGGGCGCGGTGGTGGCCAAGACCGACCAGTTCATCAATCCGGCAGGCTTCACCATCCACTCGGCGATCCACGCGGCCCGGCCCGACGCCCATTTCGTCATCCACCTGCACGCCGACGCCGGCGTGGCGGTTTCGGCCCAGACGCATGGTCTGCTGCCGCTGACCCAGCACGCTGTGCTGGTGCTGCCCCACGTCGCCTACCACGACTACGAGGGCGTGGCCCTGAACCTCGACGAGCGAGCGCGCCTTGTCGCCGACCTCGGCGACAAGGCGATGATGATCCTGAGAAATCACGGCACGCTCTCGCTCGGCGGCTCGGCCGCCCAGGCCTGGAACTGGATCTATTTTCTCGAGAAGGCGTGCCGGCAGCAGGTGCTGGCGCTGAGCGCGGGCCGCGGCGGCGTGCTGTTGGCGCCCGAGCCCGCCCAGGCGGAGGCGCGCGAGCAGAGCGCGGGCATGCCCTTCGTCGCCGGCCTGACCTGGCCGGGCCTGCTCAGGCTCCTCGAGCGCAAGTCGCCCGGCTTCGACGCATGACATCCGGGTCGTTGCCGGGATCGGGGGCCACGCCCAGCCTTTGGCGGGCTCGGGACCTGGCGGGCTACTTCGACGTCGCGGTCTTCAGATAGGCGACGACGTCGGTGCGGTCCTGGGGATCGCCCAGGCCGACGAAGGACATCTTGGTGCCGGGCGCGACCTGCCGCGGATCGGTGATCCAGGCGTCGATGTGCTGGGCGCCCCAAGTCCAGGTCTTCGCCTTCAGGGCGTCGGAATAGGCGTAGCCGGCTTTGGAGGCGACCTTGCGTCCAAAGAGGCCCCAGAGGTTGGGGCCGATCAGGTCGGGGCCGCCCTCGGTGACGGTGTGGCACACCTGGCACCGGGCGAAGACGATCTTGCCGTGTTCGACGTCGCCGCTGTTGTAGGGCGCGGGCAGGCTCGCGAGCAGGGCCTTGTCATGCACGCTGAGGGCGGGCGCCGTCGCGGCGGGGCTCGCCTCAGGGGCCGCGCTCGTGGCGCCGGCCGGGGACGAGGACGAGGTCCCGGCTTCCGAGCTCGCCGTGTCCGGCTTCTGACCGCAACCCGCGAGAAGGCCCGCTGCGAACGCGATCGTCAGACTGGTTCTGAGCATGAGGAGACCGGATCCTTGCGGCGTGGGGGAAACCCAACGCCGATCCCTGGCTTTGCAAGGCGAGGGCAGGGCCTGCCCGGGCTTGCACGAGGTGGGCGGCCCGGAGCGGGCCGCCCCTTTCGGCGGAAGCCGTCGGTTGTTTAGGCCGCCAGGCCTTCCTGGGCCCGGGCGAGCTCGCGGGCGAGATCGAGCACGATGCGGCGAAGCCGCGGCGAGCTGATCTCACGATAGGTGCGCAGCAGCTGGTCGGCGCCTTCGGCCCCGAGCAGGTCCCAGTCCATCTCCTTGCGACCCTCGACGCTCTCGCCCATCAGCTCGAGCGGCGAAATCTGCAGGGTGCGGGCCAGCAGAATCAA
>Ga0213872_10001998_pt1 | contig 12420 bp, 15 predicted proteins | sample VelepicomBERX_R2_FD_160071 | JGI IMG/M metagenome (GOLD analysis project Ga0213872, IMG submission 160071) | Rhizosphere microbial communities from Vellozia epidendroides in rupestrian grasslands, the National Park of Serra do Cipo, Brazil - RX_R2 | ecosystem: Host-associated > Plants > Roots >...
TCGAGCAGCGTATCGTCGCTTGCCCCGCCATCGCGGGGCAGTCTACTGACACCGCCGTCGTTCATGCCGGCTCGGCCTTATAAGGATCGGGCACGCCCAGACCGGCCAGGATCGACCGCTCCAGAGACTCCATCTCTTCCGCCTCGTCGTCTTCCATATGGTCATAGCCTAGCAGATGCAGCACGCCATGCACCACAAGGTGTGAGAGATGGTGGACGAGGGTCTTGCCTTCCTCGGCCGCTTCGCGCTCGGTGGTCTCGCGCGCCACGATCACGTCGCCCAGCAGGATCGGCCCGTCCGGCGGGATCGGGCTGTCGGCGTCGAGCGCCGCGAAGGACAGCACGTTGGTTGGCTTGTCCTGCTGGCGGTAATCGCGATTGAGCTCCTGCACCTGACGATCGTCGGTCAGCAAAAGGCTGACTTCGAGACGCTCGGCGGGAAGGTCGACCAGGGACGCGGCGGCGCCCAGGGCGATGGCGGCGACGCGCGAGCACAGCTCTTCGGCGTCCGGCACGGCCTCCAGCCAGGCTTCGTCGGCGACCTCTACGATGATCTCGGTCATTTCTTGGCCTTGTCATAGGCCCGGACGATGCGGGCCACCAATTCGTGGCGCACCACGTCCTTGTCGGTGAAGGTCACCTTGCCGATTCCCTCGACCCCGTCGAGGATGGTCAGCGCGTCCCGAAGGCCGCTCAGCATACCCGAGGGCAGATCGACCTGCGACAGATCGCCGGTGATCACCATGCGCGAATGCTCGCCCAGGCGGGTCAGGAACATCTTCATCTGCATCGGCGTGGTGTTCTGCGCCTCGTCGAGGATGACGAAGGCATGGCTCAAGGTGCGGCCGCGCATGAAGGCGAGCGGCGCCACCTCGATGTCGCCGGCGGCCAGCCGCTTGGCGACCTGGTCGCCGGGCAGCATGTCGTGCAGCGCGTCATAGAGCGGGCGTAGGTAAGGATCGACCTTGTCCTTCAGATCGCCGGGCAGGAAGCCCAGGCGCTCGCCGGCCTCGACGGCGGGGCGAGACAGAACGATGCGGTCGACCTCGCCCTTCAGCATCATCTGCACCGCCTGCGCGACGGCGAGATAGGTCTTGCCGGTGCCGGCCGGGCCGAGGCCGAACACCAATTGGTGGTTCTCCATCGCCCGCATATAGTCGGCCTGGGTTGGGGTGCGGGCCTGGACGTGGCGCTTTCTGGTGACGATCACCGGCACCGGGCTCGACCCGGCATCCGGCTCCTGCCCGAAGCGCAGCGCCGCGTCGATGTCGGCGGTCCCGACCTCGTGCCCGTCGGTCAGCCTTTCATAGAGCCGGTCCAAGGTGGCCAGCGCCGCCTCGACCAGATCCTGGTCGCCGGCGGCCAGCACCTGGTTCCCGCGCGAAGCCAGGGTCACGCCCAGCTTTTTCTCGATATGGTGCAGATGGGCATCGGCCGGCCCGAACAGCATGTGCAGCAGGCTGTTATCCTGGAAGTCCTTGGTCGACTGGAAGGTCACGCGCAGGCTTTCTCCTCTGCGAGCACCGCGCCCAGCGAATTGCTGTGAGCGGCGGTGATCGTCAATCTTTGTACGCTGTTCATCATCGTGGCAGGCGCGGTGACGAACACCGACTGCATATAGGGGCTGCGGCCGATCAGCTGGCCGTCGCGGCGGCCCGGCCGGTCGAGCACCACGTCGAAGGTGCGGCCGACGCAGGATTCGTTGAAGCGCGCCGACTGCACTTGAAGCGCGGCCTGCAGGCGCGCCAGACGCTCTTCCTTGACCTCTTCCGACAATTGGCCGGCCATGCCGGAGGCCGGCGTGCCGGGGCGCGGGCTATATTTGAAGGAATAAGCCTGGGCGAAACCGATCTCCTCGACCAGCTTCAGCGTATCCTCGAAATCCTGCTCGCTCTCGCCGGGGAAGCCGACGATGAAGTCCGACGACAAGGCGATGTCCGCGCGGGCGGCACGGAGACGATCTATGATGCGGCGATAATCGTCGGCGGTGTGCTGGCGGTTCATCGCGGCCAGGATGCGATCCGAACCGGACTGGACCGGCAGATGCAGGAACGGCATCACCTGCGGCAGGTCGCGATGGGCGGCGATCAGCTCGTCATCCATGTCGCGCGGATGCGAGGTGGTATAGCGCAGGCGCTCGACGCCTTCGATCTCGGTCAAGCGGCGCATCAGGCCGCCGAGGCGCAGTCCCCCGCCGTGATAGCCATTGACGTTCTGGCCCAGCAGCGTGATTTCGCGCACGCCCTGGCTGACCAGCGCGCGGGCCTCGTCGAGGATGGCTTCCGGCGTGCGGGAATATTCGGCGCCCCGGGTATAGGGCACCACGCAGAAGGTGCAGAATTTGTCGCAGCCTTCCTGCACCGACAGGAAAGCGGTCAGGCCCTGGGCCTGCGGCGCCGGCAGATGGTCGAATTTCGGCTCGGCCGGGAAATCGGTGTCGAGCACGGCGCCGCCGGCGCGGCTGGCGCGGGCCACCATCTCGGGCAGGCGGTGATAGGTCTGCGGGCCCAGCACGATATCGACGAAAGGCGCGCGGCGGATGATTTCCTCACCCTCGGCTTGCGCCACGCAGCCGGCCACCGCCAGCACGGTCTCCTGGCCCTGGCCGGCGCGCTCCTGCTTGATGTCGCGCAGACGGCCGAGTTCGGAAAACACCTTTTCCGAGGCGTGCTCGCGGATATGGCAGGTATTGACGATCACCATGTCGGCGTCGTCGGGGCTGTCCGAAGGCTGATAGCCGAGCGGCGCCAGCACGTCCGCCATGCGGGCGGAATCGTACACGTTCATCTGGCAGCCATAGGTCCGGATAAAAAGCTTCTTCGCCAAAGGTGCGAGTCCTCAGTTCTTAAAGTCGCCGATAACTAGTGATCGGCTGTGCATAAGTCAAGTTAAGCTAGGGTTTCCGCCGCCCGGCCATTGTTCGACAGGGCCACGCCATGGCGCACGGCGGCGAAACAATGATCGGCCAGCGCCTTGCGGGAAGGCAAGGCTTCCTTGGTCACCGGCGGGTGAAACACCACCGTCACCGTGGCCCGCCCCAAGCCGAGCGCCATCCAGATATGATCGGCCAGTTCCATGTCGCCATACCAGGCGAAATAGGAGCGCCAATTGCGCCCCATCGGCAAGCCGTCGAGCGACGAATAGGACAGCGAGATCGGCTGCACCGGCAGGGTCGACCCGCCCCCCTCGGCCACCGAGAACAGCGCACTCTTGAAGGGCAGCACCGATTTTCCGTCGCTGCTGGTGCCTTCCGGAAACAGGATCAGCGACTGCGCCTCGCCGTCCAGCTTGGCCTTCATTTCGTCGCGCTGGGTGCGCGAATGGCGCGCCCGGCGCTCGACATAGACGGTGCCGGCCAGGGTCGCCAGGAAGCCGATGGCCGGCCAGCTGCCGACCTCCTTCTTGGCGACGAACTGGGCGTCGAGCAGGCTGCCCAGCACCATGATGTCGAAATAGGAGCAATGATTGGCGACATAGAGCGCCGGCACGTCGCGGCAGGGCTCGCCCACCACCTCGATGCGAAAGCCGCTGACCCGCACCAGCCCGCGATAGATCAGCCGCAGGATGAAATTGGCGGTCTGATGCCGCCCCATCCGCTTGAACAGGACGAACAGCGGCATCAGCAGCACGATCCAGAAGATCAGGCCGAAAAGACGCAGGGCTGCGGTCAGCGGACTATGGACGTCTCTCACTAGAAGTTACGGTGCGCTGTACGGTCGTAATGGCGGAAATATTTGTCGGTGATCAGGTCGGTCTGCACCATGATGCAGATATCCGTCGTATTGAACTGCGGATCGATCACCGCGCCGTCGCCGACGAAGCCGCCCAGGCGCAGATAGCCCTTGATCAGCGGCGGCAGGGCGACCAAAGCGCGCTTGACGTCGATCCCTTCCGCCGGCAGCAAATTCATGTCGGTGTAGCGCTCGGGCAGAGCCCGCGGGCGGATCGCCGACGGCGCCAGATGGTGGTGATAGAGATAGGACAGCGGCAAAGCCAGCTTCTCGGGATCGGTACCGGGCAGGCTGGCGCAGCCGAACATCAGATCGATCTTGTGGGCGAACACATAGCCGGCGATGCCGCGCCACAAAAGCTGCATCGTCATCTTGGTGCGCCAATCGGCGTCGACGCAGGAGCGGCCCAGTTCGAGCACGTTGCCGGTCAAGGCGGCGATCTTGCTGACGTCATATTCGGCCGAGGAATAGAAGCCCTTGAAATGCTTCGTATTGCGCCGATGCAGGCGATAGGTGCCGACCACGCCGAGATCATTGTCGGTGGCGCGGTTGTTTATCACCAGAAGATGGTCGCAATGATCGTCGAACTCGTCGAAATCGCGCTTTTCAGCAGCCATTTCGGGAGTAGGCTTGGCCCCCATCTCGTCGTAGAAGACGCGGTAGCGCAGGCGCTGGGCGGCTTCGATTTCAGCCTGGCTGTTGGCCAGCCGGACTTCGAGCCAGGCAGCCGTAGCCTCTTCGATCTCGCTTACACCGGAGTTCATGTTCCCTCTTCCCATAAAGAGATCGTCAAACGCCGACCGTTACTCGGCCTTGTCGTTGGCTGTCAGGGGAACGGCATAAAGTTCGAGCCGATGCCCCACCAGCTTATAGCCGAATTTGCGCGCCACCTCGCGCTGCAGAGCTTCGATTTCCGCATTCTGGAACTCGATGACCCGCCCCGACTGCATGTCGATCAGATGATCGTGATGGTCTTCGGCGGCTTCCTCATAGCGTGCGCGCCCATCGCCGAAATCATGCCGCTCGAGGATGTTGGCCTCCTCGAACAGACGAACCGTGCGGTAGATGGTGGCGATGCTGATGTTTGGGTCGATGGCAACCGCGCGGCGGTGCAATTCTTCCACGTCGGGATGATCGACAGATTCCGAGATAACCCGGGCGATCACCCGGCGCTGCTCGGTCATCTTCATGCCTTTGTCGATGCACCGCTGTTCAATGCGCGAAGCCATGAGCGGTTTTTATCCGAAAGTTCCGGTTGGTTGCAACGACAAAGCGCGGGCGCCGGCCAAAGCCGCGGAGCCCGCGGAATTCGCGGGCTCCTGCGCCATTTGAAAGCTTTTCAGACTGCCGAAGCAGCGCGGCGGCGCTTGCGCGGCTTGGTGCCCAGGCCAATCTTCTTGGCGAGCGAGGAACGATGCTGGGCGTAATTCGGCGCCACCATCGGATAGTCGGCCGGCAGGCCCCAGCGGTCGCGATATTCCTCGGGGGTCATGTTGTAGGCGGTCTTGAGATGGCGCTTCAGCATTTTCAGCTTCTTGCCGTCTTCGAGGCAGATGATGTAGTCCGGGGTCACCGACTTCTTGACCGGCACGGCCGGCTGCGGACGCTCCAGAGCGACGGGAGCGGTGCCGACCGACGCCAGGGTCCGATAGACCTCCTGAATCAGCTGCGGAAGGTCACTGACCGCAGTGTTATTATTGGAGACGTGAGCGGCCACGATTTCGGTGGTCAGAGCCAAGAGATCATTTTGATTCAATTGGTCGGTCATAGAAGGGAAACCCTCAGGAGAAACTGTAAGATGCTTATATAATTTGTTTCCCTGCCCCTCGCAATATCCAAAGCTAAGAAAACAGCAATTCCCAGGACTGGCCGAGCAAGATGACCGATTATTTCATCGACATAACAAGTGATTTCTGCCCGTTGACCTTCGTCAAGACCAAGTTAATGATTGAGAAAATCGGGTCGGGAGACCGCCTGGAAGTGCGCCTCAAGGGCAGCGAACCCTTGAAGAACGTTTCGCGGTCTGTGACTGAACTTGGCCATCGCCTAGTGTCTGTTAATGCAGAAGAAGGCGACGACTCGAGCGGCTTTCATCGCCTGCTGATCGAGAAGGTTTGATCAGAAATTCTTAGCCAGAAGCAGCGCGTCGACGCCGTCGGCGTAATAGCGCTTGCGGCAGCCGACTTGGGCAAATCCCACCTTAGTATAAAGTTGCATCGCATTCTCATTACTTGATGCAACTTCCAAATACATCTTCTCCGCCCCCTGCATCTTTGCGTTGTCGAAGGATGCTTCGAGCAGCCGGCGCGCCAGGCCATGACGGCGATAAGGCGGCAAGACCAGGATGGTAAGGATCTCGGCCTCGTCGGCAGCCACCCGTGCCAGGACGAAGCCCTCGGGCCGCTCCCCGGTAGAAGCCAGCCAGCCATAGACGCCGGGCAGGACCAGAAGCTCGGTCATCGCCTTCTCGGTCCAGGGCTCGGCGAAGCAGACATGATGCATGCCGGCGATCAGCGCTGCATGAGCCGGCGTCAAAGGGATGAGGTCGCTCATCGGGCAGGCAGGGCTACGTCCGGCGGCCGCAGATAGAGCGGCTGGGCCGACAGCGCCCTGCCCTCCTCCCAGCGCTGCAGCGCCAGCTCGGACAAAGGCTCCGCATCGGGCAGCAGGGAGAGGATCTCGATGTCGTCGCGCAGCCCCTCGAACTGGATCGCCGCATCACCGGCCACTAGCAACGGACCTGAATGAGCGTCCAGCGCTTCTTCGGGCAGCAGGGCGGCGATCTCGCCGGCCGGCTTTCTATCGGCGCCGAAAGACTGGATGAACAGATCGTCGCGCTTGCTGTCGATGGCGATCAGGAAGGGCCGGCCGCGCCGCGCCTCCTCCGGCAGGCTGAAAGCCAGCAGATCGGCGGTGGTGACCCCGGCGATCGGAATATTCCGCGCCAGCGACAAGCCACGCGCCGTCGCCAGCCCGATGCGCAGGCCGGTGAAGCTGCCCGGCCCGACGGTGACGCCGATCAGCCCAATCGCTTCCCAGCCCAAACCGGCCGCCGCCAGCACGCGCCCGACCAGCGGCACCATGGCTTCGGCTTGCCCGCGCCCGGTGACGCGCTCGACGGCGAGCAGGCCGGCAGGCCCGCGCACCGCCGCCGAACAGGCGCTGGTCGAGCAATCGAGAGCAAGGATCGTCAATGATTTGTCATGCATGGCGCGGGACTATACTGTTGCCGCAGCGCAGTCACCAATCGAGAATTGTTTATGGCCCTGCTTCCCGTCACCGCGACCAGCCACGACGTCGAAATCGATCTCAAATATGCCACCAGCGACAATTTCACCGGCAAGCCGGTCTATTCCCGCGCCGCCTGCTGGCTGCATCCCGATGCCCTGGCCGCTTTCGAGAAGGCCATCGCTTTGGCCAAGGCACAGGGTCTGCGCTTCCGCGTTTTCGACGCCTTCCGCCCGCAGGAAGCCCAGCGCAAGCTGTGGGCGCACACGCCCGATCCGGATTTCCTGGCCGATCCCGCCAAGGGCTCGGCGCACTCGCGCGGCGTCGCCATCGATCTGACCCTGATCGGCCCGGATGGCAAGGATCTCGACATGGGCACCGAATTCGACGCCTTCACGCCGCTGTCGCACCACGGCAATACCGAAGTGTCGCAGGAAGCCCAGGCCAACCGCTTTCTGCTGCTCGGCCTGATGAGCGCCGCCGGCTGGGACTTCTACGGCAATGAATGGTGGCACTATCAGCTGTTCCAGGCGCGGGCGAGGTATCCGCTGATCAGCGACAGTTCGCTACGCGAGTCTATGATGTAGCCCTCAGGCGCCGGGCGCGGCTTCCAGCCGCTGGGCTACCGCGCCAAGCTATACAGAATCTGCCCTGCGGCTGTCGGTAGCGCGGGGCCGCCTTGCGGCCCGGAAAACCATTCCTCGGCTAGACGTAGACCTTCCGTCCCGCCGTCAAACCGCTGACCGTCTTCACGATTCCCTCAGCGTCGATACCGAAATGGCGGTAGAGGTCGGCGATGGTGCCGGTCTGGCCGAAATGCTCGACGCCGAGCGGCACCGTGCGATGGCCGGCGACGCCGCCCATCCAGGCGAGCGTAGCGGGATGGCCGTCGATCACGGTCACCAGCGTGCAATGGGGCGGCAACCCCTCCAGCAGCGCCTCGGCATGGCCGCGCGCATTGGCGACGCCGCGGCGGCGCGCCCTTTGCGCCGCCGTCCAGCCGGCATTCAGGCGATCGGCGGAGGTCACCGCCAGCACGCCGATGTCGCGGCGGCCTTCGCCGAGACGGCCGGCCGCCTCGATCACCTCGGGGGCGACGCAGCCCTGATAGACCAGCACCACCTCGGCATTGGGGCCGGGTTTCCTGAGCCAATAGGCGCCGTCGATCACACCCTGGCGGAAGGCATCGTCGAAGCGGCGCGTCGGCTGCTCCAGCGGGCGGGTGGTCAGGCGCAGATAGACCGAGCCGCCGGTCTCGTCGCGCAGCCAGGTGCGCTCATCCGGGTCGTTGTCGCCGTCCTTCTGGAGGTAATCGAAGGCCCAATCCATGATCACCGACAACTCGTCGACGAAGGCCGGCTCGAAGCTGGCCAGGCCGTCCTGGCTCATGCCGATCAGGGGCGAGCCGATCGATTGGTGCGCGCCACCTTCGGGCGCCAGCGTGACGCCGGACGGAGTGCCGACGATGATGAAGCGGCTGTCCTGGTAGCAGGCATAATTCAGAGCATCGAGGCCGCGCGCCACGAAGGGGTCGTAGACCGTGCCGATCGGCAGCACCCGTTCGCCGAACAGCGAATGGGACAGGCCGGCGGCGCCCAGCAGCAGGAACAGGTTCATCTCGGCGATGCCCAGCTCGATATGCTGGCCGGCCGGAGTGAAGGCCCATTTCTGGGTCGAAGGCACCCGCTCGTCGCGGAACATGTCGGCCAGGGAATCCCGGGCGAACAGGCCGCGCCGATTGACCCAGGCGCCGAGATTGGTCGAGACGGTGACGTCGGGCGCGGTAGTGAGGATGCGATCGGCCAACGGTTCGCGCGTCTGCGCCAGCTGGTCGAGAATCTTGCCGAAGCCGGCCTGGGTCGAGAGATGGCGGTCCTCGATCCGCACCGGGCCGGGGGCAGGCAGCTTGGCGGCGGTGTAGCGGCGGCGGCCCTTGGCGAAGAACGGAACTTTGGCCAGGAACTGTTGGACCTCGGCACTATTCTCGATGGCCGAGAAGGGTTCCCATTCGCTGCCCTGCGCCACACCCATGCGAGCCTGGAATTCGGCCATCTGCTGCGGGGTCATCAGGCCGGAATGATTGTCCTTGTGGCCGGCCAGCGGCGTGCCCCAGCCCTTGACCGTATAGGCCAGGAACACGGTGGGTCTGTCGGAGGTGGCGGCGTCGAAGGCGTCGGCCAGGCTCTCCAGGCAATGGCCGCCGAGATTTTCCATCAGCTCGGCCAGTTCGGCGTCCGAGCGCTTCTCGATCAGGGCGGTCACCGCACCCTGGTCGCCGATCTCGTCCAGCAGGCGCTTGCGCCAGGCGGCGCCGCCCTGGAAGGTCAGCGCCGAATAAAGCTGGTTCGGGCAATTGTCGATCCAGTCACGCAGACGCTCGCCGCCCGGTTCGGCGAAGGCGGCCTGCTGCAGCACGCCATGCTTCAGCGTGACGACGTCCCAGCCGAAGGCGCGGAACACGTCCTCCAGCCGGCGCCACAGGCCTTCGCGCACGACGCCGTCGAGGCTCTGGCGGTTGTAATCGATGATCCACCAGCAGTTCCGCAGGCCGTGCTTCCAGCCTTCCTGCAGGCATTCATAGATGTTGCCCTCGTCCAGCTCGGCATCGCCGACCAGGGCGATCATGCGGCCTTCCGGACGCTTCGACGCCCAAGGCTTTGCCGCCAGATAATCCTGCATCATCGAGGCGAAGGCGGTGATCGCGACACCCAGGCCGACCGAACCGGTCGAGAAATCGACGTCGTCGATGTCCTTGGTGCGGCTGGGATAGGATTGCGCACCGCCGAAGCCGCGGAAATTTTCCAGCTTCTCGCGGGTCTGGTTGCCCATCAGATACTGGATGGCGTGGAACACCGGCGAGGCATGCGGCTTGACCGCGACCCGGTCTTCGGGACGCAGCGCGTGGAAATAGAGCGCGGTCATGATCGACACCAGCGAGGCCGAGGAGGCCTGGTGTCCGCCAACCTTCACTTCGCCCTTGGGGCGGAGATGGTTGGCGTTGTGAATCATCCAGCAGGCGTGCCAGAGAGATTGCTTCTCCAGCGCCCGCAGCATCGCCGCGCGCTTCGTCAAGGGAACCTCTCCCTAAAAAGGGGGTTTATGTATTGGAGGCGACGATAGCGGCGATGCGCCGGGTGTTCAACCGCGCGAAGTCGAAGGCTTCGAGTTCGTTGTCACGCATGATGACGTGCAAGCCGCGGACATAATCGTCGCCGCGCTCGGAATAGCGGTGCAGGGTGCCCGCCAGTTCCCAGCCGTCGATCTCGCCCTTGGTGGCGCGCATCTTGGCCCGGACGCCGCGGAATTCCTTGTAGGCGCGGTGGGTGTTGAGATTGCGCATATAGGAGGACACGGCCTCCTGCAGGCTGGCGAAACTCTTATAGTCCCAGTCGCCCGAATCGTCCTGGCCGAACTGGCCGAACAGCGAATTCTGCGAACGGGCGATGCGCGAGGTGCCCCAGCCGCTCTCCTCGATGGCCTGGGCCAGGGCGAGTGACGGCGGAATCACGTCTACTTTCTTCAACAGCGAATCGACGTCGGCATCGGCCTGGTCATAGGCGTCGGCCATCTGCAGCACCCACTGCACGTCGTTCGAGCTCATCTGCACGCCCGACACCAGCTGCGACTTGATCTGCAGCAGATGCTGGCGATCGGCGCCAATTTGTTCGTTGGCGGCCAACACTGCCGGCAGCATCAGGCGCAGGAACAAATTCTTGCGGCCATCCATCGCATCCAGGCGCTCGATATCCGGCGGCAGTCTGGAAACGATCAGGCGGGGAACGGAAATGTAGCCCTTCTGCACGGCATCCAAATCGAACCCGATACGATCGAGCGCGGCCAGCATCAGAACGGCCTCTTTGGTCTCGGCGGGCTTGATCGCCATGATCACCGGGGGAAGCTCCCCATTGGCGGCGACGACGGCGGGCATCACGCCTCGGGCAGACCGGATGGGGGCCAGAATGCCCCCCGCGACCAGGAAAAGCCCGAGCACGAAGGCACCAAGCAAAACCAGCATACCCCCGTTTTGAAACGAGGTACGTCGTAGATGTTGCATGTTTGTCTTCGATCCTACGCTATTAACGGTATATTCCCCCGGTCAGGCGGTCCCCAATTGGGGCGACCATAGCCATAGGATTCCAGCCTGCACAACTGACATTTTTGTGGCCGGGGGATAGTCGGTTGAATTTTATGAAAAAAAAGTGTCAATCGACGGCTTCGACCGACTGCACTTCCGGGACGTAATAGCGCAAAAGGTTCTCGATGCCGTGTTTCAGGGTCGCCGTCGAGCTCGGGCACCCTGAGCAGGCGCCCTGCATGTGCAGATAGACGACGCCGTTCTGGAAGCTGCGGAACACGATGTCGCCGCCGTCATTGGCGACCGACGGACGCACGCGGGTATCCAGCAACTCCTTGATCTGAACGATCAATTCGGCGTTTTCGTCGCCTTCATGGTCCGAGTGCCCGCCGGTAACCACGGCACTCTCTTCGGCCTTGCTGGCGCCTGAGGTGTAGTAATCCATGATGGCGGCCAGGGCCAAGGGCTTCACCACCGCCCAATCGGCATCCGCATCCTTGGACAGCGAGATGAAATCGGCGCCGAAGAAGGCGCGGGTCACCCCGTCCACCGCGAACAACGCCGCCGCCAGCGGCGAGGCCTCGGCCGCCTCGCGCGAGGAGTAATCCGCCACCGCGCCCTTGGCCACCGGCTCGCCGGGCAGGAATTTCAGGGTGTTGGGATTGGGGGTCGGTTCGGTCTGGATGAACATGGGTGCCTCGATATGAATGTGAGGCTTAAATGGGCTTCTGCGCCGCCCACGTCAAGGTTTTCGGCCCAAAGCGGGTCAGGACAGAGCGTCGATCAGACGGTCGGTCATATGTCCCGGCACGATGGTCAGCGGCACCCTAAGCTTGTCGATCGAGCGCCCGGTCAGCATCGAAATCAGCGGCCCGGGCCCCTCGGAGCCGGTGCCGGCGGCCAGCACCAGGACCGAGATCGAGGGCTCCTGGTCGATCAGTTTCACCAGCTCCTCGGCCGGATCGCCCTCACGCACATAAAGCGTGGGCAACTCGCCGGCCATCCGCTGAACCTCGCCACCGACCCGCTGCAGCAAGGCCTCGGCGTCGGCACGGGCCTCGGCGCTCATCAATTCGCCGATGGCGGCGAAATGCTGGAATTCGGCGGGCCGGATCACGCGGAGCAGCGCCACCCGCCCACCGGTATGACGGGCACGGCGGCAGGCATAGCGGAGAGCGGCGCGCATTTCCTCGCTGTCATCCACCACCACCAGAAAGGTTCGTTCCATTCGCGCGCGGTCATCCAGTTCAGAGGCCATCTTCACCCTCTCCGGAACGCCATGGCGGCGATCCAGCCGGCGGCCATCGCCAGCGCCACCGCGCACAGCCCGTAAAGTGCCGAATGGTGCTGGGCGATGTCAAAGATTTCGGCCCCCACCCCGCTTTTC
>Ga0213872_10001999_pt1 | contig 12420 bp, 8 predicted proteins | sample VelepicomBERX_R2_FD_160071 | JGI IMG/M metagenome (GOLD analysis project Ga0213872, IMG submission 160071) | Rhizosphere microbial communities from Vellozia epidendroides in rupestrian grasslands, the National Park of Serra do Cipo, Brazil - RX_R2 | ecosystem: Host-associated > Plants > Roots >...
TAGCCCGCCGGTCAACGACCTGGCGGGTTTTTTTTTGATCTGAAGAAATAGACGGTGTACCATGTCTTCTTTCCAGAATGCTTGAAACTTCAATGACGAAAAAGAGCGCCCCAACCATGCGTCTTGTCCTGGCTACCGCAGCGACCATTGCCACCTTGCTGGCGATGCCAGCCTATGCCGATGAAATGGCCGATGTCAGCAAATTGCTGAAAGCGGGCAAGGCCAACGAGGCGCTCATCAAGACCAACGAGTACCTGGCCAGGCATCCCGCAGATCCGCAGATGCGCTTCCTGAAGGGCGTGATCCTGACCGAGCAGAACAAGTCGGACGAAGCGATCGCGGTCTTCACCAAGCTAACCGAAGATTACAAAGACTTACCAGAGCCGTATAACAATCTGGCGGTGTTGTATGCCGGTAGCGGCCAGTATGAAAAGGCGCGCATTGCGCTGGAAAAAGCCATTCGCACCAACCCCAGCTACATGACCGCCTACGAGAACCTGGGCGACGTTTACGGCAAGATGGCTAGCCAGGCCTACGACAAGGCGCTGGCCCTGGGCGCGACCAGCGCACCCACCAAATCCAAGCTGACGCTGCTGCGCAACTTCTCGACCAGCACCGGTTCCAAGGTGGTGGTGCCGGAATCGGCCCCTGCTCCGGCGCCTGCCCCGGTTGTTGCAGCTGCACCTGCCGCGCGTCCTGGTGCGCCTGCGCCGGTGGCGCTGATTTCTCCACTGCCTTCGCCGGATCTGGCCAAGTCGCAGCCGCCGCAGCGTATCCCTGCGTTGTCGGTCACGCCGCCAAGCGCGCAACCGAAAGTCGCTGCCGTACCGGCGCCAGTTCCTGCTCCAGCGCCTGTGATCGCCGCAGCCAAGCCTGCCCCGGCACCGGCACCGGCGCCTGTGCCAGCGCCTGTGGCGACGAAACCTGCTCCGGCCCCGGCGCCGCTGGTGCTCGCCAAGGCTGAGCCTGCCAAGCCAGTGCCAACGCCTGTGCCTGCTGCCAAGCCAGAGCCTAAGCCGGAACCAAAGCCTGAGCCAGCCAAGCCGGTGGTTAAGGACAACCTGGAAAGCGACGCTGTGCTGGCGCAAGTACATGGCTGGGCCAAGGCCTGGGCCGCACAGAACGTGGATTCGTATCTCGGCTACTACAGCAACGAGTTCGAGCCGCCAAAAGGTTTGTCGCGCAAAGCCTGGTCCGATGAACGCCGCGCCCGCATCGAGGGCAAGGGTCATATCCGTGTCGAAGTCAGTAATCCTGAAGTGACGGTGAGCGGAAATACCGCAAAAGTCAGCTTCCACCAGACCTATGTTTCCGACCGTTTGACGGCGCGTAGCCGTAAGACGCTCGTGCTCGTCAAAAATGGTGGAAAATGGCAGATCAAGCAGGAATCCTCGGGTAGCTGATGTCACACTTAAGTTTTAAGCAACGCTGGCGCGCAGGCGGTCTGGCGGGTCTGGTTCTTCTCGGCGTTTTAGGCGTGGGAGGGACCAGCTATGCTGCAAAAAAGCCGCTGAAGGCCAGGGCTGCCGCAGTCCGCAAGGCTAACCCGGAAGAATTGCTGGCCGATATCTACCGCGAGCTGGCCGAGAACAATCTGCGCGCGGCCCAGGAAAAGGCTGATGCGCTGGTCGAGGCCTATCCTACTTTCCGCCTTGGCCACCTGGTGCGTGGCGATCTTCTGCTGATGCATACCCGTCCGGTGGCCCAGCTGGGTGCTGCCGTGCCGGCGGGCCTTGCCGACGCCAAGCTGGCCGATCTGCGCCGCGAAGCGGCTGTACGCCTGCAAGCCGAGCCGGCCCGTCCGGCTGACACGCTGCTGCCGCGCGCGCTGCTGCAGATGCGCAAGGACCAGAAGCATGCGCTGATCGTCGACGCCAAGCATTCCCGCCTCTACCTGTACGAAAACAGTGGCGACCAGATTCATCTGGTGTCGGACTTTTACGTCAGCCAGGGCAAGCTGGGTGTGAACAAGTCGCGTGAAGGCGACATGCGCACGCCAATCGGCGTCTACTACATTGTTGGCCACCTGCCTGGCATCAAGCTGCCGGATATGTATGGCAAGGGTGCGCTACCGCTCGACTATCCCAACGACTGGGACAAGGTGAATGGCCGCAGCGGTTCCGGCATCTGGGTGCATGGCACGCCGCCGGAAACTTTCAGCCGTCCGCCGCTGTCGACCGACGGCTGCGTGGTGGTCAGCAACGACGACCTGTTCACGCTGACCCGCACGGTGGAGATCGGCAAGACGCCAATCCTGATCGGCGATCAGGTGGAGTTCGTCAGCAAGGAAGTGATGGCGCGCGATCTCAAGCTGGCCAGCTCGCTGGTGGAGGGCTGGCGCCGCGATGTCGAGAACCGCGACGACGCCAGCCTGCGCGCGCGCTACTCGAAGCGCTTCAAGACCGTGACGGATGATGATGTCGATACCTGGCTGGCCAAGCAGCAGTTCCTGCCGGGCGCGAAGAAGATCAGCGTGATGGTGACCGACCCCAGCTACTTCCGCGAGCCTTCGCACGAGGATGTCATTGTCAGCAATTTCACCCAGGAGATCGTGGTGGGAAAATGGCGCCACGCAGTACGCAAGAAACAGTACTGGATGAAGGAAGGCCAGCAGTGGAAGATCATCGCTGAGTCCAACGTGTAATAAAAAAAGCGCTTCCTCGGAAGCGCTTTTCATTTGAGCCGGCCGAGCTTAGAAGTGGTAAGCCGCTTTAACCTCGAACCAGTTCACGCCAGTATTCGGCTTCTTATAACCACCATTCGAGAAGTGCTGGATCTTCGCGCCCAGTTCCCAGTTATTATCGAACACATAGCCCATGCCGATGTGGTCGCCGAACTGGAAGTGGGTGGACAGACGGTAGGTGTCGTTGTTGTACAGGTCCGACAGCCAGTGCACGCCGATGCCGCCTTCGTAGTAGATGCCCTTGCGATTGCTGTTCTCAAAGCGGAACACTGGGGTGAAGCCGATGTCCCACAGGTTCTTGTCCGCGCCGGAAACGTTCATGTACTGCTTCTGGTGCCAGAAGCCGACGGTGCCTTCCCAGTAGCCGCTCAGGTGGGTGCCGTTCGATTCGAACCAGGCGGTATCCCAGTATTTCTGAGCGTCCAGGCGCACCATGCGAGCCTTGGCGGTGGTAGCAAATTCGGTCGACACGGAATCAACCAGTTGATCGCCAGCGGCGAAAGCGCCCTGGGTTGCGAGCAGTGCGGCTGCGGCCGCAATCATCTTTTTAGTGAACATAGTATCCTTGCAATGTTGAATGCTGTATCTCCGCTTTTACTTACGTATACGGCTGCCGGCATTGTACCGGGGTTCTTGAAAACTTTCTGACAAGTGGTTAATTCTTGTTCTTAACGCAATTGGGGCATTAGTGTCTACGAAAATTACCTTTTTGGGCATCGGCTTGATGGGAGAGCCGATGGTGCGCCGCCTGCTGGGAGCAGGCTTTGCCGTCACCGCCTGGAACCGCACACCGGCCAAAGCGGAAGGGCTGCTTGCCCATGGCGCGCAGGCGGCGGCCGATCTGGCCGAGGCCGTGCGCGGCGCGGACGTGGTGATTTCCATGCTGGCCGACGGCCCCACTGTGGAGGCGGTGCTGCGCGCAGCCTTGCCGGCGTTGCAGGCGAATGCGCTGTGGATCGACATGAGTTCCACCCGCCAGGCGGAAGCGCAGGCCTTCCACGCGCTGCTATCGGCGCAAGGACGGCGCTTTATCGATGCGCCGGTGTCGGGCGGCGTGGGCGGTGCGGCGGCCGGTACGCTGGCCATCATGGCAGGTGGCAGCGCGGAAGATTTCGAGCAGGCCCAGCCTGTGTTTGCGGCCATGGGGCGCAGCACGCTGGTGGGACCGGCAGGCAGCGGCCAGGTGTCCAAACTGTGCAATCAGCTGATCGTCGGTGCGACTCTGAACATCGTGGCGGAAGCGCTGCTGCTGGCGCAGGCGGCGGGGGCGGATCCGGCGGCGGTGCGTGCGGCCATTCGTGGCGGTTTCGCAGAGAGCAAGATTCTCGACGTGCATGGCCAGCGCATGCTAGAGCGGAATTTTGTCGCGGGCGGCCAGGTGAAAACGCAGATCAAGGATCAGCACAACATCCTCGCCGCCGCTGCGGCAGCGGGCGTGAAGTTGCCGGTGACTGAGCTGGTGACGCAGCGCTATGAAAGCATCGCGGACGTGTATCCGCAGGCCGACCACTCGGCGGCCCTGCTGGCATTGGAGCGTTTGAATGCGGGCCAGCGCGTCGGCACCGGCCCGGATAAGACTTAACGCACCGGCAGCGCCTGCTCCGCCAGGCGCACCCAATAGCTGGCGCCGATCGGCAGCAGCTTGTCGTTGAAGTCGTAGCTGCCGTTGTGCAGCACGCAGGGGCCGAGACCGTGGCCACCGTCGCGGTGGTCGCCGTCGCCATTGCCGATGAAGACGTAGCAGCCCGGCTTGGCCTGCAGGAAGAAGGCGAAGTCTTCCGCACCCATGGTGGGTTCGACGCGTGCATCCACCTTGTCGGCGCCAACCACGGCGCGCATCACATCCACCGCAAAAGCGGTTTCCTTTTCGTGATTGACCAGCGGCGGATAGTTGCGCTTGAACTTGAACTCCGCTTCCGCACCGAAAGCAGCGGCTGTATGGCGGGCGATCTCTTCCATACGCGACTCAATCAAGTCCAGCACTTCGGTGGTGAAGGTGCGGACCGTACCGACCAGCCTGGCTTCGTCCGGAATGACGTTGGTGGCGCTGCCGGCGTGGATCTGGGTAATCGAAATCACTGCCGTATCGAGCGGGCTCTTGTTGCGGGTGATGATGGTTTGCCAGCTTTGCGCCAGCTGCACCGCCACCATCACCGGGTCGGTGCCCTTGTGCGGCTGTGCAGCATGCGCGCCCTTGCCACGGATGGTGACGTGGAACTCATTACTCGACGCCATCATCGGACCCGGCGTCACGCTCATGGTGCCGACTGGCGCGCCCGGCCAGTTGTGCATGCCGTAGATGGCTTCCATCGGGCACTTCTCGAACAGGCCGTCCTCGATCATGCTGCGCGCACCGGCGCCGCCTTCTTCTGCGGGCTGGAAAACGAGGTAAACCGTTCCGTCGAAATTGCGGCTGTGCGCCAGATGGTGCGCCGCACCCAGCAGCATTGCCGTATGGCCGTCATGGCCGCAGGCGTGCATCTTGCCGGGATGGCGCGAAGCGTGCGGGAAGGTATTGATTTCTTGCATGGGCAGCGCGTCCATGTCGGCGCGCAGGCCGATGGCACGGCTGGAGCTGCCGTTCTTGATGATGCCGACGACGCCGGTCTTGCCCAGGCCGCGACTGACGGGAATGCCCCATTCGGTCAGCTTGGCGGCAACCACGTCGGAAGTACGTTCCTCTTCATAGCACAGCTCGGGGTGGGCGTGCAGATCACGTCGGATGGCTTGTAGCTCCGACTGGAACGCAATAATTGGATCGACTAAATTCATTGCTGTCTCCATATCTTGTACAGACATTGTAGCCCTTGTAACAGCGGAAGCGCCAGCGCAGGAGATCGTTTAAAGTATCGGTTTGGATCAAGCATTTTTGGATTGAATTATGACTACCACACAAGTCAGGGCGGTCTGCCCGCACGATTGTCCCGACACTTGCGCCCTGCTGGTGACGGTCGAGGATGGCGTGGCCACCGAGGTCAAGGGCGATCCTGACCATCCGCCCACCGCCGGCGTGCTGTGCACCAAGGTCTCGCGCTATACCGAGCGCACCTATCACCCGGACCGCCTGCTGCATCCGCTGCGCCGGGTCGGCAAGAAGGGCGAGGGCAAGTTCGAGCGCATCAGCTGGGATGAGGCGCTGGACACCATCGCAGCCCGCCTGAAGCCGATCGCCGCACGCGCGCCGCAAGCCATCCTGCCGTACAGCTACGCGGGCACCATGGGCCTGCTGCAGGGCGAAGCGATGGCGCTGCGCTTTTTCCACCAGGTCGGCGCCTCGCTGCTGGACCGCACCATCTGCGCCACCGCCGGCGCGACCGGCTACAAGTACACGGTTGGCGGTTCAGTGGGCACTGATCTGGAACAGTTCCAGAACAGCAAGCTGCTGATCATCTGGGGCGGTAATCCGATTGCCTCCAACCTGCACTTCTGGACCCGCGCGCAGGAAGCCAAGCGCAACGGCGCCAAGCTGATCGCCATCGATCCCTACCGTTCGCTGACGGCGGAAAAATGCCATCAGCACATTGCCCTGCTGCCCGGCACCGATGCCGCGCTGGCACTGGGCCTGATGCATGTGCTGATCAAGGAAGACCTGCTGGACCATGATTACATTGCCAGCTACACCCTGGGCTTTGAGCCGCTGAAGGAACGCGCGGCCGAGTGGACCCCGGAACGCACGGCCGAAACCTGCGGCATCACGGTGGCCGAAGTGGTCGACCTGGCGCGCCTGTATGGCAGCATGGCCAAGGCTGGCGAGCCGGTGGCGATCCGCACCAACTACGGCGTGCAGCGCGTGCGTGGTGGCGGTATGGCGGTGCGTAACATCGCCTGCCTGCCTGCGCTGGTTGGCGCCTGGCGTCATCCGGCCGGCGGCGTGCAGCTGTCGTCCAGCGGTTCCTTCCCCTCGCAGAAGGCCAAGCTGCAGCGGCCTGATCTGCTGAAGGAGCAGCCGCGCACCATCAACATGAGCACGATTGGCGACGATCTGCTGCGTCCTGCTTCGCCGGAGTTTGGCCCGCAGATCGAGGCGGTGATCGTCTACAACTCCAACCCCGTGGCGATCGCGCCGGACTCGGTCAAGGTCGCGGCCGGTTTTGCGCGCGAGGATTTGTTCACCGTGGTGCTTGAACATTTCCAGACCGATACCGCCGACTACGCCGACATCGTCCTGCCCGCCACCACGCAGCTGGAACACCTCGACGTCCACACGTCCTACGGCCACCTGTACATGATGGCAAGTAACCCCGCCATTGCACCGCTGGGCGAATCCAAGCCCAACACGGAAATCTTCCGCCTGCTGGCCGCGCGCATGGGCTTTGACGATCCCATCTTCAAGGAGACGGATGAAGAACTGGGCGCGATCGCTTTTGATGCCCAGGACAAACGCGCCATCCACTTCGACTGGGAATCGCTCAAGCGCAAGGGCTGGCAAAAGCTGAACATGCCGGATGCGCCGTTTGCCGAAGGCGGCTTCCCCACGCCGTCCGGCAAGTGCGAGTTCTATTCGGAGAGCATGAAGGCCGATGGACTCGATCCGCTGCCGGCCTATATCCCGCCATACGAATCGGTCGCCACCAATCCAGCATTGGCGCAGCGCTATCCGCTGGCGATGATTTCTCCGCCTGCGCGCAACTTCCTCAACTCCACGTTTGTGAACGTGAAAAGCCTGCGCGCAACGGAAGGCGAACCGCACCTGGACATCCATCCGGACGACGCCGCCGCGCGCCAGATTGCGCATGGCGACATGGTGCGCATCTTCAATGACCGCGGCAGTTTCACCTGCAAGGCGCGCGTCACGGACAAAGCCAGGAAAGGCCTGGTGGTCGGCTTGTCGGTGTGGTGGAAGAAGCTGGCGAAAGACGGAAAAAACGCCAATGAGGTTACCAGCCAACAGCTGACAGATATGGGCCGTGCGCCGACTTTTTACGATACACTGGTACAAGTCGAAAGAGTCGCTGCTTGAAGGTAATGTATGCGCAACTTAGCCCGCCATGTGGTGCTCGCCAGATACTGGCTGGCAGCGGGCTGTGCTGCGCTCATTCTGGCGGGCTGTGCGCAATTCCGCTATTACGTGCAGGCCGCGCAAGGCCAGTACTCGCTGTGGTCGGACGCCCGTCCGATTGAAGACTGGCTGGGCGACCCCAGCACCGATCCCCAGCTGAAAGCCCGCCTGGAAAAGGCGCTGCTCATCCGCAAGTTCGCGGTGAGGGAATTGGGCCTGCCCGATAACGCCAGCTACAAGAACTACGCCGCGCTGACGCGTCCCTTTGTGTTGTGGAATGTGGTGGCCACGCCCGAGCTGTCGCTGCGTCCCATTCAATGGTGTTTCCCGATTGCCGGCTGCGTGAGCTATCGCGGCTACTACAGCAAGGAAGATGCGCAGTCCTATGCCGATGAGCTGCGCAAGGAAGGCGACGATGTGCAGGTGGCCGGCGTGCCCGCGTACTCCACATTAGGCTGGTTCAGCGATCCGCTGCTGTCCACCTTCATCAACTATTCCGACGCCGAGCTGGCGCGCATGGTGTTCCACGAGCTGGCGCATCAGGTGGTCTACGTGCCAGGCGACTCGCAATTCAACGAGGGCTTTGCCACGGCGGTGGAAGAGGCGGGCGTGGATCGCTGGCTGGAGCTGTACGGCACCGACGCCATGCGCGAAGCCTATATGCGCTACAACGCGCGGCGCCAGGACTTCCTCGAGCTGTTGGTGCACCACCGCAAAATGCTGGAGGTCAATTACGCCCGCAAGACCAGCGCCAGGCACAAGCGCGAAGAGAAGGCGCGCATCTTTGCCCACCTTAAATCCGATTATCAAAAGCTCAAGGAAAGCTGGGGGGGCTACAGCGGCTACGACCGCTGGTTTGCCGAGCCGCTCAACAATGCCCACCTGAGCGCTGTGGGTACTTACCACGATTATCTGCCGGGCTTCCGGACCTTGCTCAAAAAAGAAAGCACGTTCGTGCGATTTTATGCTGCGGTGCAAAAATTGGCTGGGCTTGATTTGGCTCAACGCCGACAGCAGCTGGAACTACTTGGCCGCCCCACAATGCTGGAGGCGCAAGCGCCTCAGCCATCTGCCGAAAGCAATAACGGCGCGCATTGATGCTGCTCCGCAGCAAAAAAAGGGCCTAGAGGGCTTGTTCAAATGTGGTTAAATGCGCTTGCGCACGAGCGTTCGGACCGATAGCATCATGTTAATAAGTAGGCTCAAAAGTAAGCCAACCACGACTCCCGCCCGGCTCTGTGCGCCGAGGCATCCACAACGATAAATATTCGAGACAAGAGGCACAGGATGGAGAAAATCTGGTTGCAGTCGTACCCCCCTGGCGTACCGACGGATATCGATCCGAACCAATATCGGTCCCTGGTGCAGTTGCTTGAAGAATCGTTCCAAAAATATGCGGACCGTAATGCCTACGTCTGCATGGACAAGTTCCTGACCTACCGCGAACTCGATACCTATTCCCGCCGCATGGGCGCCTGGCTGCAAAGCCGCGGCATGAAGAAGGGCGCGCGCGTGGCCGTGATGATGCCGAACGTGCTGCAATACCCGATCGCCATCGCCGCCATCCTGCGCGCGGGCTACGTCGTGGTCAACGTCAATCCGCTGTACACCCCGCGCGAGCTGGAACACCAGCTCAACGACTCGGGCGCGGAAGCCATCGTCATCCTGGAAAACTTTGCCACCACCCTGGAGCAGGTGCTGCCACGCACGCCGGTCAAGCACATCGTGGTTGCCAGCATGGGCGAAATGCTGGGCGGCGTGAAAGGCATGCTGGTCAATTTTGTGGTGCGCTCCGTCAAGAAGATGGTGCCGCCGTATTCGCTGCCGAATGCGATGCGCTTCAAGCAGGCGCTGGCGTTGGGCGACCGCATGAAGCTGACCCCGGTCGAGCTCCAGCATTCCGATCCGGCCTTCCTGCAATACACCGGCGGCACGACGGGCGTGTCCAAGGGCGCGACCCTGACCCACCGCAACCTGATCGCCAACCTGCTGCAGGCCGAAGCCTGGGGCGAGCCGGCCCTGCGCGAGATGGATTCCGAGCACGTGACCATCGTCTGCGCGCTGCCGCTGTACCACATCTTTGCGCTGACCGTGTGCGCCCTGTGGGGCATGCGCATGGGGGCGATGAATCTGCTGATCCCCAATCCGCGCGATATCGGCGGCTTCATCAAGGAGCTGGACAAGTACCGCTTCAACCTGTTGCCGGCCGTGAACACGCTGTACAACGCGCTGCTCAACCATCCCGACTTTGCCAAGCTGGACTTCTCCGGCCTGCGCATCTGCAATGGCGGCGGCATGGCGGTGCAGCAGGCCGTCAACGACCGCTGGCTGAAGGTCACCGGCGTTTCGATCACCGAAGGCTACGGCCTGTCGGAAACGGCGCCAATCGCCACCGGCAACCGCGCCGACAGCACTTCCTTCTCCGGCACCATCGGCCTGCCGATCCCATCGACTGAGATCGCCATCCTGGATGACGACGGCAACCAGCTGCCCATCGGCCAGGCGGGCGAGATCGCCATTCGCGGCCCGCAGGTGATGGCCGGCTACTGGAACCGTCCCGACGAAACGGCGCGCGTGATGACGGCGGACGGCTTCTTCAAATCGGGTGACGTCGGCGTGATGGATGAGCGCGGTTTCGTGAAGATCGTCGACCGCAAGAAAGACATGATCCTGGTGTCCGGCTTCAACGTCTATCCGAACGAACTGGAAGGCGTGATCGCCATGCATCCGGGCGTGCTGGAATGCGCCTGCATCGGCGTGCCGGACGAACACTCGGGCGAGGCGGTGAAAGCCTTCGTGGTGCGCAAGGATCCGGGCCTGACCAGCGAGATGCTGATGGCCTTCTGCAAGGAACAGCTGACGGGCTATAAAAAGCCCAAGTACATCGAGTTCCGCGATGAGCTGCCGAAGACCAACGTCGGGAAAATATTGCGGCGCGTCCTGCGGGACGAGCTGCCCAAGAATGAAAAAGAGGCCGCATAAGCCAGGCCACTGGGACAGGCTGAACCGCCTGCCCGCCAGGCGGTTTTTTTATGTGGGAATAGATGAAGTGTGTTTGAGAAGGTAACAGAGATGGATAAGATTTGGCTGAAGTCCTACCCCGAAGGCGTCCCTGCGGAAATTGATTACACCCAATACCGCTCGATCAACCAGCTGTTTGACGAATCCTTCCGTAAGTTTGCTGACCGCAATGCTTACGTCTGCATGGACAAGTTCCTGACCTACGGCGAGCTGGACCAGCTGTCGCAGAAGTTCGGCGCCTGGCTGCAGAGCAAGGGTCTGAAGAAGGGCGCGCGCATCGCGATCATGATGCCGAACGTGCTGCAATATCCGGTGGCCATGGCAGGCGCGCTACGCGCCGGCTACACCGTGGTCAACGTCAATCCTCTTTACACCCCGCGCGAGCTGCAGCACCAGCTGAACGACTCCGGCGCGGAAGCCATCGTGGTGCTGGAAAACTTTGCCACCACCGTGGAACAGGTGCTGTCGCACACGCCGGTCAAGCACGTGGTGGTTGCCTCGATGGGCGACCTGCTGGGCGGCCTGAAAGGCATGCTGGTCAACTTCGTCGTACGCAACGTGAAGAAGATGGTGCCGGCCTATTCGATCCCTGGCGCCATCAGCTTCAAGCAGGCGCTGGCTGAAGGCGGCCGCGCGGCGCTGAAACCGGCCGACATCGGCCCGGATGACATCGCCTTCCTGCAATACACCGGCGGCACCACTGGCGTGTCTAAAGGCGCCGTGCTGCTGCACCGTAACGTGATCGCCAACGTGCTGCAGAACGAAGCCTGGCTGCAGATGCGCACCACCGGCGACCAGCTGGTGTTTGTCACCGCGCTGCCGCTGTACCACATCTACTCGCTGACCATCAGCGCCTTCATGGGCATGCGCCTGGGCGGCCTGTGCCTGCTGATTCCGAATCCGCGCGACATTCCTGGCTTCGTGAAAGAGCTGGCCAAGTACAAGGTCGCCGTGTTCCCGGCCGTGAATACGCTGTACAACGCGCTGCTGAACAATCCTGATTTCGGCAAGCTGGACTTCTCGACCTACAAGCTGTGCAACGGTGGCGGTATGGCCGTGCAGCAGGCTGTGGCCGATCGCTGGCTGAAAGTGACCGGCACCCCGATCATCGAAGGCTACGGCCTGTCGGAGACCTCGCCGGTGGCCACTGCCAACCGCGTCGACATCAAGGAATTCACCGGCACCATCGGCGTACCGATTCCTTCGACCGAAGTGCAGATCCTGGACGACGACGGCAATCCGCTGCCATACGGCCAGGCGGGCGAGATCGCCATCCGCGGCCCGCAGGTGATGGCTGGCTACTGGCAGCGTCCGGAAGAAACCGCCAAGGTCATGACCAATGACGGCTTCTTCAAGACCGGCGACGTCGGCATCATGGATGAGAAGGGCTCGACCCGCATCGTTGACCGCAAGAAGGACATGATTATCGTGTCCGGCTTCAACGTCTATCCGAACGAAGTGGAAGGCGTGGTGGCGGCCCACCCAGGCGTGCTGGAAGTGGCGTGCATCGGCGTACCGGACAAGAACTCGGGCGAAGCGGTCAAGCTGTTCATCGTCAAGAAAGATCCTGCGCTGACTGCCGAGCAGGTACTGGACTTCTGCAAGCATGAACTGACCGCTTACAAGAAGCCCAAGTACATCGAGTTCCGCGATGAACTGCCGAAGACCAACGTCGGCAAGATCCTGCGTCGCCAGCTGCGCGACGAAAAGCAGGCGG
>Ga0213872_10002000_pt1 | contig 12410 bp, 10 predicted proteins | sample VelepicomBERX_R2_FD_160071 | JGI IMG/M metagenome (GOLD analysis project Ga0213872, IMG submission 160071) | Rhizosphere microbial communities from Vellozia epidendroides in rupestrian grasslands, the National Park of Serra do Cipo, Brazil - RX_R2 | ecosystem: Host-associated > Plants > Roots >...
TGACGCCCGCCGCGGCCAGCATCGTCATCAGCACGTCCATGTCGTCCTGATCGGCTTCGGCATGGTTGGTGTAGCAGACGTCCACCCCCATCGGCAGGCCGAGCAGCTTGCCGCAGAAATGATCCTCCAGCCCGGCGCGGATGATCTGCTTGGCATCAAAGAGATATTCCGGGCCGATGAAGCCGACCACACTATTGACCAGCAGCGGCTCGAACCGCCGCGCCACCGCATAGGCGCGCGCTTCGAGGGTCTGCTGATCGACGCCATGATGAGCATCGGCGGACAGCGCGCTGCCCTGGCCGGTCTCGAAATACATCACATTGTTTCCCACCGTGCCGCGCTTCAGCGACAAAGCCGCATCATGGGCTTCCTCCAGCAGCGACAGCGTGACGCCGAAAGAGCGGTTGGCCGCTTCGGTGCCGGCCACCGACTGGAACACCAGATCGACCGGCGCGCCTTTGGCGATCGCCGCCAGGGTGTTGGTGACATGGGTCAGCACGCAGGATTGGGTGGGAATGTCGAAGCGCTGGCGCATGGCGTCGAGCAGTTCCAACAGCTCGATGCAGCCCGCCACATTGTCGCCGGCCGGATTGATGCCGATCACCGCGTCGCCGACCCCGTAATGCAGTCCGTCCAGCGCCGAGGCGGCGATGCCGAGCGGATCGTCGGCCGGATGGTTCGGCTGCAATCGCGCCGCCAGTCGCCCCTGCTGCCCCAGCGTGGTGCGGAAGGCGGTGACGACGCGGCACTTGGCGGCGACCACCACCAGATCCTGGTTGCGCATCAGCTTGCTGACGGCGGCGACCATCTCCGGCGTCAGGCCGGGGGCGAGGCGGGACAGGACGGCGCTATCGGTGCGATGCGACAGCAGCCAGTCGCGGAACTCCCCCACCGTCAGCGAGGCGACCGGCGCGAAGGCCTCGGCATCGTGGCTGTCCTGGATCAGCCGAGTAACCTCATCCGCTTCGTAGGGGATCAGCGCCTCGTCGCGGAAAACCGACAAGGGCAGATCGGCCAGCACCATCCGGGCGGCGACCCGCTCCTCGTCCGAGCGGGCGGCGATGCCGGCCAGCTCATCGCCCGAGCGGCGGGGTGACGCGCGCGCCATCACCGATTTGAGATCGGCGAAACGGTAAGTCTGCTCTCCCAGGCGGCATGTGAAACGCGGCATCCCTCGATGATGCCAGCACAATCAGCCGGTGCAAACGCCCCATTGGAGATGAACGACGTCCGCCGCACGGTAGAGCAGGTCCTCCACCGTCATATGCTCGCCGGTCATGGTGAGCGCCAGCAAACCGGCATAGACCAGTCCCAGCAAACCGAGCACGGCGGCGGGCGGCTGGGGCGCCGATGCTTCGGTCGTGGGCAGTTGGCGGGCGAACAGGGCCAGCCAGGCGAATCCGACCGCCAAGCCGACCGCGACTTCCTGCGGCGTATGGGCATGCACCACCACGCGGGTCGCGCCGATCACCAGGGGCAGCAGCAGGCCGATGCTCCGCAACAACAGTGGATGTCGCGCGGCTCTGGCCGACAATTTGCCGATGGTCAGCGCCGCGGCGCCGTAGAACAGGGCCGACATCGCCGAATGGCCGCTCGGGGTCAGTACCATGGCGCCCGGCACGAACTGGCCGCAGGACAGGAAGCCGAGCTTCAGCACCAGCATGGTGACGGCGCAGCCGCCGGCGGCGAGGAGCCACAGATGGGCGAGGTGGCGCTGATGGTTGAGCCAGAACCAGCCGCACGCCGCGATCACGGTCGAGAGCAGGACCGAGCTTTCACCGAGATCGGTGATCGCCATCACCAGGGAATGGAGGGGGGGCACTAACGGGATTTCAGATCGGCGGCGACCATCTCGGCCACCAGGTCGCGGAAGGTGGTGACAGGCTGCCAGCCCAACAGCCGCCGCGCCTTGGACGGGTCGCCGCGCAACTCGTCCACCTCGGCCGGGCGGAAGCGGGCCGGATCGATCCGCACCAGGATTTGGCCGGTCGCCGCGTCGCGGCCGATTTCGTCGAAACCCTTGCCCTCCCACGCGATCTTGCGGCCGATCTCGGCGAAGGCCAATTCGGCGAAGTCGCGCACCGAATGGCTTTCGCCGGTGGCCAGCACGTAATCGTCGGGCTTATCCTGCTGCAGCATCCGCCACATGCCGTCGACATAATCGCGGGCATGGCCCCAGTCGCGCTTTGCATCGAGATTGCCGAGCATCAGCGGTTTCTCGCTGCCGCGATGAATGGCGGCGACGGCTCGGGTGATCTTGCGGGTGACGAAGGTCTCGCCGCGCATCGGGCTCTCATGGTTGAACAGGATGCCGTTCGAGGCGTGCAGGCCATAGGCTTCGCGGTAATTCACCGTGATCCAATAGGCATAGGCCTTGGCGGCGCCATAGGGGCTGCGCGGATGGAACGGGGTGGTTTCACGCTGCGGGGTTTCCTTCGCCAGCCCGAACAGCTCGGAACTCGACGCCTGATAAAACCGGGTCTTGTCGCCGCGTTTGAGGATGCGGATCGACTCCAACAGGCGCAGCGTGCCGATCCCGTCGGCGTCGGCGGTATATTCCGGCGTCTCGAAGCTGACCTCGACATGGCTTTGCGCGGCGAGATTGTAGATTTCATCGGGTTCGGTCTCGGCCACCAGGCGGGCAAGAGTCAGGCCATCGGTCATGTCGCCGTGATGCAGGACCACCGGCAAGCCGTCGATGCGCGCCGTATTGGGCAGCGAGGCGCGGCGCTTCAGCCCATGCACGACATAGCCCTTGCCGAGCAGAAGCTCCGCCAGATAGGCGCCGTCCTGGCCGGTCACCCCGGTGATCAAAGCGGTCTTGCCCAAGGCCCGGTCCTTTCAGGTATGGAGCGTCCAGCGCCTGTCACTCTCCAGCCCCAGCGCGGTCAGGCGGCCGGAGGCGTAGGCGCCGGTGTCGATGCCGATCCGCCAGGACAGCAGCTCGGGTTCGGACGAGATAGTGTGGCCGTGCACCACGATCTTTTCCAGGGGCTTTCCCCAATTGAGGAAGGGTTCGCGGATGGTGGTCAGGGTGAACGGGTCCTGCCGCGCGAACGGCCGGGTGGGATCGACGCCGGCATGGACGAACAGATAATCGCCCACGCTTTCCCGCACCGGCATGCCTTTGAGAAAGGCGCGGTGGCGGTCGGGCAGGACGCGATCGAGCTGGTGCGCCATCGTGTACAGGTCGGAGACAAAGGGGACGCCATAGGCGTGCAGGGTCGACAATCCTCCCCAATCGATCCAAAAGCGCGTTTCGACCGGGTCCTTGATGAAGGACAGCAGTGCGTCCTCGTGGTTGCCGCGCAGGCAGGTGGTCCGCGCCCAGGCGCGCGGTTCCATCAGCAGATCGAGCACGCCGGGGCTGTCGGGGCCGCGGTCGATGTAATCGCCCAGGAACATCAGCCGGGTCTCTGCCGGACCTCGCGCGGCGGTGTCGGCCTCGATGTGGCCGAGCAGGCGATGCAGCAGGTCGGAGCGGCCATGGATGTCGCCGACGGCGTAGAGGCGCACTCCGTCCGGCAGATGAGCCGCGCCGTACTCGATGGACCGTGTTTCCATGGCCGTCGAGTGTAGCGGATTCGGGCCTCAGCAGGCGGTGAAATTCACCGCGAGACCGCCTTGCGAGGTCTCCTTGTATTTGGAATGCATGTCGGCGCCGGTCTGGCGCATGGTGGCGATCACCTGGTCGAGCGAGACCCGATGCGTGCCGTCGCCATGCAGCGCCAGCGAGGCGGCATTGATGGCTTTGACCGCGCCGAAAGCGTTGCGTTCGATGCAGGGGATCTGCACCAGGCCGCCGACAGGGTCGCACGTCATGCCGAGGTGATGCTCCATGCCGATCTCGGCGGCGTTCTCGATCTGCTCGTTGGAGCCGCCGAGCGCCGCGGCCAGACCTGCCGCCGCCATGGCGCAGGCGACGCCGATCTCGCCCTGGCAGCCGACCTCGGCGCCCGAGATCGAGGCGTTCATCTTGAACAGGGCGCCGATCGCGGTGGCGGTCAGCAGGAAGGCTTTCACGCCGCCCTGGGTCGCCCCCTGGCAATGATCGCGGTAATAGCGCAGGACGGCCGGCACCACGCCGGCGGCGCCGTTGGTGGGCGCGGTGACGACGCGGCCGCCGGCGGCGTTTTCCTCGTTCACGGCGATGGCGAACATGCTGACCAGATCCATCACCTCGTGGGCGTGGCGGATATTGCGGTGCTGGTTGGCCAGATAGCGCTTATTGATCGAGCGCGCCCGGCGCTTGACCTCCAGCCCGCCGGGCAAAGCGCCCTCGGTGGCGAGGCCGCGATCGATGCAGGCGTTCATGGTGCTGGCGATAAGATCGAGATAGCCGTCGATCTCGGCGGCCGGGCGCAAGGCGCGCTCGTTGGCGCACACCAGTTCCTCGATCGACAGGCCGGTCTCGCGGCCGAGGCGCAAAAGATCGGCGCCATTGGCGAAGGGATAGGGCACCTCCGCCGTGCCGATGGCGGTTTCCTCGGCTTCTTCCTCGCGCACCACGAAGCCGCCGCCGACCGAACACCAGCGCTGGTCGGACAGGATCTTGCCCTCGGCGTCGAATGCGGCCAGCCGCAGCGTGTTGGGATGGCGGGGCGTCTCGGAAATGGTGTCGAAGCGGATGTCTTGGGCCGGATCGAACGCGATGATGCGCCGTCCGCCCAGATTGAGGCGCTTGGACTCGCGGATCTCGGCGACGATGCGCTGGGCGGCGTCGGGATCGACGCTCTCCGGATGCTGTCCGGCCAGGCCGAGCATGACGGCGCCGTCGGTGCCATGGCCCTTGCCGGTCCAGGCCAGCGAGCCGAGCAGATCGACGGCGACGCGCGAGACCGCGCCTTTGGCGACGGCTTCGGAGAAGGCGGCGGCGGCCTTCATCGGTCCCACCGTGTGCGAGGAAGAGGGGCCGATGCCCACCTTGAACAATTCAAAGACGCTGATCATGGGATGTATCTCAAAGGCTGGGTTCCATGCCCTTCGCCCGGATCACCGCAATGGCGTCGGGCGAGGTCAGGAATTCCGCCAGGGCGCGGGCCCGGGCGGGATCGCGTGACTGGGCCGAAACGCCGGCGGAGAAGAGGGTGATCGATTGCAGTTCGGGCGGCAGCGGGCCGACCAGTTCGGTGCCGGCCACCGGCAGCAATTCGCTGATCTGCTGGATGGCCAGCTCGGCTTCGCCGCGCGCCACCAGCTCGCCCGCGGCGCCGGTCGGAGTGACATGGGCCTTGGCGCGCACCGCGTCGCCGATGCCGAGCCGGTCGGCCAGGCTGACGAAATAGGTGCCGCTGGCGCCCGTGCCGGTATAGGCCACCGACCCTGCGGACAGAATGGCCTGTTTGAAGGCGTCGGCGGTGGAGATGTCCGGCTTCTTGGCTCCCTTGCGCACGGAGACGCCGATGCCGGAGCGCGCCAGATCGATGCGGGGCCCGGCGACCTTGCCGCTCGCGACGAGCTGGTCGAGGATCGGCGCGGTCAGGATGCAGAGATCGAAGGCGGCGCCTTCATCGATCTGCTTCTTGAATTGGCCGGTGGTGCTGTAGGTGATCAGCAGCCGGTCGCCGCTGCGCGCCTCAAAGGTTTGTTTGAGCTGGTCGAGGGTCGAGGTCAGCCCGGTCGAGCTCAAGACCGTGATGTCGGCGGCGGAGACCGAGCCGCCGGCGAGCAGCCCGACGATGAGAAGAAGGCGTTTCATGGCCTCGTTATACTCTTCCCGCCGCGCTCCGGCCATGGACGCTTTTTTGACCGGGTAGTGCTGCCAGCCGCTGCGCCAGCTCCGATTCGTCGTGGAAGGTCAGCACGGTCAGCAGCGGGCCGAAACTGTCCTGGCGGACGATGCCCAGGCGATCCGAGGGGGCATCGAAGATGGTCGGCTGCAGGAAATGGCCCTTGGCCAAGGCGCCCTTGGTGACCGGATCTCCGCCGGTCAGCAGATAGGCGCCCTCGCGGTCGCCGCCGGCGATGTGGGCCAAGGCGCGGTCGAGATGATCGCGCGAGATCAACGGGCCGATCTGGGTCGAGGGCAGGCGGGGATCGCCGACATTCATGCGCTCTACCCGTTCCACCAGCCGTTCGAGGAAGGGCTCCTTGATGCGGCGATGCAGGAACAGCAGGCCGCCGCACAGCGCGGACTCGGCGGCGAGCAGAGCAGGTTCGATCTCGGCGTCCTCAGGCACGATCACCACCGGGCGGGGGCTATCCTCCTCGACGTCGTCCTCGCCCAGCAGCACGTTGAAGACGCCGTCGGGCAGGCCGGCCTTGGTGGCGATCTCGGCCAGCTTCAGGGCGGAGAGCGGCGCCAGCGGGTGCGGCGTATAGATCACCGCATTGCCGCCGGCCAAAGCGGGGGCGGCCTGGCGACAGGCGGTGAACAAGGGCGTGCGCCAGCCGCCCCGGGCCGAGATGACGCCGACCGTCTCGCCGCTCGCCAGGGCGAAATGATCGAATTCCTCGGCGCAGCGCAGCAGGTCGGCGACGGCCTGGGTCAGCGGACGGCCGCTATCCTGCGATTCGATCAGCGCCACCGCGTCGGCGCGTTCGCGCAGGATGTCGGCGATGCGGAACAGCACCCGGCTGCGCTCGGCGCCGCTCATGCGCGACCAATGGCGCTGGCCGCGCCGCGCCGCCGCCAGCGCCGCCTCCCTTTCGGCCGGGCTTGCCGGTTGAAGTTCGGCCAGCACCTCGCCGGTGGCGGGGTTATAGGAGAGCAGCGGAGCGACATCGTTGGCCGGGCAATAGGTGCCGTCGATATAGGAGCGTTCGCGTGGCAAGCTGCCCCGCACTGGATCGGGGGCAGGACGCTGGCGGGCCTGGGCGATCTGCTGGTCGACGAAGGCGCTGACGATGGCGCGCGCCGTCGCGCTGTCGGTCTCGGCGCCCGAGGAGAGGGTGGACCGCAGCCACAGCCCGTCTATCATCGCCGCCACCGAGATCGCCATGCGGGGCGCCTCCTCGGCCGGGACCAGGCGGCGAAAGGCGTGGCGCAGATTGGACAGCATGCGGCGCTGATAGATCGCCTCGACGCGGCGCAGGCGCGGCGAATGCAGCGCCTCGCCCCAGAAGGCCAGCCATACCGTGCTGGTGCGGCGGTCATATTGTTCGGGGGCGAGATAGCTGTCGATCACCGCCTGGATGCGCTGGCGCGGGGTGGCGGCGACGGCGAGATGGGCGATGGTGACGCGGGCCAGCTTGACCGCCAACTGGCGCAGAGTGGCTTCGAGCAGGCCGTCCTTGTCGCGGAAATAATGGGCGACCAGGCCGGGGGATACGCCGGCCTTCTGGCCGATCAGGGCCAGGGTGGTGGCCGCGAAGCCGACTTCGGACAGGATGTCGATGGTGGCGCTGATCAGCTGATTACGCCTGATGTCCTCGCGATCCATGCGACCATTTGAACGTCCCACGGCGACCGTCCCCCCGTCCGCACTCCGAAGCGGGGAGGATAGGCAAGTTGACTGATTATTCAATCAACTTCGCAGGGCTCAGCCCAAAGCCTGATCCGCCGTGATCCAGGGCAGGTCCTGCGCCGCCGCCACCGCCTGGCAGGTGAGCTGGCCTTTATGGACGTTGAGGCCGGCCTTGAGGTGCGGGTCGTCCTTCATCGCCTTGGCATACCCCTTGTCGGCGAGGGCCAAAGCGAAAGGCAGGGTGGCGTTGTTGAGCGCCAGGGTCGACGTGCGCGCCACACCGCCCGGCATGTTGGCGACGCAATAATGCACCACGCCGTCGACCACATAGGTCGGTTCGGCGTGGGTGGTCGGATGGCTGGTCTCGAAACAGCCGCCCTGGTCGATGGCGACGTCGACCACCACCGAGCCCTTCTTCATGCGCGACACCATCGAGCGCGACACCAGCTTGGGCGCCGAGGCGCCCGGCACCAGCACCGCGCCGATAACCAGGTCGGCGCCCAGCACATGCTCCTCGATGGCGTCGAATGTGGCATAGGTGGTGGCGACCCGGGCGCCATATTGCAGATCGAGTTCCTTCAAGCGCTTCAGCGATTTGTCGAGGATGGTGACATGGGCTTCGAGGCCCATCGCCATCCTGGCCGCATTGGTGCCGACCACGCCGCCGCCCAGGATCACCACCCGGCCCGCCGGCACGCCGGGCACGCCGCCCAGCAGCAGTCCGCAGCCGCCGGCGGCCTTTTCCAGGCAATGGGCGCCGGCCTGGATCGACATGCGCCCGGCCACTTCGCTCATCGGCGCCAACAGCGGCAGGCCGCCGAAATGATCGGTGACGGTTTCATAGGCGATGCAGACGGCGCCCGAGGCGAACAGCGCCTCGGTCTGTTCGGGATCGGGGGCCAGGTGCAGATAGGTGAACAGCACCTGGCCGGCCTGCAGCATCTGGCATTCGGCGGGCTGCGGCTCCTTGACCTTGATGATCATCTCGGCGCGGGCATAGATGTTGGCGGCATCCGCCACGATCTCGGCGCCGGCGGCGCGGTAGCTGTCGTCGCCGAAACCGATCTCTATCCCGGCGCCGCTCTGCACCATCACCTTATGGCCGTGATGCACCAGCTCGCGCGCCGAGGAGGGCGTCAGGCCGACGCGGTATTCATGGACTTTGATTTCCTTAGGGACGCCGATCAGCATGCGGTCTTCTCCCGGTTCAGGCGGTTTTACGCAGGACCTCTTGCAGAATATCGAACAGCTGGTCGATCTGAGCCGTCTCGACGATCAGCGGGGGCGACAAAGCGATGGTGTCGCCGGTGGCGCGGGTCAGCAAGCCCTGCTCGTAGCAGCCGGTGAACACGTCATAGGCGCGGGTGCCCGGCGCGTCGGGCCGGGGCGCCAGTTCGATGGCGCCGATCAGGCCGAAATTGCGCAGGTCGATGACGTTGGGCAGGCCGCGCAAGGCATGCAGTCGCTCCTGCCAATGGGCGTCGAGCGACAAGGCGCGCTCGAACAATCCCTCCTCCTCATAGGTGTCCAGCGTGCCCAGCGCCGCGGCGCAGGCCAGCGGATGGGCCGAATAGGTGTAGCCGTGGAAGAACTCGATCGCGTTCTCGGGTGCTGCATCGATCACGGTCTGGTAGAGCGATGATTTGGCCAGCACCACGCCCATCGGCACGGTGCCGTTGGTGACGCCCTTGGCCGCCGTGATCATGTCCGGGGTGACGCCGAAGCGCTGCGCCGCGAAGGGTGCGCCGGTGCGGCCGAAACCGGTGATCACCTCGTCGAAGATCAGCAGGATGCCGGTGCGGTCGCAGATGGCGCGCAGTTTTTCGAGATAACCGAGGGGCGGAACCAGCACGCCGGTCGAGCCGGCGACCGGCTCGACGATCACCGCGGCGATGGTCGAGGCATCATGCAGGGCGATCAGCCGCTCCAGCTCCTCGGCGAATTCGGCGCCATGCTGCGGCTGGCCGCGGGTAAAAGCGTTGCGGGCCGGGTCGTGGGTGTGGCGCAGATGGTCGGTGCCCGGCAGCTGCAGGAAGGTCTTGCGGTTGCTGACCAGCCCGCCGACCGAGATGCCGCCGAAGCCGACACCATGATAGGCGCGCTCGCGGCCAATGAAGCGGGTGCGGGCGCCCTCGCCGCGGGCGCGGTGATAGGCCTGCGCCATCTTCAGCGCGCTGTCGACCGCCTCGGAGCCGGAATTGCAGAAGAACACATGGTCCATGCCGTCGGGCGCGATGGCGGCCAGGCGGTTGGCCAACGTGAAGGCCGAGGGGTGCCCCATCTGGAAGGTGGGGGCGAAATCGAGGGTCGCGGCCGATTTCTGAATGGCCTCGACGATCTTCGGGCGGTTATGGCCGGCATTGCAGCACCACAGGCCGGCGGTGCCGTCGAGGATCGTGCGGCCGTCATGGCTCTTGTAATGCATGCCGTCGGCCGAGACGAGCAGGCGCGGCGTCTGCTTGAACTGGCGGTTGGCCGTAAAAGGCATCCAGAAGGAATCGAGATCGTTGCTGAGACTGGCCATGACACCCGCGCCGCTATTGCCCTTTTTCTAGGGGTAACACAGGAGGCGGAGAGCGGCGAGGGGGAGTCTGACACTAATCGTCGCCGGTGCCGGTTCCGGTGACCTGAGGGGCTTTGCTGCGTCTGGCCATTGCGTTGCGGATCGCCCCGCCCGTCACGCTGCCTGCGCGGCCAAGAGCCGTGCCCGCGGCTCTGCCGGCGAGCCCGGCCGCCCACGCCACTCCGGCCTGGGCGCCGGTGCTGCCTCTGACCCCGGTCAATTCCGCGGCCAGGCTGCTGGCCCTCCGCATCATCCAGATCAGGATGACGCCTGAGCCGAGCAGCAGATAGTAATTGGCTGACTGAAAGCCGAGGGAAAGCCCGGAGGAACACGGATCTTCAATGGCGTGGGTCAAGGCGTCCCAATTGGTCAGCTGCGTACCGTCTTTGATGGGAAGGCTCGCAATCACATAGGCCATCGCCGCCTTGGCGATGCCGCACAGGATGGCCCCGAAAACCAAGGTCAGGCAGGATTGCACGAGGGACCAGATCGCTTTTGACGTGATGCCCGAAGTCTCTTTGAAAAGAGATGCCGCGATGGAGATCGGCGAGGTCGCCGCCACCAGCATCACGCGCATGATGGCGTCCACCAGCAGGAGAGGAAAGGTGATCGAGCCGAAGGCGAAGACCCCCCACAGCAGGAGGCCGGCGATCAGGTAATTGAAGCCTTTGACCAGGCCCAATAGCGGAACGTCGGAACAGGTCGACTGCATCATGATGCTGTCTCCCAGGACCATGCCCTTGGCGAACTCGCTTTGCATCTTGGACATGGGGCAGTCCATCTGCGCCATGGTTTGAGCCGCCTGGGTGGCGGACGCCGACATCCCCTGGATGGTCGGCAAGGGGACGTTCCCGCTGCAATAGTCCACGCCTTGGCTCGCGCTCGGGCCTTGCTCCGGGGTGCCGCCGGCTTGCTGCTCAAACCCGTCCGTCGCTTGGGCCATCTGGCTGGCCACGCCCATGCCGGCGGACATGAGCGGAATGAAGATATAGTCCCAGAAGGGACCGCTGGTTTGCAGGAATGCCAGGACGAACAGAAGTTTGAAGAGTTTCGCGGCGCCGTGGTTCCAATGCTCGCTCCCCGGCGGACTGAAAGGCAGGAACAGCTTGGCGGCGAAGCCGAGAAGCCAAAGGGCCATGAACAATCCGACCAGCAGCGTCATGCCGCTGGCCACCGTGGCAAACGCGCTGTCGGCGAAACTCAGCCCGATCGTCGTGATGAGATTGAAAACGCCGCAGGCCCAGCATCCCCTGATCGCGCTGCTGACCAGTTTCGATGACCACGTATCGTCGGCCAGGGCCGGATAAGCCGTGACGAGCATCAGCAGAGCGCAGAAGGCCCGTCTCATTCCCCGGCTTCGTCCGCCATCAGCCGCTCGGTATAAAGGCGCAGCGATTGCTGGGTGACCAGCACCTCGACCCGCCCGCGCAGAACCGCCACCACCTCGAACTCGGCTTCGTCGGACAGGTCGGCGGTATGGCGCAGCGCGGCCCAATGCGGGTCGGCATGGTCGGCGTCGCGCTCGATGATCGTTACCGTGGCGTGGCCGCTGTCATCATAACGGCCGATGATGGTGTAGCAGTCGTTCTTGTCATTCATGCCGGTGAGCCTAACAAAGCCAATATCCTAACAGTGATCCGAAAGTTTCCAAAATGGAAACTACCCTATGATGGAGAGGCGGAACGATCGGCCATCTGGCCGCGGCGCCGCTCCTCGGTGATGCGGTCGGGTAGCGCGGATAATTCGCGCTCCAGCGAGGGCAGGGGGCCGGCGCCGTCCGCGAGCCAGGCCAGCCCGATGCCGCTGCGGCGACGGTCGGCGGCGACCTGACCGGCCAATCGGTCTTCCTGCTCGAGGCGCCCCCCATGGACGACCAGCAGGCCGATCAGGGGTTTGAGGTCGGTCTGCCGCAGACGGCGGCGGGCCAATTGCTGCCAGAGCAGGCGGGCGGGCGAACTTCCCGTCTGCGCCGAACCGGGCAGCCAGGGGCCGAGCAGGCCATCGGGCAAGCGCCAATCGCCTCCTTGCAGATCGATGACCTGCAGAAGCAACTGCAGATCATCCCGGTGAGCCAGCAGCGGAGCCCCCTGTGGGCCGGCGTCGGTCACGAATCCGAACTGTTTCAGCAGGGCAATGACCGCTTCGGCGGGAGTGGAAGGCGGCGCCGCGGCGGTTGGCGGCGGCGCGCCCCTCGTTCCGGCGGTGCGCATGTCTTCGCGCAGGCGGTCGCTCAGCACGCGGACTCGCCCGGCCTTCTCGGGAAAGCGGTCGAGGCTGGCCCAATCGGTGTCGGACATGCTTCTCAGGGCGCGGTCGAACATGGTCTGCGCCATCGGCAGCCTGTCCGGCTGCGCCGCCGGTTCTCCCTGGGCCGCGAGGACGTTGTCCAGGGCCTCGCACAGCCAGGCGGCGGCCAGGGTCAATGTCGGCGCCGGGGGTGC
>Ga0213872_10002001_pt1 | contig 12405 bp, 13 predicted proteins | sample VelepicomBERX_R2_FD_160071 | JGI IMG/M metagenome (GOLD analysis project Ga0213872, IMG submission 160071) | Rhizosphere microbial communities from Vellozia epidendroides in rupestrian grasslands, the National Park of Serra do Cipo, Brazil - RX_R2 | ecosystem: Host-associated > Plants > Roots >...
TGGCGATCCCTGCCGCTCACGCTGCGTAGCTCAGCGGCCGCTTAGAATCTATTTTTTCTAGCGTCGCTCTTCCACGAATTTCTTCAGCGCCAGTTTTGCTTCCTCGTAGGCTTCGAACTGGCGCTCTGCGTCTTTGAACTCCTTCGTATGTACGCAACGCCTTGCGCCCTTGTGCTGGGTCGGGTATCGCAGGTGCAGCATTTCATGGAACATGACAAACCTGACGATAAGTTCCGGCACTCCCGGTGCGTCGAAAACGCTCGTCAGCACGATCACGTTGTGAGAAGGATCGTAATGGCCTAACGTGGTGCGCGATGGCCGCAAACTCCAGCCGAGCTGAGGGCGCGCCATGAGCCCGTTGAAATACTTCAAATTTAAATCCTCAAACATTTCGCAGAGGTCAAAGTATTGCCCCTTGGGGTCGCGGAGTGCTTTGCGTCCGCGCTGCTGCTTGACGAGATGCAGCGTGCGGCGGACATCTGCACGGTTCAAATAGCGACGATAGCGGGCCAGGATGCTGTTCTCCGGCGCCTTGCGAAAGAGCTTGCAGATCAGAATAAACGCCAGCGCCTCCTGAATGGGCGCCGGCGCGCCCTCAAGCGTATCGCTGATATCCACCGTGAGCTGGCCGCTTTCAAGCCTGATGCGGCTGTTTGCATTTGCATATTTGCGGAAGCGCACAGTAATTTCAGGGAGCACAGTCCGAGGCTTTATGGTGCGGAATACGCGAGCATAAATCTGCTCAACCGACTCAAAAAACAGAGCAGTCTCGACTTGCATTTTTACCAACTGTAACATGGTGTTTCGGGTTCAAAGCTGAAACTTCCCGCTGCTTGACCTCCGAATACTAAGTCTCAAGAGGTGTCCTTGCCTAAAGCGAAAATCACGGCGCTCGGCTGCTTTGTCCCGCCGCGGATCCTGACGAACGACGATCTATCCCGGATTGTGGAAACGAGCGATTCATGGATTGTGGAACGGACCGGCATGCGCGAGCGCCACATCGCGGACGAGAATGTCGCAACTTCCGATATGGCGGTGGCTGCCGCCCGGGCGGCACTCGCTCAACGTGGCGTGCCGGCGGAAGACATTGACGCCATCCTGGTGTGCACCGTCACGCCGGACATGCTGTTCCCCTCCACGGCCTGTCTCGTCCAGGACCAATTAGGGGCAAAGGGCGCGTGGGGCTTCGACCTGATCGCCGCGTGCTCCGGTTTCCTCTACGGCATCACTACTGCCGCTCACCTGGTTCAGGGCGGCGCGCATCGCAAAGTACTCGTGATTGGTGCTGATACCATGTCACGCATACTTGATTACACGGACCGCACGACCTGCATCCTGTTCGGAGATGGTGCTGGGGCGGTCCTGGTCGAGCCTGCCGAAAACTCGGACGAAGGTTTCATAGGTCACTTAAATGAGATTGACGGCTCGGGCGCGCCTTATCTCAACATGCCCGCCGGTGGCAGCCGTCTGCCTGCCTCCGAAGAGACCATCGCCAAGCGGCTCCACTATGTAAAGCAGGAAGGGCAGCAAGTATTTAAGTTCGCGGTTCGCAAGATGCATGAGTTGTGCGAAACCTTGTTATGTAGACACGGCTTTACTGCGGCCGATGTAGACCTCTTCATCCCGCATCAGGCGAATAGACGCATTATCACTGCAACGGCGGAACGTTTAGGCCTGCCGCCGGAGAAAGTGGTTATAAACCTCGACAAGTACGGAAACACGACGGCCGCCACCATTCCCCTTGCGACGCGCGACGCAGTCGAGGCGGGACGCCTCAAGAAAGGCGACTTGGTGTTATTTGCCGCCGTCGGTGCGGGCTACACGGCAGGAGCTAGTCTGTGGAGGTGGGCCTACTAGATACGGCTTCAGCCCTTGTCTGCTGGCGCGCGTGCAGCTTCTGCTGCCGCTCGTATTCGTGCAGGACTCGGATCACATAGCTTCGCGTCTCCTGGAAGGGTGGTACGCCATGGAAGCGCTCCACCGCTCCCGGCCCGGCATTGTACGCCGCCAATGCCAGTACCGAGTCGCCGTGATAGCGAATGAGCAGGGACCGCAAATACTTGGCGCCACCCACTGCATTTTGCGAGGCATTCAACGGATCGACACCCAGCGTCTCAGCCGTCTCTGGCATCAATTGCATGAGTCCCAAGGCGCCTTTGCGCGATACCGCTTGCGGATGGAGGCCAGATTCAACTTTAGCCACGCTAAGAACGAAGTCCCGATAGAGTCCCTGCTGATCAGCTGCTTGCGAAAGCAACTCGTCCGTCTTTATAGCCGCGAGAGCCGCCGACGGCTGCACGGACGGCTTCTCAGTAACAGCTTCTGGGACAGATTGAATGCTCGCGACATTTTCCTCCGGGTACTCCAACGTACCCTGTCCGAGACGGAGCACAAGCGTGCCGTTACTTGAGCGATGAGAATCGGCCTGGAGGCAAAAGCCGGATTTAAGACAAACCAGCTCTTTGGCTGAGCATGCTTCGACGCTGATAAGAAGAACCGCGCAACCAACAACGCGGCGAAGATCGATCATCCTTTGACGAGTTTAATACGATCTTGTGCCGGTTCTCTCTACGGGCCGCTCGGCCGGCGAATCCCCGTCCGACTCGAGAAGCATAAGTTCGTGCTCGAGCATCGTCGAAGAAACGAGGGCTTTTACAGCGACTTCCGCAATGCTGCTGTCCTTGCCATAACGCGCCGTAAACAGATCAGAAGCATCCTGCAACTGTTTGCGAATACTAGACAGGTATCGCGCCATGGCAACGTGTTCGTCCCGGCTCAACGGATACTGCACGTGCACTCCTTCAAAGGGGTTTTGGGCTTACGCACATTTTGGCATAGGCCGGCATTTTTTACCACCTCTCATTGATCGGAAATCACCTAGCCTGCCACTTTTTCTCCCTATTTATTGCACTTCACAGTTCGAGCGCTACATTGGCAAATGAGATGGGAGCACCTGCTGAACTCTTTTGCAGTCAATGTGGAAAAAAATACCAAGCAAACAAACTTCTGAACCTGTGCACATGTGGGGGGCCTCTGCTGGTTGCATACGATATGCCGGCAATAAAGGCGAGTTGGCGCAGAGAGGATCTTCCAAAGTCAGTCGGTAGTATGTGGCGTTATGCGCCGGTGCTGCCGGCTGATGTCTCCGAAGCCGTTACGCTGAATGAAGGCTGGACCCCGCTCAAAAGAGCATCCGCGCTGGGAGCGCTCACAGGAGCAAGCAATCTGTGGGTGAAAGATGAGGGCCAAAATCCCACCGATTCGTTTAAAGCGCGCGGCCTGTCGGCTGCCGTTACAATGGCGCGGAAATTGGGCGCGCAGAAGTTGGCTATTCCCTCAGCCGGCAATGCTGGCAGCGCTCTGGCCGCGTATGCGGCTGCTGCCGGCCTGGAAGCGAACATCTTCATGCCACGCGATGTTCCGCACTCTAATTTCGTCGAATGCAAAGCTTTTGGCGCAAATGTCACATTAGTCGACGGCCTTATCAGCGATTGCGGCAAAATTGTCGCGGAACGAAAGCAGGAGGAGGGTTGGTTCGACGTAAGCACGCTCAAAGAGCCCTATCGTATCGAAGGTAAGAAGACTATGGGGTACGAACTCGCCGAACAGTTCGGGTGGCGCCTCCCCGACGCGGTTCTTTACCCGTGTGGTGGAGGAGTCGGCCTGATCGGCATGTGGAAGGCGTTTGATGAACTCGAGCAGCTCGGCTGGATTGATGCAAAGCGGCCGAAGATGATCTCGGTGCAGGCTGCGGGATGTGAGCCGATCACGCGCGCCTTTAACCGCCAGGCTCAGGCTAGCGAATTCTTTGAAAACGCGTACACCGTCGCAAGCGGCCTCAGGGTGCCGAAGGCGCTCGGTGATTTCCTCGTGCTGAAGGCGATTCGCGAAAGTGGCGGAACGGCGATTTCGGTCTCCGACGAAGAAATGCTGGACGCGGGCGTTTCTCTTGCCGAGCGAGAAGGAATTTTCGCCGCTCCTGAAGGCGGTGCGTGCGTGGCGGCGCTGCGCCATCTTTTCGAATCGGGTTTCCTCAAGCGCGATGAACAGGTTGTTATTTACAACACCGGCTCAGGGCTGAAATATCTGGAGGCCTATTCCACACGTTTCCCGCGCCGGGCCGCCACCCAGCAAGACAGACTTGGCGGTTTAATTACACCGCGATAGAGGCTGCCCGTATAATTGCGAGGACGATTTCGGCTTTTTTCCCGCCTTCTGTTTATGGGACCATAGTGGGGTCAGTTTGGAGTCCTTGGTTTTGCCTCTTGGAGTGACCTCTCGTCTATCATCCAATCCAGATACCGGTTTCCGAACAACAGTTAGGAGAGTTTTAAGTGACAAAGCTGTTCGTGGGGAATTTGCCCTACAAAGCTACAGAAGCAGATGTGCAGGCCTTTTTTGCGGAGGCCGGTGTTCACGTCGATAGCGTGAATATTCTTCGTGATCGTTTCAGCGGTGAAGCAAGAGGGTTCGGGTTCGTTGAAATCAATGACGATGCCCTCGCTAACCAGGCAGTCCAAGCGTGTAACGGCCGCGCCCTGATGGGTCGGGCGCTGGTGGTGAATGAAGCTCGTCCGCCGGAGCGGCGGGAGCGGTCGCAAGCGGCAGGCGCGGGACATCAGCGCGACTTCGGCGGCAGCCGAAATCGCTGGTAGCCAGACCGCGTATAACGGGCGCTAAAATCGGGACGGCATGTTAGCCGTCCACCTTCAATCCGGTCAGGTCTCTGTCATCCAGGCGGACGTTCCTCATCGGCCGCCTGGATACGCCCTCGTTCGGATGCAGCTCGCTGGCATCTGCAACACCGACATCGAACTGGTTCGCGGATATTACGGATTTAGCGGCATTCCCGGACATGAGTTTGTCGGCGAGGTTGTGGCTGCCCAGACGGCATCCCTTATCGGCACGCGCGTAGTGGGTGAGATCAATCTTGCATGTGGCGACTGCGATTTCTGCCACATCCAGCTACCGCGTCACTGCCTGCGCCGAAAGGTGCTGGGCATAGTACAGCACCCGGGCGCCTTCGCGGAGTACGTCACGCTTCCCGAGCAAAACCTGCACGTCGTTCCGGCTGGGCTCTCTAACGAAGAAGCAGTGTTCGTCGAGCCGCTGGCTGCGGCATGTGAAATCCTCGACCAGGTTGGGATCCCCGAGGGGGCGCACGTCGCAGTCCTTGGAGACGGCAAACTCGGACTTCTGATTGCCCAGGTTTTACATGTCCACGGCGCCAGAGTGGTGCTTTATGGCCGGCACGAGCATAAGCTGCAGATTGCGCGCAAGGCCGGCATTTCGACGAGTCTGTCGGAGGAAAAGCCGACAGCCCTTTACCCGTTTGTGGTGGAATCCACCGGTTCGGCCGACGGCCTGCGCGAGTCAGTCAAGCTTGTAAGGCCGCGCGGGACTATCGTGATGAAATCGACCGTGCACGGACAGGTATCGCTCGATACGGCGCACGTGATCGTGAACGAAATCAGCCTGGTTGGTTCGCGATGCGGCCGCTTTTCGCCAGCCCTCGCTCTTCTTGAGGCGAAGAAGATCGACGTACTTTCCCTGCTGGCGGCTGAGTTCCCGCTCCCCCAGGCAGCAGAGGGGTTCATGGCCGCGCAGCAACCCGGCGCACTGAAGGTTTTGCTGCGCAACGATCAGAACACGCGTACGTCCTGAACGCGGCCTTTCCAGTTTCCGCCCAATCCGCGCCAGTACTGCACGGCGGAATGGACGGTTGCGGCCAGATAAAACGACGCCACTGCGGGCAGCGCGAAAGACCACGCGAATGGGCAGTTGTATAACCGTACCATCGGCCGGTAACTCACGGCCATCAATACCCAGGCGGCCGCCCCAAGGAGCATGGGCACTGGTCGGCCAGTGCAAAGCATCAGTGGTGGCAGGAGATAGGTCACAAACAGGCCCGCGACCGTACCGGCCAGAAGCAGAGCGGAGTGATGCAGTTGGTTGAATGCGGTGCGCGAGATCATGCGCCCGATTTCACCGAAAGTGCGATAGGAGCGAATACTCTTCGTTTCGCGCGTCAGCCCCATCCAGATTTGGCCGCCGGTACGTTTCACCCTCCGCGCCAGCGCGCAATCATCGATTACTTCGTTCCGGATGGCTTCTATGCCGCCGGCCGCGCTCAATGCCGCCGGACGAACCAGAATGCACCCGCCCGCTGCACCTGCCGTGCGGCTTGAGCGGGACGCGATCCAGGCCGGCGGATACAGCATCAGGAAGAAGAACACAAATGCCGGAATGAGTGCTTTCTCTGCCGGAGTCTTGCATGCCAGCAGAACCATGTAAGAAGCCAGATCGTAGCCGCCGGCCTCCGCGATCGCCACCAGCTCCGCCACGTTCGGTCTTCCGTGTTGAATGTCGGCATCGGTAAAGAGCAGGTAATCGGGTTTTAGCTCGATGGCGCGCGCTGCGCCCTGCGACGCCGCCCACATCTTCCCCGTCCATCCGGCCGGCAGCGGCTCGCCGCGAACGATTGTGAGGCAGTCGCCTCTGCCGGTTCGTTCCGCAGCCTGGCGTGCGATCTCTGCCGTTTCATCCGTGCTGGAATCATCAACCAGGAAGACGTGCAGCCGGGCGGGGAAGTCCTGCTGCAGGAGAGACGCGATGGATTGCCCGATCACTTCCGCTTCATTACGTGCGGGCACAATCACCGCGATGCGCTTCGGCGGCACGCGGGCTATCGCTGGCCGTGCAACTGATTTTGAAACGCGCCAGAATCCGCCGCGAAACAGCAGCAGATAGATCCAGATCAGCAATGAAAATGCGCCCAGTGCAGTCAGGATCACGAACTCATCTTAAGCGGGCTGCTGCTGTGTCATGCAGTGCAGCGTGCCCAGCCCCAATACCAGGTCTGTGCTGGCGATTCCGACCACTTTACGGTTGGGAAACAGCTCCGCGAGTCTGTTCAGTGCAATGCGGTCGTGCGGGTCATTGAACGTCGGCACAAGCACAAGCGAATTTCCAATGTAGAAGTTGGCGTAGCTGGCCGGCAGGCGTTGGCCGTTGAAGAACACCGGCTCCGGCATCGGCAGAGTCTCCACCCGCAGCGGCTCGCCGTCCTGATCACGCATTCCGCGAAGCAGTTCAAGATTCTCTTTCAGTGGCTCGTAATTTGCGTCGGAGGGATCTGTTTCGCTCGCGATTACTACGGTATGCGCATCCGTAAAGCGGGCCAGGTCGTCGATGTGCCCATGCGTATCGTCTCCGGCGATGCCGTTTCGAAGCCACAGAGTGTGCCGCGCCCCCAGATAGTTCGCAAAGATCTGTTCGTAGTCTTCACGATCAAGGTCCGGATTGCGCTGTTGCACCGTGCTCAAAAGGCATTCCTCGGTGGTGAGAATGGAGCCCGCTCCGTTCACATCGATGCTGCCTCCCTCCAGAACTACTTGCTTATTGTTCCAGAGCGGAGTCCAAAGTTCGAGTCCTAACGGGGGCGCCAGTGCCCCCGTGACCGCATCGTCGTACTTGGCATTCGCGTACTTGGCCCAGCCGTTGAATTGCCAGTTCAGGACACCGCGCAGTCCCGCGCCGTCAATGACGAAAATGGGGCAAAAGTCGCGCGTCCAGCTTCGATCCGTCGGAATCTGAAAAAATTCGACTGCGTCCGGATGAACATGACACTTCTTCAGAACGCGGCGTGCCTTGTGCTCCGCGTCCGAATCGTGCACGAGAATTCGTACCTTCTCCGCTCGCGAGAGGTGACGGACGATTTCGCCGTACACCCACTGGATGGGCGCGAACTTGCCCGGCCAGTCTGTAATCTCATGCGGCCAGGCGAGCCAGGTCGCCTCATGCGGCTCCCATTCCGCCGGCATACGGAACCCAAGCGCCGCGGGGTGAGTTTCGCCGCACATCCCGCTTAGGCAAGCCACCGGTTGGTAATGGGTGAGTACGCATCGATCCGCCGGTCGCGAAGGAAAGGCCAGTTCCGTCTCACCTCGTCCATCTGCTTCGGGTCGCATTCAACGACCAGCACCTGTTCTTCATTCGCAGGTGCCCGCGCGATCACGCGTCCGAAGGGGTCCGAAACAAATGAATTGCCCCAAAACTCGAGCCCGCTTTCAGGCGTACCCTCGAAGCCGGTGCGGTTCACTGCAGCCACGAAAACGCCGTTTGCGATGGAATGAGCCCGCTGAATCGTCCGCCAGGCGTCGAGCTGCGCTTCGCCGTATTGTTCCTTCTCCGAAGGATGCCAGCCGATGGCGGTCGGGTAGAACAGCACGTTGGCGCCCTGCAGGCTCGTAATGCGGGCGCCCTCCGGATACCATTGGTCCCAGCAGACCAACACGCCGATACGCGAATACTTGGTTTCGAAGTTCTGGAAGCCGAGATCGCCCGGCGTGAAATAGAACTTCTCGTAGTACAGAGGGTCGTCGGGGATGTGCATCTTGCGGTAGAGCCCGATGAGCGACCCGTCTGCATCCAGAACCGCAGCGGTGTTGTGATACAGCCCTTGCGCTCGCTTTTCGAAAAGCGAAGCCACGATCGAAACCTGCAGATCCTTCGCGACAGCGCTTAGCGCTTCCGTCGAGGGCCCGGGAATTGTTTCAGCAAGGTTAAACAGCTCGGCATTCTCTTCGCGGCAGAAATACTGGCTGCGGAACAGCTCCTGCAAGCAGACGATCTCCGCTCCCTTTGCCGCTGCGTCGCGAATACCCTTGACCGCCTTCTGTAAATTCGCTTCCGGATCGGTCGAGCAGCTCATCTGCACGAGGCCGATTTTGAACGCGCTATCGCGCTGCGCCCGCGGCGCAACTGTGTGGATTGCCATGCTTGTGTTCCAAGTAAATTGGATGCGTGGGGAGGGCCCCAAGCTACATGTGTATGCCGCCGTTTACGTCCAGCACATGGCCGGTGATGAACGCGGCTTCATCGCTCACTAGAAAACGAACGGCGGCGGCGATGTCTTCGGGTGTTCCCATGCGCTTCAGCGGTGTCTGGTCGATCATTTTCTGCTTTAGTTCGTCGCTCAGGCCATGTGTCATGTCCGTGCCTATGAAACCCGGGGCTACGGCATTCACTGTGATATTGCGGCTGCCCAGCTCGTGCGCCAGCGACTTCGTCAGTCCAATCAGCCCCGCCTTCGACGCCACATAATTGGCTTGCCCGGGATTCCCCATCTCGGCCACAACCGAAGAAATGTTTACGATTCGTCCCCAGCGCTCCCGCATCATCCCGGGGAGCACCTGCTGAATCGCGAAGAAGGAGCCGCTCAGGTTCGTTTGGAGAACCGTATCCCAATCCACCTTCTTCATACGAACCGCCAGGCCATCCTTCGTAACCCCGGCGTTATTGACAAGAATGTCGATCCGGCCGAATTCCTTAGCCGCCTTCGTGATCCCTGCCGCAATCGACTCGCTGTCGGCCAGGTCTATCGCCACAACGAATGTCTCCGCGCCGTTTTCCCGCAGACTCGAAGCGGCTTCCTCCAGCTTGTCGGCCGATCTTGCGGCAAGCACTACACGATATCCACTGGTCGCGAGTGCGTGCGCGCAGGCCCGTCCGATGCCTCGGCTTGCTCCGGTCACCAGAGCCGTTCGTTTACTCATAAGTTCAATCTCATGATAATGGGTGTACGGTAACCAATGCCCTTTGATGATTTGCGCGACTTCATTCGCCTACTCGAGAAGCAGCACGAACTGATAAGGATTCCGTTCGAGGTGGATCCTCATCTCGAAATCACGGAATTTGCTGACCGCGCCGTGAAGTCCGGTGGCCCGGCACTGCTCTTTGAAAATCCGAAGGGTTCGAGCGTGCCGCTGCTTATAAACGCATTCGCGAGCACGCGGCGGATGGAAATGGCGCTCGCAGCCCGGAATGTCCAGGAGATCGCCGACCGCATCTCCGGGTTTCTGCAAATTCAAAAACCGGAGAGCCTGCTCGATAAGATCAAACTCTTACCCAAACTGTCGGAGTTGGGTTCCGCGTTTCCCAAAACGGTTTCGAGCGGCCCGTGCAAGGAGGTTATTCGCCACGGCGATTTCTCGCTCGATTATTTTCCGATTCTGCACTGCTGGCCCGGAGATGGCGGCCGCTTTATCACCTTGCCGATGGTCTTCTCGCAGAACCCCGAAACCGGCAAGCGCAACTGCGGTATGTATCGGATGCAGGTCTTCGATGCCCGTACCACCGGCATGCACTGGCAGAAGCATAAGCAGGGTGCAGAGCATTATCGCAGGCTGCATGCGGAAGGCAAACAGGCACAGATGCCCGTTGCGGTCGCGATCGGTGCGGATCCCGCCACTATGTTCTCCGCCATACTGCCCCTGCCCCCTGAAATTGACGAGATGATGTTCGCCGGCTTCCTGCGCGGCAAGCCGGTTCCGATGGTGAAATGCGAGACCTCAGATATCGAGGTGCCCGCAAATGCTGAAATTGTGCTCGAAGGATATTTGAACCTCGGCGAACTGCGGCGCGAAGGTCCGTTCGGCGATCACACCGGCTTCTACTCGCTCGATGATGACTATCCCGTCTTCCACATCGAGTGCATTACTCACCGGAAGAACCCCATCTATGCCGCCACCATTGTAGGACCGCCGCCGATGGAGGATTTCTACATGGGCAAGGCGATCGAGCGCATATTTTTGCCGCTGATGCGCATGCAATTGCCTGAGATTCGCGACATCTGCATGCCGGCCGAAGGGGTATTCCACAACCTGATCCTTATCTCGATCCGCAAGTCATACCCTGGCCAGGCGCGCAAGGTGATGCATGCGATCTGGGGGATGGGACAGGCGATGTTCAGCAAGTGCATCGTTGTGGTCGACGAGGATGTGGATGTGCAGAACGTGTCCGAAGTCGCCTGGAAGGCACTTAACAATATCGACCCACAGCGTGACATCGAGTTCAGCCTCGGCCCGATCGACTCGCTTGACCATGCCAGCCGGTTGGCGAACTTCGGATCGAAGATGGGAGTCGACGCCACGACAAAATGGCCATCCGAAGGGTTTACTCGCCGCTGGCCAAATGTGATCCGGATGTCTCCGGAGGTTGTACAGCGCGTGGATACTCTGTGGAAGCGCGCGGGGCTGGATCGTAAATAGATGGAGCGTGTCCCGTTCCGCGCCACCGGGGCCGCGGCCACTTATTCCGGGTTTCGTCCGCCCGTGACCATTCTGCTTGATAACGTCCGCAGCATGTACAACGTCGGGGCTTTTTTTCGCACCGGCGATGGCGCGGGTATCGAGCGGCTGTTACTCAGCGGCATCACTGCGCGGCCGCCGAAAGGCGCAATCAGCAAGACCGCCTTAGGCGCCGAAGAGCGTCTCCCCTGGGAATCGGTTGAAGACGCCGTGAGCGTGATCTCTCGCCTGCGTTCAAACGGGTATGAAATCGCCGCAATTGAAACCAGTGTTCACGCGGTGGACATCTTCGATTGGCAACCGCACTTTCCCGTATGCGTTTTGTTCGGGCACGAAGTGGAAGGGCTTCGACCTGCGCTTCTTGATCTATGTGACGCACATGTGCGTATTCCCATGCTGGGCCTCAAGCACTCGCTGAACGTTGCCAGCGCAGGATCCGTGGTGATGTACGAACTGCTGCGCAAATACCGCGCGCTGCACTCGACGGCCCGCGCAGCGCCAGGCCGCACGCCCTAACTATCCGGATTCCCCAGCACCTTCTTCTTGTCGGCTGGTGTGAGCTCATCATAGAGCCGCGTGAAGACTGCGTTCGTCCAGCCAAAGCCTGCCTGGTTCGCGCTGTACCCAAAGTGAATATTCTTGGCGACGTCTGAGCCGCCATTAACCACGTCGTACTTCTCGACAATGAAACCCTGCCGCAGGAATTCCTTTCGAATCAGGGACAGCCACTTTAGAGATATGCGCTCCGCATCATCGTTGTATCCGTAACGTCGCAAGCCGTCGACGGCAATCATCTGCAACGGCGCCCAACCGAACGGCGAGTCCCATTGGTTGCCGCTCACGTACGTGCTTGTCTGAAGCCCGCCTGTCTTCTCGAAGAGGTCGAGGTTCTTCTCAATACGGGCGGCCTGCTCTTTTGTCGCGAAACCGGCCCAGAGCGGGTAGAACGTTGTCAGAAACGGGTAATGCCGGACGTTCTTTGTTACAAAATCGTAGTCGTAGTACAGTCCGTCTTTTTCATCCCACATCAGCCGATTTACGCGCTCGGCTCGATCCTGCGCGCGCTTTCGCCAAGGGCCCGCTTCCGCACTTCTCCCCAGGATGTCGAGAATCTCAGCCGTCTGCGTCTCCATCAGGTAGAGCAGGGAATTGAGGCACACCGGGTCGTAATGAATGATGTCGATATTGAACGGGCCAAAGCGATTTGAAGGATCGAAACCGGATTCGCGCATGCTGCGGTCGCCTTTATAAAACAGCATCGTGAGCTGGTCGGTTTTCCGGTCGTAATACTGGCCGACATCGTAAGCCGTTATTT
>Ga0213872_10002002_pt1 | contig 12402 bp, 9 predicted proteins | sample VelepicomBERX_R2_FD_160071 | JGI IMG/M metagenome (GOLD analysis project Ga0213872, IMG submission 160071) | Rhizosphere microbial communities from Vellozia epidendroides in rupestrian grasslands, the National Park of Serra do Cipo, Brazil - RX_R2 | ecosystem: Host-associated > Plants > Roots >...
CCTAGTGGTGTTAGATCAGGAGCGCGGCAACGTCGCGGCCGGTGAGATAGTCGACGTGCTGCTGTTCGACGGCCTGGTTTAGCCTCCCAGATTTTTTCGCATCGGAATAAATTCGATGACCACCTCTCCCGGCAAGGGAGTGTCGACGCGCTCGTCGCCGATATAGCCGCAGGCCTTGTACAGCCTGTGCCCGGGCAAAGTCGCCATCAACTGGGTCGAGTGGAAGCCGTGCTGCCGGGCTTCCGCTTCGCACAACTCCAGCAAGGTGCGACCTATGCCTCTCCTGGCCCATTCCGGCCGCACGAAGAAGGCGCGGACGCGCGCGGAATCGGCGGCAGGGTCGAGTAACTCCGACTGACGGCCGGCTTGCTGGTCGCCGCCGAACAGCGTCTTCCTTTTGCTCCAACCGCCGCACGCGACCGGCTCGCTGCCGTCTTCGACCACGAAGTAGGTGCCGTCGCGCACCAGTTCGCTGTCCAGTCCGAAGGCACTGCCCAAGGCGGCTTGGATTTGCCGTTCGTCGTAGTCGCCGCGGCTCAGGCCTTCCACCGAGGCGACGATGATATTGCGTATCGCCTCGGCGTCGGCCAGCGTGGCTTTTCTATACCGCAGTTCTGTCATCAGCCGCGCGGCTCGTTCGCCGTATCGGGGATAGCGTCCTACGCCTTACATATTCCGGCAATCTCAAGACGAAGCGATAGACGAGGCGGATCAACAGCAAAAACAGGATCGCTTCGCCAAAGGTCGTCACGAAAGCAAAGAACGGATTCCACTGCAAGGCGCGCCGGTGGAATTTTTCCTTGGCATGGTCCCACTTGATCTCGATGCTGTCGTAGAAGGTCGGCACCACCAGCAAGGTCAGCAAGGTGGAGGTAATGGTGCCGCCTATGATGGCGACCGCCATCGGCCGGTAGAACTCGCCGCCCTCGCCAACGCCAATTGCCACCGGCATCATGCCGGCGATCAGCGCAAAGGTCGTCATCAGGATGGGGCGCAGGCGCTTGCGGCCGGCATACATCAAAGCCTCTTCACGGTCCACACCTTCCGCTTCGCGCTTGCGCGCACAGTCGAGCAACAGGATGGCATTCTTGGCCACCAGGCCCATCAGCATGATGATGCCGATGAAGCTCATCAGGTTGAGCGTGCCGCCGGTGATCAACAGGCTGACCACCACACCGATCAGCGACAGAGGCAAGGACATCATGACCGGCAGCGGTGCTGTGAACGAACCGAACTGCATTACCAACACCAGGTACATGAGGCCGATACCCATGATGAGGGCAATCAGCATGCTGGAAAACACTTCCTGCTGGTCCTTCGATGCGCCGCCGAGTTCCAGGCCGTAGCCGGGCGGAAAGTCGATGGTTTTGGCGATCTTCATGGCGTCGTCCGTCACTTCACCGGCCGAACGCCCCTGCGCATTGGCCGATACCGCGATCATGCGCTTGCCGCCGACGTGCTGAATTTTGGCCGGTCCCTTGCCCATGGTGATGGTGGCGATCTGGTCAAGCGGCACCAGCACATTGGAGTTGCCCACCGCGATCGGCAAGTGTTCGATATTCTCGGCTCTGACGCGGTCCGCCGGGTCGAGTCGCACGGCGACGTCACGCGTTTCGCCGGTGGGGTCGATCCAGTCGCCGACTTCAACGCCGGCGAAGGCGACACGCAGGGCCTGGGCGATGTCGTTGGCCGAAATGCCGAGCGAATTGGCCAGGCCGCGATGCAGTTCAATCTTCAATTCGTCCTTGGGCTCCTGCTCCGACAGGCCGACGTCGACCGCACCCGGCACGGTTTTCAGCTTTTGCATGAAGTCGTCGGTGATCGCGTTCAAGCGGCGCGCATCGGGTCCATAGAACTGGATTTGCACCGGCTTGCGCGCACCATTGTTGAGATCGTCGAGCACGACGTATTCGGCGCCGACCAGGCGCGCCATCAGCTTGCGCAAATCGGCGGCGATCTGCCGGGCCGAGCGCTTGCGTTCGGCAGCCTTGCCGAGATCGACATAGACGCGTCCGCTGCCCACGTTGGCATAGTCATTGGTAGCCTTGGTTTCCGGCAAAGTGGTGGCCAGCTCTGAAGCGCGCTCCACTTTCAGGCGCGCATAGTCGACGCTTGCGCTTGACGGCGTGCGGATGTCGACTGCAATGATGCCGTAATCAGTGACCGGGAGGAATTCGGACCCGCCTTTCCAGTATTGCAGGCCGATGGCGCCGAAGAAGGAGGCAATCGCGATTGCCGCCATCCAGCGCCGGTGATGTAGCGCCCACGCGATCACGTAACCGTAGCGGTCGGACTGGTGGTCGAACCAGACATTGAATTTCGCCAGCCACGCAGAAATACCTTTTTTCGGCATCAGATGCTGACCGGGCGGGTCGCCCCAGTAAGCCGACAGCATGGGATCAAGCGTAAACGAAATGAACAGGCTGACCAGTACCGAGCAGGCCACGGTCAAGGCAAACGGCCGGAACCACTCGCCTGGCCCACCCTGCATGAACGCCACCGGAACGAACACGGCAATGATGGAGAAGGTTGTTGCCGCCACGGCGAGGCCGATTTCCTTGGTGCCTTCACTGGCGGCGGTGCGCCGGTCGACCCCACTCTCCATGTAACGCACGATATTCTCACGCACCACGATGGCATCGTCGATCAGCACGCCGATGGCCAGTGACAGGCCAAGCAGGGTCATGAAGTTGAGCGTGAAGCCGCACAGCCATACCGCGATGAAGGCGGCGATGACCGAAGTCGGCAGGGACAGCGCGGTAATCAGCGTCGAGCGCCAGGAATTGAGGAAGACATAGACCACGAAAATCGTCAGGCCGGCGCCGAAAATGAGGGCATGGGTGACGTTATGCAGGCTGTCTTCGGCATCGCGGCCACCATCTTGCGTCACTTCGAGCTTGGTACCGGTGGGCAGCGTCTTGTTGATCTCATTAATCATGTCGCGCGCCTTGGCGGCGACCGCGACCGTACTCGAATCGCGCGAACGGACCAGCGACAAGCCGACATCTGGACGGCCGTTATGCATACTGTAGCCGGCCACATCGGCGAAGCCGTCGGTGGTGGTGGCGACTTGGCTCAGGCGCACCATCTCGTCGCCTTGGCGCTTGACGACGATGCTCTCGAATTCGGCCGGCGATTCTATGCGTCCGACCAGGCGTATGCTCTGCTCGTCAAGCTGGCCGCGTATCTTGCCGACCGGCGCCGTGGTGTTCTGGTTGCGCAGGGCATTAACCACATCGGCCACCGAGACATTGTATTCGCGCAGCTTTTCCGCTTTCAGCAACACGCTCAATTCGCGTTTCAACGAGCCATTGATGTTGACCACGGCCACGCCGTCGATGCTGCGGAATTTGTCGGCCAGCACGTCTTCCGCCAGGCGCGAGATTTCCGCATGGCTCTGCGTGGTCGAGGACAGCGATATCTCCATGATAGGCTGCGCCGAGGGGTCGATGCGCTGCAGCATCGGTTCGCGCATTTCCACCGGCAGCTTGTAGCGCACCGCGGCAATCGCATTGCGGATCTCGTCGGACGCTTCCACCATGTTCTTTTTGAAGTTGAACAGGATAGTGATGGAAGCATCACCCTCGTTGGAGGTGGAACGGATTTCGTGGACGCCGGTGATGCTTTGCAGCGACTTTTCGACGCGGTCGATGATCTCGCGCTCAACCGTTTCCGGCGACGCGCCCGGATAAGGAATATCGATCACGATCATGGGAAATTCCACGTCGGGAATCTGGTTGACACGCAGCTTGGTGAGCGCCAGCAGGCCCATGGCCATCAAGGCGATCACGATCACGATCATGGCGATCGGCCGCCGGATACTGAAATCGGACAGGAACATCGATTGCTCCTCTATTGGACTTTTTTCGCAGAACTCATGGCGGCGGCCATCGCTTCAACCTTGGCGCCGTCCTTGAGGTTAGACTGCGGGTTGCGCACCACCTGGTCGCCATCCTTCAGACCGCTGCGTACCGCGTAGTCGCCGTGGCGAACATCGCGCTCGCCCAGCACCACTTCGACTTTTTTCACGGTGCTGCCTTGCAGACGCCAAGCATAGGCATGGTCACCGTTGTGCATCAACACCGCATCCGGCACCATCAGGGCCGCCGTGCTGCTGGTTTCTATCCGTCCTTCCGCATACAGACCCGAAACGAGTGGCTGGGCATGCGGCTGATTTTGGGTATTGCCGGAATTATCAACAAATGCCACCAACACTTCGACCTGGCGCGTAGTCGGATCGGCCGAAGCTTCGACGCGTTTGACCGTACCTTCGAATTCCTGCTGGCCATAGCCGTTGATGCGGAAACCGACTTTCTGTCCGAGCGCGACGCTGCCGATGCGATCGGCCGAGACGAAGCCGTCGAAGCGCACGCTGGCCGGGTCGATCACCTTGACCAGTTCCTTACCGATCGCGGCCGTATCGCCGGCCGATACCTTGCGCTCACTGACGATGCCATCGAACGGTGCGCGCACCGCCGTGCGCTGCATCTGCTGGCGCGCCTGCACGGTACGCGTCTCGGCGGCAGCCTTGTCGCTTTGCGTCGTATTGCGGTGGATTTCAGCGTCTTCCAGCTGCTGAGCGGAAGCCATGCCCGATGCGCGCAAGGTCTTGAGGCGCTGGAATTGCCGTTCAGCCTGATCGTAAGCCTGGTCGGCCGCGCGCTCGGCCGCCTCGGCCGAGGTCAAGCTGTCGCGGATGGCTGTGTCGTCCAGCCGTACCAGCAAATCGCCACGCCTCACGCTTTCGCCATTTTCCTTCAAGACTTGCAATACCACTGCCGAAACCTCGGCGCGCAGATCGGCACGCCGCTCGGGTTGGATCGAGCCTGTGATGACCGTGCCCGACGCCAGCGAACCGGTATGCAGGGTAATGATGTCTTCGGCCGCCATCAGGATGGGCGGATCGCTCGGATTGGTCGCGCCCTTGGCGGTATTGTCCAGCGGGCTCTTTTGGCATGCGGCGAGGGATGCAACGAGGGCGAGGGCTAAGACAGAGGTGGGGGCGAGGGTGAAGAATCCTGCGCGCGACATAAAACTATCTCCTGGATAAGGTGAATTTTGCCGTTTCCGGCCTGGTGGCACGGTGTTGCACCAATAGCGCGAACAACGGGCTAAGAAGTATCGCGAGATTACTGCATTGCGTCAATCGATGCTTGCTGGTTGCCCCACGGCTACGGTCAAATCTTCGTATCGTGTTGCACTCTATGGCTTATTGCAGGCGCCAGCAACGGTAATGCGCAGCCTGATTTACCGGATGGCGGCAATTTCAACGCCTCTCTAACTGTGATTGGTCGGCAAAACTTCCGAGTGACCTTCTGACCTTCTGACCTTCTTTGACAAATGGTGCCACTATTGATACCATAAACCATGACTTCAACCAAGAAGATTCTCGACCAGATGCGGCGGGAACCGGCAAATATCCGCTATTCGGAATTGTTCAAGGTTTGCGAGGAATTATTTTGGGGCACCACGCCAGTCCGGTACAAGTCATGCCGTATTCAAAACCCCTTGGCCGGGTGACCCACGCGTGAATATTCAAAACGACAAGGGCAAAGCCAAGGCCTATCAAGTGCGGCAGGTGCTGCAAGCTATAGGCAAGTTGAAGGAGCAGGAAAATGAGCGTTGACCACTACACTTATAGGGTCACCTGGTCGCCGGCAGACGGTGAACATGTGGGATTGTGTGCGGAATTCCCTTCCCTATCCTGGCTAGCCCCTACGCCCGAGAAAGCACTATCCGGTATTCGGAAGATGGTGACTGAAGTCGTCGCAGATATGCGAGCCAATAACGAAGACATTCCCGCACCTTTGGCTGACAAACATTACAGCGGCGAATTCAGAGTGCGCATCCCTCCGGAAGTGCATCGCGCCTTGGCGATGCAGGCTGCGGAACAAGGTGTGAGCCTAAATCGACTAGCCAGCGCCAAGTTGGCGGCATAAGCACCTACAGCGTACGCAATGCGGAGAAGTCGGAGTAATACTACTCCTCGCTTGCCTCCAAGCCATCCGGCCCCAACAGCAACTGTGCAGTCTCGCTCGGCAAGGCCTCCACGGACTTGAGCTTGCGCGCCATCTGGCGGCTGCGGGTTTCGGCGCTTTCGATATTCTTGGCGGCGCGCTCCAGCGTCTGCTTGGTGGCGGACAGCACGTCGCCGAACTTGCCGAATTCGGTCTTGACCGCGCCCAGCACCTGCCATACTTCCGAGGAGCGTTTTTCCAGCGCCAGCGTACGGAAACCCATTTGCAGGCTGTTCAACAGCGCCGATAAGGTGGAAGGCCCGGCAATGCTGATGCGACAGCTGCGCTGCAATTCGTCTGCCAGGCCTGGGCGGCGCATCACTTCGGCGTACAGTCCCTCGGTAGGCAGGAACAGGATGGCGAAGTCGGTGGTCAGCGGCGGCGACAGGTATTTGTCGGCGATAGTCTTGGCTTCGTTGCGGATCGCGCGCTCAAGCTCGCGCCCGGCCAATGCCACCGCTTCAGCATCGGCGCGCTCGGCGGCATCGACCAATCGCTCGTATTGCTCCTTGGGGAACTTGGCGTCAATCGGCATCCAGACTGGCGTGGCGCCGTGATCCTGGCCCGGCAGCTTGATCGCAAATTCGACACGCTCACCGGTGCCCGGCACGGTCTCGACGTTCTTCGCGTATTGGTCGACAGTCAATACCTGCTCCAGCAGCATTTCCAGCTGCACTTCGCCCCAGGTGCCACGCGTCTTGACGTTGGTCAGCACGCGCTTGAGGTCGCCCACGCCGATGGCAAGCTGTTGCATTTCACCCAGACCCTGGTGCACCTTCTCCAGGCGGTCGGACACCAGCTTGAACGATTCGCCCAGGCGCTGCTCCAGCGTGGCATGCAGCTTCTCGTCCACGGTCTTGCGCATTTCCTCGAGGCGCGTGCCATTGTCGGTTTGCAGTTCCTTGATCTTGGTTTCCAGCGTGCCGCGTATTTCCGCCATGCGCCGCTCGTTGGCTTCGGTCAGGCTGGTCAGCGACTGGTTCAGGGCATCGCCGAAGCGCTTGAGGGCGGCGGCCTGTTCCTCGCGTCCGCTCTGCCCTTGCTGCAACACCGCCTGCCGGATCGCTTCGAGCTGCGTGGCCAGGGTCTGCTGAAATTGCGTGAAATTGCCGCTCAGCTCCTGGCGCGTACCTTGCGCCGAGCTTTGCACTTCGGTGCGCAATTCGCGTTCGCTGCGTTCGCTGCGCTCGCCGTTCTGCTGTTGATGCTGGCGCAAGTCGTTTTGCAATGCGTTGATTTGGCTGGCGACGTCGCCGCCGCTTTTTTTCATCAGGGCGATCAGTTGCAGGATCAGCACGGCCGCCAACAGCAGCAAGGTAAGGATTTCGACGATAGTCATTGTCTGTAGTCTGCTTTAATCCGCTTTATTGCGCATCCAGTCGGCCGTGTCGTAGAAGGACTGCATCAGGCGTAATTGCAAGGCCTCGTCCATGCCGACCTCCTGCATGGCCCATGCCATGCAGCGCAGCCACTGGTCGCGCTCGCTGGAAGCGATCGCATACGGCAGATGGCGCGCGCGCAGGCGCGGATGGCCGAATTGTTCGATATACAGGTTGGGACCGCCGCTCCAGCCGGACAGAAACCAGTACAGCTTGTCGCGCGAGCCGTCCAGCGTGCTCGGATGCAGAGCACGGATGCCGGAAAAATCCGGTTCCAGGTCCATCAGGTCATAAAAACGGTCGACCAGCTGGCGCAGCTTGTCGGCGCCGCCGATCCAGTCGTACAGCGTGATTTCCTGATCTTGAATATTGTCGTCCGTCATAGGCGACATGATACCGTATCGAATCCCAGGTCTTGCGCGAGACCGAATTCGAACATCGCTTGCCCCCTCGCCCACGAAGGTGGGAGAAGGGCCGGGGGAGAGGGTGCTTGCAAGACATCCGGTCTTGACCAACACCCTCTCCCGCAAACGGGAGAGGGGTTCTATAGTTTGGCTGAAATTAGCTGGCTTCCCGCAAAGTCTGCAAAGGCGGCGATTTCAGCACATTGCGCAGGCCGGCCCAGCCGCCGACCAGGGCACAGGCGCCGCCGACCACGATACCGGCCAACCATACCAGCGGGTCAAAGTGCCAGCTGAAGTCGAACACGAACCGCGCCAGCGACCACCCCACGGCTACCGCGCCTGTGGCCGCCAGGGCGCCAGCCAAGCCGCCGGTCAGGGCGAATTCTATCCATTGCGCCTGCGACAACTGCCCGCGGGTAGCGCCCAGCGCACGCAGGATGCCGGCTTCGCGCTTGCGCTCATCCTGAGAGCTGGCCAGCGCCGCGTACAGCACCAGCACGCCGGCCGCCAGCGCAAACAGGAACAGGAACTCGACCGCAGTAACCACTTGATCGATCACTTCGCGGACCTGTTTGAGCACGCTGCCGACGTCGATTGCGGTCAGATTGGGATATTCGCGTGTCAGCACATTGATGAAATTCAGATCGGTCTCGGGCAAATGGAAGGCCGTTATCCAGGTCTGCGGCATGTCGGCCATGGCCTTGGGATTGATGATGACGAAGAAATTGACGCGCATCGAACCCCATTCGAGCTTGCGCAGGCTGCTCACCGTCGCCGCCACGCTCTGGCCGGCGACGTCGAACACCAGCTTGTCACCCAGGTGGATATCGAGCGTCTTGGCTATGCCCTCTTCCACCGAAGCTTCCGGCTTGCCGTTCTCGTCGGCATACCAGCGCCCGGCAACCACCGAGTTCAGCGGCGGCAACTCGCGCATGGTCGAAAGGTTGAATTCGCGATCGACCAGGTGTTGCGCCCGCTGTTCCACATAGGTCTTGCCGGTGATGGTCTTGTCATTGATGCGCACCAGGCGGCCGCGCATCATCGGATATAGCTCAGGCCTGGATACGCCGGCACTCAACAGGTGCGCTGCGATTTGCTCCTTCTGGTCCGGCTGGATATTGATGAGGAAATGATTGGGTGCATCGGGCGGCGTCGAATTTTTCCAGGCTGCGATCAAATCGCCGCGCACCACAGTCAACAGCAATAGGGCCATCAAGCCCAGCGCCAACGACACGGTTTGCACCACGGTGGCGCCGGCCCGACGCTGCAAGGCCGTCACCGCGAAACGCCAGCTCGGATGCGGAAACAATTCGCGCAAGCGGCGCAACGATTTCAGGCCCAGCCAGGCCACCAGGGAAAATACCAGCAGGCAACCAAGAAAGCCGCCGGCGGTCAGGGCCGCCAACTTGAGATTCGCGGTTTGCCACAGCAACAGCGCCGCGAAGCTGACCAGGCCGAGTACATAGGTCGCCACCGTAGCAGCCTGCGGCGCTTCCTGCTCGCGCCGGATGACACGGTTATGCGGCACGTTGCGCAGTTGCAGAATGGGTGGCAGCGCAAAACCGACCAGCAGCACCATGCCGGTCGCAACCGCCTGCAGGCCAGGCAACCAATTGGCCGGCGGCATGTCGTTCGACACCAGCTTGCCCAGCCACTCGATCAACAGGAAATGTGCGCTATAGCCGAGCACGGCGCCGACGACGCTGCCAACCAGGCCGACCAATGCAAATTCCAGCAGATACAGCAGCGTTACCTGGTTTTGTGTCAGACCCAGGCAGCGCAGCATGGCGCAAGCATCGAGATGGCGCAGCATGAAACGGCGCGCCGCCATGGCGACGGCCACCGCGGCCAGCATGGCGGACAGCAGTGCCACCAACGAGAGGAAGCGGTTGGCGCGGTCCAGCGTGGTCCGCATTTCCTGCTGATTCGTTTCCAGCGATTCGATGGCGACGCCGCGCGCATTGTCATGGCTGATCGCCGCCTGCACCCATTTCTGATAATCGGCCGTGGCGGCGGGCTCGCCCGCCACCAGCAAACGATAGTTGACGCGCGAGCCGTTTTGAACCAGGTGCGTGGCCGGCAGGTCGGCCAGGTTCAGCATGATGCGCGGCGCGAAATTGACGAAGGAGGCGCCGCGATCGGGTTCCTTGGCGATCGTCCGCGTCACTTTGAACACCGCGTCACCTAGCTTGAGTGAGCCGTTCAAGTTCATGTTCAACTTCGGCAGCAGCACCGGGTCGACCCAGACCGTGCCGGCTTGTGGAATATCGTGCGTAGCCTCTCCCGCCGCATTCGCTCCTGTGGCCACAGTCAAGTGCCCGCGCAAGGGATAACCGGGCGACACTGCCTTGAGCGAGGCCAGTTGCGCAATCGAATCGTCGCCCTGCAATGTCATCGCCATGCTGGGGAAAGACACAGTTTCGGCGAGTTGCAGGCCGCGCCGCTGCGCTTCGGCGCGCCAGGCCGGGTTGATGGGTTGGTCGGCGCCGATCACGATATCGGCGCCCAGCAATTGGTGAGCGTCGCGGTTGAGACCGGTACGCATGCGATCGACGAAGAAGCCGACCGAAGCCAACGCCGCCACGGCCACGATCAAGGCCACCAGCAGAAAGCGCAATTCGCCGGCGCGCCAATCGCGCGCCGTCATTTTGAGCGACAGACCTATCATGGACTCGGTGATTTTTGCCTAGTGATTCTTAAAGTAGGTTTCCACTTCATCCACATAGCGCTGCTTCTGCGGTGCGTCGAGGAAAGCCGCTTCGAAGCTGTTGCGCGCCAATTGTAGGGCATGTTCTCGGCCCAGCGGCAGCGCGCTGAAGCAGGCAACGAAATTGTCGTTCATATAGCCGCCGAAGTAAGCCGGATCGTCGGAATTGATCATGGCTTTCAAACCGGCGTTCAGCAGCGCCGGCAGGTTGTGGTCGCTCATCTGGCCGAACACGCACAGCTTGATGTTGGACAGCGGGCAGACCGTCAACGGGATTTTGTCGCGCACCAGGCGCTGCACCAGCGCCGGATCTTCCAGGCAGCGCACACCGTGGTCTATCCGCTCGACGTGCAGCAAGTCGAGCGCCGCGCTGATGTAGGCAGGCGGCCCTTCCTCGCCGGCGTGAGCCACCAGGCGCAAACCGAGTTCGCGGCAGCGGGCGAATACGTGTTCGAACTTTTCGGGCGGGTGCCCGCGTTCGGAAGAATCGAGACCGACGCCGATGATCTTGTCGCAGTAAGGCAGGGCCTGCTCCAGTACCTCGAAAGCCTCCTTTTCCGACAAATGGCGCAGGAAGCACATGATCAGGGCGCTGCTGATGCCCAGCTCGGTACGGGCCTGCTGCAAGGCGCGGTCTATGCCGCCAAACACAGCCGCCAGCGGCACACCGCGCGCGGTATGGGTTTGCGGATCAAAAAACATTTCCACGTGGCGCACATTGTCGGCCTTGGCGCGTAACAGGTAAGCCCAGGTCATGTCGAAAAAATCCTGCTCCTGCAGCAATACGCTGGCGCCGGCGTAGTAGATATCGAGGAAGGATTGCAGATCGGTGAAGGCATAGGCAGCGCGCAGCGCTTCCACTGACGGGTAGGCGAGTTTGACCTGATTGCGTTCGGCCAGCTTGAAAATCAGCTCCGGTTCCAGCGAACCTTCTATATGGATGTGCAACTCGGCCTTGGGCATACCCTTTACCAAGTCGATCAACGATGCATTCATGGCTTCCTCTTAAATCGCAAAACAGCTCGATTGTACGGCCTGTCCGGCATTTCCGCCGTTGATCTGCCCTATCGGCGGAAGTACACTAGCCTAGCGCAAAAGCAAAAAGGGCAATCCGATGACATTCAGCAAGAATGAATTTGGTGTGCTGCAATACCCACCCGGCGACGTGCGCCGCCTGTTCGTGCTGCTCGCAGCCATAGACTTGCTGGAGCGCCCCACCCTGTCGGCCATCGCCGACCTCACCAGCCTGAACCCGGATGAGATCGATGCCGGCGTCGCGCGATTGCACGAACAGTTCGACATTCAGATTGTCAAGTTCGGACATACCTACCGCATCGAATCCTGGGGCGACGTGCTCAAAAAGACCGGAGTGGTCAAGCGCATGAAAAATGCGAACGGCCAGGGCTGAATTTACAAATTCTGAAGAGGGCTGACGTTATAATCAATTATGACCTCAGCCGCCAAAGCCGCCATCACAACAAAAGCTCCCAAGCGCGCCCCGCGCAAACGACCGCTGGTCACCGTCGACGAAGCCGACCGCAACCGGCGCGCCGACCTGTTGCGTGTCTCGGCCAAGCTATTCCGCGAGAAGGGCTTCGATGGCACCACCATACGTGACATTGCCGACGCCGTCGGCATGCGCTCGGGCAGCCCGTTCTATCACTTCAAGAGCAAGCAGGAAATTCTGATGGCGGTGATGGAAGAAGGCCTGGTAGCCGGCCTGGCCGCCACCGAAAAGATCATGGCGAGCGACTTGCCGCCACGCGAGAAATTCCGCGCCCTGGTGCACTCCCAGCTGGAAACCGTGCTGGCCGAGGGCCACGACTTCATCCCCGTGATGCTGTACGACTGGCGCACACTGAGTCCGGACCTACAGGCCCAGATCATCGAATTGA